>JAABUJ010000129.1_pt1 | contig 168967 bp, 161 predicted proteins | sample 5559131 | NCBI WGS metagenome assembly JAABUJ01 (sample SAMN10711875, study PRJNA513366) | rock metagenome | isolation source: Antarctica rocks | place: Antarctica: Victoria Land, Mt New Zealand nord | collected 2016-01-07
GCTGGAACGACCGCGCCCACCCCTTCACCTGGACCAAGAGCGCCGATCACATCATCGCCCACTCGAAACCGTCACACCAGAAGGTCACTTCATACACGCGACACTAGTGACCACGGGCGGGGCCGGCTCCGTGATCGACCTGCCGGGCATGAGCGTCATGGTCCGCAGCACCGACAGCTGGGGCCTCGAGCGCGCCGAGGCGATCGACGAGCCACGCCTGCTGGAGAAGGTCCGTGGAACCCTCGGTCAGCAGGTGCGAGCACTCCGCTCCGCCCCCTGGGACCCCAAAGACAGCGACGACCCGTGGACCCGGACCGGTGTCCCGGTGTCGCCGTTCCCCCGCTGGCTGCGGTGCCCGCGATGTCACCGGCTCGGCCCGCTCGACCCGCCGGGTCAGTTCGAGCTCGTCCATCGCAGCGGACGTCGGCCTGACCTGGCCAAGTGGGTCCACGCCACCTGTCTCCAACAGGCACAGACGCGACCGCAGAAGAAGCGCGCCTGCCTTCCGGCACGCTTCCTCGTGGCCTGCGAAGCCGGCCACCTTGACGAGTTCCCCTACGTCGACTTCGTGCACCGTGGGAAGGAACAGCCCTGTGCGGGCGCCAAACTGGTGATGCAGGACAGCTCCAGCAACCTCGGCCCCCGGGTCACCGTGCGGTGTGTCGAGTGCTCGGAGTCAGCCAACATCTCCCAGGCTGCGGGCCGGCACGGTTGGCAGAAACTCCCGGCGTGCCGCGGGCGGCACCCGCACCTGCAGAGGTTCGAATCCTGCGGTCGCCGCCTCAAGCTCATGGTGCTCGGTGCGTCCAACCTCTGGTTCAGCGTGACGGCGAGTGCGTTGCACCTGCCGCAGGGGCAGACCGTGACCGACGTGGTGACCGCTCAATGGGATCTGCTCGGGTCCCTGCCCAACCTGGCGGTGGTGCAGAACCTGGTCGAACAGGTGCCGTCACTCCGCGCACTGCGCGCGACCCCGATCGAGGAGGTCTGGTCGACCATCGAGACGATCCGAGACAGCGGCGGGCCGAGCGACACCGAGATCGACGGCGACCTGCTCCAGGCAGAATGGCGCCTGCTCGCGCGACCGACAACCGACCGACAGGACGACGACTTCCGGGCGACACCGACCCGGGTCCCGACTGATCACGGCGAGCTGTTGGACCAGGTGGTCTTGGTGACCCGCCTGCGGGAGGTCCAGGCGCTGCTCGGATTCACCCGATTGGCCGCCCCGGACCGCCGGGAGCTCGACCCGGACAACCGCCTCCCCCTCGGGCGTGGAGCACCGACCTGGGTACCGGCCTTCGAGCAACGCGGGGAAGGGGTGTTCCTCCAGCTGCGCGAGGACCGGGTCCGGGCCTGGGAGGACCGGGTCGCCGACCACCCCCGCATCGCCGCTCTTCGGAGAGCGTCCGTCCGGTGGTCCGCGGACCGCGATCGACCCGTGGACCTCGACTTCCCGGTCGCCCGCTTCCTCCTGCTGCACACGCTGAGCCACCTGCTCATCCGGCAGGTCTGCCTGGAGTGTGGATACGGGTCGTCCAGCATCCGCGAACGGCTCTATGTCGGAACACCCGACGAGCCGGCTACGGGCATCCTGCTGTCCACCGCCGCCAGTGACAGCGAGGGGACGCTCGGAGGCCTGGTCGCCCTCGGCTCCGCAGATCACCTCGGGCGACTGCTCGATCAGGCACTCACCGATGCCCGCCGCTGCTCGTCGGATCCGCTGTGCGCCGAGCACGTCCCGGAGGACCCATCGGCGACCCTTCACGCCGCCGCCTGCCATGCCTGCCTGTTCGCGTCGGAGACGAGCTGCGAGACCAACAACCGGTGGCTGGACCGCGCGGTCGTGGTCGACCTGACCGGTGACGGACTCGCGTTCCTGCCGTGACGGCCGACCCGGTCGACCTCGCGGTCGAACTTGGGCGGGCGCTGCCCCCGGCCGACGTGCGGGCCTTGGCGACCGCTGCCCGAGCCGGCTTGCCGGCGGTGCACCAGATGCGATCGGACGCCGGCGGAGTCGGCGTCCGGACTGCGTGCGCCCGGCTCGTCGCCACCGACTTCGCGCCCGATGATCGCCTCATGTTCGCCGGCGCGCTGCTCGCCACGCTTCATCCAGACCCGCAGTCCGCTGCCCTGGACGTCGTGTGGACGGGCCCGGACACGCCGGTGGCGACCGGGCGACTCACCTCCGCGGTGGTGGTCGACCTCATCGGTCAGGCCGTCACCGACATCCTGCTGATCGGATACGCGGTGCACACCGAGCCGACGATCACCCGCGCGCTCGAACAAGCCCACGAGCGTGGCGCGGCGATCACCCTGGTCCTGGAGCGGCATCTCGACAATCCAGCGTTCTCCGGGACCAGCACACCGTTTCCCCGCCTGGTCGCCACCCGCCTCGCATGGCCGGCGTCCACTCGGCCGCCGGGAGGCTCGCTCCACGCCAAGGTCATAGTCGTCGACGGCATCTCCGCCCTGATCGGTAGTGCCAACCTCACCGGTGCGGCCCTCTCCCGCAACCTCGAGTGCGGCCTCCTGGTCCGCGGTGGGCCCGAACCGGGGGCTGTTCGGGCACACATACGGGCGCTGCTGAATATCGGCCTACTGGAACGCGTCGATTGACGACATCGGACTGGACGAGCAGCTACCGGAGATCGGCCGGGCCGCCGGCGCCGCTGACCCCGCGCAGGCGGCGGCCAGCTCACCCCGCTCGGGGCGTCCGGTGCTGATCGCCGCCGATTGCGGGTGTCGCTGCCGGTGAGCGCAGCGAGCACGTGGTCAGCTGGCGGCTGGCTCGAGCGGTCGTGACGAGAGGATCCGTGGTGCCCGCAGTCCTATACGCGTCCGGAATGGCGGCTGCCGTCACCCAGCGGATCGATGCGCACCTCGTCGACTACGTCCTGGTCGGCCTCTACTTCGCCCTCGTCCTGGGGATAGGGCTGATCGCGCGGCGCAGCGTGTCCTCCAGCGTCGACTTCCTGCTCTCCGGGCGCAGCCTCCCCGCCTGGATCACCGGCATCGCCTTCATGTCGGCCAACCTCGGCGCCACCGAGCTGCTCGGCCAGAGCGCGAACGGGGCCCAGTACGGCGAGCAGACGTTCCACTACTACTGGGTCGGCGCCATTCCGGCGATGGTGTTCCTCGGCCTGGTGATGATGCCGTTCTACTACGGCTCCAAGGTGCGCAGCGTCCCGGAGTTCCTCGGGCGGCGCTTCGACCCGAAGACGCAGCGCCTGCAGGGGGTGCTGTTCGCGGCGGCGTCCATCCTGCTGGCCGGGGTCAACCTCTTCGCGATGGCGATCGTCGTCAACGCGCTGCTGGGTTGGCCGACCTGGCTGGCGATCGTCGTCGCCGGGGTGGTCGTGCTCGCCTACACCTTCCTGGGCGGGCTGTCGGCGGCCATCTACAACGAGGTGCTGCAGTTCTTCGTCATCGTGGCCGCGATGATCCCGCTCACCCTGGTCGGTCTGCACCGGGTCGGCGGCTGGGGCGGGCTGACCCGCGGACTGCAGGCGCAACCCGGCGGCGACGCGCTGCTGCGCCCGTTCCCCGGCTCGGAGCTGACCGGGATCGCCAACAGTGTCGGCTCGGTGATCGGAATTGTGTTCGGCCTCGGATTCGTGCTGTCCTTCGGCTACTGGACGACCAACTTCTCCGAGGTGCAGCGGGCGTTCTCCGCGAACAGTCCGTCCGCCGCGCAACGGACCCCGCTCATCGCGGCCATCCCGAAGGCGTTGATCGCCTTGATCATCGTCATCCCAGGAATGATCGCGGCGGTCCTGGTCCCCGGGATCCGGGCGCTGCGCGAAGGCGCCCCGACTACCGCGGCCTACAACGACGTCGTCCCGCTGATGCTGCAGGAACTTTTGCCCAACGGCTTCCTCGGCGTCGCGCTGGCGGGGCTGCTCGCCTCCTTCATGGCCGGCATGGCCGCCAACGTCAGCTCGTTCAACACCGTGTTCACCTACGACCTGTGGCAGGAGTGGGCCCGCCCCGGCCGGGAGGATCGCTACTACCTGCGGGTCGGGCGTCTGGTCACCGTCGTCGGCACGGCACTCGCGGTCGGCACGGCGTTCATCGCCTCGCGGTTCTCCAACATCCAGGACTACATCCAGACCCTGGCGTCGTTCTTCAATGTCCCGCTGTTCGCGGTCTTCATCGTCGGCTTGTTCTGGAAGAAGATGACCGGCTCGGCGGGATTCTGGGGCCTGCTCACCGGGACCCTCGGCGCCGTCGTCGTGTTCGTGCTCAACACCGCCAAGGTGTTCACGTTGTCCGGGCAGGGATCGGCCTTCGTCGGTGGCGGCGTCGCGTTCGTCCTGGCCCTGCTGGTGAGCTGGTTGGTGTCACTGCGCGGCACACCGCCGGCGGAATCGAAGCTGCGCGGCCTGGTGTGGAGCCTGACGTCGAAGAAGGAACGGGAGGTCCCCCGCGAGCCCGGGTGGTACCGCTCACCGGGAACGCTGTCCGGAATCGCCCTCGGCCTGGCCGCGGCCGGCTACGTGTTCTTCACGGTCGTCTGAGTTCGTGCACCGCAACGGGAGGAGTGAGCCGTGAGCCACCCCCAGGAGACCCCCACCTCCGGCTCGGCAGGGACGTCCGGCACGGGGACCAGGCCGCGCTTCACCGAGGTCCTGTTCGACCTGCGCACCGTCATCGGGGGGCTGTTCGCCGTCTACGGACTGGTGTGCACGATCTGGGGCATCACCTCCTTCACCGACGCCGACAAGCAGCGGACCGGCGGCATCAACCTCAACCTGTGGGCCGGGCTGGGGATGCTGCTGGTCGGTGCCCTGTTCCTGCTGTGGTCGATCCGCAGACCGGTGGTGCCGGTGGAGCCGACCGACGGCCCGGCCGGCGTCAAGCAGGACAGTCGCGGCCGGGACGCGGGTGCCACAGGTCGGTGACCGCCACCCCGACCTCGGCGAGCAGCGCTCGCACCAGCGGCAGGCTGACGCCGATGACGTTGGACGGGTCGCCGTCGATCCGCTCGACGAACCACCCGCCGAGACCGTCCAGGGTGAACGCCCCCGCCACCGCCAGCGGCTCGCCGGTGGCGACGTAGGCGTCGATCTGCTCCGGCGGGACCTCGCCGAACACGACCCCGGTGCGGCGGGTCGCCGCGGCCCGGGCGGTCACCTGTCCGGCGGCATCCAGCCGCATGACGGCGTGGCCGGTAAGCAACTCACCCGAGCGCCCGGTCAGCCGCCGCCACCGGGCCCGTGCCGCGTCGGCCGTGCCGGGCTTGCCGACCAGCTCACCGTCGACCAGCAGCATCGAGTCGCAGCCGAGCAGCACCGCCGGACCGGCGACCTGCCCGAGCACGGCGTCGGCCTTGGCTCTGGCCAGCGCCACGAGGCGGTCGGCCGCCGGGGCGCCGGCGGTGGCGGCGAGGACCGCGTCCTCGTCGACACCGGACACGAGGACCTGCGGGTCCAGTCCAGCCGCGCGCAGGACCGACAGCCGGGCGGGCGAGGACGAGGCGAGGACGAAGCGCGGCAGAGCACCGCTCATACATCGCCCCGCGCGACGGCCAGGGCGTCGGGCAGCGTGAAGGCCCCCTCGTAGAGCGCGGTGCCGATGATCGCCCCCTCGACACCGATGTCGGTCATCGCCGCCAGGGCACGGATGTCCGCCAGCGTGGAGACCCCGCCGGACGCCACCACCGGCGCCAGGGTCCGCGAGCACACGTCACCGAGCAGAGCGGTGTTCACGTCGGTCAGCGTTCCGTCGCGGCCGACGTCGGTGACGACGTAGCGGGTACAGCCCTGTTCGTCCAGACGGGCCAGTGTCGCCCACAGCTCGCCGCCGTCGGTGGTCCAGCCGCGGGCGGCGAGCCGGTGCCCGCCGGCCGGATCGGTCCGGACGTCCAGGCCGATCGCGACCCGGTCCCCGTGCTCGGCGATCACCCGCGCACACCAGTCGGGGTCCTCCAGTGCCGCCGTGCCGATGTTCACCCGCGCGCACCCGGTGCCCAGCGCCGCCGCCAGCGACTCGTCGTCGCGGATGCCGCCGGACATCTCCACCTCGATGTCCAGCTCGCCGACCACCCGGGCCAGGACCTCGGCGTTGCCGCCCCGGCGGAAGGCCGCGTCGAGGTCGACCAGGTGCAGCCACACCGCGCCGTCGGACTGCCACCGCAGGGCCGCCGCCACCGGGTCCCCGTAGACCCGCTCCGAGCCGGCCACCCCCTGCACGAGTTGGACGGCCTGACCGCGCGTGACGTCGACGGCCGGCAGCAGCGTGAGTCCCATGGCCGGCGATCCTGCCGTGCCGACCGGGGCGGCGGCGCCGCCCCGGTCAGCCGGTCAGCCGGTCAGCCGGTCAGCCGGTCAGCCGGTCAGGCGCAGGACAGCGTGCCCTTGACCCCGGTACCCGCCCAGGCCGCGTTGACGGCCTTCTGCTGCGTGCTGCAGGTGCCGTACAGGTCCGCGGCGGCCGACAGGGTGGCGGTCCGGGCCCGGGCGTAGGTGGTCGAGGAGGTCATGTAGACCGCCAGCGCCCGGTAGTAGATCTTCGCCGCGGCGGTCCGTCCGACGCCGGTGACGGCGGGCGCCCCGCAGGTCGGGCTGGTGCCGTAGGCGCCCCGCGAGCCCTCCGCGAACAGGTAGTAGAAGTGGTTGCCGATACCCGAGGAGTAGTGCACGTCGAGGTTGCCGACGCCGGAGTACCAGCAGTTTGGCGACGCCCCGTCCTTGGACGGCTGGTACATCCACCGCAGCGGGGTTCCGTTGCCATTGATGTCCACCTTCTCCCCGACCGTGTAGTCGCCCGGGTCGGCCGCGTTGTTGGCATAGAACTCGACCATCGTGCCGAAGATGTCGCTGGTGGCCTCGTTCAGCCCGCCCGATTCGCCGCTGTAGGTCAGACCGGCAGTGTTCTCGGTGACGCCGTGGCTCATCTCGTGGCCGGCGATGTCCAGCTCGGTCAGCGGGTCCGCGTTCCGGTATCCGTCGCCGTAGGTCATCTGCGTGCCGTCCCAGAATGCGTTGACATAGCTGCGGCCATAGTGGACCCGGCTCGGCACGCCGCGGCCGGTGTCGAAGATGCCGTTGCGACCCAGGACGTTGCGGTAGTAGTCGAAGGTTGCCGCCGCACCGTAGTGGGCGTCGACCGCCGCCGACTGCCGACTCGCGGTGGTGCCGGTTCCCCAGACGTTGTCGGCGTCGGTGAAAGTCGTGCACGTCCCCGAGGTCTTTCCGCCGAGGTCACAGGTCCGGTTCGAACCGTGGGTCGGGTCGACCATCGAATAGCCGCCGGTCGCGGTCGAGGTCGAGATCCGCACCGAGCCGGAGTAGATCGAACGGCCGGTCCCGTCGACGGTCTCGATCTCGTCGTCCACCCCGAGGACGGCGCCGGTCGCCGCGTCGGTCAGCACATGGAGCCTGCTCGGCGTCTGGCCGTCGGGCTTCGTGCCGGACACGACCGTCTCCCAGGCGAGGACGGGCGTCGCCCGGTGGGCATCCACGACCAGCCGCGGCGTGCCCGACCCGGCAACGGAGCCGGTGAAGGCTCGCCGTGCGGCGGCGGAGGCGGCGGACGCGGGCAGCCGCGCCGTCGTGGCGAGCGTGAGGACCCGGGACTGCGCGACATCGGCCGCCCGGAAGGTGCCACCGGGCGTCAGGTGCACGACCAGGTCACCACCGAGGACGGGCACCCCGCGGTAGGTCCGCTGGTACCGGACGTGGCTGGCCCCGTCCGGATCGATCACGCTGCGCTGGGCGGCGAACGCGTCGGACGGCGAGGCGAGGACGGCGCCGCGGTGGGCGGCCAGCGCACCGCCGGCCCGGGCGACGGCTTCGGCCGCCGACGGCACCCGTGCCGTCGGCACCCGTGCCGTCGGCACCCGTGGCGTCGGCACCCGTGGCGTCGGGGACTTCGAGGACGCCGCCTGTGTCGGCACCGCACCGGCCGGACTACCGATCGCGCTCAACGAGGCGGTCGCCAGGACTGCTGCCGCCGCGACGGCCAGACTCTTCTTCACCCAGTTCTCCGATCACCGCGCGCCCGGTCGAGCGCTACCGATTCGTGACGTAACGCAGAGTGCGCGCACGGTGACCGCTCGCGCGAGGCGTCCACATGCGAGCCATGTCACACACAGATCCGGCGGGCGGGCGCGACTCCCCCGCCGGGACCGTCTAGTTCTGACCCAGGCCGGTCGGCTCCGGCCCGGCCTGGCCGCTCACCGCGTCCTCGATGTCCGCGGGGTCGGCGGTGACGCCTGACAGCGGGTCGCCGTCGGCCGCTCCGCCGGATGCACCATCGGCCGGGGCCCGCATCGGCGGCGCCTGCTCGGCGGGGACCACGCTGCCGGACCCCGCGCGGGCGATCGGTGGCGCCGCGCCTCGCTCGGTCGCCCGCGACTCCGGGTTGTTCCGGGGGTCGATGGTGTTCTGGGGATCGATGTTGTTCCGGGGATCGGTGCTTTCCTGCGGGTCAGATGCCATGTCCTGAGTGTGCCGCCTGACCGCCGGGGCGGCCCGGCCGGCGGCCGGCGGGTCCGTCTCGACACGCGAGACCCGGATCCGAGGACTGGGACGGACTCAGCTAACCTGCACCCACCATCCAGAGCGGCCGAGAGTCCTGGCTCGTCGACGCTGCAGCAACCCTCCGCGCGAGCGGGCGTGGGTGCTACCGCCAGGTTCGATGGAGGTCTCATGTCAACAACCGCTCCCGCGCGGGTCGACGCCACACCCGCGCCCACGCGGCCTGCCGCCGCCGGAGTCCCGCACGCCCTGCCGGTACGACTGACCGCCGTGTCGCGCCGTTTCGACGGCCGGCAGGTGCTGCACGGCGTCGACCTGGACATCGCCGCCGCCGAGACCGTCGCCGTGGTCGGGCCGTCCGGCTGTGGCAAGTCGACGCTGCTGCGGCTGGTCGCCGGCCTGGACACCCCGGACGCCGGGACGGTGTCGGTCGGCTCCCGGGCCGTCACCGACGTCGACGACCGGGTCGCCGTCGTGTTCCAGCAGGCGCGGCTGCTCCCGTGGCTGACGCTCGCGGGGAACGTCGCGCTCGGTGCGACCCGCCGACGGCGGACCGACCGCTCCGCCGGCAGCCGCGCCGAGGTCCGGGACCTGCTGGACCGGGTCGGGCTGGCAGGGTTCGCCGATGCCCGGCCCGCGACGGTCAGCGGCGGGATGGCCCAGCGCGCCGCGATCGCGAGAGCACTGATCGCGCGGCCGGGTGTGCTCCTGCTCGACGAGCCGTTCGCCGCGCTGGACGCCCTGACCCGGCTGACGATGCAGGACTTCGTCGGCGAGCTGACCGCTGCTCTCGGCACGACCGTGGTGCTGGTCACCCACGACGTCGACGAGGCCCTGCGGCTGGCCGACCGCGTCGCCGTGCTCGGCCCGGCCGGCTCGGGCGCGTGCGACGTGGTGGACCTCCCCGCGCGCGACGGGACCCGCGAGCCCCGGGACAGCGGGGACCCGGGGACCGCCGCGACCCTCGCGCCACTGCGCCGCACCCTGCTCCGCCACGCCGGCCTGGTCGCCTGACCGCCGCACGAACCGCCCGTACTCCCCTCCACAGCCGCAACCCAGACGCCCACGCAGGAGATCCGCCATGCCGCACGCCGTTCCGCACGCCGTTCCGCTGTCCCGCCGTGCAGTGCTCACCGCCTCCGCCGCACTCGTCCTGACCGCCGCCGGCTGCGCCCGGGGGGAGGGCGGCACCGGGTCGGCGAACGCTGGCGGGGGCAGCGCCGGCACGCTGGACCGGCTGTCGCTGGACTACGCCTACTACAACCCGGCGAGTCTGGTGCTCCGGGACAAGGGATGGCTCGCCGACGCGCTGCGCCCGGCCGGGACCGGCGTCTCCTGGCAGTTCTCCGCCGGCAGCAACAAGGCCAACGAGCTCCTGCGTGGCAACGCGGTCCAGCTCGGGTCGACCGCCGGTGCCGCGGCGCTGCTCGCCCGCAGCAACGGATCCCCCATTCGGATCGTCGACGTGCTCGCGCAGCCGGAGTGGACGGCCGTCGTGGTCGGGCCGCGTTCGACGGCCCGCAGCATCCAGGACCTGCGCGGGCGGAAGATCGCCGCCACGATCGGTACGGATCCGTACTTCTTCCTGCTGCAGACCCTCGCCGCGGCGGGCATGACCACCGGTGACGTGCAGGTGGTCAACCTCCAGCACGCCGACGGACGCACCGCTCTCGCCCGCGGCAATGTCGACGCCTGGATGGGCCTGGACCCGATCATGGCCGCCGCCGAACAGCAGGACGGGGACCGGCTGATCGTGCGGGACCGGAACCGGGCGACGTACAGCGTGCTCAACGCCCGCGAGGACTTCGCCACCGCCCACCCCGACGTCCTGCAGACCGTGCTCACGCAGTACGAGCGGGCGCGGGCCTGGATCGAGGCGAACCCTGAGGAGGCGGTGGCCATTCTCGCCCGCGAGGCAAAGCTCCCGCCGGCGGTTGCCACCACGGTCCTGCGGAACCGGACCGACTTCGCGACCGACCCGGTTCCCGGACAAGCTCAGCGAGCGGTGCTCTCCCGTCTGGTGCCGACGTTCGTGGCGAACAAGCAGGTCGGCTCACGGGCCGATGCGGACACAGCACTGGCCGGGCTGTTCCTGCCCGGCCCGGTCCGCGCCGCAGCCACCGCGGCGTCGGCCTCGCCGATGCCCGCCGCGGCGGCGTCGGTGGCGCCGTCCGGGGCATCGTGACCGTGGTGACGGTCGACGGGCGCCGCCGGGGCCCGTCGACGGTGGTCCGGGCCGGCCGGCTCGGACTGGGTCTGCTGCTCCCACTCGCACTCCTGCTCACCTGGGACCTCGTCGTCCGCGGTGGCCTGGTCTCGACCTCGGTGCTGCCGGCGCCGGGTGCGGTGTGGAGCTCGATGACCGACCTTGCCGCCGACGGAACGCTCGGGCGCAACACCGCGATCAGTGTCCAGCGGGTGCTGTCCGGCTTCCTGATCGGCTCCGCTCTCGCGGTTGGCGTCGGCCTGCTGACCGGGCTGAGCCGGCTCGCCGACGCGGTCGTCTCCCCCACGCTGGCCGCCCTCCGGGCCGTCCCGTCCCTGGCGTGGGTTCCGCTGCTCATCCTGTGGGTCGGCATCTCCGAGCTCCCCAAGGTCGTGATGTGCGCGATCGGCGCGTTCTTCCCGGTGCTCGCGGGGCTGGTGTCCGGAGTCCGGTCGGTGGATCCGGCCTGGCGTGAACTGGCCCGGGCCAACGGTCTGGGCCGGGGCGGGCTGGTGCGGCGGGTGCTGCTCCCGGCTGCCGCGCCGTCCCTGCTGACCGGCCTGCGGCTCGGCCTGGCGCAGGCGTGGCTGTTCTTGGTGGCCGCCGAGCTCGTGGGATCCTCGCTCGGCCTGGGCTTCCAGCTCGTCGACAGCCAGAACACCGGACGGGTCCCGGTCCTGGTCGGGACGATCGTGCTGCTGGGCCTGCTGGGCAAGCTCAGCGACGTGATGGTCGCCGCTGTCGAGCAGGCGGTCACGGCGCGGTTGCGCTGACCCTGCCCGCCCGGCTGATGCCCGCGCCCGGGCACTACCGTCGCCGGAGCATCCGACACCGAGCCAGGGACCGCCGCACCGATGACCAGACGCCAGCGGCAGGACCGCCCGCCCGCCCAGCATCCCGTAGCCCCCGCCGGCGCGAAGCGCGGAAAGCCGCTGCTGGTCGCCGACGCCATCAGCCGCAGCTACGGCGACCGGACCGTCCTGTACCCGGTCAGCTTCCGGCTGGCCCCGAGCCGGTGCCTGGCCGTCGTCGGCGTCAACGGCTCGGGAAAGACGACCCTGCTGCGACTCGCCGTCGGTCGGGACACCCCGACCACCGGCACCGTCACCTTCGCCGGGGAACCGGTGGCCGAGGAACGCCTCGACGTCCGGGCCCGGATGGCCGTCGTGCTCGACACCGGCTCGCCCTACCCGGACCTCACCGTCCGGGAGCACCTGCAGTTCGTCGCGGCGGCGCACGGGGTCCCCGACGCCGCCGAGTGGGTCACCTGGGCGCTGGCCGACCGCAACCTCACCGCGCGGGCCGACGCGCTGCCCTCGGCGCTGTCCTCCGGCCAGCGGCAGGCGCTGAGCCTGGCCGCCGCGCTCGTCCGGCCGCGGGACCTGCTGGTCCTCGACGAACCCGAACAGCGGCTGGACCCCGGCGCCCGCGCCCGCCTCGTCGACCGGATCACCGCGGAGAAGGCCGACGGGACCGCGGTGCTGTTCGCCACCCACGACCACGCGCTGGCGCTGGAGGTCGCGGACCGGGTGCTGGTGCTGGCCGACGGCCACGTCATCCACGACGGGCGGGCCGCCGACGTCGGCGCGGCACTCGCGGCCTCGTGACCGGCGCCCTGTCGACCGGGGAGGACGCGCTGCCCGCCGGAGAGAAGGTGCCCGGCGGCGACCCGCCCGACAACGACCCGCCCGACGACGCGGTCGAGGAGGACCTGCCCGACGAGCACGACCCGTACTGGGACGAGCTGACCGCGGCGGCGCTGTCGACGCTGCGCGGGTTGCGCGCGGCGCACCACCGCCGGCGCGCCGTGGAATCGGCGTACAACGCCTACGTCACCTTCCTGGTGCTGTTCGTCTACGGGGGTGGGCTGATCGCCTACGCGGTCCGGTCCGGTGGCCGCAGCGGCGGGGCCACGCCGGACGCGCTGTCCGCGGCACTGCCGGCCGGGCTGACCGGGGTGGCGCTGCTGGTGCTGCTGACCGCGGCGACCACCGGCGCCTGGCGTGGCCCGGTGACGCTGGACGGGGCGACGGTGAGCTGGCTGCTGCCGCTCCCCGTCCGCTGGGCCGTGGTGACCAGGCCGCGCTGGCGGCTCTCGCTCGGGCTGTCCGGCGCTGCGGGCGCGGCAACCGGAGCGGTGTTCGGGTTGGTGCTGGCCGCACTGCGGGTCGCTGACCCGGCGCCCGCCCTGGCCGCCGGGTCAGCGGCCGGGCTGGTGCTCGGCGTTGCGGCGGCCGGCATCGGCGGCCTCGTCGAGTCCTCGGCGCGGCTGACGGCAGCTGTCACCCGCTGGGCCTGGCTGGCCCGGGCGGTGGTCGTCGCGCTGGTCGCAGAGGCGCTGCTGGCCGCCGCCGGGCGGCCGGTCGGCGCGCTGCAGACCGCCGAGCGGTGGTCGGGGCCGTGGGGCTGGGCGGTCCAGCCGCTGCTGGCCGCGGCCGGCCGTCCGGCGTCCGGCTGGTGGGCCGGGCTCGCGGCCGCGGCCCTCACCGCCCTCGCCCTCGCCGTCGCCGCCGGCCGCCGCGTCCCGGCGATCACCGGCGCCGCGCTGAGGACCCGGGCCGCGACCTGGCAGGAGGTCAGCGGCGGGGTGAGCACCTTCGACTTCCGGCTGGCCCGGACCAGCGTCGACGCGGCACGTGGCCGTCGCCGGCGCGCCCGGCCCCGCCTGCGACTGCCAGTACCGGCGTCACCGGAGCTGGCCGTGCTGTGGCGCGACGCCACCCACCTGCTCCGCGAGCCGGGCCGGCTGGTCGGTGCCGTGATCTGGCTGCTCGTCGGGCTCGGGCTCGGTGAGCTCGCGGCGGCCACGGTGGACCGGACCGGGTTGGGGGCCCTGGCGCTGACGGTGCCGGCCGTACTCGCCGTCTACCGGGCGGCGGCCGTGCTCGTCGAGCCGGCGCGGTTGGAGTCCGACGACCGGCACCGTTCGGTCCAGCTGCCCTTCGCTGCCGGGTCGCTGGCCATGCGACACGCCGTGCTGCCGATCGGGCTGCTCGCGGTCGTCGGCATCGCCGGCGTGGCCGGCGTCGTACTCGGTGGTCGCCCCGTGCTGCCGTCGGTGCTGCTGCTGGCCGCGGTTCCGGCGCTGGTGGGCGGTGCGCTGGTGGGTGCCTACCGCGGCCAGGTGCCGGTCGGGCTGCTGGTGGGCGTGGACTCCCCCGCGGGGAACACCGGTCCGGTCCAGGTCGTGTTCTGGTACCTGCGGGGCCTGCTCGCGGCGGTGGTGCCGGTCGTACCGGCGGTGATCGTCCCGCTGCTGCGCGGCTCGGGTGACGGAGTCGCGCTGGTCGGCGAGCTCGTGCTGGCGATCGTCCTGCTGTCCTGGGCCCGCCACCGCGCGACCTCACTCGCGTCGCCCTAGTAGTGAGTCGCGTGAGCGCTCACCAGCGGTCGTGGACGTGCGGGCGGACGAGTCGGTCGTAGACGTCGCGCACGCCGGCGAGCTGCTCGGCCGACAGCGGGGCCAGGTCGGCCGCCGCGGCGTTGCCGTCGACCTGGTCGGGGTTGCGCGCGCCGGGGATCACGACCGAGACGCCGGGCTGGTCGATGATCCAGCGCAGGGCGAACGCGGACATCGGCACCCCGTCGGGCACGAACGCGCGCAGCTCTCGGACCGCGGCCAGGCCGACCTCGTACGGGACGCCGGCGAACGTCTCGCCGATGTCGAACGCCTCGCCGGACCGGTTGTAGGTGCGGTGGTCGCTGGCGGCGAATGTGGTGTGCTCGTCGTAGCGGCCGGACAGCAGCCCGGACGCCAGCGGGACGCGGGCGATGATCGCGACACCCGCCGCGGCAGCCGCCGGGAGCACCTGGTCCAGCGGCTTCAACCGCAGGCAGTTGAGGATGATCTGCACCGAGGCGACACCCGGCCGGGCGATCGCCGTCAGCGCCTCCGCGCAGGTCTCGACGGACACGCCATAGGCGGCGATGCGCTTGTCCGCGACGAGGGTGTCCAGCGCGTCGTATACCGCGTCGTCGGCGAACACCGGGGTGGGCGGGCAGTGCAGCTGCACCAGGTCCAGGGTGTCGACGCCGAGGTTGGCCCGGGAACGGTCGGTCCACTCGCGGAAGGCGGCCAGGGTGTAGTTCGCCGGTACCTGGTCGACGCGGCGGCCCATCTTCGTGGCCACGGTGAGGCCTGCGTCGGGGTGGCGGCGGACCGCGTCGCCGACGAGCCGCTCGCTGCGGCCGTCACCGTAGACGTCCGCGGTGTCGATGACGGTGATGCCGTCGGCGACCGCCGCGTCGAGCACCGCGTGGGCGTCGTCGTCGCCCACGTCGCCCCAGTCCCCGCCGAGCTGCCAGGCGCCGAGCCCGACGACGGAGAGTTCGCGGCCGAGCCGGTCCGTGGTTCGTGTCTGCATTCGGCCCACCCTGTCATCAGGCGCGGCCACCCTGTCAGCAGGCGCGGCCGATCAGCTCCGCGGGCGCGGCGGACCAGCGTGGCCGGCTGACTACCGTGGTCGGTCGGTCGGGTCCGGACGAGGAGGTGGCGCGTGGTCGAGCAGGGCAGCCCGGCGGGCCGTGACGCCGTCGTCGCCGGCGAGGACTTCCCGGAGCACGCCCGAGCCCACCTGCTGAGGACGTCGGTGAGCCGGCTGAACCGGTTGCGGGCGGCGGTGCTCGGCGGCAACGACGGGGTCACCTCGACGGCCGGCCTGGTCGTCGGCGTGGCGGGCGCGACGACGAGCACCTCCGCGCTGCTGATCGCGGGCGTCTCCGGTGTGGTCGCCGGCTCGCTGTCGATGGGCGGCGGGGAGTTCACCTCGGTCAGCGCCCAGCGCGACTCCCAGGACGCACTGCTGGCGCAGCAGCGTCACGAGCTGGAGACGGTCCCGGACGAGGAACTGGACGAGCTCGCCCACCTCTACGTGCAGAAGGGACTGTCGACGGTGCTGGCCCACCAGGTCGCCGCCGAGCTGACCAGCCGGGACGCGCTGGCGGCGCACGCCGACATCGAACTGGGCATCGACCTGGACGACCTGGTCAGGCCATGGGACGCGGCGATCGCGTCGGCCGTCGCGTTCGCGCTCGGCGGGGTCGTCCCGATCCTGGCGATCCTGCTACCGCCGGACACGGCGCGGGTGCCGGTGTGCTTCCTCGCGGTGGCGGCGACGCTGGCCGTGACCGGCAACATCGCCGCACGGCTCGGTCAGGCCCCGTCGGGCCGGGCGACCCTGCGCAACGTGGTCGTCGGCATGCTCGCGATGGCGATCACCTACGGCATCGGTCTAGCGGTCGGCACGGAGCTGTGAGCACAGCGGTCGGCACGGAGTTGTAGCGGCCTCACCAGACCCAGCGGGTGGCGGCGACCACCTCGGCCGGGTCCATGCCGGCGAAGCGTTCCACCTCGGCGCGGCGGTGTGCGACCAGCGTCGCGGTCAGCGGCTCACCGAACACCGCGGTCAGCACCTCGTCGGTGGCCAGGGCGTCGGCCGCGGCTGACAGGCCGTCCGGCAGCGGCTCGATGCCGGCGGCCGCGCGCGCCGTGTCGTCCAGCGCTGCGGGGTCGACCCCGACCGGTGCCGGCAGCAGCAGGCCGGCGCGCGTCCCGGCGGCGCCGGCGGCCAGCACCCCGGCCATCAGCAGGTAGGGGTTGGCCGCGAGGTCGAACGACTTGACCTCCAGGTTGGCCGCCCGGCCGTGCTCGCCGGTCGCGCCGGGGAGGAACCGCAGCGCGGTCTCGCGGTTCTCCACCCCCCACGCCGCCCACGCGCCGGCCCAGTGCGCCGGCAGCAGCCGCAGCCAGCTCGCCGCGCTCGGCGCGCCGATCGCCTGCAGCGCCGGCAGGTGCGCGAGCACCCCGGCGGCGAAACCCTCACCGGCGGCGGTCATCCCGGCGGCGCCCGGTCCGCCGGTCATCAGGTTGTGGCCGTCGGCTTGCAGGCTGACGTGCACGTGGCCGCCGTTGCCCACGTCACCGACGACGACCTTCGGCGCGAACGACACCCGCAGCCCGTGGTGGCGGGCGACCCCGCGGATCGTCTGCCGGACCAGTACGGAGGTGTCCGCGGCACCGAGCGGGTCCTCGGCGGCGACGGAGACCTCGAACTGTCCGGTGCCGTACTCGGGGTGGATCTGCCCGACCTCGACGCCGGCGCCGTCGAGTGCGACGAGCAGGTCGCGCAGCACCTCGGCGGTCTCGACCAGCCGGCTCATCCCGTACGCGTTGGCGCTGGTCGGGGCAACGATCGGCCCGTCGCCGGCGCTGTCACCGGCCCGCTCGACGGCGAACACCCACTCGATCTCGACCGCAGCCCGGGCGGTGAACCCGTCCGCGGCCAGCGCGGCGACGACCCGGGCGAGCAGCAGCCGGCTGTCCAGCGGGTGCTCGGTCCCGTCCTGTGCGTAGCGGTCGGCCGGCGCCCAGGCCCACCCCGGGGTCGCCGGCAGCCGCGCGAGCCGCTCCACGTCCGGGTGCAGCCGCAGATCCCCGACGGCGCCGCCGACGCCGGGCGGTGCGGGGACGGCGAGGTCGTCGGTGCCGTAGGTGTCGAAGACGACCGACGTCCCGACCCCCCACGCGGCCACCTCGGGCAGCCGGGCCAGCGGGAAACCCTTCGTGCGGGTGATCCCGGACAGGTCCACCGAGGTGACCGCCACCCCGACGACACCCCGCTCGGCCAGGCCCGGAACCAGGTCCCGCGCCCGCGCCGCCCGGCGTCCCCGCTCCTGCTCGTCCACGTACACCCCTCCGCCGGCCGATCCGATCAGCAACGACGGGGCGAATCCTGCCGTGCGTGCCGAGGCGCTGTCGCGGGCCGACCCATCGGGATCGGGGGCCGGTCACGATCGGCCACCTGTCAGGATCGAGCGGTGCCACCCGCCCCAGCCGCCGGTCCGCCCCGTCCGCCCGCCGGGCCGGTGGCCGAGGCGCTGGCGGCCACGCCGCTGACCGACCACCACTGCCACGGCGTGTTCCGCGGCCCGCTCGACGCCGCCGTGATCGCGACCTCGCTGACCGAGGCCGACGAGCTGGACCCGCGTGCCGGCTCGCCGTGGGAGTCGCGGATCGGTTTCGCGCTGCGCCGGGAGTGCGCGCCGCTGCTGGACCTGGAGCGGCACGCCCCGGTGACGCGGTACCTGGCCCGCCGCGACGAGTTGGGTGAGGCAGCGGTGACGGCTCGGCTGCTGCGGGCCGCCGGCACGGGGACCTTCCTGGTGGACACCGGAGTCCGCGCGCCGCACGGCACGGGCGGGATCACCACGCCGGTGCAGACCGCAGCCGCCGCCGGCCCCGGACCGGACGGCAGGCCGGCCCGGGCGTACGAGATCGTCCGGCTGGAGACGGTCGCCGAGCAGGTCCTCGCCGCAGGCACCTCGGCGCGCGGATTCGCCGGGGACGTCCGCGCGGCGCTGGACCGGGCAGTCGCCGGGACCCCCGGCGTGCCCGTCGTCGGGGTGAAGTCGATCGCCGCCTACCGGGCCGGCCTGGACCTGGACGGCCGCCGCCCGTCCGGCGTCGAGGTCGCCGCCGCCGCGTCCCGGTGGCTGCGCGCCGTCCAGGAGTCGGGGGCCGGCCCGCGACTGTCCTCCCGGACGCTGCACCGGTTCCTGATCTGGGAGGCGATCGACCGGCGGCTCCCGGTCCAGTTCCACACCGGGATCGGAGACCGCGACGCACACCTGCACGGTGCGGACCCGGTCGCGCTGACCGACCTGCTGCACGCCACCGCCGGCGCCGGGGTGCCGATGATGCTGCTGCACACCTACCCGTTCCACCGGCAGGCCGGCCACCTGGCGCAGGTGTTCCCGCACGTGTTCACCGACGTTGGCCTGGCGCTGCACGGGGTGGGCAACCGGGCCGGAGCGGTGCTCTCCGAGGCGCTGGAGCTGGCGCCCTTCGGGTCGTTCCTCTACAGCTCTGACGCGTTCGGGCTGCCCGAGCTGTACCTGCTCGCGTCGGTGCTGTTCCGGCGGGCGCTGGCCGGTGTGCTCGACGAGGGCGTGCGCGCGGGAGACTGGACGGCCGACGACGCCGTGACCACGGCCGTCGCGATCGCCGCGGGCAATGCCGCCCGGGTCTACGACCTGACCCGAGGAGCACCCCTGTGACCGACGCCGGCGGACCGGCCGAGAAGCTGCACGAGGCCGAGAAGCTCTACGAAGCGGTGCTCGCAGAGCTCCCCACGGCAATCGCGCTGCGGCATGCCGTGCACAGCGATCCGCGCCTGTCCGGCGTCGAGGAGGACACCCGGGACCTGCTGCTCGCGGCGCTGGACGCCGGGCCGGCCGAGCCCGTTGCCGACACCGGCGCGCTGGTCCGCATCGGTGCCCGCAGCGGGCCGTGCGTCGCGGTCCGCACGGAGCTGGACGCGTTGCCACTGGTGGAGTCCACCGGCGTCGCCTGGGCGTCGACCGGACCGGCGATGCACGCGTGCGGACACGACGTGCACATGGCCGGACTCGTCGCGTTCGTGCGGGCCGCCCGTGCGGTCGGAGTCGAGGTACCCGTACTGGCAGTGCTGCAACCACGGGAGGAGGTGGCCCGGTCCGGGGCGATCGATCTCGTCGCGTCCGGAGCACTGCACCGACACGACGTCCGCGCGGTGATCGGTGCTCACGTCCAACCACGGGTCCCCGCCGGTGTCATCGCGGTCACCCCGGGGGCGACGAACGCCGCGGCCGACCAGTTCGAGGTCGTCGTCAGCGGTCGCGGCGGCCACGGCGGGTACCCCCAGACCACCGCCGACCCCGTCCTCGCCCTCGCGGGTGTGATCATCGCTCTCCAACAGGTCGTCAGCCGCCGGGTCGACCCGGTCGACGGCGCCGTCTGCACGGTCGGCACGGTGCACGCCGGATCCGCGTTCAACGTCATCCCGGACACCGCCCGCGCGGGTGGATCCCTACGCTGCATGGACGACCACGAGCAGGAGCGGCTGCGTGGCGTCGTCCGGTCGATCGCCGAGCACACCGCCGCCGCGCACGGCTGCTCGGCCCGGGTCGACTTCTCCCCGGCCGACCCGGTGCTGCGTAACGACCCCGCCCTGGCCACGGCCACCGCCACCCGGCTGCGGCAGCTGGGCATCGCAGTCGACCAGACCTTCCGCTCCTTCGGCGCCGACGACTTCGCGCACTACTGCAAGGTCTTCCCCTCGGTGATGACGTTCGTCGGGACTGGGACCGGGGCACCGCCCGGCTCGGCGATCGGCAGTGAACACGTACCCGGCCTGCACCACCCGCGGTTCGTGCCGCCGGACGACACCGTCGGCGAGGTGGCGATGGCCTTCCTTGCCGGTTACCTGGCGACCGTCGTCGGCTAGAGGAGGTCCACCAATCCGTCACGGGACCGCTGGGGTCCCCTCAGGACGCAGGACGCAGAACTCGTTCCCCTCCGGATCGACCAGGGTCACCAGGTGACCGTGGTCGGCCGCAACCCGCGCGCCGAGCTCCACCAGCCGTGTGACCTCCGTCTCGACGTCGGCCGCGACGAGGTCCAGGTGCGTGCGGTTCTTGGCGGTCTTCCCCTCCGGGACGAGCTGGAAGGAGATCCGCGGTACACCACCGTCCGTCCGCTCCAGCAGGACTGTGGGGTCGTCTTCGGGATCGTCGATCCCGCGCGCTCGCAAACGTTCGAGCTCGGGCTCGTCGTAGGGAGCGACGTCGTACTCGTCCAGCGCGGCAGCCCAGAACCGCGCGATCGACGCCGGGTGGGCGCTGTCGACGACGATGTCCTTGATCGTGGCCACGGCAGCCTCAGGCCGTCGCGCCGAAGTCGGCGTCCTTCGTCCGGACCGTCCCCGCCGTCCGGCCCGGTGCGGTCTGGTACGTCCAATAGAGGTTGGTGTGCGCGATGACCTGCTCCGGCGGTGGCGCGCCCCACGCCGTCTGGTCCTCGGTCGTGTGCGCATCGCTCACCAGCGTGGCGTCGTAGCCCCGGACGAGCGCGCCGTGCAGCGTCGACCGGATGCACGCGTCGGTTTGTGCACCCACGATGAGGAGTCGCTCGACCCCGAGGCCCGACAGCACGGTCTCCAGGGTGGTGTCCTCGAAGGCGTCGCCGTAACTCTTGTGGACGAGCGGTTCGGCGTCAGCCGGGGACAGCTCGGGGACGATCCGCCATCCGTCGCTCCCCCGAGCGAGCTGCTCACCGAAGTGCTGCACCCACACGACTGGGACCCGTTCCCGGCGCGCCCTCTCCACGAGGTCGGCGACGTTGGCGACGACCGCGTCGCGCTGGTAGGCCCCCGCGACGACGCCGTTCTGCACGTCGACGACCAGCAGTGCGGTGTTCGACCGGTTCGACAGTGTGGCCACGATTCCCCCTCGTTGACACCGGCATCCTTCGTCCCGGTGACGGTAGACCTGATCCCTGACTGGTCGCCCTGCCGGAGAGGACTGTCCCGATGCCCGAGTTGATGCCGCCGGTGGTCCCGTGGGAACAGCGGGCACCCGAGCGAGCTGGGCCGTGATCGAGGCAGGCACCGTCGTGGGCCGGACGGGCGTGCAGAGCCTCGACCTGGCGACGGGTGGCGGTGTGGCGTACTGAGTGCTGCCGGGCCTGCACCGCTTGGAGCTGACGCACTCGGTGGCGAACGCGGCCTCCTGTCGGGTGGCGCTGCGGGCGGGGTTCGTCCTGGAGGGCACCAGGCGGGCGGAGGGGCTGCACACCGACGGCTGGCACGACATGCACCTGCCCGCGCGAATCGACTCGGCCTGATGCGCCCGTGTCGTGGTGCACAGCGGGCACCTGCCGGGCTGCCGTGGGGTCAGGTCGACCTGGCTGACCAACTGCTAGGCGTCCAGGGTCGAGATGACGCCATCCGGGCAAGCTCGGCCTCGCGCATCCAGGCGGTGTCGAAGAATTCGCCCGCAGCCGCCATCTGCGTCCGCGCCCACAGGCCGGGCTCGTCCTCGTACAACGGCAACGCCCCGACGAGGCCGTTGAAGCGTGCCGTGGGTGAGGCGTCGTCCAACACCATCAGGTCGATGGCCTCGGTGCCGGACAGCGCGACCAGACACTCGAGGACACGCAGGGGGGCGAGGGTCTCGCGTTGACCGAACAGGACGGCGATGTCGAGGTCGCGCGCCCGACCGACGTCCCGCAGAGCGCTGCCGAAGACGGACGTGAGCCGGACGTCGTGGGCGGCGCAGACGGTGCCGAGCCGCCCGTCGTCCGCTGCCCGCACCAGGCGGTCGAGCGCCGTCCCTATCTCCATCCCTCGACCGTAGCCAAGCGCGGAATCGTCACACCCCGGCACCAGCCATGGCCCCGCGGGCCAGGCTGCGCAGCGTGTCGTGGATCCCGCCGTAGGCGACCGCCCCGCGGAGCACCGACTTCGGGACCTTGGCCACGACCGTGTAGTTGGTGTCGACAACGTTGGCCACCGGGGTCAGGGCGACCTGGCTGACCAGCTGGTAGGCGTCCAGGGTCGAGAGGCCGGTCAGCTGCGCGACCCAGCCGACCATCTCCGCGTGCGCGATCCGGAACGCGTCCTCCAGCGGTCGCGCCGACCCGGTGGTCATCAGGTGGGTGTCGGACTCCAGCCGGGGCCAGGCCGTCGCGACACCGTGGCCGACAGACACGATCAGCGAGGTCGTCATCGCGCACTCCACCGCGACGCCACACGTCTCGCCTTCCCCCTGGCGGGCATGGCCGTCGCCGAGGGAGAGCATCGCTCCGTCGACGTTGACACCGAGGTAGCAGGTGACGCCGGCGCGCATCTCCGGGGTGTCCATGTTCCCGCCCCAGTCCCCCGGGGCCAGCGAGCTGCGGACCTCGCCCAGCGCCGGCGCGACCCCGACCGTGCCGTGCATCGGGTCCATCGGCAGGTCGACGGTGAACGGCGAGTCCAGCGCGGCGTAGCGGACCAGGCGCTCGGCGGTGTCGAGCTCGTACATCCAGGTCCGCTCGTCCAGCGCCCGCTGCAGTCCGGCGGTGGTGTGCGTGCCCGTCAGCGAGCCGAAGAACGGAACGGTCGAGCTGACCCCCCAGGTGTACGTCGGCTCGATCGAGACCAGGTGCACCGCGAGGGTGTCCCCGGGGGCGGCACCGGGGACATAGAACGGCCCCGTCTGCGGGTTCAGGTAGCGGGGGTCGGCGTCGACGCTGGGCCGGCCGTCCACGCTGGTGATCCGCCCGGCGAAGCAGTCCAAGGTGCTGGTCCGCAGCAATGTCCGGGTCGGGAGCTCCGCGACGGCCGGCAACCCGCCGAAGGTGTACGCCAGTCGGGCCGGATCGCCCTCGGGGTCGACGTGCCAGCTCGTCCCGGGCAGCGCGGTAGCCATGGCCGCACTCTGTCGCACCCGTGGCGTGCTCGGCGTAGGCGATCCTGGACCCATGGAGGCCGACCTGCCCGTCGGTAACGGGCTCGTCGTCCCCGCCGCCGAGCTGTCGTGGCGGTTCTCCCGGTCCTCCGGCCCCGGCGGTCAAGGGGTCAACACGACCGACAGCCGGGTGGAGCTCAGCTGGGACGCCGCGTCCTCGGCGGTGCTGCGCGGAACCGTCCGCGAGCGGGCGCTGGAGCGGCTGGGCAACCGGCTCGTCGGCGGGGTCGTCACCGTCGCGGCGTCGGAGTACCGGGCCCAGCTGCGCAACCGGGAGGCGGCGCGGCTGCGGCTGGCCGCCCTGATCCGGGCCGCCATGGCCGCGCCACCCCGGGCCCGCCGGCCGACCCGGCCGACCGCGGGTTCACGCCGGCGCCGCGCCGAGGCGAAGACCCGGCGCAGCGAGGTCAAGCGCCTTCGCCGGGACCCGGGATGAGGCGACGGCCCAATTCGGTGCGAACGGCCACCACCTCGTCGCGGTGCTGCGCCGCCCGTTCGTAGTCCGCGTCGGCGGCGGCGGCCCGCATCTTCGCCTCCGCGTCGGCGAGCAGGCGGTCGAGCTGAAACCTGGTGCGGGAGGCGAGCTGCAGCGCGGACACCCGGGTCCGCCCGACCTGCCGACCGTCAGGCCCCAGCACCGGTATCCACTCGGGCGCGGCGCCGAGGTGGTGCATCCGGCCCGTCTCCGGCACCTCCCTGCGGCGGGTGGAGCGACGGGTCAGGTCGCGGGCCCGCCCGCCGCGGGGCGGCACGCGCCGGCCCTCGGGCGGTCCGGGGCTCCCGAAGGCGGCGTCGGACACCCGGCAAACGTAGGCCGACCCACGGGGCGCCGGCCGGCTCAGCCGGAATAGCCCTCGACCTCGCGGGCCGACCGCGGCCGGGCGTCGTCGGGGTTCTGGCCGTTCTCCTGGCGGGCACGCCGTTGACGCAGCAGGTCCCAGCACTGGTCCAGCGCGATCTCGGTGTCGCGCAACCGGTCGTGCTCCTCGGCGGCGGACAGCTGCCCGGACGCCAGTTTCGCCCGCAGCTCGTGCTCGCTCTCGACCAGCGCGTGGACGCGCTGCAGGATCTCATTCTCCGTCGCCACCGACTCCTCCTTCCGGCGGGGGACCCCGCAACCTGCCCCGCCCGCAACCTGCCGGCACGGGCACCGCCCGCCGCACCAGATCTTGCACCCCACCAACCCCGGTCGCGCCGCGAGACCGCCCGACTCGTCACCGAACGCGTCTACTCGACGACACCCGGCGTTCACCCGGGGGATCTACCGTCCGCCGGGTCTTCGTCCCCCACCCTCGTGAGGTCTTCGTGCGCACGCCTGCTCCGTCCCGCGCTGGTCGCCGCTGCCGTCGGCGGCCTGGTCGTCGGCGCCTTCGCCGTCCCAGCAGCTGCCGCCGTCCCGGCGGCTGCCGCCGTCCCGGCCACCCCGTTCGTCTCCGAGCTGCACTACGACAACACCGGCGCCGACGCCGGGGAGTTCGTCGAGGTGCAGCTGCCCGCCGGAACCACCGTGACCGGCTGGTCGGTGGTGCTCTACAACGGCAACGACGGGGCCGCCTACGCGACGATCCCGCTGCCGCCGACGACCGCACCGGCGTCCGGGCCGGTCGCGGTCGCGGTGGACACCCCCGGGATCCAGAACGGCGCGCCCGACGGGGTCGCCCTGGTCGATGCCGCGGGCGCCGTCGCCGAGTTCCTGTCCTACGAGGGCGTGCTCACCGCGACCGGCGGTCCGGCGGCCGGTCGGACCAGCACCGACATCGGGGTGGCGGAGACCGGCAGCGGAGCGGTCGGGACGTCGCTGTCGAGGGTGGTCAGTAGCGGCGACCTCGTCTGGCGGGGCCCGGCGACGGCGACCCCGGGGACCGTCAACCCCCGGCGCCGCGCCGCCGCCGCCCCCAGCGACCTGCTCGACCGCGCCGACCCAGCGGGTCGGGGACGTGCAGGGCGCCGGGGCCACCACGCCGCTGGCCGGCCAGCAGGTGAGCGTCCGCGGCACCGTCGTAGCCGCCACCCCGGGCCTGGGCGGGTTCAACGTCGAGGACGCCGGCGACGGGAACACCGCGACCTCCGACGGGGTGTTCGTCTACAGCCCGGGCACGGCGGTCCGCCTCGGCCAGACCGTGCAGGTCAGCGGCCAGGCGCAGGAGTTCTCCGGCCAGACGCAGATCGCCGCGCGCACCGGCGTTGCAGTCTGCGACGTCCCGGTCGGCCCGCTGCCTGCTCCGGCGCCGCTGGACCTGCCCGCCGACGACGCCGCGCGGGAGCCGCTGGAAGGCATGCTGGTCCGCCCGGTCGACCAGCTGACCGTCAGCGAGGTCTACAACCTGACCTCGTTCGGCGAGCTGGTGCTGTCCGAGGGCGGTGTGCTGGTGCAGCCGACCGAGCTCGCCCGGCCCGGTCCGGACGCCGACGCGATCGCCGCGGCGAACACCCGCCGGCGCATCGTGCTGGACGACGCCTCGACCAGCCGGCTCAGCGTCACCACCGCGCCGTACCTGACGCCGGCCACCCCGGTCCGGGTCGGGGACCCGGTGCAGTTCACCGAGCCGACGGTGCTCGGGTTCGGCTTCGGCGCCTGGCGCCTGGAGCCGGCCGACGGCACCGCCGACGGCGTGTTCGCCGCCCAGAACACCCGGCCGGCCGCGCCGGACCCGGTCGGTGGCGACATCCGGGTCGGCTCGTTCAACGTCCTGAACTACTTCCTCACCTTCGGCGGCGTCGGTCGCGGCGCGGACGACCAGGCCGGGCTGGACCGGCAGGCGGCGAAGATCGTCTCCGCGATCCGCGGGCTGGACACCGACGTGCTGACGCTGGAGGAGATCGAGGACACCGCCAGCACCGGCTACGGCGACGGCAGCCCGGACCAGGCGGTCGCCGACCTCGTCCGCCGGCTCAACTCCGCTGCCGGGTACGCGGAGTGGGCGTACTCGCCGTTCCCGACCGAGCTGCTCGGCGTGGACCGCGACGTCATCCGCAACGCGATCATCTACCGGACCGCACGGGTGCAGCCGGTCGGGGCGCCGGTCGGGCTGGTCGACGAGGCGGCGTTCGGCAATGCCCGGGAACCGATTGCGCAGACCTTCGCCTACCGGGGCGACGAGTTCACCGTCGTCGGCAACCACTTCAAGTCCAAGGGCGGCAGCGGCGCGACCGGGGACAACGCGGACACCGGGCAGGGCGCGTTCAACGGCGACCGGACCCGGCAGGCCCAGGCGCTGGCCGGGTTCGTCCAGCGGGTGCAGACCGAGAGCGGTGATCCCGACGTCTTCGTGCTCGGGGACCTGAACGCCTACACCCGCGAAGACCCGGTCGAGGTGCTGCGCTCGGCCGGACTGACCGACCTCGGGACCCGCTTCGACGCGGGCCGGTACAGCTACGTGTTCAACGCACTGTCCGGCTCGCTGGACCACGCGATGACGACGCCGACGCTGACCGCGAAGGTGACCGGAGCGGTGCACTGGACGATCAACGCCCAGGAGTCGTTCGCCTACGAGTACGACGGGAAGCCGGCCCTCTACGCCCCGAACGCCTACCGGGCCAGCGACCACAACCCGATCGTCTCCGGGCTGGACCTCACCGACCCCCGCGACCAGCTCTGCGACGGCCGGGTCCCCACGATCATCGGCACCGACGGGAACGACGTGCTGCGCGGTACCGACGGCCCGGACGTCATCCTCGGCCTCGGCGGCAACGACCGGATCTCCGGCGGCAACGGTGCCGACGTCATCTGTGCCGGTCCGGGCAACGACGCGGTGGACGCCGGCAACGGCAACGACCGGGTCGACGGCGGGTCCGGGGACGACACGATCCTCGGCGGGAACGGCGACGACCTGATCCGGGGTGGCACCGGGGCGGACCAGATCAGCGGGGACAACGGCAACGACCAGGCCACCGGGGGGCGCGGGGACGACACGGTGATCGGCGGCAACGGCGACGACCGGCTTGCCGGTGGTTCCGGCACCGACGTGCTGGACGGCGGGAACGGCCGCAACGTGGTGGTGCAGGACGGCCCCGACAGCTGAGATGGGCGGGTGATCCCCCCGGCTGCCGCGCAGGAGCCGGCTGCCGTTCTCGATCTGGCGGCCGGGGGGGCGCCGCTCGGCCGGACCCGGCTGGTGTGCATCGACGGGCCGGCCGGGTCGGGCAAGACCACGCTGGCCGCCCGGCTGGCCGAGGTGACGTCCCCGACCACGACGGCCGGGGCTGGGACGGGGCGGACCGTGGCCGTCGTACACATGGACGACCTGTACGACGGCTGGTCGGCGCTGGCCGGGGACCGCGCGGTCGGGCTCACCCGGCGGATCGACGCCGGGATCCTCACCCCGCTCGCGGCCGGCCGTCCCGGCGGCTACCGGCGCTACGACTGGCCGACCGCGACCTTCGCCGAGTGGCACGCCGTCCCGGTCGTCGACGTCCTGGTGCTGGAGGGCTGTGCCTCGGCCCAGCGGGCATGGGCGGGGCGCACCGCGCTGGCGGTGTGGGTCGAGGTGGACCGGGGGTTGCGCACCCGACGCTGGCTGGAGCGCGACGACGACGTGCGCGCGGCCATGCAGTGCCGGGACTGGCAGGTGGACGAGGACGCCTGGTTCGCCGCCGACGGCACCCGTGCCCGGGGCCCGCCTGCTCCTGTCCGGCACGTCGGCAGAAGACCGGTCAGGCCGGGGTGCCTAGCCGCGGCACCGGCGCGGGCGCCACCGGCCGGTCGCCCGTCGGAGTGGTCACCGCGGCGTCCAGGGCGGCGCAGTCGGCGTCGACCATGATCCGGGCCAGCTCCGGCGGCAACGTCCGGGCGGCCCAGCCGAGGATGTCGCGGGCCAGGGAGGCGTCACCGACCAGTGCGTCGACCTCCGCCGGGCGGACGTATCGCCGGTCGAACCGGACGTGTCGTTCCCAGTCAAGGCCGGCATGGGCGAAGGCGAAGCCGAGGAAGTCCCGGACGGTGTGCGCGGTGCCGGTGGCGACGACGTAGTCGCGGGGCTCGTCGGCCTGCAACATCTGCCACATCGCCTCGACGTACTCCGGCGCGTAGCCCCAGTCGCGGACCGCGTCGATGTTCCCCAGGAAGACGGTGTCGTCCAGCCCGGCGCGGATCCGGGCGACGGAGCGGGTGATCTTGCGGGTCACGAAGGTCTCGCCGCGCCGGGGGCTCTCGTGGTTGAACAGGATGCCGTTGACCGCGAACATGCCGTACGCCTCGCGGTAGTTGCGGGTGATCCAGTAGGAGTACACCTTCGCGGCCCCGTAGGGCGAGCGGGGGTGGAACGGGGTCGCCTCGTCCTGCGGCGGCGGGGTCGCGCCGAACATCTCCGAACTGCTCGCCTGGTAGAAGCGGCATTGCAGGCCGACCAGCCGGATCGCCTCGAGCAGCCGGGTGGTCCCCAGTCCGGTGGTGTCGCCGGTGAACTCCGGTTCGTCGAAGCTGACTCGTACGTGGCTCTGCGCACCGAGGTGGTAGACCTCGTCGGGCCGGATCGAGCTGAGCAGAGTCACCAGCCGCGACCCGTCGGTCAGGTCTCCGTAGTGCAGGAACAGCCGGGCATCCGACTCGTGCGGGTCGGTGTACAGGTGGTCGATCCGGGCGGTGTTGAAGGTGCTGGCCCGGCGGATCAGCCCGTGCACCTGGTAACCCTTGCCGAGCAAAAGTTCGGCCAGGTAGGACCCGTCCTGGCCGGTGATCCCGGTGATGAACGCGATCTTCGCCACGACCTGCCTCTCCGCCGTCGAGATATCACTCAAAGTACATGACTAGATACTCTTCGTCGCAACTGTCCCTCTTTCCGATACTCTCCGGTTGTGACCGCTGGACTGTGGGTGAGTGGGGACCGACGCCCGGGCACACTCGTGGTCTGCGCTGTGGGCGCTGGCGCCCTGGTGCTCGGGGCAGCCGTCGTGATGCGTCCGACGGCGATTGCCGCAGCCGTGGGGGTCGCGGTTGTCGGTCTGCTCCTGGCGCGGCCAGCCGGCCGGTTGGTCGGCTTCCTCGGAGGGGCGATGCTCGTCCTTGGCGGCAGCTCCGGCGTCGGGCTACCGAAGCTCGTCTACCTCGGGTACGTGGCGGTCGCCGCGCTCATCGCGGCTCGCCGCGCTCCGCGGCTGGCTGACACCAGCTGGGGTCGGCCGATGCGACCCCTGCTGAGGGCCTCCCTGGCCTACTCCGCGCTGCTCGGACTGACCGTGACCGTCGCGGTCGCCCACGGGAGCGCGTTGTCGGACTGGCTGCGCGACGCGTCGGGTTATCTGCTGCTCGGTGTCGGGCCGGTCATCGCCCTCGACGCGGCTGCGACGCTGTCCGCCCGGGCAGCCGCCCGACTGACGGGTCTGGTCGGCATCGTTGCGGCCATCGGCTTCGCGGCCGCCTGGCTGGCGCGGCGCGGTCTCGGCTCGCTCCCGCTTGACAGGATCGTCCTGCCGAGCCTCCCGCTGTCCGCAATCTGTTTCGCCGTCGCGCTCGTTGCGGCATTCGCCGGCCGACGCCGGGCCGCCTGGGCGACACTCGCCGTCGGAATCCCCGCGCTGTTGCTGGTAACCGGCACCCGCAGCGCCGTCGTCCTGGGCGTCGGGCTGCTCGCCGTCGTGGGATCCGCGCGCAAGGCGCGGGTCGGGCCCGGGAAGGCGATGGTCGGTGCCTGCGCCCTGCTGGCCGCCATGGCGGTGGTGCTGCCCCGCCTCGGCGCGGGGCTGGCACTACGCAGCGACTTCCTGTCCAGTCGGCTCGAGCAGGGAACCTCGTTCCTGACCGGTGGGGGCGACGCCTCGGCTGCCCTACGGGCCCGGGCCTACCGGGTCGTGGTCGATGCCTTCCTGCAGCACCCGGTCATCGGGTGGGGCCCGGGCCATCGGTTCCCGAGCCTGGACCCGACGCTGCCCCCGGTCCTGACACTGGACACGCCCCTGCTGGCGCTGGCGAAGTTCGGGGTACTGGGATCTGCTCTCTTCATCGGCTTCCTCCTCGGTTTCGTGGTGGCCTTCCACCGCTCCCGCAAGCTCTGCGGGTGGTCGAATGCGGGCACGGCGGGCCGCGCGAGCCTGTTCATCGTGATCGCCCTGCTGCCGCTGGGCGCCGTGTACGAGGACAAGGGCTTCGCGCTGGGGCTGACCCTTCTGTTGCTCCTACTGCTGACCACCGATCGGGAACGGGCCCCCCGGTGATCCACCGGGTGGTCGGGGCGGGGCAGGCGCCGCTCGCGGTACTCCAGCTCGCACACGAAGGGCACCGGTTGGCATACGTGCGAGCGTTGCTCGATTCGGCCGAGACACCCGGGCCGGTTCTGGTCCTGCTCACCGAGCAGGGGCTCGCCAGTCGTGAAGCGCAGGTGCACCTGGGCCGGGCCGCGGCAACCGGGGCGGCACGGCTGCACAGCGTCGGCTCCGCGAACGAGCCGACCACCACCCTGGTGCGCCGGGCGCTGGACATGGTCGACGGGAGCTGGTCGCTGGCGGTACCGGACGCGGACCGCATGCTGGCCGCCCTCGCGGCCCGCAGCGGCCGAGGTGATCGGCCCCGCCTGTGCCTGCTTCTCATGCGCACCGCTGGGATTCCCCGTGCCCGTCCCGGCATCCGGGAGCTGCTGACCGCCGGGCGGGCCACGGGAGTGCAGTCGGCCAAGAAGGCGTTACTGCTGCTGCTCCGGCGCCGCTGGCCGGAGGTGCGCGTTGGCTTTCTCACCGACTCCTGGTCCATCGTCACCGAGCGGGCCGGTTTCGCCGGCGTGGTGCCCGTACCAGACCCCCGCCCCCGCCTGCCGGAGGTCAGCCGGCGGCGGTCGCGCGCCGCGTTCGGAATCGACGGGGGGGCCTTCGTACTCGGGCTGCTCGGCGACGTCACGGCGCGCAAGCACCCGCTGCTGACTCTGGATGCCGTGCCGTCGCTGCCACCGGAGGTCCTGGTGCTGGTCGCGGGACGGACCGATGCCGCAGCCGACCGCCGGCTTGCCGAGCTGGCCGCCGATCCGACGACGGCTCACCGCGTGCTGCGACGCCCGGGCTACCTCACCGACGAGGAGCTGGCCGGGTGCCTGGCCGCGTGTGACGCCCTCGTCCTCAGCTATGACACCGACGCCCCCAGCGGCATGCTCGCGCTTGCCCAGGGCTACGGCGTCCCGGTCATCGCGGCGGGGTCGCCGTGGGTGCGGACACTCGTCGAGCGCCTCGACGCCGGCATCGTCACGGACCTGTCCACCGCCGGCGTCGTCCGCGCGGCCGGCAGACTACGGACGCAGCCACCGGTCCGCGCGGCGCCCGACCCGGGCCGGTACCGCGCCGCCGGGCCGCGGGAGTTCACCCGGGCGTTGCTCGGTGACTGAGGAAATGCCGGCTCCGGCGTGGGGGATGCGACGCCACGCGACGGTTCTCACCTGCCTACGACTGCTCTCTGTCGCCGTCAACGCGGCCTTCTACGTCATCGCGGCCCGTGTGGTCGGAGCTGCCGCCTTCGGGCGGGCCGCGGCGCTGATCGGTCTGGTCGCGGTGCTCTCCCTGCTGCTCGACGCGGGTACCGCGACCGCCGCCACGCGCGACGCTGCCGGCCAGGACGTTCCCGCGTCGCTTGCGGCAGGACTGCACTGGCGGGTCCGAGGGGCGGTGGCGACGCTGACGGTCGCCGTCATGCTGGCCGGTTCCGCACGCCTGGCCGGTATCGGCGCGCGTCCTGCTGTGCTCGTGGTGGCGGTGCTGGCCTGGTCCTGGTTGGCAAGCTGCCCTCCTCTGGTGACCGGCGTGCTGTTCGGCCATGCGCGCACCGCCGTCGGCGCCGCCGCCGGGCTCTCGGAGAAGGTCGTGGCCCTCACGGTGTTCCTGGCGGCGCGCCACGCCATTCCCACGGCAGCAGGAATGGCCGGGGCAGCTGCTGCCGGGACTGTTGCGGGCACTGCGGTGGCCGTCCTGGCCTGCCGGGCCACGCTGCGGACCGCCTGGTCGCGCCGGGGAGTTGCCATCGGGTTTCAGCTGCGCCGGTCCTGGCCCTTCTTCATCTCCGGGATCGGGGCCCAGCTACAGAACCTGGACATTCCGCTGGTCGCCTGGCTGGCAGGTCCGGCCGCCGCGGGACTGTTGGCCGCGCCGTCCCGGATGACGACACCGCTCGGGGTGCTGGCCGCATCCGCCTCCGTGGTCGTTCTCGTGCAGCACCGGCACGTCGGAACCGGATCGGGCCGGGCCGGACACGCGGTCCGCGCCACCGCGATCGTGGTGACCGCCCTCACCCTCGCCGGGGTCGCCCCCCTGCTGATCGCGCCGGCGCAGACTGCGGAGTTTCTGTTCGGGCCGGGCTTCTCCGGCGGCGCCGACGTCTTCCGGCTGGTTGCCATCGGGGTGTGCCTGAGCGCGCTGAGCCAGCCGCTCGCCGCGGACCTACAGGCCCGCGGCCGGCAGAGCCGGGTCGCCGCAGCCGTCCTCAGCGGAGGGTTCGCGGGCACCGTGACCGTCATCGTGCTGGCGCCGCGCATCGGGGCGCTCGGCGGTGGCGCGGGCATCCTGGTGGCACAGGTGGTCGTCGCCGCGGCGCTGCTGGACTGCTACCGCGGCCGGAACCGACGACCGGAACCGGCTCTGACGTGACGCGCTGGCTGGTGTTGACGGCGACCGTCTGTCCCCATGCGGACAGCGGCGTCGCGGTGGCGGACCCCGAGCGGCGCCGTCGGCAGTACGCCGCGGCGCTGGCCCAGTGGGCGCGACGTTTCACGGCGCCCTCGACCAGGATCGTCGTTGCGGAGAACAGCGTCGGCGATCCTGACCGACTGCAACAGTTGCTGGACCCCAACCGCCACCATCCCCAGGTCGAGTACCTGTGCTGTGGGCACCGCGCGGCCACCGGCGCCAAGGGGGCAGCCGAGGCGGCGCTGCTCGACGACACGATCGAGCGGCTGACCCGGCGGGCCGGCGGGCCGGCCGCCCAGGACCTGATGGTCAAGATCACCGGACGCCTCTGGGTGAGTAACGCCGCGAAGGTGCTACCACCCGTCCACCACGGACGGCAGGTCTTCGTCCGCCGGACCCTGGACGGCAGTTACGTCGACACCCGGCTGCTGGCCGCGACCGTCTCGGTGTGGCGTCACGAGCTGGCGGGCATGGCCGACCAGGTCGAGGAGCCCACCGGGGTGTTCCTGGAACACATCGTCGCCGCACGTCTGGCCCGGGGAGCCGCAACCGGTGCGCTGTCCGTGGCCGGTTTCAACCGACGGCCTCGATTTCGCGGTGTCTCCGGTACCTCCGGGAGCCGTTACGGCGGGCTGGTCGAGCGTGCCCGGGTGGCCGTCGGGGCCCCCGTGGAAGCACTGCTCCGGCACCTGCCCCCCGACAAGCAGTACTGAGAGGACAACGTGAACGAGCCGATCCGGATCGCCCTCTTTGGGGTTGATCGCACCGACGCCCGGCTGGTCCGGCGGCTTGCTGGCCTACGCGACGGTGGCGCCGTGGTGTCACCGTTCAGCTTCGATCGCAACCGTGGAAGCGTTGTGGTCGAGGCAGACGGCGTCAATCTCGGGCGAACCTATGACAGGCGGTACGCGCAGCGGGGGATGGCGCTGGCCCGAGCCGTCACTGTGTTGTGGGGTGTGCGTCGCCAGCTGGCGGCAGTGGACAGGTTCTACGCCATCAATGCCGATAACGCCGTGCTCGCGCTGGCCGCTCGACTGATGGCCCGGTCGGCAGCGCCGCTGGCTGTCGAAATCGCCGATGTCCAGCCTTTCATGAGACGACGAGGGCCCGGACCTGCGTTGGCGCGCGGACTTGAGCGCGCAGTGCTGCGTCGCTCGGACCTCGTCGTGACAACCTCACCGTCCTACGTGCGCAACTGGTTCGAGCCGGTGCACAATCGCGGCGACGCGATCATCGTTCTCGAGAACAAGGTCTACCCTCCACCGCCAATCGTGTCGCACACTGCGGCACCCGCCGCCGGTCCGCCATGGGTCGTCGGGTGGTTCGGAGCGCTGAACTGTGAACGCTCGTTCCGATTGATCCTGGACATGGCGAGCGAGCTGGGCGGGCGGGTGCGGTTCCTGCTCGCCGGCTACCCGACGTTCGCCGAGCTGGCCGTATTCCAGCGTCAGGTCGACCAGGCAACCAACGCCGACTACCTCGGTCCCTACCGGTACCCCACTGACCTACCCGGCCTCTACAGCAGGGTCCATCTGGCGTGGGGTCTAGATTTCACCGACCGTGCCGGCAACTCCAGCTGGTCCCTGCGGAACCGCATCTACGAGAGCGCTGCCTGCGGGGTGCCGCTGCTGGCTCAGGCCGGGACCGAAACGGGCGAATGGGTTCGGCGCCACTCCACGGGCTGGGCGTTGACGGGCGACGTGACCACCGCTCTGGGTCAATTGCTCCGGTCGTTGGAGCCGGTGACCTGGTCGGCTGCACGCCGGTCGGTGCTGGCCGCACCGGGTTCCGTGGTGTTCGGGGGAGACGACCACCGCCGGCTCGTCCAGCGCTTCGCTCGGCAGCGAGATGGTTCAGCATCGGTGCAAGGCTGATGACCCGTACCACTGCCAGGTCGTGTCGATCCCCTCGCGCAGGCCGATTCGCGGCTCCCACCCGAGGGCTCGGAGCCGGCTGACGTCGAGCAGCTTGCGCGGGGTGCCGTCGGGCCTGCCCGGGTCGGTGAGGATCCGGCCGGTGAAGCCGACCACGTCGGCCACGAGGTCGGCCACCTCGCGGATGGTGATGTCACGGCCCGTCCCGACATTGATCGGGTTCGGAGAGTCGTAGCGCTCCAACAACACCAGACACGCGGCGGCGAGGTCGTCGACGTGCAGGAACTCCCGCCGCGGCGTCCCTGTCCCCCACAACACCACCTCCGGCGCCCCGCTCGCCGCGGCCTCGGCGAACCGTCGCAGCAGCGCCGGCAGGACATGCGAGCCGGTGAGGTCGAAGTTGTCGCCCGGGCCGTACAGGTTCGTCGGCATCGCCGAGATCCAGGGCAGCCCGTACTGGCGGCGAACCGCCCGGACCTGCTGGATACCCGCGATCTTCGCGACCGCGTACGCGTCATTCGTGGGCTCAAGGGCACCCGTGAGGAGGCTGTCCTCGCGGATCGGTTGGGCGGCGTCGCGGGGGTAGATGCACGACGACCCCAGAAACAGCAGCCGCGGCACCCGCACGGCGGCCGCGGCGGCCATGAGGTTCACCTGGATCTGCAGGTTCTCGCTCAGGAAGTCGGCCGGTGCGCTGTCGTTGGCCAGGATCCCACCCACCCGCGCGGCCGCGTCGATGACGACCGCCGGTTGGACCCGCGTCAGCTCCGCCCAGACCGCGGCCCGGTCGCCCAGGTCCAGCTCGGCCGAGGAACGTCCGACCACGTCGGTGAAGCCCTCGGCTGCCAGCACCCGGACCAGCGCGGAGCCCACCAGTCCCCGGTGCCCCGCGACGTACACACGGGCGGTGCGGTCAAGCCGCCCGGGCGACCATCCGGCGCTCACGGCCGCGGCCGGTCGAACCGGTGACCGACGACCCTGGCGCGCCCACCGCCGCCGCCGAACATCGCCCCGGCGGGCACCGCCCCCGACGCCACCGTTGCCGGCAGCACGAGCGCGGACCGGCCGACCCGCGACCCGGCGAGGACGACGCACCGGGCGGTCACCCACGCCCCGTCCTCGATCACGACGGGCCGGGTCACCAGCGCCATGTCCGCGGCGTAGGCGTGGGTCCCGGTCGTGACGAAGCTCTGCTGACTCACCACGGCGTCACAGCCGATGTCGAGACGATCCTGGTTGTGCAGGCAGACGTCCTCCCCGATCCAGCTCCGGTCCCCGATACGCAGCTTCCACGGCAACCGCACCCGCAGGCCGGGTCGCAGCACGACGGCATCGCCGATATGGGCGCCGAACGCCCGCAGCGCCGCCACCCGCAGCCGCGAGCTGACCTGCAGCGGATTGCGCAGCGCCACCACCTCGACCAGCCCCCACAGGTAGACCACCCAGACCGGACGGTCCCAGCTCTCCCGGTGTCCCGGCGCGCCGGACAGATCGATGACGGGGACGTCAGGGGTCTCGGCAAAGGTCACCGGCTCGGCGAACTGTCCCGTCACAGCCGCTGCTCTGCCATGCTGTGATCGTACGATGACCGGGTGTATGCGGTGCGGGGACACCACCGACGGAGAACCGACACCCCGGCGAGAGGAACCCAGCCCAGCGCCAGGGCCGTTCGCTGACGGCTGCTCGCATGCCGCCAAACCTTACTACTGAGCGTATATAGTTCGGCACTCACTGCAACACCTTTCACGTCCGGACGGCGGTGCCCACGGTGTCCCGATCCCATCCGGCCGGACCCGGCCACACGGCGCGGGTCGGGGCGGGCGGCTACTGCGTGGTCACCGCGGTGCTCCCCGCCTACCGCCGGCTGTTCCTGGCCGAGCTGGACCGCCAGGCACCGGGCGCCGGCATCTTCTACGCCGGTTCCGCGCAGTTCGACGCATCCGTCCGGACCGGCGTGACCGCCGGGACCTACCGGCCGGTCGACAACGTCTACCTGCTCGGCCGACGCCTGCTCGTGCAGCGGGGCACCTTCCTCGCCGGGCTGCTGGCCGGCACGACCGTGGTCGACCTCAACCCGCGCTCGCTGACCGCGTGGGCGGTCCTGGCGGCCCGTGCCGGCCTGCGGCGCCGGGTGCTCGTCTGGGGACACGTCCACCCACGGGCCGGCCGCGACTCGCGGACCGCGGGTGCCCGGCGCCTGATGCGCACCCTCGCCGACGGCACCATCACCTACACGGTCACCGACCGTGACCAGGTACTTGCCACGGAGCGGGCAGGTGGCGTGTGGGCCGCGCCCAACGCGCTGTTCACCTCGGCGATGTTGACCTCCCCGGAGGTCCAGCGGCGGCGTGTCGACATCCTGTACGTCGGTCGCCTCGAGGCCCCCAAGCGGGTCGGCCTGCTGGTCGAGGCGTTCGCGCTGGCGCTGCCCCGTCTCCCGTCCGACACCCGGCTGGTCCTCGTCGGGGACGGGCGCGAGCGCCCTACGCTGCAACGTCGGGTCGACGAGCTGCACCTCGGGGCGAGGGTCCGGTTCGTCGGGTACTGCGCGGACGTGGACCCGCTGCGCTCGATCTACGCAGGTGCGGCGTGCTCGGTCTCGCCCGGGTACGTCGGCCTGAGCCTGACGCAGAGCCTCGGCTTCGGCGTCCCGATGATCGTGGCCGACGACGAACCACACGCGCCGGAGGTCGAGCTGGCGACTCCGACGACAGTCACCTGGTTCCGCAGCCGCGACGTCGACGACCTTGCCGCCAAGCTCGTCGACGCATGCGGACACCCCCCGAGTGACTCGGTCCGGGCCCGGATCGGCTCGTCGGTGCTGCGGAACTACACCGCCGACAGAATGGCCGCCGGCTTCCTCGACGCGGTGCTGGGACCGCGACGGGTCAGCGACATTCGGTCGCGTGGTCACGGGTCGGTGACATCGTGACCGCGATCCGGAGCTGGCAGGAGCAGTTCGACGTGAGAACCGCCGCGAGCAGACTCACCCGGACGGTATGGCAGTCGGTGTCCCTGAGGCTGTCCGTGTCCGGAGACGTGCGGTACGGCGAGGACTTCCGGCTCGGACGCCACTCGACCGTCTGGTCGGCGCACGGCCTGGTGATCGGCCGTTCGGTAGCGGTCGGACGTTCGTGCACCGTCGAGGTCGACGGGGTGATCGGCGACTACACGACGGTCTCGGCGCACGTCGGGATCATCGGACGGCGCGACCACGAGACCGGCCGCGTCGGGACCCCGATCCGGAGATCGTCGTGGACAGGCGATCGGCCCGGAACAGCCGAGGACCGCGTCGTGATCGGTCGGGACGTGTTCATCGGGTGGGGCTCCGTCGTCCTGTCGGGCGTGGCGATCGGGGACGCCGCCGTTGTCGGGGCCAGCTCCGTGGTCACCCGGGACGTCGCGGACGGCTCGGTGGTGGCCGGCAACCCGGCTCGACCCATCGGCGAGCGATTCGACACGCGGGCGTGCCCGCGAGCCCTCGCGCTCCACCTTGCGGCCCTCGACCGCGCGAGGCGGCAGGCCGACGACCGCTTCTCGATGTCCCGGCGGGCCAGGGGATGACCGACGACTGCCCTCGGGTCAGACCGACTAGACCGGCTGGACGGATCGGTACCAGTCCCATGTCGCCTGTAAGCCACTGCGCAGGCCGACCCGGGGCCGCCAGCCCGTGTCCATGATCCGGCTGACGTCCAGGAGCTTGCGCGGGGTGCCGTCCGGCTTCGTCGGGTCCGTCGAGATCCGCCCGGTGAACCCGACGACGCCCGCGACGACGTCGGCGAGTTCCCGGATGCTCAGATCGGTGCCGGTCCCGACGTTGACCGGGTCCGGGGAGTCGTACCGCTCCAGCAGCACGAGGCAGGCCCGCGCGAGGTCGTCGACGTAGAGGAACTCCCGCCGTGGCGTTCCGGTGCCCCACAGGACGACCTCCGGCGCGTCGCTGCCGGCGGCCTCCGCGAAGCGGCGCAACAGCGCCGGGACGACGTGTGACTGCGTCAGGTCGAAGTTGTCGCCGGGGCCGTAGAGATTGGTCGGCATGGCCGAGATCCAGGGCAGCCCGTACTGGCGGCGAACCGCACGCACCTGCTGGATCCCGGCGATCTTCGCGACGGCGTACGCATCGTTGGTCGGTTCCAGCGGGCCGGTCATCAGGCTGTCCTCGCGGATCGGCTGGACCGCGTCGCGGGGGTAGATGCAGGAGGACCCCAGGAACAGCAGCCGCGGGACGCCCACCTCGGCAGCCGCATCCATCAGGTTGACCTGCAGCTGGAGGTTCTCGCTGATGAAGTCGGCCGGCGCATCGTCGTTGGCCAGGATCCCACCGACCTTGGCAGCGGCATCGATGACGACACCCGGCCGGGTGGCACGCAGGAACGCGTGCACCGCCGGGCGATCTCGCAGGTCGAGTTCCGCGGAGGTCCGACCGAGGACGTCGGTGAAGCCCTCGGCGCGCAGCAGACGCAGGATCGCGGACCCCACCAACCCGCGATGCCCGGCTACGTACACCCGAGTGCCTCGATCGAGCGCTCCGCCTGGCGGCACGAGGACACCTTCCGCAGCTGGACCGGGCACTCACGGCGCCGTTCAGCGTGGTCGTGCGGGCGAGGGCGCGTCGGGGAACCGCCGGCCGATGACCCGACCACGCCCGTCCAGGGTGCCCCACATCGCTCCCGCGGGAACCTGGCCAGATACCACCGTGGCCGGCACGACGAGCGCGGACCGGCCGATCCGCGAGCCGGCGAGGACCGTGCAGCGCGCGGTGACCCAGGCACCGTCCTCGATCACCACCGGACGGGTCGCCAACGCCATGTCGTGACGGAAGGCATGCGTCCCGGTCGTGACGAAGGTCTGCTGGGAGACCACGACATCGCGACCGATGACCACCTCGTCCTGGTTGTGCAGCCAGACGTCCTCACCGATCCAGCTGTGGTCGCCGATCCGGAGCTTCCACGGGAAACGCACGCGCAGTCCCGGACGCAGCAGCACTCCCTCGCCGATGGTCGCCCCGAACCGCCGCAGTGCCGCGACCCGCAGGCCGGAGCTCACCTGCAGCGCGCTGCGCAGCACGGCCAGCTCGACGAGGCCCCACAGGTAGACGACCCACGCCGGACGGTCCCAGCTCTCCCGGCGTCCGGGTGCGAAGGACAGGTCGATGACCCGCTCCCGGTCCGAATCGACCCGGGCGTCCGACGGGGTATCGGTCATGATCGTGTGCACACCACTCCGTAATCATACGATGACCCTCAGTTGCGGTCACCGGGGCCGACGGCGTTGTTTCGAACGGCGAGAGGCCAGGCATCCGTGGACCTGCGTGAATACATCTCCCTGCTCCGCAGGCGGTGGTTGCTCATCGCGTCGGTGACCGTCCTGGCGTTGCTGGCGGCGACGGCCGCGACGATGCTGACCACCCCCCGGTACGAGTCGAGGACCCAGCTGTTCGTCTCGACCCAGGGCGGCAGCAACTCCGCGGATCTCGCGCAGGGCAGCAGCTTCAGCCAGCAGCGGGTCAAGTCCTACGCCGAGATCGTCACCAGTCCCCTCGTCCTGGGCCCGGTCATCGACAAGCTCGGCCTCGACACCACGCCTGCCGAGCTTGGCCGGTCGGTCACCGCGGACGCGCCGCTGGACACGGTCCTGATCGACGTCGCGGTGCGGGACGCCTCGCCGGTCCGGGCCGAGCGGATCGCCGCCGCGATCGGCACCCAGTTCAGCGCCACGATCGTGTCGCTCGAGCAGCCGCTGACCGGTGACCGGGCGCCGGTTCGCGCGACCGTGGTCCAGGCGTCGACCCTGCCGACGAGCCCGGTCACGCCCCGGGTTCCGCTGAACCTCGCACTGGGGCTGTTGGTCGGCCTCGCCCTCGGAGTCGCCGCCGCGGTGCTGCGCAGCCTACTCGACACCTCGGTCAGGTCCGAGGCCGATGTCCGGGAGGTCACCGGAGCCGCGGTCCTCGGGGCGATCGCCTACGACCCCGACGCGGCGAAACGCCCGCTCATCGTCCAGGCGGATCCGCACGGCGCCCGGGCGGAGGCGTTCCGCCAGCTCCGCACCAACCTGCAGTTCGTCGAGTTGACGGCGGGGTCCCGGTCCATCGTGTTCACCTCGTCCGTGCCCGACGAGGGCAAGAGCACCACGACCGCGAACCTCGCGTTGACGCTGGCCGCTGCCGGGTCGACCGTGGCCCTGGTCGAGGGGGACCTGCGGCGGCCGAAGGTCGCGGACTACCTGGGCCTGGAGGGCGCGGTGGGCCTCACCGATGTGCTCATCGGCCAGGCCGAGCTCGACGACGTCCTCCAGCCGTGGGGCGACGGCACGATGCAGGTGCTCGCCTGCGGCACCATCCCGCCGAACCCGAGCGAGCTGCTCGCTTCGGACGCGATGCGAGTGGTGCTCGCCGAGCTCGCGACGCGGTTCGACCACATCCTGGTCGACGCGCCACCGCTGCTCCCGGTCACCGACGCGGCGATCCTGTCCCGGCTCGTCGGCGGGGTCGTGGTCGTCGTGGGCGCGAAGCGGGTGCACCGGGACGGCCTGCGTCGCGCGCTGGAGTCGCTCGCCTCGGTGGACGCGCGCATCCTCGGGACGGTCGTCAACCGGCTCCCCACCAAGGGACCGGACGCCCAGGGCTACGGCTACGGCTACGGCTACGGCTACGGCTACGGCTACGGCCCGGACGCGGAGGCGACCGGGCGACGCGGACACCGCCGGGTTCCCGGCCGTGCGCTCGTCTTCGGCCGCAGCCGGTAGGCCGGTGACCGCCGAGCCGGTGACCGCCGACCCGGAGCCCGCTGACCCGAAGCCCGGTAGGACTGCGACCGTGCGGCGCCCGGCCGCCCATCGACGCCTACGGGTCCTGCTGGTCGCGATGAACTATGCCCCGGAGCGGTCGGGCACGGCGCCCTACACGACCGCCTGGGCCGAGGACACGGCGCGCCGCCACCAGGTGCTCGTCCTGGCCGGCGTCCCGCACTACCCGGAGTGGCGGGTACACGAGGGATACGGCGCCTGGCTCACTCAGACCGTCGAGAACGGGGTGCGGGTCCGCCGGTTGCGGCACGTGGTGCCGTCGTCCACCGCCCCGGCCCGGCGCCTCGCCCACGAGAGCTCGTTCGCCGCTCGTGTGCTCAGCCAGCGCCTGCCCGCCCCGGACGTGGTCCTGGCCGTGAGTCCGCCACTGTTCGGCGCCGCGGCGGCGGCCAGGCTGGCCGCCAGGTTCCGGGTGCCGTTCGGACTGGTCGTGCAGGACCTGTACAGCCAGGGTGTCCGTGAGCTCGGCCACGGGAACGGCCGGGCGGGCGACGCCCTGACCGGACTGGAGTCCCGGGTCGTCCGCAGGGCGGATGCGGTGCTCACCATCTCCGACCGGTTCCGCGCGACGGTGACATGCGCTCTCGGGGCGGACCCGGCGCGGGTCAGCGTGGTCGGCAACTGGTCGCACCTGCCTCGAGCGCGGACCGACCGCGCGGCCGTGCGCGCCGAGCTCGGCTGGGGCACCGAGCACGTCGTGTTGCACGCCGGGAACATGGGGCGCAAGCAGGGGCTGGGCAACGTCGTGGCCGCGGCCCGCCGGGCCGACGAGCGCGGCCTGCCGATGCGGTTCGTGCTGCTCGGCGACGGCAACCAGCGCCCCACGCTGGCGGCCGCGGCGGCCGGCGTCCGGCGCCTGGACTTCCTGCCGCCCGCGGACCAGGACCGGTACGCGGACCTGCTCGCCGCCGCGGACGTCCTGCTCGTCAACGAGTTGCCCGGGGTCGCGGAGATGAGCCTGCCGTCGAAGCTGACGTCCTACTGCGCGGCGGGCCGTCCGGTCCTCGGGGCGGTCGCCCGGAACGGGGCCACGGCCGCGGAGCTGCATGCCAGCGGTGCCGGGGTCGTCGTACCACCGGGAGCACCCGACGCACTCGTGGACGGTGCTCTCGACATCGTCCACGATCCGGTGGGAGCCGCCGTCCTGGGTGAACGCGGCCGCGCGCACGCCGCCGCCCACAACTCCGCCCGCCCCGCCCTCCAGCAGTACGAGCACTGGCTGACCAGACTGGCCGGGACTACTCGTCGACAAGCGCCGCGTCCGCGGACCACCGATCAATAAGCGCCGCGTCCGCGGACCACCGTGAACACCGTGCGCCACAGCAGGATCATGTCGAAGCTGAACGTCCAGTTCTCGACGTAGTAGAGGTCCAACCGGACGGCCTCGTCCCACGACAGGTCGCTGCGCCCGCTCACCTGCCAGTAGCCGGTCATTCCCGGCCTGGCGAGCAGGCGCCGGCGGGCGAGGTCGTCGTAGAGCTCGACCTCGGCAAGTCGTTGCGGCCGCGGGCCGACCAGACTCATGTCACCGGCGAGCACGTTGAACAGCTGGGGCAGCTCGTCCAGGGAGTACCGCCGCAGGAGGCCGCCCACTCTGGTCAGCCGCGGGTCGTCCGCCACCTTGAACAGCGGCGTACCGCCGGTCCCGGCCGCGGCCAACAGTCCCGGCAACGCCGCGTCGGCGCCGACCTGCATCGAACGGAACTTCCACACCCGGAAGGTCCGCCCGGCGCGGCCGATCCGTTCCTGCCGGTAGAGGGCCGGCCCCGGACTGGTGCACCGGACCAGCGCCGCAGTCACCAGGAACACCGGCAGCAGCAAGACGACCAGCAGCAGTGCACCGACGCGGTCGGTGACCTGTTTCGCGATCTGGCCGCCGCGCGGCAGCCGCGGCTCCTCGATGTGCAGCAGCGCCAGTCCGGACACCGGCTGGACGTGGATGCGGTTGCCGGCGATGTTCGTCAGGGCCGGCGCGACCACCAGTGCGACACCCGTGCCCTCCAGGTCCCAGCCGATCCGCCGCAGCACGTCGGCGGACATCTCCCCGCTGGCCGCGACGGCCACCGTGTCGACCCGCTCGTCGGCGACCCGGCGGGTGATGTCGCCCAGGGACCCGAGGACCGGGATGCCGAATCCGTCGGGGACCGCGGCGCTCGGCCCGGACAGGCAGCTGCCGACCACCCGCAGTCCGGCCGCCGGGGACCGCCGCAAGTCGTCGGCCAACCGGCGGACGTCGGCCGGGGACCCGACGACCAGGACGCGGTGACACCACCGTCCGACGGCCCGCAAGGACGCCAGCCACCGCCGCCAGAGCCACCGCTCGAGCACCAGCAGCACGGTTCCCACGGGAAACGCGATCGCGAGGTAGCTGCGGGCCACGTCGACCTTCGCCAGGTAGGCGACGACGGCGACGCCCGCGAACAGCCGGGCACTGGCCGACACGATCCGCCGGTACTCCTCCCCGCCGGCGCCGATGACCTTGACGTCGCGCGTGTCGGCGAGGCCGAGGGTCAGGAACCAGACAATCCCGAGGAGAACGGTGAACGGCGTGTAGCCGACCCGCAGATCGATGCCCCCACCGCTGTGGACCACCGGCGAGGCGGTCCCGAACCGCACCAGGTGCGACCCGAGCAGTGCGTAACCCAGCACCACGACATCGCTCACCCACAGCCGCGCGCAGTACCGACGGACCCACGCGGGCCGGCCCGGTGCCAGCGCGGCGGCGCCCGCGCCGGTGAGCGGCCTACCCGGTCGCCCTGTCGACACGGCGGGCTGCCCGGAACACCCCGCTGCGGGTGTTCCGGGCAGACCGGGCAGGACCGCGGACCGACGCGAGCGCGCGGCGGTTCCCCGGTCGCCGGCCCGCGGTGACCGGGGTTCTGCGGTGTGCGTCAGGCGCGGGTCCGGCGGCGGGCCACCGAGACGGAGACGAACGCCGCCCCGAGGGCGGCCAGCCCACCGGCGAGCCACAGCTCCATACCGAGGTTGCCCGCACCGGTCACCGGCAGGCTCGAGCTGCTGCCCGCCGCGACCACCGCCGCCGAGTTGCCGTCGGAGCCGGAGGCGCCGGAGCCGGACGTCCCCGAGCCGGACGTCCCGGAACCCGACGTGCCAGACCCTGACCCCGACCGGAGGACGGTGACGACCGCCGTGAGCTGGAGCGTGCTGAAGTCCGGCTTGTCGCCGGTCACCATCAGCTGGGCGACCCCGGGGGCGGTCAGCCGCACCCGCGCGGTGAACACGCCGCTGGCGTCGGCGCGGCCGGTCTGCACGATCCGGGTGGCGATCGGAGCGGACTGCCCGGTGCCGCCGGACAGATAGGTCACGTCGACGGTGACGGGGCTGTCCGCGGCGAAGCCCCCGCCGCCGAAGGTGACAGCGCCGCCGGCGTCGACAGTGGACGCACTCACCGTGGCCGGGGCGGTGACAACCGGATATCCCGGTGCGGCACCGGCGACCGCGGGCACGGCGAACAGAGCCGCCATCGACGCAGCGACGACAATCAGGACACGACCGATCATGGGTTTTCTCCTGCTTGGCTCGGCGCCTCGGCTGTTCCGGGCGTCATCCGACACGGGCCGGCGCGAACGGCGATGTCCCGCACCCATCGCCGGAGGACTGATTACGTAGGGTCCCCGACTGACAGCGGAAAGTTATCAGGTGGATCGCTGGGCGGGGCTGGGGCAGCGGCCACCGGGGGACGAAGCGGGCCGAGCCGACCACTGGGCAGGCGCTGGTCACCGGACCAACGGCTGCAGCGCGACCCGAGGCGACCCCCGGCCGGGCGGCGCGACCAGCTCGAACTCGACGGTGCGGGTGGCACCGGGCAGCAGGTCCACGGTGAGCGCGCCGAGGGGGCGGCCGTGCAGCCGGTAGGCCCCCAGCGGGGTCCCCCGGCCGTCCACCCGGGCCGCGACGACGCCGCCGCCGCCGGAGCCGACGACCCACACGCTCATCCGCATCGTCCCGGGCCGGACCCCGTTCCGACCGGCGCCGGTCACGTACCCCGGCAGCCCGCCGGCGGGCGCGGTCGAGGAGAGCGCCAGTCGCACCCGCAGCGTCCGGCCGCCGTCCGCCCGGCGGGGGCCCTCGGTCACCCGGACGTCCCGGCGCAGGTACCAGCTCATCTTCGAGCCGGTCCCGTCGTTGAGGTACACCCCGACGAACGGCCGCTCGTCCCCGGGTGCCGCAGTTCCGGCGGGGATTCCGGCCAGGACGGTACCGGTCAACCCGGCCTCGACGGCCGGGGAGGAGTCCCACACGAGCAGCCGACCCTCGGCGATTCCCGCGGACGCGGCCCGGACGAGCGCCACCGGGTCACCGCGGTACCGGACGAGGGAGCCGAACGCGGCGGCCGCGGTCCCGGCGAAGAACCTGTCCTGGGCGGCCGGGTCCGGATAGCGGTAGTAGACGTCGTGCTGGACCAGCTGCGCGATCCCGCCCGCGCCGACGGTGCCGCCGTCCGGCAGCCGGATGGGACCCGTCACCGCCATCAGCCGGGCCAGCATGACCGGATCGGTCGCGACCACCCCGTCGACCTGCTGGCCGGAGGTCCGCCGCCACATCTCCCGGGCCAGGCGCGCCGTGTCGGGGAACCACGGGGTCGCGGTCACGTCCTGCAGGTACCGGCCGGTCCGGTCCGCCAGCAGCTGTCGGTACGCCGGGTCGAGGTCGAGCACCGGTGGGTCGAACGGCCCGACGTCGGCGGACGAGCCCTGGGCCACCAGTGACACCGTGCCCCGTTGCGCCCGGACGACCGCGAACGCGCTGGGCACGCCGCCCAGCGACCTCGCCTCGGCCAGGTTCTGGAACAGCACCAGGTAGGTCCGCGGCCGGGTTCCCCCGAGCATCGCCGGCAGCACCCGGGACGCGCGGACCGCGGCGTCGAGGTCGGTGTCGGCAGCGCCCAGCCGGTCGCGCAGCGTCTCGGTCGGCACCGCGACGCGGGGGTCCAGCGAGCGGGTGTCCACGGTTGCCAGCTCGGCGGCAGCGGTGCGGAGCTGGCGCTGGGCGTCGGCCATGGGGGCCCGTGCCGCGGCGAGGGCGGTGACCATCGGTGCCGGGCCGGCGCCGTCGGATCGGGCGGCGCTCATCGCCCCGAGGCCGGCCGGGCCGGTGAGCGGCCCGACGACGCCGGTGGCGATGCGGGCGCCGACCGATGCGACGGTCCGGACGGCGGCCAGGTCGTCACCCACCCGTGGCAGCCGGGTGGCTGCGGCCCACACCGGGTCACCGGTCAGTCGGGCCGCGGCGGCGGTGTCGGCGGTGAACCGATCCAGTCGCGGCCGGGCCGCCGCGAGGTCGCCGGCCATCACCTCCGTCCGGATCGCCGGTACCGCCGCGGCCGCAGCCTGCAGATGACGCACGGCGAGGGCGCCCCGGACTCCGAGCCACCCGGTGACACCGACCAGCGCCGCCACGGGGAGCCCGACGACGATCCCGACGGCCCGGCGACGGCCCCCCCGCCTCGTTGCCGTCCCCGGCCCGGTCACCGTGGCGACGTCCGGACCAGCGCCGACGTCAGCGCGTCGACGACCGGGAGCATGTGGAGCACGGCTGACTCGTAGCCGGCCCGGCCGCCCCCGATCGGGTCCGCGATTGCGTCGGCCTCGGCGGGCACCGGCGGCAACCGGCCGCGACGGCCGGCGACCGCCCGGACCAGGCCGGGCAGGCCGACCGGTTCCGACAGGTCCAGTCCGTCCAGCAGGCGGCCGAACTCCCGGACGGTGAAGGTGGTCCGCAGGGCGCGCCGGTGCAGGCGGACCACGGCCGAGCGATGCTCACGGGTCGCCGTGAGGATCAGCTCGGCGTCCTGGACCAGGTCCGCGGTGAGTGCCGTGGCAACCATGGCGGACGGGTCGCCGGCGTGCTCGGCGACCAGCTCGCGGACGATGGGCGGCGACGGCTCGCCGGGGCGGGCCCTCGTCCCGGCACTGACGACCCGGATCGAGCGTTCGGCTCGGAGTACGCGGTCGAGCGAGCCCTGCAGGATGCGTTCGAGCAGCGGCGACCGGCACAGATTCGCGGTGCACACCGTGAGGATCGCCACAATCACGGAGCGTAGTTTGACCGCTGCCAGCAGCGGCGGTGTGCCGCCCGGCGGCGCGGGTGCGGACGGTCAGCTGGGGTAGAGCGCGTCCCGGGCAGCGGCGTACGCGGCGCGGACGGCCCGACCGGCGGCCGGGTCCGCGGGCGGGCCCAATGTCGTCTCGACCGCCGCGGACCAGTCCGGCGGCTCCGGCTGCCCGGACAGCGCCCAGGCCGCCTGCCGGGCCGCGCCGCGCGCGACGTACTCGCCGTCGGCCGGCACCGTCACCGGCGCCCCGAACACGATGGGCGCCGCCTGCTGGACGGCAGCGTTGCGGGCCGCGCCACCGATCAGCAGCACCCGGCCGATGCTGATGTCCTGCGCTCGCAGCGCGTCGATCCCGTCGGCGAGACCGCACAGCATGCCCTCGACCGCCGCCCGGGCGAGGTTGGCCGGCGTCATGGTCGAGCGCCGCAGCCCGTGCAGGGATCCCGCCGCGTCGGGCAGGTTCGGGGTCCGCTCACCGTCGAGGTACGGCAGCAGCGTCAACCCGCCGGCCCCGGGCTGTGCCGACAGGGCGAGGTCGGTCAGCCCGGCCAGGTCGGTCCCCAGCATCGTGGCGGTCGCCGACAGCACCCGCGCGGCGTTCAGCGTGCACACCAGCGGCAGGAAGTGGCCGGTCGCGTCGGCGAACCCGGCGACGAACCCGGACGGGTCGCCGGAGGCATGGTCGTGCCAGGCGGACACGACGCCGGAGGTGCCCAGCGACACGGCCACGTCCCCGGGCACCAGGCCCAGCCCGAGCGCCGCGCCCATGTTGTCCCCGGTCCCGGCGCCGACGACCAGGCCGGCCCCCAGCGGTGTCCCCGGCGCGGTCCGGCCCGGCGATCCCCCGGCCGCCACGACCCGCGGCAGCTCCGGCACCGGTCCGTCCGGCCGCCGCAGCGCCAGCCGCAGCAGGTCCTCCCGGTAGGCGTCGGACGCTGGGCTCCAGTAACCGGTGCCGCTGGCGTCCCCGCGGTCGGTGGTCGGTTCGACCCCGACCGCACCCGGACCGCCGCCCAGCAGCCGCCAGGTCAGCCAGTCGTGCGGCAGCATCACCCGAGCGGTCCGGCCGGCGGCGGCGGGCTCGGCGTCGGTCAGCCAGCGCAGCTTCGTGGCGGTGATCGAGGCCACCGGGACCGACCCGGTCGCGTCCGCCCAGGCCTTCGGGCCGCCGAGCTCCTCGATCAGGTCCGCGGCCGCCCGTGCGGACCGGGTGTCGTTCCACAGCAGCGCGTCCCGGACCAGTTCCCCGTCCACGTCGACGGTGACCATCCCGTGCTGCTGGCCGGCGACCGCGACGGCGCGCAGGTCCGACCGGACGTCGACCGGCAGCTCGGCCGCAGCCGTCGCGAGGGCCGACCACCAGGCGTCCGCGGACACCTCGGTCCCGTCCGGGTGCGGCGCACGGCCCGTCGCCACCACCTCGCCCGTGGCGGCGTCGCAGACGACGACCTTGGTCGACTGCGTCGAGGAGTCGACGCCGGCGACCAGGGTGCGGTCGCCCTGGCTGGGGTGTTCGGCTGCGGTTCCGGATGTCGTCACTGCGTCTCGAGTCCTCTCTCCCGCAGCGCCCTGCGCTGGGCCTCCAGGCTGATCAGTTCGGCGAACAGCCTGTTGTAGCGCTCGGTCTCGGTGTCCGGACGCATGCGCTGCACCGTCGCCTTCATCGCGGCCACCTTCGCCCCGACCCCGATGGCAGCCAGCCGCGCGGTGAGCCCGTCGGCCCACCGGGCGTCCGGCTGCAGGTCGGTGACGGCCAGTGCGGTGACGACCCCGTCCAGCCCCGGCTCGGCGGCGGCGGTCCGCAGTGTCTGCACCCAGGCCCGCCCGGCGCCGGACGACGCCGGGGAGTCCCCGCCGTCCGCCGCGTCGGGGGCCGCGCCCGCCCCGCCGACGGCGGCGACCAGCCCGGCGACGGCGGCATAGGCGGGGTCGGACCAGGTCGCCGGGTCCAGGGTGTCGAAGTCGGCCGGCAGCAGCCGCGGCGCCTGGACGGCGTACTGCGCCAGCTCGTGTTCCATCCGCTGCCGCGGCGTCCGCGGTTCCGGCGGCAGGGTCAGGGCCGGCGGCGCACCCGCGGCCGGCTCGCCGCGATCGCCGCTCGTGGGGCCGGACGCGCGATCCCCGCCCCGGTCCCCGCCCCGGTCCCCGGTCCGGCGACGGCCGTCGGCGCCGTCCGGAACCCGCTCGGCCAGGATCCGGCGGACCTCGTCCGGGTCGTTGCCGAAATTGGTCAGGTTGGCCAGTTCCCGCAGGTAGCCGTCGCGCTTGGACCGGTCGCGCACCGAACGCAGGTAGGCCCCGCCCGCCCGGACCGCGTCCACCCGCGCGTCGGCCCGGTCCAGGTCGAAGTCGGCGACGGTGGCCTGCAGCACGAACCGGTACAGCGGCACCCGGCTGGCGACCAGTTCCCGGACCGCGGCGTCACCGGCGGCCAGCCGCAGGTCGCACGGGTCCCGGCCCTCGGGCTCGATCGCCACGTACGTCTGCCCGACGAACCGGTCGTCGGTGGAGTGGAAGGCCCGCTCGGCCGCCCGCCGGCCCGCCGCGTCGCCGTCGAAGGTGAAGACCACCTCCCCGCGCATCCCGTCGTCGTCCATCAGCAGTCGGCGCAGCACCGAGGCGTGCTCCTCACCGAAGGCGGTGCCGCAGGTGGCCACCGCGGTCGTGACCCCGGCCAGGTGCGCGGCCATCACGTCGGTGTAGCCCTCGACGACGACGGCCTGGCTGCGCAGCCCGATGTCCCGGCGGGCCAGGTCGGCGCCGTACAGCAGGGCGCTCTTTCGGTAGACCGGCGTCTCGGCAGTGTTCAGGTACTTGGCCTCGACGACGTCGTCGTCGTACAGCCGGCGGGCGCCGAACCCGACGACATCGCCGGACAGCTCCCGGATCGGCCACAGCAGCCGTCCCCGGAACCGGCAGTACAGCCCCGTCCGGCCCTGGCCGGCCAGCCCGGCGGTGACCAGCAGGTCCCCGTCGTACCCCGCGCTGCGCAACACGTCCAGCACGGCGCCGGCGTTGCGCGGGGCGTAGCCGACGCCGAACCGCTGCGCCGCGGCCTGGTCGAAGCCCCGGGCGGCGAGGAACTGCCGGGCCGGCGCCGCCTCCGGCGAGTTCGCCAGCTGCTCGGCGAACCACTGCTGGGCCGCACGGTTGGCCTCGACGATCCGCTGGCGTTGCCCGACGGCCGGCCGCCGGGTGCCGGTCGGCCGGGCGCCCTGCTCGTACTGCAGCGCGACGTTGGCGCGGGCGGCGAGCCGCTCCACCGCGTCGACGAAGGACAGGCCCTCGATCTCCTGCAGGAAGCCGATGACGTCACCGCCCTTGCCGCAGCCGAAGCAGTAGTACAGCCCCCGCGTGGGGGTCACCTGGAAGCTGGGCGTGCGCTCGTCGTGGAAGGGGCACAAGCCCTTCAGCGAGCCGCCGCCGGCCCGGCGCAGTGCGACGTACTGGCCGACGACGTCCTCGATCCGGACCCGGTCGCGGACCTCGGCGACGTCGGTCTCCCGGATCCGGCCTGGCACGGCGGCGAGTCTAGGAGGCATCCCGCGGCCGACCACGGGACTTCTCTGGCCTTGACAGGCCAGAGAAGTACCTTAGGTTGGCTCGGACGGGCCAGAACGTACGGAGGTCCCTCCGCCGCCTGAACATCAGAGCATTGCTCACCGATCTTCCGGAGAGGCGGCCCTCGTGCTCCGGCCCGGTTCGAGGTGACCATCAGCCCGGATGACCTGGTCCTGGTGGTGGCCATCGCCGCCGGGTCCTCGGCCACGGTCGGGCTGGTCGTGTGGGGGCTGACCGTCCGGGTCCGCCGCCGATCGCTGCGCGCATCGCTGGTGTGCCTGGCGATCCTCTGCGTCTGCTCGGTGTTGGCCGGGGTGGTGGCCACCGCTCGGGCGATGTTCCTCTCCGCCCACGACCTGGCGGTCACCGGGGTGGTCGCTGTCGTCACCGGCTTCGTCGTGCTGGCCGCGGCGCTGCTGGTGTCCCGACAGCTCAGCCGGGACCACCGGTTGATCGGCGAGGCGGCGCAGGCGCTCGCGGCCGGAGACGCGCCCCAGGCCGCCACGCGCCGGTTGACCGGTGAACTGGAAGGTGTCCGGCAGCAACTGGTCGACGCGAGCACTGCTCTGTCCGCGGGTCGGGCACGGGAGAAGGCGATGGCCGACGCCCAGCGCGAGCTGTTCACCGCGCTCTCCCACGACCTCCGGACACCGTTGGCCAGCCTGCGTGCGATGGTGGAGGCACTGCAGGACGGGCTCGTCCAGGACCCGGCGCGTTACCACGACCGGATGCACTGCGACGTCGACCGACTGACCGCGATGGTCACCGGCCTGCTGCAGTTGGCGAACCGCGAACTGGTCAGTCCTTCGATGCCGGTGTCCCTGCCCGACCTGGTGTCGGACTGCCTGGCCGGGATGGAGGCGACCGCCACGGCCCGCGGCGTGGCACTGCACGGCCACGCGGTGGCAGCGACGGAGGTGGTCGGTGACGGGTCGGCGTTGACCCGGGCGCTGGACAACGTGGTCGCCAACGCCGTCGCGGCGACCGGCCGTGGCGGGTCGGTGCAGATCCGGCTGGACCAGGTCGCCCGCTCGGCCGGGCGGCCGGACCTGGCCAGGCTGACCGTGAGCGACAGCTGCGGCGGTATCGCCGACGCCGACCTCGCCCGGGTGTTCCAGGTGGGGTTCCGCGGGTCCGGGCCCAGCGACCTGGCCCGGGGCGCCGACGGGGGCACCGGCCTCGGGCTTGCCGTCACCCGGCAGATCGTGCAGGCCCACGGGGGGTCGATCACGGTCGGGAACACCGGCGTCGGGTGTCGGTTCACCATCGAGCTGCCGGCCGCGGACCCCGTCTGGGCAGCGCCGTCAACTGATCCCGGGCCCCGTCAGCCGGCTCCGGAGGTCTCGGGCAGGTCGAACCGGTAGCCGACCCCCCACACCGTCGAGATCAACCGCGGGTGCACCGGGTCGAGCTCGACCTTCTCCCGGAGACGGCGGACGTGGACGGTGACGGTGGACGGGTCCCCGAACGTCCAGCCCCACACCTGCCTCATCAGCTCCGCGCGACTGAGGACCAGGCCCGGGTGTCGCACGAGGAACGCCAGCAGGTCGAACTCCCGCCCGGTCAGCGCCAGCTCGCGGCCGTCCACCAGCACCCGGCGAGCGCCGAGCTGGACGGTCAACCGACCGGCCCGGATCTGCGTCGGCACCGGGCCGGGGCCGGCGCGGCGCAGCAGCGCAGCCACCCGCAACACCAGTTCCCGCGGCGAGAACGGCTTGGTCAGGTAGTCGTCCACGCCCCGCTCGAGGCCGACGATCCGGTCGTCGGCCGACCCCAGGGCCGACACGACGAGGATCGTCCCGGCCCCGGCCGCCCGCAGCCGGTCGACCTCGGCGAGGCCGTGTCCGTCCGGGAGCATCAGGTCCAGGACGACGATGTCCGGCGGCCGGTCCAGGACGTCGGTCAACGCCGTCCGCAGGCTGCCGGTGACCCGGACCTCGTGGCCCGCCTGGACCAGGTAGGACGCCGTGACCTCGGCCACGGTCGCGTCGTCCTCGACGACGAGCACGCTGGCCATCACCCGACCGTAGGGACCGCCGGTCGTATCGGTCGTGATCCGGCGGCCAGGCAGCGGGGCGTCCGCAATCCGTAAGGGGTTCGGCGCCCGGATCGCCCACGACGATGTCCGCCCGGTTCCTACGGTCGGCTGATGCAACCAGGTGCGCTCCGGCCCTACGAGCGGGCCCTGGCCGACCGCGGTCCTCTCGGCCTGGTCGACGGCCGCGGACAGTTACACACCTTGGCCCTGCACCGGTGGCTGGGCGACCTGGACGCCCCGGACCGCTCGGTGGGCGACCACTGCGTCGGACAGGTCCTCGACATCGGCTGCGGACCCGGGCGCTTCACCGTCGGGCTGCCCCGGCGGGGGATCGACGCCCTCGGCATCGACATCTCCGCATGCGCCGTCGCCATCACCGCCCGACGCGGGGGCCGGGCGGTGACGTGCGACGTGTTCGACCCGGGGGTGGAGTTGCTCGGGCCGGCCGCCGGATGGGGCACCGCCCTGCTCGTCGACGGAAACGTCGGCATCGGCGGCGATCCCGTCGCGCTCCTGCGGCGGGTCGGGGGTCTGGTCCGTCCGGGTGGGCACCTGATCGTCGAGACCGCCGCCGGCCTCCCGCCCGGACCGGGCCACCCCGTCGTGGCCGACCTCGTCGTGCTCGACGCCCGCTTCGTCGACGCGGCCGGGATCCACCCGACCCGCTTCCCGTGGGCCCTGGTCGGTCCGGCCTCGCTGCTGCGGTGCGCCGCGGCGGTCGGGTTCAGCGCGGTCGAACGCTGGCGGTCCGGCGGCCGGGACTTCGTCGACCTGGTCCACCGCAGCTGACCGGCGGTCAGCCGGCGCCCATGAGGTGCTTCAGGGCCAACTGGTCGAGGGCATCGAAGGCGTACCCCCGCTGCGCCCAGGCGTCCGGGTCGAAGCTCTCCGCCCGCAGGTCGGTCAGCGACTCACCGGCACCGACCGTCGGCTCGGACAGCTCCGGGACACGGGAGTCCGCCAACGCCTGCTGCACGGCCGGGTCGGCCCGGAACGCCAGCGCGCGCTCCCGGAGCATCAGGTAGTTCTCCATGCAGCCCCGCGCCGACGCCCAGACCCCGTCGATGTCCTCGGTGCGGCTCGGCTTGTAGTCGAAGTGCTTCGGCCCGGTGTAATCACTGCTCTCCAACAGGTCGACCAGCCAGAACGCCTGCCGCAGGTTGCCGGCACCGAACCGCATGTCCTGGTCGAACTTCGGCCCGTTCTGCCCGTTGAGGTCGATGTGGAACAGCTTGCCGCTCCACAGCGCCTGGGCGACGGCGTGCGGGAAGTTGAGGTTGGACATCTCCTCGTGCCCGACCTCCGGGTTCACCCCGACGATGTCGGAGTGCTCCAGCTGCTCGACGAAGGCCAGCGCGTGACCCACTGTCGGCAGCAGGATGTCGCCGCGCGGCTCGTTCGGCTTCGGCTCGATGGCGATCCGGATCGGGTACCCGGAGTCCAGGATGTAGCCGGCGACGGTGTCGACGCCCTCACGCATGCGGTCCAGCGCGGCGCGCACGTCCTTGGCGGCACCGGTCTCGGAGCCCTCGCGGCCGCCCCACATGACGAACGTCTGTGCCCCGAGGTCGGCGGCGAGGTCGACGTTGCGCAGCACCTTCGCCAGCGCGAACCGGCGGACCGCGCGGTCGTTGCTGGTGAGTCCACCGTCACGGAAGACGGGGTGGCTGAACAGGTTGGTGGTGATCATCGGCACGGTGAGACCGGTGCTCTCGCACGCCTTCTTCAGCCGGGCGATCTCGGCGTCGCGGGTCGCGTCGTCGCAGCCGAACGGGAACAGGTCGTCGTCGTGGAAGGTGATCCCGGCCGCGCCGAGCTCGGCGAGTCGCTCGACGGCCTCCACGGTGTCCAGGTGCGGGCGCGTCGGAGCGCCGAACGGGTCCGAGGCGGTCCAGCCGACGGTCCACAGCCCGAAGGTGAAGTTGTCGGCCGGTGTCGGGGTGTAGCGGCCGGCGTCGGTCGCTGCGGGCGCGGTCATGGGAGGACTCCTTCGACGGGTGACTGGGTCAGGGGGTCAGGGGGTCAGGGGGCGACGAGCCGGGCGTGCCAGGCCAACGCCGAGACGTCGGTGAGCGAGGCCACCTGGTCCACCACGACCCGCAGCCGGGCACCGTCGTCGGCGGCGGCTGCCAGGTCACCGGCGAACGGCGGCTCCAGCAGGTCCGGTCCCCCGGCGACCAGCGCGGCACACAGGGCCAGCAGGATCTCCCGCTGCCGGCCGCGCCGGGCCACGTGCTCCGCGGCGTCCATCACGAAGTGGGCGGCCAGCGACTTCAGCAGCGCGATCGTCACCTCGGTCCCCCGCCCGACGACCAGGTCCGCCCCGTACCGGGTCAGCGGGCCGTCGCCGTACCTGGCCCGGGTCGCCAGCAGCGTGGCGCCGGTGAACATGCCGACGAGCCGGCTGGTGAGGTCCTTCAGCCCGGCCAGCGAGCGGCGGGTGCCGTCGTAGGACTCCCGCGGCCACCAGCGCGCGCCGGTCAGCCCGCCGCGGGCGCCCACCAGCTCGGCGTCGGCGAGGTCGGGCAGGTACCGGGCCCGGCATACGTCGGCCAGCTCGGCGAGCACGCCGGGGTCGCCGAGCACCGCCAGGTCCAGTCCGCCGCCGACCACCGCGTCCTCGACGTCGTGCACCGAGTACGCCACGTCGTCGGCGAAGTCCATGACTTGCGCCTCCAGGCAGCGGTCCCCGCGGGTCGGGCCGGGAGTGCCGTCCGGATCGACGCCGCGGAACCAGGAGAAGACCGGCACCTCGTCGGCGTACACGCCGTACTTGCGCCGGGCGCCGGGCCCGGCGGACCGGGGGTCGCCCGGCAGGCAGTCGGCGCGGGTCCACGGGTACTTGGTCGCCGCGTCCAGGGTCGCCCGGGTCAGGTTCAGCCCGGCCGGGCTCCCGTCGGGCGCGGTGGTCTTCGCCTCCAGCCGGGTCAGCAGCCGCAGCGTCTGGGCGTTGGCCTCGAACCCCCCGCAGCGCCGGGCGACCTCGTCCAGCGCGGTCTCCCCGTCGTGTCCGAACGGCGGATGGCCGATGTCGTGCGACAGGCAGGCCGCGTCCACCACGTCCGGGTCGCAGCCGAGTGCCTGGCCGAGCTCGCGGCCGACCTGCGCGACCTCCAGGGAGTGCGTCAGCCGGTTGCGGACGAAGTCGTCGGCGCTCGGCCCGAGCACCTGGGTGCGGGCGGCGAGGCGACGCAGCGCGCTGGAGTGGACGACCCGGGCCCGGTCCCGGGCGAACGGACTGCGGTGCGCCGTCTTCTCCCCCTCGGCGACCAGCCGCTCGACGTCGGCCGGGGTGTACCCGGCCGGGACCCGCTCAGCCACTGCGCATCCCAGACGTGCGCATCTCAGGCGTCTGCACCTCAACCGCCGGACACGTCGAGCTCGGCGCCGTCCAGCCCCGACCCGTCCCCGGCCCGGTCCGGCCGGTCGTCGCGCCCGGCCAGCCAGCCCTCCGGGAGGGCGACCCGCCGCGGGCTGCCCTGCCGTCCGCGCGGTGTCCCCCGGCCCTCGACCGGGTTGGGTTGGGCCGGGTCGATCCGCGCCAGCAGCCCGTCCAGCTCGGTGATCGTCGCCACCCGGCCGAGCGCCGCGCGGGCCTCCGAGCCGACCGCGAAGCCCTTGAGGTACCAGGCGACGTGCTTGCGGAAGTCCGCCAGCCCGCGCGGTTCGCCCATCAGCCCGGCGAGCAGCTCCGCGTGCCGGCGCATCGTGGCGGTGACCTCGCCGGCGCCGGGCTGGGCGGGGACCGGGCGGCCGGCCAACGCCGCGGCCAGGTCCCGGAACAGCCACGGTCGGCCGAGGCAGCCGCGGCCGACGACGACACCCGCGGCCGCTGTCGTCGCGAGCAGCCGCAGTGCGTCGGCCGCCTCCCAGATGTCGCCGTTGCCGAGCACCGGGATCGCCAGCTCGGCGGCGAGCTCGGCGATCGGCGCCCAGTCGGCCTGCCCGGAGTAGGCCTGGGCAGCCGTCCTGCCGTGCAGGGTGATCGCGGCGGCGCCCCGCTGCTGGGCGATCCGGCCGGCGTCGAGGTAGGTCAGGTGGTCCGCGTCGATGCCCAGCCTGGTCTTCACCGTGACCGGGACACCGGCGGGTTCAGCCGCCCGGACCGCCGAGCCGACGATGTCCGCGTACAGCGCCCGCTTCCACGGCAGCGCTGCTCCCCCGCCGCGCCGGGTCACCTTCGGCACGGGGCAGCCGAAGTTGAGGTCGACGTGGGCGACGCCGTGCTCGGTGACGAGGATGCGCACCGCGGCCGCGACGGTGGCCGGGTCGACCCCGTAGAGCTGGACCGAGCGGGTCACCTCGTCGGCGCCGAAGGTGAGCATCGCCAGCGTCTTGGGGTCCCGCTCGACGACCCCGCGGCTGGTGATCATCTCGCAGACGTACAGGCCGGCCCCCTGCTCGCGGCACAGCGTGCGGAACGCCGCGTTGGTGACCCCGGCCATCGGCGCCAGCACCACCGGCGGGTCCACGGTCAGCGGACCCAGGCGCAGCGGACCCAGGCGCAGCGGACCCAGGCGCAGCGGACCCGGGCGCAGCGGGACCACCGCCGGGCCGGACTCCGCGCCCGGACCCGGACGGTCGAGGACGGCGGTCACCCGGTCATGGTCCCACCCGGCGCCGGGCAGCCGCCCGGCACGCCGCTCAGATCCAGGCCAGCAGCCGGTCCCGCCGGGCGCGCAGCACCGCGAGCGGTGCGGTCGCACTGGGCGGGCCGGGCACGGCGGAGCGCAGCGTCGCGTGCACCCGGCCGTGCGGCTCGCCGGTCCGGGCCGCGACCCGGGCGACGAGGTGGTTGACCTCGCGGCGAAGGTCGCCGACCTGCTCCCACGCCGCGGGCTCCGGCGCGGGCTCGGCCACCTCCCCGGTGCCGGCGACCGTCCCCGTGCGCCGCCCTGCGCCCGCACGCCGGCGAAGGTCGGCGTCGCGGCGGGCCAGTAGTGCGGCGGTCTGCACCGGGGACAGCAGCCCGGGCAGGCCGAGCAGCTCGCCGTCGTCGGTGTCGGACGCACCCTCCTGGACCGTTCCCAGCTCGAACCCGGTCACTGCCCGCCCGCCGTGCAGGACGTGCGCGAACTCGGCCTCGGCGCCGAGCGCCTCGAAGCCACCGGCCGGTCCGGCCGGCTCCCGGGGTTCCTCGGGTTCCGGCAGCTCGTCGGCGACGGCCGGGGGTGGCACGACGTGGTCGCGTTCTGACTCCAGCTCCGCGGCCAGGGCCAGCAGCGGCCGGACCGCCGGCAGGAACACCGTCGCCTGCTCGCCCGGGCGGCGGGCGCGCACCACCCGGCCGACAGCCTGGGCGAAGAACAGCGGCGTCCGATAGCTGGTCAGCCAGGCCAGGCAAGCCGCCCGCGGGATGTCGACGCCCTCGGAGATCATCCGGACGCACACCACCATCCGCTCATCGGAGGCGGCGAACGCGGCCAGCCGGGCACTGGCGGCCGGATCGTCGGAGGTGACCACCACCGGTGCCCGGCCGGTGACCCGCTCGGCGACGTCGGCGTAGGCCCGGGCGTCGGCGACGTCGGAGGCCAGCACGATGCCGGCGGCCCCGGGCATGCCGGCGGCCCGCAGGTGGCTGATCCGGTCGTCCATCGCCGCGAGCACGTGCGGCACCCACTGACCGCCCGGGTCCAGCGCCGTGCGCCAGGCGGCGGCCTCGACGTCGCGGGTGACGTCCCCGGACAGGCTGGCGCTGACCACCTCACCGGCGCTGTTCAGCCACCGGGAGACCCCGGTGTACGCGGCGAACACCACCGGCCGGACGACACCGTCGGCCAGCGCGGCGGCGTAGCCGTACCCGACGTCGGCGGAGCTGCGCAGTGCCCCGTCCGGTTCGCTTCGATAGCGGACGAACGGGATCGTCTCCCCCGCCCGGGTCCGGAACGGGGTCCCGGTCAGCGACAACCGCCGCCGGGCGGGGGTGAAGGCCTCCTCGACGGCCTCGCCCCAGGACAGCCCGTCGCCCGCGTGGTGGACCTCGTCCAGCACGACCAGGGTCCGGGCGCGCTCGACCCGGGCCCGGTGCACCCGGGGCCGGGCGGCGACCTGGGCGTAGGTGGCGACATAGCCGTCCATCCCGGGTCGGACCGGACCGACCTCGTTGGGCAGGGCGGGGTCCAGCTGCAGTCCCGCGGCATGTGCGGCGCCGGCCCACTGGGTGCGCAGGTGGTCGGTCGGGCAGACCACCACGACCCGGTCGACCTCCCGGTCGGCGACCAGTCGGGTGGCCAGCTCCAAGGCGAAGGTCGTCTTGCCCGACCCCGGCGTGGCGGTCACCAGGAAGTCCTCGGGCCGGCCCGCGAAGTAGGTCGCCAGAGCGTCCCGCTGCCAGGCCCGCAACGGCTGGGAACCCGCAATCCCCTGTGCCGACAGCAGGTTCGGCTCGGCGCTCACGGTTGCCAGACCCTACCGCGACTCCGCCCGGCCGGGCCTGCACCGCCCCGGTGGGCGGCCACCTGCGCACCGCGCTCGACAGGGAAGGCTGCGTGACCTGGGTCGGAAGCGCGTGCCGGTGCGAGTGCGGTACCGAGATGTCCACAACCGGCCCGGACGCCGTTGCAGTGGCCGCGGTCCCCAGTCCGGGACGTCGTCCGCCCACCGGGGATCCGGGCAGAGCGAGCCTGCTCTCGTGGTCGACGCCGTGCTCGCCGTGTACCGCTTCGGCGGCGCGGCCACCCGGGCCGAGCTGCTCGGAGCCGGGGTTGCCCGCCGAGCCGCCGAGCGGGCGGTGCGGGACGGACGGCTGCTCACCGGGGATGGTGCGTTCTGGGCGCCGGACGCCGACCACGGACTTGTCCTCGCCTGCCGGACCCGCTCGTGGACGACCTGCGTCTCGGCCTTGGCGCGGTGGTCGGTCCCGCTGCTGGTCGAGCCGACGCGACCGCACCTGGCGACGACCCGGGCGCGCCAGGACCGCGCCGCATCTTGGCACCGGCTGCGGGAGGCAGCCCCGGGCGACCGCGGCGACGACCCGCGGACCCGGTCGGTGCTCCCGCTGACCGCGGTGGTCCACGCCCTGCGTTGCCTGCCGCGGCGGGATGGCCTGGTCGTCGCCGACGCATCGCTGCGGTCGGGGCTGGTGACCCGGCGAGAACTGGACCGGGCGTTGCCCGCGCACGACCCCCGCGGCACCCGCTGGGTGTTGAAACAGGCGGACCACAGGTCCGAGTCGGTCCTGGAGTCCGCGCTGCGCTATGAACTGATCACCGCGGGACTCACCGGATTCCGCCCGCAAGGCCACCTGCGGGGCGTCGGCCGGGTGGACCTGCTGCTCGACGGATGGCTGGTGCTAGAGGCCGACGGCTTCGAGCACCACAGCGGCAAGGCCGATTTCCTACTGGACCGGGAGCGGCTCGCGGGCGCGGCGCAGAGCGGCCACGTAACGCTGCGGTTCGGTTACCAGGCGATCGTTCACCACCCAGGCGCCGTCGTCCGCTGCATCCAGCAGACCCGCCGGCAGTTCGCCTCCGAGCACGCGCGCACCACGCTCACGGTCGCTGGCCCCATCCGCGCTGGTCAGTGGACGAGCGAACGCGAGCGCGGTGCGCAGGCGCCCGGAGCAGTCCGCACCGCGTGAAGTGCTGAGGGCGGGACCGGCGCCGGCGGCCACCGCTCCGGCCCGCTGTACTGGACTTCCCGGACAGACCGGGGTCACGCCCCGACGAGCCGCGCCGCCAGCCAGCCGGGGACAGCGTCCAGCCCGACCCGCTCCTGGGTCATGGTGTCCCGCTCCCGTACCGTCACCGCCCGGTCGTCCAGGGTCTCGAAGTCCACCGTGATGCAGAACGGGGTGCCGATCTCGTCCTGCCGGCGGTAGCGACGGCCGATCGCGCCGGCATCGTCGAACTCCACGTTCCAGCTCCGGCGCAGGGCGGCCGCGAGATCCCGGGCGACCGGGGACAGGTCGGCGTTGCGGGACAGCGGGAGCACCGCCGCCTTCACCGGCGCCAGCCGTGGGTCCAGCCGGAGCAAGGTCCGCTTGTCCACCCCGCCCTTCGCGTTGGGAGCACTGTCCTCGGTGTAGGCCTCGACCAGGAAGCACATCATCGACCGGGTCAGCCCCGCCGCCGGCTCGATGACGTAGGGCACCCAGCGCTCGCCCTTCTCCTGGTCGAAGTAGGAGAGCTCTGCTCCGCTGTGCTTCGCGTGCGTCCTCAGGTCGAAGTCGGTGCGGTTGGCGATCCCCTCCAGCTCCCCCCACTCCGAGCCGGCGAACCCGAACCGGTATTCGATGTCGACGGTGCGGGTCGAGTAGTGGGACAGCTTTTCCTTCGGGTGCTCGTAATGGCGCAGGTTCGCCGGGTCGACGCCGAGGTCGACGTACCACCGGGTCCGCTCGTCGATCCAGTACTGGTGCCACTGCTCATCGGTGCCCGGCTCGACGAAGAACTCCATCTCCATCTGCTCGAACTCGCGGGTGCGGAAGATGAAGTTGCCCGGGGTGATCTCGTTGCGGAAGCTCTTGCCCACCTGACCGATCCCGAAGGGCGGCTTCTTGCGAGCGGTGCTCATGACGTTGGCGAAGTTGACGAAGATGCCCTGCGCGGTCTCCGGGCGCAGGTAGTGCAGGCCGGCGTCGTCGTCCACGGGACCGAGGAAGGTCTTGAGCAGGCCGTTGAACTCCCGCGGCTCGGTCCAGTTGCCGCGCTCGCCGGTGTCCGGGTCCGGGACGTCGTCCCAGCCGTTCTCCGGCGGATGGCCGTGCTTGGCCTCGTACGCCTCGAGCAGATGGTCGGCGCGGTATCGCTTGTGCGTGACGAGGGACTCCACCAGCGGGTCGGTGAAGGTGTCGACGTGGCCGGACGCGACCCAGGTCTGACGCGGCAGGATCACCGAGCTGTCCAGCCCGACCACGTCGTCGCGGCCGCGGACCATCGTCTGCCACCACTGCCGGCGGACGTTCTCCTTCAGGTCCGCACCGAGGGGCCCGTAGTCCCAGGCCGACCTGGTTCCGCCGTAGATCTCACCGCTCGGGAAGACGAACCCGCGGCGCTTGCACAGCGCCACGACGGCGTCGAGCACCTGGCTCGGCGTCAGCGGTCTGGCGGCGGCGGGCGCGGCAGCCTCGGGCGGCGGGATGGTCGGCACCGCCTCAGGCTAGCCAGCGAGCCCGGGGCGGTCAGCTGTCCAGGTCCGTGCGGACCACCGGGGCCGCCGCATGCCCGAGTCGGGTCCGGCCCGCGTCGGCGGCCAGCGCCGAGCCTCCCGCGGTGGCGCCGGCGGCATCCCGGGTGTCGAGCACCTCGAACGCGGACGGTTCGTCCACGGCGGTCGACAGCAGCGGGACCACCCGCATCTTCGCCTCGTACCCGCTCAGCGCCCGGCGGTAGGAGCCGACGTCACGCCAGACGGTGACCACCGTCCACAGCCCGGCGTCGTCGACGGCCCGCGCGACATACCCGTCGAGGAACCCGGGGCGGCCGGCCAGGACGTCGAGCGCGTCGCGGGCGGCCACCCGGAAGTCCGGCCCGTGCCCGTCCCCGATCCGGTGGCGCGTCACGACGATCACCACCCGAGCGTCGCACCCGGGATGCCGGCCGTCCCGGCGGCACTGCCTACTCGTGCACGGAACGTCACGGTCCGTATACCTTCCGTGAGGGATGGGTGCCGGACCCGACCCCCCGCACCCTGGGAGAGAGCGCCCATGAACATCGCCGACCGCCGCGTCGGGCGGCTCGGGTCGCCGCCCGCGCGCGAGCGGTGGGCCCGGCTGGCCGCCGCGCTGGGCCGCAGCCCCGGGTTCGCCAACCGCCCGGTCATGGCAGCGACCACCGGTGGGCTGTTCATCGCCGGCGGAGTGTTCGTGGTGCTCTCCACGGCCGGCGCCGGCTCGGTGGTCGCCCACCCCGACGCCCTGCGATCGGTGGCGCTGTCGGCGGTCGCGTCGGGGTGGCGGTACTGGCGGCGCGGCACCGGATCCCGGTCGGCGCCTACCAGCTGCTGGTCCTGCTGAGCACGGCGCTGACCAGCTGCGCGGTGTGGCTGGCCGGCCCGGCCTCGGCGCTGGCGCTGGCGTCGATGTACGCCTTCGTCGTGATCGACTGCATCTTCTTCTCCTGGCTGGCGATGGTCCGCCAGGTCGTCGCGCTGCTGGTGGGTGCCGGGATCGCGTTCGCCGCGACCGACGTGCCGATCGGGTGGCGGCTGCTGTCGATGAGCTCTGCCGTCTCCGTCGCAGTGGTCGTCAGCTGGCTGATCCGCCGGGCCGACGAGGCCGAGACCGACGCGCTGACGACGCTGCTCAACCGGCGCGGATTCGACCGGTCACTGGACGAGGCCATCACCCGGGCCGGCCGCGACGCCCAGCCGCTGTCGCTGGCGCTGCTGGACCTGGACCACTTCAAGCAGGTCAACGACAGCCTCGGGCACGGGATGGGCGACCAGCTGCTGGTCTCGGTGACCCGGGCCTGGGCGCAGGCGATAGGGCCCGGCCAGGTGCTGGCCCGGTTGGGCGGCGACGAGTTCGCGGTCATCATGCCCGGCGAGCCCGCCGACGCGGCCCGGACCGTGCAGCGCCTGCGGTCCATGCTGCCGGGTCGCCGGACGTGCTCGGCCGGGCTCGCGCTGCACGAGGCCGGGGACTCGCGGTCGATGCTGGGCGGGCGGGCGGACGCGGCGCTGTACGACGCCAAACGCGGCGGCCGGGACCGGATCGGCCAAGCAACCACCAGGCGGTCCGGGAGCGCGACCTGCGGGGCGCGCTGTCCCGCGGCGAGCTGTTCCTGGACTACCAGCCGGTGGTCGCGCTCCCCGGCGGCCACACGGTGGGACTGGAGGCGCTTGTCCGCTGGCGTCACCCGCAGCGCGGCGTGCTCCCTCCCGGGTCGTTCCTGCCCCGGTCGGAGTCCAGCCAGGTCGTGCACGACCTCGGGGACTGGGTCGCGACGCACGCCTTCGCCGAGGCGGCCGCCTGGCGGGCGGTGGCGGGCTCCGGGACCGCACCCCCGAGGATCGCGGTGAACGTGGCGGGCCCGGAGTTGCGGCTGCCCGGCTACGCGGGCCGCCTGCGCGACAAACTCGGCGCGGCCGGCCTGCCGCCGGCGGAGGTCGTGCTGGAGGTCACCGAGACGACGCTGGACGCGGACGCGCCGGAGGTGGTCGCGACTCTGCACGAGCTCCGCCAGCTCGGGGTGCGGCTGTCCCTGGACGACTTCGGCACCGGGTGGTCGACGCTGTCCCGACTGGACCGGCTGCCGTTCGACATCATCAAGATCGACAGGTCGTTCATCGAGCGCCTCACCGACCCCGAGGCGGACACCACGATGCTGTACGCGGTCGCGGCGATGGGCCGCGCGCTCGGGCTGGACATCGTGGCCGAAGGGGTCGAGACCGCCGACCAGGCCGCCCTCGTGGTCGCCGCCGGCTGCACGTTCGCCCAGGGGTTCCACTACGGCCGGCCCGGGCCGCCGCCGACGGGCGCCAGGCTGTACGCCGGATCGGTGGCAGCCGGATCGGTGGCAGCGGGATCGGTGGCAGCGGGCGGCGGGCGGTAGGAGAACCGCATCGCCGACCTGACGCGAGCGGGGGACCGGTCAGGCCCGGCCCATCCGCCGCTCCCGGCCCGCGTACTCCTGGACCGCGCGCCAGAGCACGCGACGGTCGACGTCCGGCCAGAGCTCGGGGACGAACACCAGCTCGGCGTAGGCGGCCTGCCACAGCAGGAAGTTCGACGTCCGCTGCTCCCCCGACGTCCGCAGGAACAGGTCCACGTCCGGGACGTCCGGGCAGTAGAGCGCCCGGGCAAGCCGGCGCTCGTCCACCTTCGCCGGATCCAGCCGGCCGGCGGCGACCTGCTCGGCGAGTGCCCGCGCGGCATCGGCGATCTCCGCCCGACCGCCGTAGTTGACGCAGAACTGCAGCGTCAGCACGTCATTGTCCCGGGTCTGCTCCTGCGCGCTCTCCAACTCCCGGACTACCGACCGCCACAGCCGGCCGGCCCGGCCGGCCCACACCACCCGCACGCCGAGTGCGTCGAGCTCGTCCCGGCGGCGGTGGATGACCTCCCGGTTGAAGCCCATCAGGAAGCGGACCTCATCCGGGCTGCGCCGCCAGTTCTCCGTGCTGAACGCGTAGGCGGACAGGTAACCGACACCGACCTCGATGGCGCCGTGGATGACATCGAGCAGCGCGGCCTCACCCGCCTCGTGACCACGGGTCCGCGGTAGGCCGCGGGCGGTCGCCCAGCGTCCGTTGCCGTCCATCACGACCGCGACGTGCCGCGGCACCCGGGCGGCCGGCACACGGGGGGCCACCTCGCCGGACGGGTGCGGCGGCGGGACGGCCGGGGCCCGCTTCACCGGCTCCGCCTCACCGGGTCGGGGATCACCGGGTCGGGGATCACCGGGTCAGGGGTCACCGGGAAGCGCTGCTCTCGACGTAGGGCAGGGAGCGCAGCCCCCGCTCGAGGTGCCAGGAGGTGAACGCGGCCACCAGGCCGCTGGCCTCGCGGCGGTTCGCGGCGGCGCTGACGTCGGCGACCGGCCAGTCCCCGGAAAGCAGCGCTCCGAGCAAGGTGACGGTCGCCGTCGCGGGCGCCGCGGACGCGGGGGGCCGGCAGTCGGCGCAGACCATCCCGCCTGCCGCGACGGCGAACGAGCGGTGCGGGCCCGGCGCCCCGCAGCGGGCGCAGCCGTCGAAGCTGGGTGCGTAGCCGGCGACCGACATCGCCCGCAGCAGGTAGGAGTCGAGCACCAGCCGGGGCTCGCGCGGACCGGCCGGGTCGGCGGCGGCCAGCGCCCGCAGCGCCGCGACCAGCAGCACGTACTGGGCCGGCGCGGGCTCCCCCTCCTCGGCGGTGAGCCGCTCGGCGGTCTCCAGCATCGCCGTGCCCGCGGTGTACCGGGCGTACTCGCCGGCGATCGCCTCCCGCAGCTGGGTGATCGTCTCCACCTGGGTCACGATCTCCAGCGAGCGGCCGGTGGCCAGCTGCAGCTCGACGTGGCCGAAGGGCTCCAGCCGCGACCCGAACTTCGACCGGGTCCGCCGAACGCCCTTTGCCACGCCGCGCAGCCGGCCGTGCTGCCGGGTGAGCAGGGTGACGATCCGGTCGGCCTCACCGAGGCGCTGGGTGCGCAACACCACCCCCTCGTCCCGATACAGCGCCACGACCCGATCCTCAGCCGCGGTAGGCGCGGTTGACCGCGGACACGACCGCCTTCAGCGAGGCGGTGACGATGTTCGCGTCGATGCCCACCCCCCACAGGGTCCGGCCGTCCACCGAGCACTCGACGAACGACGCGGCGCGGGCGTCCTGCCCGGAGCTCAGCGCGTGCTCGGCGTAGTCGAGGATCGTGACGTGCACGCCGATCCCGGCGAGCGCGGCAAGGAACGCGTCCAGTGGCCCGTTGCCCGGCCCGTCCAGGGTCCGGGTCACCCCGTCCACGACGAGGTCCACAGAGATGCCGTCGCCCGACGGCACCCCGTCGTCGTCGAAGGTCGCCTGCTGCGCGGCCGGCACCGGCGCGTCGGACAGCGCGTCCGGCCGGGTCCACGTGCGGTGCCCCCGCAGCCGCAGCCGGCCCCAGGCGGCCTGGGGGTTGGGCAGGTACTCGTCGAGGAACACCTCCCACATCCGGGCCGGGGTGACCTCGCCGCCCACGTCGTCGGTGTGCCGCTGCACGACGCCGGAGAACTCGATCTGCAGCCGGCGCGGCAGGTCCAGGGAGTGCTCGGTCTTCATGACGTAGGCGACGCCACCCTTGCCGGACTGGGAGTTCACCCGGATGACCGCCTCGTAGCTGCGGCCGAGGTCCTTGGGGTCCACGGCCAGGTACGGGACCTCCCACCGGGTGTCGGCCACCGCGGTCCCGGCGTCGGCGGCCTCGCGTTCCAACGCCCGCAGGCCCTTGGCGATCGCGTCCTGGTGGGAGCCGGAGAAGGCGGTGTAGACGAGATCCCCGCCATAGGGGTGCCGCTCGGCGACCGGTAGCCGGGTGCAGTACTCGACGGTGGCGCGGATCCGGTCGATGTCGGTGAAGTCGACCTGCGGGTCCACGCCCTGGCTGGCCAGGTTCATCCCCAGCGTGACCAGGCAGACGTTGCCGGTCCGCTCGCCGTTGCCGAACAGGCATCCCTCGATGCGGTCCGCGCCGGCCAGCAGCGCGAGCTCGGCTGCCGCGACGCCGGTGCCCCGGTCGTTGTGCGGGTGCACCGAGAGCACCAGGCTGTCCCGGCGCGGCAGCCGGCGGTCCATCCACTCGATCGCGTCGGCGTAGACGTTCGGCGTCGCCATCTCCACCGTCGCGGGCAGGTTGAGGATCAGCGGGCGGTCCGGGCTCGGGTCGATCACGTCGATCACCGCGGCGCAGACGTCGAGTGCGTACTGGGGTTCGGTGCCGGTGAAGGACTCCGGCGAGTACTCGAAGTACACCTCGGTCTCCGGCAGCGAGTCGGCGTACTTGCGGCACAGCCGCGCACCGGTGGTGGCGATGTCGGTGACGCCGTCGCCGTCCAGGCCGAACACCACCCGGCGCTGCAGCACGCTCGTGGAGTTGTAGAAGTGCACGATCGCCTGCCGCGCGCCACGCAGGGCCTCGAACGTCCGCTCGATCAAGTGCTCCCGGCACTGGACGAGGACCTGGACGACGACGTCGTCGGGGATCAGGTCCTCCTCGATGAGGATCCGCAGGAAGTCGTGGTCGGCCTGGCTGGCGGAGGGGAAGCCGACCTCGATCTGCTTGTAGCCCAGCTGCACGAGCAGGGTGAACATCCGGCGCTTGCGGTCGACGTCCATCGGGTCGATCAGCGCCTGGTTGCCGTCGCGCAGGTCGACCGCGCACCACTGGGGCGCACGTGTGGTGGTCCGGGTCGGCCACGTCCGGTCCGGCAGCTCGACGGTCACGAGCTGGTCGAAGGACGGATACCTGTCGAAGTGGAACGGGCTGCGCTGCTGCGCCGGCGGGAAGGCGGTCACGAGGTCCTCACGGTCCGGTCTGTCGGGGATTGACCGGGCGGCGCGACGGGACCCCGCGGCAGGGGACCCGGTCGGTCAGACCCTGCCGCGGCAGTCGAGAAGTCGAGCCGCCAGCACAGGTCCAGGCTAACCCGGCCGTCCTCGCCGCAGAGTCGTCGGGCAGGCGCGGGCGCGCAGCGCTCACCGGGAGGCGCGGGCGCGCAGCGCTCACCGGGAGGCGCGGGCGCGCAGCGCTCACCGGGAGGCGCGGGCGCGCAGCGCTCACCGGGAGGCGCGCGCGCGCCGGGCCGACCGGGCCACCCGCACGACTCCGGGCACGACGACGACAGCCGCAGCGACGGCCCAGCCGGCGAGCCCGGCGTCGGTCACCCCGGGCAGGTCGACGGCCGAGTACGCCAGCGCCGGCGCGAGCGAGACCGCCACCCACCGTGGCCGGCCGGCGAGCGCACCGAGGGCGATCGCCAGCAGCCCGTACCAGGGGTAGGCGGGAGTAGCCACGAACAGGCTGCCGCCGGCCAGCAGCAGCGCGGAACGCTCCGGCGCCCGCGGGTCCGACCGCCACGCCGTGGCGGCCGCGAGCACGGCCAGCAGCGCGACCGCGGCCGCCCGGGCGTGCTGCGGACCAAGGACGTCCGCCAGCAGCAGGAACCGGTTCCCCCCGTCGTAGCCCTCCTCCGACAGGTAGCCCGGGAGGTAGCCCAGGACCCGGGGACCGAGCGCGAGCACGTGCGGCAGGTAGGACAGGGCGACCACCGCGACGACGGCCAGCCCGACCCGGACCCAGCGCGAGCGGACCAGCGCCGGCAGCACGACCGCGGGGGTGATCTTCACCGCGACCGCCGCCCCGACGAGGCCGCCGGCGCGAAACGGCCGGCTCGACCCTGCGGCGAGCAGCCCGCCGACCGTCAGCAGCACCGCGAGACCGTCGACGTGGGCGTCGTTGACCGCACCGGTGAGCACCGGCGGGCACCAGCACCAGACGGCAGCCCGCGCCGGGCCGGCTCGGCGGAGCACGAGCAGGCCGACCCCTGCGGCGGCCAGGGCGCCGGCGATCTGAAAGGCGAGGACGCCACCGCGCCCGCCGCCGATCGCAGACACTCCGCCGGACCGGGACAGGCCGCCGAACCGGGACACCAGCCAGAACGAGGCCTCGGCCACCGGCGGATAGATCGTCGCGACCTCGGGCCGGTTGATCAGCGTGCAGTCGGGCTCGAGGTAGCCGGCCCCGGCCGGGTGGTCGGTGCTGCACGCCCGACCGCCGGGGAACAGGACGGGGTCGCGCAGGCCGGCCAGCGCAGGGTCCAGCGGCGCGTACCGGTAGGGGTCGATGCCGGCGGCCTGGACCCGGCCGTCCCAGACGTAGCGGTACACGTCGTCGCTGCCGGCCGGTGGCGCCGCGACGGCGATGCCGAGCAGCACCAGTTGCCCGCCGAGCACCGCCCACGTCGCCGCCCGCCGGCCGAGGCCACGCGACAGCCCCCGCGACAACACCCGCAGCGACACCGCCCACAACGCGACCCCGGCGGCGAGCGCGGCCAACCCGACGCGGGTGCCGCGGCCCCCGGTGGCCGGGGCGACGCTCAACCCCAGGGCGACGGCCTGCCCGACCAGCAGCACGACCAGCGCCACGACCACCGGTACCGCGCGCCGGCCCGGACCAGGCGCCGGACCAGGCGCCGGACCAGGCGACTCCCGCCACCCAGCCGGATGCGCCACCGGTCAGCTGCGGGACAGAGCGCTGAACGACCGGGTCCCGGAACGCCAGCTCGCGACCACGGTCAGTCCCGCCAGCCCGGCCAGGTCCGGCAACGCGGCGGAGGCCACGACCGACCAGCCGAAGGACGGCTCGTGGACGCCGGCGCCGTCGGCGAACCGGAACGGCCCGGCCGGTCCCCGGGCAGTCGCCGTCTCGACGAGCACCTCACCGCCGGCTGCGAGCAGCTCGGCCGCACGACGGAGCACCGCGACCGGGTCGCCGTCGATGCCGATGTTGCCGTCGAGCAGGAGCACCGACCCCCACCGGCCGGCGTCCGGGACCGGGCCGAACAGACCGGCCCGGACGGCCCGGCCCCCGCGGGACACCGCCATCCGGACGGCGGCGGCCGACACGTCGATGCCGAGGGCCGGGATCCCGCGTGCGGCGAGCTCCGCGCCGAGGCGGCCCGGGCCGCAGCCGATGTCCAGCACGGGCGGCCGGGCGCGGTCGAGCACCGACCGGTCCGCCGCGTCGGCCGGGGCGGCGAAGCGGCGCACGTCCAGCGACACGGTCCGCCCGCCGCTGCTGACCAGGTCCAGCTTCGAGCCGTCGGCCAGCGCCCGCTCGTAGGGCTCCAGGGCGCCGGGGCGCATCAGGCCGCCCCGGCCGACAGCTCCGCCGTCCGGTGACCCGGGCCGGGGTGCACGGCGAACCGCCGCCAGGTCGCGGCGAACCTGGTCGCGGGTGCCGCGGCGGCCACCTCGGCGGCATCGGCAGCAGTGTCGACGTCACGCAGCGAGGGCAGCAGCCCGACGCCGAGTCCGGCATCGCGCAGCCGGGCCAGCTGCACCGCACCGGTGTCGGCCCGTGACATCGGGACACCGAGCACCAGCCCCGGGTCCGGCTCGGCCAGCCCGAGCGCCCAGAAGCCGCCGTCCTCGGCAGCACCGAACCAGGCGTCGCGCCGGGGGTCGGCGGCCAGCAGTGCCGGGGTCACCTGCGGGGTGTCCATCCCCACCAGCAGGACCGGGCCGTCCACTCCGGCCAGCGCCGTCGCGATCCGTTCGTCCAGGCCGCCGCCGGCCTGCGGGCGCACGTCGAATCCGTCGGGCAACCAGGAACCGGGGCTGCCCGCCAGCACCAGCACCCGCCGCTCGGCCGGAGCCGCAGCGACCGCGGCCAGCGTGTCGGCCAGAGCCGCCTCGGCCAGCGCTGCTGCCTGCTGCGGGGAGAACGGCGGGCTCAACCGGGTCTTCACCCGACCTGGAACGGGCTCCTTCGCGATCACCACGAGGGTCCGGAGCCGCAGCGGATCCGGACTGGTACCCCCCGTCACCGGGCGAGGACCGCGGACATGTCGCGGATCGCCCGCAGTGTGCCGGCCAGCGTCCCGGTGACCTTCGACCGGCCGACCCTCGGCCGGTACGGCAGCTCCGCCTCGGTGATCCGCCACCCGGCCCGGGCCGCACGCAGCACCGTCTCCACCGGGTAGCCGGACCGCCGGTCGACGACCCCGAGTGAGCGAAGCGCCTCGGTTCGGGCGATGCGGACCGGCCCGACGTCGGTCAGCAGGACGCCCGCACGCGCGCCGAGCAGCCGGGCGACCACCCAGGCACCGGCCCGGGCGTGCGGCGGCCACCCGGCGCTGCGGGATCTGCCAGGGCTGTCGACGCCGCCGACGCCGGGCTCGATGTCGACGCCGCCGACGCCGGGCTCGATGTCGACGCCGCCGACGCCGGGCTCGATGTCGACGCCGCCGACGACCCGGCGGCGGGTGGTAACCAGATCGGTGGCACCGTCGCGCACCGCGACGGCGAGCGCGGCGACGTCGGCGAGGTCGACGGTGGCGTCACAGTCGGCGAACGCGACGACCGGTGCGGTGGCGGCGTCCAGGCCGGCCGCGCAGGCGCTGCCGTACCCCCGGGGGGCCGCCGCGACGACGGTCGCGCCCAGCCCGCGGGCCACCTCGGCCGAGGCGTCGGTGGACCCGTTGTCCGCCACGATCGCTCGGCTCCCGGCCGGCAGCCCGCTGAGCACGGCCGGCAGGGCACCCGCCTCGTCCAGGCACGGCAGGACGATGTCCAGCCAGATCTGCTCGTCACTCTCGCCGGCGCCCACCCGCAAACGGTAGGGGGGAAGATCGGTTCCCGCTCGGACGGGGACGCGACGTGTTGGTGGGTGCACGGACCGTCAGCGCGCCCGGTCGCCGGCGAATTCCGCCAGGCCGTCGGCCAACCCGACGACCGGGGCCCAGCCGAGCTCCCCGCGCAGCCGGGCCGAGCTCGCCGTGACGTGGCGGACGTCGCCGAGCCGGTAGCGGCCGGTCACGACCGGTGCCGGGCCGGCCATCGCGTCGGCCAACCCGGCGGCGAGCTGGCCCACGGTGGTCACCGTCCCGGACCCGACGTTGTAGGCCCGGCTCCCGTCGTGGTCGGCCCGGGTCGCGGCGACGACCGCCGAGGCGACGTCGCGGACGTGCACGAAGTCGCGGCGCTGGCCGCCGTCCTCGTGCACTCGGGGCGGCTGGCCGGAGCGCAGCACCGAGCGGAACACGGCGGCCACCCCGGCATAGGGGGTGTCGACCGGCATGCCCGGGCCGTAGACGTTGTGGAACCGCAGCGCCGTGGACCGCGCTCCGGTGCCGTGCGCCCAGGTGGCGGCGTAGCCCTCCTGCGCGAGCTTGCTGACCGCGTAGGAGTTCCGCGGGTCCAGGGGCGCGTCCTCGCCGGTGAGCCCGGGCGTCAGCGGCCGGCCGCACACCGGGCACGGCGGCTCGAACCTGCCCGCCTCGAGGTCGTCCCGGCGGCGCACGCCGGCACCGACCTCGCCGTGCTCGGTGCAGTGGTACCGCCCCTCGCCGTAGACCACCATCGAGCTGGCCAGCACCAGCGTCGGGGTCCCGGCCGCACCCATCGTCACCAGCAGGGTCGCCGTCCCGACGTCGTTGGTGGACGCGTACCCGGTCATGTCGGCCAGCTCGACGCCCAGCCCGACCTTCGCGGCGAGATGGACGACGACGTCGACGCCGGCGAGAGCGGCCCGGACCGCGGCGGGATCGCGGACGTCGGCGACGACCAGGTCCACCCCGGTGGGCAGTCGCGGCCGCCCGGTGTGCACCCCGGGCTCCAGACTGTCCAGCACGGTCACCTCGTCACCGACGGCGAGCAGTGCTTCCACGGTGTGCCGTCCGATGAACCCGGCCCCACCGGTGACGAGTACCCGCCTACGCACTGCCGGAGCAGCGCTCACGGCAGGTCGATCGGCGGTGCCACCCCGGCCCAGACCTGGGCACAGACACACTGTTGGCCCACAGGGAGGGCGGCGACGGCTGCCGAGAGCAGTGCGCGCAAGGTTTCGATCGACGCGGCGAACCGGTCGAGGACCTCCCGGTGGGTCACCCCGGCACCGTCGACCCCGGCGTCGGCATCGGTGACTACCGAGATGTTCGTATAGCACAGCGCCAACTCCCGGGCCAGCGCCGTCTCCGGCATCCCGGTCATCCCGACGACGTCGAACCCGGCGGCGGCATTGGCGCGGGACTCCGCGCGGGAGGAGAACCGCGGGCCCTGGATGACGACCGCTGTCCCGCCGTCGACGGCCCCGACGCCGGCGTCCCGGGCGGCCGTCAGGACGGCGGCCCGGCCGCGGGGGCAGAACGGCTCCGCGAACCCGGCGTGCGCGACGGAGCCGGTGTCGACGTAGGTGTGCGGCCGCCCCCAGGTCCGGTCGACGACCTGGTCGGGCACCACGAAGGTGCCCGCCGGCAGCCGCTCGTGCAGGGCGCCGACGGCGGACGGGGCGAGCACCTGCCGGACGCCGAGGCTGCGCAGCGCCCACAGGTTCGCCCGGTACGGCACCAGGTGCGGCGGGTGCACGTGCCCCACGCCGTGCCGGGGCAGGAACGCGACCTGCCGGCCGCCGAAGCCGCCGATCGTCAGCGCCCCGCTGGGCGGGCCGTAGGGGGTGTCCACCTCGACGGTCCGTGGCGACTCGAGCAGTTCGTAGAGCCCCGACCCGCCGATGATCCCGACATCGGGTCGCCCGTCCGCCACGCGTGAACCCTAGGGGTCGCCGGGCACCGCGCGCTGCACCTCAGGGCTTCGGCCCGGCCGTCGGGTAAACCCGTTGCCGCCCATCGCCGTCGCGTGCTCCCATCGGCGCGGTGACCCCGCCGAATGTGCATCCCCTCGACCTGGCCGGGCTCACGCAGCAGGCACTGCGACCGTGGTGGGAGGTGGTCCTGGCCGGCTATGCGGCGCAGGACCCTGCTCCCCCGGTCGACTCCCTGCCCGACATGACGGCCGGGCTGCGGGCCGCGGCGGCGGGCTACCGGCAGCCCGTGCTGGCCGGGGTGCACGACCCCGCCACCGGGCGACCGGCCGGGTTCGCAGTCGCCTGGCTGCCGCAGCGGGACAACACCTCCTCGATGCAGGTCGACCCCCTCGTCGTCCACCCCGCCTTCCGCCGGCGCGGCCTCGGGACGGCGCTGCTGGACCACCTGGTCACCGTCGCCCGGGAAGCCGGGCGCACCGTGCTGCTGCTGGAGTCCACCGAGCCGATCGGCTCCGACGGCACGGCGGTCGCCGGCACCGCATTCGCCCGGGCCGCGGGCGCGGTCGACGTGGCGATGGCGGTGCAGCGCACCCTGGACGTCCAGCCCGCGGCCGACGAGCCTGCCGGGCCTGCCGGGCCTGCCGGGCCTGGAGACTCCGCCGTCGCGCCGGGGTACGAGCTGCTCGCCTGGACCGACGCCACTCCCGACGAGCTGATGGCGCCGATGGCGGTCCTGCGCGCCCTGATGTCGGTGGACGCACCCGGTGAGGACATGACGCTGCAACCCGAGGTCTGGGACGCCGACCGCGTCCGCGCCGAGGATGCCCGGACGTCGTCGGCCGGACGGACGTCGAGCACCACGGCGGCACGACACGCCCGGACCGGTGCCCTCGTCGGTTACACCGAACTCGTCGTCAGCCGCACCGTCCCGGCGGTCGCCTTCCAGGGCGACACCTTCGTGCTGGGTGCCCACCGGGGCCACGGCCTCGGCCTGGCCATGAAGCAGGCCAATCAGCGCCGGTTCCGCGCGCTGTCCCCGGCCACCCGGACGGTCCACACCTGGAACGCCGCGGTCAACGACCACATGGTCGCGATCAACGACGCACTCGGGTTCCGCCCGACCGCCCAGGAGCGGGGTCTGGAGCTCAGAATCCCAGCCGGTTGAGCTGACGCGGGTCGCGCTGCCAGTCCTTGGCCACCTTGACGTGGACGTCCAGGTGCACCCGGGTGCCCAGCAGGGCCTCGATGCCGACGCGGGCCGTCGTGCCGACCGCCGACAGCCGGGCGCCGCCGCGGCCGATCACGATTCCCTTCTGGCTGTCCCGCTCGACGTAGAGGGTGACGCGGACGTCGAGCAGGGGGTCCCCGGCCGGGCGGTCGGGCCGGGCCAGCAACTCCTCCACCACGACGGCGACCGAGTGCGGCAGCTCGTCACGGACCCCGTCCAGCGCGGCCTCCCGCACCAGCTCGGCGATCGCCAGCTCCTCGGGGGCGTCGGTCAGTTCACCCTCGGGGTACAGCGGCGGCCCCTCGGGCACCTGGGCCAGCAGGAGATCGGCGAGCAGTGACACCTGCTCACCGGAGACGGCGGACACCGGGACGATCTCGGCCCACTCGAAGCCGAGGTCGCCGGCCAGCTCGGCGGCACCGGCAAGCTGCTCCACGACCCGGCCGGGCGCGGCCAGGTCGGTCTTGGTGACGACTGCGACCTTCGGCACCTCAGGAGGCAGCCCCGCGAGCTGGGTCGCGATCCACCGGTCGCCGGGGCCGATCCGGTCCGGCGCCGGCAGGCACATCGCGACGACGTCGACCTCGGACAGGGTACCGGCGACCACGTCGTTGAGTCGCTGGCCGAGCAGGGTCCGCGGCCGGTGCAGTCCCGGGGTGTCGACCAGCACCAGCTGGCCGTCCGCACGGTGCACGATGCCGCGGATCGCGTGCCGCGTCGTCTGCGGGCGGTCGGAGGTGATCGCCACCTTCTGTCCGACGAGGGCGTTCGTCAGCGTCGACTTCCCGGCATTCGGCCGCCCGACGAAGCAGGCGAAACCGCTGCGGTACCCGGGCTGCGTCACCCGGTCGAGTATCCGCCAACCACCTCCCGCGGACCGGTGGTGGCCGCCGGCATACCCGCCACCGTGCGGTAGAGCTCGGCCACGTCTGCGGCGACCTCGTCCCACGTGGGCAGGCAGTGCCGGTCCGGTTCCCGGTCGGTGGACTGCCCGGCGGGCAGGTCTGGTCGGACGAGCAGCGTGAGCGTCGAGCGCCCCGGCTCCCCCCGGGAGCCGGCGGGGTCCCGCAAGGCGCGGTCCCGGGCCTGGCGGCGGGCCACGTCGAGCAGCTCCGAGAGCACCCGGGCCAGCTCGGCGGACTCCCCGGCGTCGTACCAGGACGGCCCGAGGGTGGAACGTGCGGCGACGGCCTTGTTGGCGCGGTTGCGGACCGCTGCCACCGGGAGGCCGGCCATCAGCAGACCGGCCAGGTCACCGGGCCGGCCGGGATCGCGGTCGGTGGTGACCGCGATCGTCGCCGTCGCCCGCCACCGCGCAAGTTCCCGGGCACCGGGTCGGCCGAGCATCTTGACCCGGATCCCGGAGGCCTCGGCGAAGGTCGCGGCTCGCGCGGGCGCGGGCTGATCCTCGCCAACACCGGCCAGCACCACGGTCATCCGCTCACCGGACCTGCCGAGGGACTCGGCCGCCCGCAGGACCTCGACGGCCTCGGCCGTCTCGCGGGGTCCGGTGACGGCGAGGACGACCGGTCCGCTGACGTCGTAGGCGGGTGCCAGCGGGGGCGGGTCGTATCCGGGACCGATGCGGGTCGCCGAGGCCACCCACGCGGATCCGACGCCGACCTGCATGTACCCCGTCTGGACGGGCTCGGTCGTCAGCACGTGGACGCCGCGCCGGACCGGTGGATCCGCAGCCACGGTCGACCGGGGCAGGCGGTCCGACCAGCGCCGGGACGGCAAGCGGGTCCGGCCACCGAACCGGGGCATCGGCGGCCGGTCCGGGAGCGACACGACCACGGGCAGCCGCTCGGGGACGCTGCCGAGCAGGTCCATCAGGGAGTCGGGGTGGTATCCGGGCCCCGGCAGGACGTGCACGACGTCCGCCGCGTGGAGCAGCGCAGCCGTGGGCTCCGGGACGCCGCCGGCGCCGGTCGTCCCGGTGGCGGCGCCGCCGATGGCCGCGCTGCTGGTGGCGGCGCTGCTGATGGCGGCGGTGCCGATGGATGCATCCGTGACGGAACTCCAGCCGACCAGGTCCACGCGCAGCCCACTCTGCGATGCCCCGGCCCGGGCCAGCGCCGCGACGAGGTCCACCGGCCGCCCCGCCGCCCGCTCCGTGGGACGCAGCCGACGGTCCGCCCGGTCATCGATGATCAGCACTGCACGCACGCGAGTTCTCCTCATCACCGGCACGGGACCGCCGGCGGGCACCCGCGGCTCCGGCCGAACGTGCCAGCACAGACCTGTGCCCCACCTGTGGCCAGGCTCGGCTCCCGCCCCGCGACCACTGCGTGCCATACACTGAACACGCTGAGTGACGGTGCGGTGACGCCGGTCGCATCCGTTCGGTCGTCGTTCGTGGAAGGTTCCCGTGCGGATTCTTGTGGTCGAGGACGAGCCTCTCGTCGCCGCCGCGATCACCGTGGCGCTCAAGCGTCAGGGCTGGGCCGTCGACGCGGCCCGGGATGTCGTGGAGGCACGTTGGCTGGTCGGTGAGGTGCCGTTCGACGCCCTCGTCGTGGATGTCAACCTGCCCGGTGGCAACGGCATCGACTTCTGCCGGGAGCTGCGGGAGGAGGGCGACTCCACGCCGCTGCTGATCCTGACCTCGCTGAGCGACGTGTCCAGCCGCGTCCTCGGCCTGGATTCCGGCGCCGACGACTACCTGCCCAAGCCGTTCAACTCCGCGGAGCTGTGCGCACGCCTGCGGGCGATGTGGCGGCGGCCGCGCGTCGCCCTCAAGCCGATCATCACCGTCGGCGACCTCGTCGTGGACCCGGGCTCCCGCTCGGTCACCCGGGCCGGGACGCGAATTCCGATGGCCGCCCGGGAGTTCGCGTTCGTCCACCTGCTGGCCCGCAACTGCGGGGCCACGGTCACCCGCCACGAGATCTTCGACGCGCTGTGGGATTTCGCCGCGGAACCGGACGCGAACACCCTCGACGTCCTGGTCCGCAGCGTGCGGGTGAAGCTGGACCGGCCGTTCGCCACACCCCTGCTGCTGACGGTGCGCGGGGTCGGGTACATGCTCGACGCCCCCGACGCCCGTGCCGATGCCGGCGAGCACCTGGAGCCCGATCCCGACGACGGGAACACCGACGACCGGGACACCGACGACGGGGACGCCGACGAGGCGGCCACCGACGACGAGGGCGAAGACCGGCAGAACCGGAGCGCGCGTGCTGGATGAGCCGACACGTGCCATGTCCCACGAGCTGCTGGCGCACCTGGTCCGGGACGCCGAGGTCAGCGTCGACCTGGTCAGGCTGCTCCCGGCGGCGGACGGCGGACCCCCGACCTGGTCGCTCGGCCCCGGGCTCGGACGGCGGACGGATGCCGGCCCGGGCGTCGACGAGGTGTGGGAACGGGTCCTGCGAACGGGTGAGGCCGAGGCCCTGGCGTTCGGGGCGACGAGCGCGGCCGGTGAGCTCGAACGGGTCACCGGGTGGGCGTTCCCGGCGGGGGATGCGGTCGGGTTCGTCTGGCGCGTCCAACCCGGGGTCGGCGACGAGCCGCTGCCCACCGCGACCGATCGGTCTCATCAGCTCGACGCCGACACGCAGGACCTGGCGGCGGTCGTCGGCAGCTGGGAGTGGGATACCACCACGGACCGGGTCAGCGTCAGCTCGACGGCCGCGGCGTTGCTCGGACTCCGCTCCCGGACCCGCCCGCTCACCCTCGACGGCCTGCTCGAGACCGTCGGGGAGTCCGACCGCCGGCGGGTGACCGGCACCATCCGCGCCGCCGTCGACATGGCCGCGCCGTTCACCAGCCGGTTCGACACCGCGACGGAGCCGGCGCGGGCGATCCGCGTGCTCGGCCGGCCGGTGACCATCCGGGGTGACACCCGGGTCACCGGGATCGTCGAGGACGTGACCGACTTCGTACGGACCGGTGAGGCGATGCGCCGCTCGCAGCGGCTGGCGAGTCTGGGGCTGCTCGCCGCCGGAATCGCCCACGACTTCAACAACGTGCTGACCGTGATGACGATGCGGGCCGACATGATCCGGTCCGACGCGCTGGCCGGTGAACCCGGCGACGCCGTCGGGGACGCGGGGGCAATCCTCGACGCGGCGGCCCGGGCCAGCGCGCTGACCCGCCAACTGATGCTGTTCGCGGGTCAGCAGGACGGTGCGCCGACCGCCGTCGACGCGGCCCGGCTGGCAGAGAAGATGCAGCCCATGGTCGAGAGCCTGCGCGGGTCCAGGGTCCAGGTCGACTTCGACCTCGCTCCGGTCCCTCCGGTGCTGGCCGACCCCGTCCAGCTGGAACAGGTGCTGCTCAACCTGGCGCTCAACGCCCGTGACGCGCTCACCGAAACGCCTCCGGCCGACGGGGAGCCGGCCCGCGTGGTGATCCGGGTCCGGAGCACGCACCTGACGGGGCACGACGACGAGGCGGTCGCCCTGGAGGTCACCGACAACGGGCCGGGGATGGACGCCGAGACCCGCGACCGGGCCTGCGACCCGTTCTTCACGACCAAGGGGGCCGGGCTCGGCAAGGGTCTGGGCCTGTCGGTGGTGTCGGGGATCGCCGAGCGACTGGGTGGCCGGCTCGACATCTCCTCCCGGCCCGGGGTCGGCACCACCGTGCGCGTGGTGCTCCCGGCGTCGAGCGGCCAGCCAGGCGCCGGGCAACCCGGACACGACGGCGACCGTCCGCGGTCGGGCGTCGTGGTCGTCGACGCCGACCCGGAGCACCTGGCGGTCCACGCCCGGATTCTCGACCGCGCCGGATTCGCCGTCTCGGCGGCCGCCGATGCGGGCGTGGCACTGGCGGCGCTGGACGCCGACCCGGCGGTGATCGCCGTCGTCTACGACGTGTCCGGCACCGAGATGGATGGCACCCGGTTCGCCGCGAGCGTGCTGCGCCACCATCCCGAGGTCCGGGTGCTGCTGGTGACCGGGACGAGCCCACCGACCGACGTCGTGGTACACCCGCGCGTCGGTCAGGTCACCCAGCCCGGGACCGGCTGGCAGATCGTCGCGGGGCTGCGTCAGCTGCTCGACGTCGACACCGGGGCGGCCCCGTCGGACGCGCCGTCGAGCGACCCGGCCGGCTGACCGGCCTCGCCCGGTCCGTCCGATGGTCCGGACACCCGACTGACGACGACCGAACCGATCCGGTTGCGCCGACCGCCGGTGGAGTCCGCGACCAGCCGCAGGCCGTGGATCGTCGTCGTCGCACCCGGGATCGGTACGACGCCGAGTCCCTTGCTGAGCAGTCCGCCGACCGTGTCCACGTCCTCGTCGTCCAGCGGCATCCCCAGCAGCTCCCCGAGGTCGTCGACGCTCATCCGCGAGGGCACGCGCACCGCGCCGTCGGGCAACTGCTCCGGCGCGGCGACCGCCGTGTCGTACTCGTCGGTGATCTCCCCGACGATCTCTTCCAGCACGTCCTCGATGGTCACCAGTCCGGCGGTCCCGCCGTACTCGTCGACCACCACCGCCATGTGGGTACGCCGGGCCTGCATGTCCCGCAGCAGGTCGTCGGCCGGCTTGGAGTCCGGCACGAAGGCGGCGGGGCGCATGACCGCCGACACCGGCAGGTCCCGGGCTCCCGGGTCGTCGAACAGCCGGCCGGCGACGTCCTTGAGGTAGCTGATGCCGACGACGTCGTCGAATCCCTCGCCGAGCACCGGGATCCGGGAGAAGCCGCTGCGCAGCGCAACCGACTCGACCTCGCGCAGGGTGGCGCCGGCGTCGATGACGACGATGTCGGTCCGCGGGACCATCACCTCGCGGACGCTGGTGTCACCGAGGTCGAAGACGCGGTGGATCATCGCCCGCTCGTCGGACTCGATGGCCGCGTCCTCCTCGGCGAGGTCGACCAGCTCCCGCAGCCGCGCCTCGGTGGCGAACGGCCCGTGCCGGAAGCCCCGCCCCGGCGTGATCGCGTTGCCGAGCAGGATCAGCAGGCCCGGGACCGGTCCGAGCACCGCCTCCAACGCCTGCAGGGGGCGGGCGCCGGCGAGGGCGACGGCCTCGGCGTGCTGCACACCGAGGGTGCGGGGACCCACCCCGACCAGCGTGTACTGGATGACCGACATCGCCGCGGCGGCGACCAGCAGGGCCGGCCATACCGCGCCGAACGCGGAGCGCAGCAGCTCCACGAGCACGACGGTCGCGGTCGTCTCCGCCACGACGCCGACCAGGGTGGCCGTGGACAGGTACCGCGCGGGTTCGGCGGCAACCCGCAGCAGCCGGTCCGCGTGCCGGCGACCCTGCCGGAGCAGCGACTCCGCACGCAGGTGGCTGATCGTGGAGGTCGCCGCCTCGACCGCGGACAGCATCGCCCCGACCCCGACGAGGACGACGACGGCCGCGACGCCCCACCCGGTGCTCACGGCAGCAGGCGGTCGACAGCGCTCGGCGGCGCTGCCGGGCGCGCCAGCGGCGGCTGCCCGGCGCGGACCCCGGTCCACTCCGCGAGCAGCCGGGCCTGCAGGCCGAACATCGTCGTGTGGTCGTCCGGCTCGGCGTGGTCGAACCCGAGCAGGTGCAGGATCCCGTGCAGGGTGAGCAGGTCCAGCTCGTCGGCGAGGGAGTGCCCGGCCGTCCGGGCCTGGTCGGCGGCGACCTGCGGGCACAGCACGACGTCGCCGAGCAGCCCGGGCTGCGCCTCCTCCTCGTCCGAGCCGGGTCGCAGCTCGTCCATCTCGAAACTCAGCACGTCCGTCGGTCCGGGTTCACCCATCCAGCGCTCGTGCAGCACCGACATGGCGTCGGTGTCGACGAGCAGCACCGACAACTCGGCGGCGGCGTGCACCCGCAACCGGTCGAGTGCGAACCGGGCCAGGCGGGACAGCGCCTCGCCGTCGACCGGGACGGCCGACTCGTTGACGACGTCGATGCTCACCGTCGGGTCCGGCTCATGCGTCCTGCCGCGCGTCCCAGCGCTCGTAGGCGTCGACGATCCGCCCGACGAGCTTGTGCCGGACGACGTCCCCGGCGGTGAGCGTGGTGACGCCGACGTCCGGCACACCCTCGAGCACGCGGACCACGGTCTGCAGGCCGCTGGCGTTGCCCCGCGGCAGATCGACCTGGGTCACGTCACCGGTCACCACGATCCGGGAGTTGAACCCCAGCCGGGTCAGGAACATCTTCATCTGCTCCGGCGTCGTGTTCTGGGCCTCGTCCAAGATGATGAACGCGTCGTTGAGGGTGCGTCCGCGCATGTAGGCCAGCGGGGCGACCTCGATCACGCCGGACGTCATCAGTCGGGTGATCGCGTCCGGGTCGACCATGTCGCGCAGCGCGTCGTACAGCGGCCGCAGGTAGGGGTCGATCTTCTCCGACAGCGTGCCCGGCAGGAATCCGAGACGCTCCCCGGCCTCGACCGCGGGGCGGGTGAGGATGATCCGGTTGACCTTCTTCGCCTGCAGGGCCTGGACCGCCTTCGCCACCGCGAGGTAGGTCTTCCCGGTCCCCGCGGGGCCGATGCCGAACGTCAGCGTGTTGCGGTCGATCGCGTCCACGTAGCGCTTCTGGTTCAGCGTCTTGGCGCGGATCGTCCGGCCGCGGTGGGAGACGACGTTCTGCGTCAGGACGTCGGCCGGGCTGGTCGAGGCGTCGTCGCGGATCATCTGCGCGCTGCGTTCGACGGCGTCGGGGGTCAGTCCCTGCCCGGTGCGGACGACGGTCACCAGCTGGTCGAACAACCGCTCCACCAGGGCCACCTCCTCGGCGCGGCCGGTGACCGTCACCTGGTTGCCGCGGACGTGGATGTCGGCGGGGAACGAGGCCTCCACCACCCGGAGCAGCTCGTCCCGGCTACCGAGCAGGCTGACCATGTCGATGCTCGACGGGACGACGATCGTGGTCTGCGCACTGCCGCCGGAGGTGGATGCGGACCCGACCGGGGCCGGGTTGGCGGACGCGCTGTCGGGCCGGAGGGAAGAAGTCGTCATAGGCGGTCCGTCGCGGACCTGACCGACCTTTCTGGCGGGAGTGTGGTCGCTGTCGCCCAGGCTAGCCGGGCGGCCACCCGAGGTCGCGGCCGCCGATGACGTGTCCGTGCACGTGCGGCACGGACTGGCCGGCGCGCGGACCGCTGTTGAACACCAGCCGCCACCCCTCGCCGTCGGCGGTGAGCCCCTCCCGCTCGGCGACCCGGGCGGCGAGCCGGTGCAGGTCGACCAGGGCGTCGGGGTCCTGTGCCGCCAGGGTCGCGACGTCCGGGTACGGCACGCGGGTCACCACCAGGACGTGCGTCGGAGCGGTCGGCGCGATGTCGCGCAGCGCCACCGCGTGCTCGGACTCCGCGACGACCTCGCCGGGGATCTCGCCGGCGATGATCCGCTGGAACAGGGTCGGTTCCTCAGCCACCCCGGGAGTCTTGCCGCGAAGGGTGGCCGCCACAACCGGCCTCAGGTGGTGACACCGGCAGCGACGCAACCGTCAGAACGGAGGCGGATCGTGTTCGCGGACGATCGGCGGTTCTGATCCGGTCGACCGCTGCAGTCGACGCAGCCAGGCGGCCTCGTGACCGACGGATTCGGCGGACCGGTCCCGGACCACTCGGACGGCGCGACAGGCCGGGACCTCGGACCGCTCGTGCGCGGGCAGCGGCGGATCGGCGGTCCGGACCCGGTCCTCCGGTCGGAGGTCGGCGGGATGGGTGCTCGCCGAGCGGCCGTGCGGGGTGGCCCACGTCGTCGTCCCGTCGCGGTCGATCCGGACGGTCCAACCCGTGTGCTTCGCGGTGTGGCAGCCCCGGCACACCGGGTGGAGGTTGCCGACGCCGGTCGTGCCGCCGTCCTGCCAGGCGGTGGCGTGATCGAGGTCGGCGCCGGCCTGCGGGCAGCCCGGTCGGGTGCACCGACCGCCGAACCGGACCCGGACGTGCTCGGCGAGCGGTGCGGCTGCGGCGTACGCGGTCCGGCCTCGGTCGAGCACGACACCGGTCGCCGGGTCGGTCAGCACCCGCCGCCAGGTAGTCCCGGCCAGGTGGGCGATCCGACGCGCCTGGGCCGGCCCGACCGGGCCGTACCCGCCAAGGTCACCTGGTGCGTCGGAGATCCCGAGCACCGTCTCGGCCGAGACGACAAGCTGGACCTCCGCACGACGCCGGGCGCCGCGCCGCCGGCCCGACGGCGCGCCGCCGCTCTCGTTCGCCCGGCGGCCGACGCCGGCGGCGTGCAGATCGTCCAGTACGGTGCGGGCGAGCCCGACGAGAGCGTCGGCTCGCCGTTGGTCCAACGTACGGACGTCCGGCCTGGACGCTCCGGGCGTCTCGGCTGGGGAGTCGACGGGTGTCCACCGTCCACCCGGTTCCGTATCGGCCAGCTCGTCGAGGCAGCGCCCGATGGTGAGCGCGTCTTCGGCGGCCACGCAGGCACCGAACCACGCCATCCCCGAATCGACCGGTCGCACCGTCACCCGGCGGTCCGCGACCGACTCGTCGTGGCGCGCGTCCGCGTGTGCCGGGTCGGCTGCGACAACCGCTCGCGTCAGCCGGGCCGAGAACCGGCTGGCGCACCGGCCGGCGGCCGCGTCCTCGGCGATCCGCCGGTCCACCTCCGCCCTCGCGGCCGCGGGCATCGTCACCACCGCGTCGGCGGTCCGACGCAGCTGCCACCAACGCAGCGAGCCGTCCGTCGCCGCCGAGACGGCAGCACTCACCCCGGCCAGCGCTCCGGCGGTGGCCAGCCGGTCTCGCGCGACGGACACCGAGCAGCGCAGCGTGGCCGCGACCTCGTGGGCCGTCGTCTCCTCCGCGTGCAGCCGCACCGCAGCAGTCAGGCCGTTCCCGGGCTGATACGGCAGCGGCTCGACGACCGTCAGCGCCGCGAGCACCTTCGCCTGGGCCAGCGCGACGAGTGTCTGCGCGTGCTCGAGCGCGGCGACCGCATCGAGCAGCTCGACCGTGCGGACGGTCGGCGCCAGGTCGTCGGCCTGCCGGACGAGCGTGCCCAGACGGTCCAGCACCGCACCGACCGCAGTCGTCAGGTCGCCGGCCGGCGACTGCACACCCGTCGAGGCGGCCGACTTCCGCACAGGGGGAGCAACCGACTCGAACACGTGTTCGATTCTGTCACAGGCGCCCGACGGCGTCCAGGTGTACCTGGCCATCAGGTTGGTTGCAGGCGGCTGATCGGGGGCAGGACACCGAGGGGCCAGACCGCTCAGCGCAGGTAGCTGGCCCCGTTCAGGTCGAGGATCGACCCCGTCGCCCACTCGGCACCGGCCAGGTAGACCACCGCGTCGGCGACCTCGTCGGCCCGGGCGACCCGGTTCAGCGGCGACTGCGCGCGGATGGCGTCGCGCCGCTCGGCGGGGCCGGACTCCCAGCGCGCCATCCCGGTGTCGACGAACCCAGGCGCCACCGCGGACACGGCGATGCCGACCGGGCCCAGCGCCAGCGCCATCGACTGCGTGAACGAGTTCAGCGCCGCCTTGCTGGCGCCGTAGGCCGGCATGTCCGGCTCGCCGCGGAAGGCGCCGCGGCTGGACACGTTGACCACCCGCGGCGCCGAGGACTCGCGCAGGAACGGGAGCGCGGCGTGAGTGAGGTTGACCGGGCCGAGCAGGTTCACCGCCAGCACCTGCTCCCAGGCCGTCGCCCACTCCTCGGCGTCGGTGGTCAGCGGCGGGTGGGCGATGCCCGCCCCGGCGTTGTTGACCAGCACGTCGATCCCGCCGAGCGCCGTGGCGACGTCGGCGGCCAGTTTGCGGGCGCCGGCGGCGGTGGCGAGGTCCCCGGCCACCGCAGCGTGCCCGTCCCCGGGCAGGCCGGAGAGCACTGCTCCGGCGCGGTCGCGCGAGTCCGGCCGGTGCACCAGGGCGACCCGGTCCCCGAGAGCGGCGAAGGCGGTACAGATCGCCCGGCCGATCCCGCCGGCTCCCCCGGTCACGACGACCGACCGGCCGGCCGAGGGCGGCCCCTCACCAGCGGACCCCTGACCGGCCGTCACCGGAAAGCGCCGCGGAGCCGGGAGAACAGCCCGTGGTGCCCTGGAGCGTTGATTTCGCCCTGCGGCGACTCCTCGTCCCGCAGCCGGGCCAGCTCGCGCAGCAGGTCTTCCTGGCGGTCGTCCAGCTTCGTCGGCACGGACACGTCGACGGCAATGATCAGGTTGCCCCGACCGGTGCTCTGCAGGTGCGGGACACCCAGGCCGTCGAGCACGATCTGCTGGCCCGGCTGGGTGCCCGGCCTCACCTCGAACTCCCGGCGCCCGTCGAAGGTGTCCACCCCGATCGTGGTGCCCAGCGCGGCTGCGGTCATCGGCAGGCGCAGCGTGCACATCAGCGTGTCGTCGCGGCGGCTGAACACCGGGTGCGGTGCGACGCTGATCTCGACGTAGAGGTCCCCGTTCGGGCCGCCGCCGGGGCCGGCCTCGCCCTGCTCCGTCAGCTGGATCCGGACGCCGTCGTCCACACCGGCCGGGACCCCCACCGACAACGTCCGCCGGGCGCGGACCCGGCCGTCGCCGGCACACTCCGGGCACGGCCGCGGGATGACCGTGCCGAAGCCGCCACAGTTCGGGCACGGCCGGGTGGTCATCACCTGGCCGAGGAAGCTGCGCTGGGTCTGGGAGATCTCACCGCGGCCCTTGCAGACGTCGCAGGTCTCCAGGTGCGTGCCCGGGGACGTGCCCTCGCCGTCGCAGGTGCCACACACCACGGCGGTGTCCACGGTCACGTCCCTCGTCGCCCCGTGCACGACGTCGTCGAGGTCGACCTGCACGCGCAGCAGCGCATCCTGCCCCCGCCGGGCGCGCGAACGCGGACCGCGACCGCCGCCGGCCGCCCCACCCTGGCCGCCGAAGAACGCGTCCATGATGTCGGTGAAGTTGAACGCCTGGCCGGCGCCCCCACCACCGGCCTGCGGGCCGGCCGGGTCACCACCGAGGTCGTACATCTCCCGCTTGCGCGGGTCCGAGAGCACCTCGTACGCACGGGTGACGTTCTTGAAGCGGTCCTCGGTGGCGGCGCTCGGGTTGACGTCCGGGTGCAGCTCGCGGGCGAGCTTGCGGTACGCCTTCTTCACCTGGTCCGCGGAGGCCCCGCGGTCGACGCCGAGGACCTCGTAGTAGTCGACACTCATGTCAGACGGGAATCCCTGTCAGCTCAGTGGTCACGGTGCTTCGGTGGTCCCGGCGGCGTCGGCGGCGCGCGGGCAGGTCACGAGGAGTCGATGATCCGGCTGAGGTACCGGGCGATCGCGGCGACCGCACCCATCGCGCCCGGGTAGTCCATCCTCGTCGGCCCGACCACCCCGAGGCGAGCAATCGGTCGGTCGTCGGGCCCGTACCCGGTCGCGACCACCGACGTCCCGGACAGCCCCCGCGGGTTCTCCGCCCCGATGCGGACGGTCAGGGCGCCCGTGGTCCGCGCGCCCGTGGTCCGCGCGCCGGTGGCCAGCGCGCCGGTGGCCGGCGGGGAGGTGGCCTCCTCCAGCAGGCGCAGCAGGACGACGTGCTCCTCCAGCGCCTCCAGGACGGGTGCGACAGCGGTCGGGAAGTCCTGGGCGAAGACCGACAGGTTCGCGGTGCCGGCGACCGCCAGTCGCTCCTCCGAGCGGGCGACGAGAGTCTCGATGAGGGTCGCGACGACGGCGTCCACCATCGGCCGGTGCTCGTCGGGGAACGCGTCCTCCACCACCTCGACCGTCGAGGTCGCATCGGTGAGCCGCTTGCCGACGACGGCGGCGTTCAGTGCCTCGCGCAGCCGGCCGACGAGCTCCTCGGACAGGCCTTCGGGCACGTCCACCACCCGCTGCTCGACGCGACCGGCGCTGGTGATCAGCACCAGCAGCATCCGGCCCGGCGCGATCGAGACCAGCTCGACGTGCTGGACGGTGGACCGGGTGAGCGAGGGGTACTGGACCACCGCCACCTGGCGGGTCAGCTGCGCGAGCAGCCGCACCGTCCGCCGCACGAGGTCGTCCAAGTCCAGCGCGCCGTCCATGAACCGGTCGATCGCCCGCCGCTCGGCCGGGGACAGCGGCTTGATCTCGCTGAGCCGGTCGACGAACAGCCGGTAGCCCTTGTCGGTGGGGATCCGCCCGGCGGAGGTGTGCGGGGCGGTGATGTACCCGTCCTCCTCCAGCACCGCCATGTCGTTGCGGATCGTCGCCGGGCTGACGTCCAGGCCGTGCCGCTCGACGAGCGCCTTGGAGCCGACCGGGTCCCGGGTGGCGACGTAGTCCTCCACGACGGCACGGAGCACCGCGAGCTTGCGGTCGTCCAGCATGGCGGTCCCCCTCCCCGGCGTCGGCAGTCTCAACCGGTATTAGCAGTCACCGTTTGCGAGTGCCAGTCTAGGTGCGCGTCGCGGCCCCGCCCCGGGCACCGGGACCTCTAGCGTCGCCGGCATGCCGACCGAGCGCTACCCCACCGACGTGCTGGCCGGCGGCCCGCCGCGACGCACCCGCGCGTCGAGCAGGCCGCTGCCCGCTGTCCGCGGCGAGGTCGTCGAGGAGGTGTCCACCGGCTGGTGCGGCGCCGTGGTCGACGTCGAGGTGATCGGCGGCATGCGGGTCGTCGTGCTGGAGGACCGCCACGGCCGGCGTCGGTCGTTCCCGCTGGGGCCCGGGTACCTGGTCGACGGCGAGCCCGTGGAGCTGACCCGCCCGGTCCCTGCCGCCGCGCCGACCCCACCGGCCCGCACGGCCAGCGGGTCGGTCGCGGTCGCCGGGTCCCGTGCCCGGGTCGCCCGGGCCGCCCGGATCTGGGTCGAGGGCCGGCACGACGCGGAGCTGGTCGAACGGGTCTGGGGTGAGGACCTGCGCATCGAGGGCGTCGTGGTGGAGATGCTCGACGGCGTCGACGACCTCGCCGCCGCGGTCCGGGAGTTCGCCCCCGGTCCGGGGTGTCGGCTGGGTGTGCTGGTCGACCACCTGGTCACCGGCTCGAAGGAGGCCCGGGTGGCCGCCGAGGTCGCGCGACTGCCGGTCGCCCGCCACGTCGCCGTCGTCGGTCACCCGTTCGTCGACATCTGGGCCGCGGTGAAGCCGGCTGCGGTCGGCATCGACGACTGGCCGGTGGTGCCGCGGGGCGTGCCGTGGAAGGAGGGCGTCATCGCAGCGCTGGGCTGGCATTGCCCGCCCTGGCAGGCGTGGCAGCGAATTCTGGCGTCGGTGGACAGCTGGACCGACCTGGAGCCCGCGCTGCTCGGCCGGGTGGAGGAACTGGTCGACTTCGTGACCGCCGACTGACGTGCGCGGGTTCGAGTTGGTCGTGGACGCGGACCTGACGCTGGTCCTCGCCGAGGCCCGGTTCGCCGAACGACTCGCGGCGCTCAGCCGGGCCAACCGGGAGCACCTGACCCGGTTCGACCCGTGGGCCGTCGAGCTCGCGGACGTCCCTGCCGCACGGGCGGCGTTGGAGTCGGGGATGGGCAGGTTCACGGCCGGCGCCGGCGTCCCGGTGCTGGCCGTGACCGGCGGGGGCGTCGCCGGCTCGTTCGGGCTGCGCATCGACGGCGGTGCCCGCGCAGGGTCGGTGGGCTACTGGCTCGGCGCCGCGTACACCGGGCGCGGCATCGCCACGCGGGCGGTGCGCGCCCTGGCCCGCTACGCGTTCGAGGAGCTCGGGCTGGTGCGGGTGGAGGCGCGGTTGGAGGTGTCCAACGCCGCGAGCCGGGCCGTGGTCGAGCGGGTCGGCTTCCGGCGCGAGGGTGTGCTGCGCTGCGCGGCGGTCGCCCACGGGGTGGTGGTCGGAGACCTCGAGCTGTGGAGCCTGCTCCCCGGTGACCTGCCGCCCGCGGCTGCGGGCTGAGGTCAGCGCGGCGCGCTGCCCCCGACGAGGCCGTCGGCCCTCGTATCCTCCCCGCGTGACGCTGCTGGTGGTCGGGATCCTGGGCCGCGGACTGGTCGACGTGGACACGCCGATCACCGCGGCGGACGACCTCGGGCTCACCCGCGGCGACGGCTGCTTCGAGGGCCTGCGCATCAGTCGCGTCGGGACCGGGGTGCAGGTCGACAAGCTCGACCTGCACCTGGCCCGGATGGCGCGGTCGGCGGCGTCACTGGAGATCGCCTTCGACGAGCCCGCCTGGCGGTTGCTGGTCGACGAGGCGGCGCACGCCTGGAGCTCGCGCTTCCCGACGGACACCGAGTCCGCGTTGAAGCTGGTGTTGACCCGTGGCCGGCCCGACAAGCCCGGCACGCCGACCGGGTTCCTGACCGTGAGCCCGCTGGGCCCGGCCATCGCCCGACAGCGCCGGGACGGCGTCGCGGTCGTCATCCTCGACCGGGGCACGGCCGCCGATGCGTTCGCCGCCGGCCCGTGGCTGCTGGGCGGGGTGAAGACGCTGTCCTACGTGGTCAACATGGCAGCGCAGCACGAGGCGGCTCGTCGCGGCGCCGAGGAGGCGTTCTTCGTCTCCAGCGACGGCTGGCTGCTGGAGTCCCCGATGTCGTCGATCGTGTGGTCCGTCGACGGCACGTTGCACACGGTCGCGCCCGGCCCGAACGGCATCCTCGGCAGCACGACGCTGGAGCTGCTCGCCGCCCGCGCCGCCGACGCCGGCCGACCGGTGGTGTCGGGCGCGGGACGGGTCGCCGACCTGCTGGCCGCCGACGCCGTGCTGTCGGTCAGCAGCGTCCGTGGGCCGGTCCGGGTGACCTCACTCGACGGCCGCCCACTCTCGCCGACCGCGGACGCCGACGAGGTGCTCGCCGCTGTGCGCGAGCTGACCGGGTTCCCGACGGCCGTGGACGCCGTCCCGGCCTGAGACCGGGCCTGGGCGCGGGCCCGTCAGGACGCGATCTGCTGGCGGATGGCCTTGAGCGCCCGGGTACTGAACAGCACGAACCGGACCAGCTCGACCGAGCTCGGCGGGGCGGCGCGGACGGCCTCGACGGCGATCCGCGCGACCTCCGCCCCGTCCCAGCCGTAGGCGCCGGCACCGACCGCGGGGAACGCGACGCTGGTCGCGCCGAGCCCGGCCGCCACCTCCAGGCTGCGGGTGAAGCAGCTGGCCAGCTGGGCCGGGTCCGTCTGGCCGGCGTGTCGGTTCGGTCCGACCGTGTGCACGACCCACTTCGCGGGCAGGTCGCCCGCGCCGGTGGCCACCGCATCCCCGACCGGCAGCCCGTCGGGCAGCGACGTTGCCCGCCGCTGCCGGCACTCGGCCAACAGGCCCGGGCCGGCCGCCCGGTGGATCGCCGCGTCCACCCCGCCCCCGCCGAGCAGTTCGGAGTTGGCCGCGTTGACGATGACGTCGACCTCGGCATGGGTGATGTCGCCGCTGACTGCCTCGATACGCATGCGGCCATCCTCCCGCGGTCACCTGCCCGCCACGCCATCGGGCCGGGCCGCCCACCTGCCGAGGCTCAGGCGGTGAGCAGGTCGGTGACCAGGCCGTCGGCGAGCAGGCGGCCACGCAGCGTCGGCACCAGGCGCGCGTCGGCCCACGAATGCCGGTCGAGCAGCCCCTCGTCGACCGCGCGGCCGGCCACCGCGCGCTCCGCGGGGTTCAGCGTGCTCGCCGGCAACCCGTCGACCAGCCGCAGCTGGAGGAGCACCTGCTCGGCGTGACGGGCCTCGTCGTCGAGGACCTCCCGCGCCTGCGCCGGGGTGTGCGCGGCGGCCAGCTCGCGCGCCCACGCGGCGGGGTGCTTGCGGTTCCACCACCGGACGCCGCCGACGTGGCTGTGCGCGCCCGGGCCCACGCCCCACCAGTCGCCGCCGGTCCAGTAGAGGAGGTTGTGCCGGCACCGGTCGGCGACTGTTCGGGCCCAGTTGGACACCTCGTACCAGCCGAACCCGGCGGCGGACAGCGTGGCGTCGACGAGCTCGTACCGGTCGGCGAGCACGTCGTCGTCGGGCATCGGCAGCTCGCCCCGGCGGACCCGCGCGGCGAGCCGGGTCCCGGGCTCGACAATCAGGGCGTAAGCCGAGACGTGGTCCGCCCCACATGCGACCGCCGCCGCAAGCGCGTCCGCCAGGTCCGCCTCGGTCTCCCCCGGCGTGCCGTAGATCAGGTCGACGCTGACCGAGGCGAAACCCGCCGCGTGCGCCTCGCGCACCGCGGCCACCGGCCGGCCCGGGGTGTGCCGGCGGTCCAGGGTGGCGAGCACGTGCGGGGCGGTGGCCTGCATGCCGAGGCTCAGCCGGGTGAACCCGGCCGCACGCAGCCCGTCGAGCACGGCGGGGGTGATGGTCTCGGGGTTGGCCTCGGTGGTGATCTCCGCGTCCGGGGCGAGCCCGAACCGGTCGCGCACCCCGGTGACGAGGCGGCCGAGCTCCGCCGGCGGCAGCAGGGTCGGGGTCCCGCCGCCCACGAACACCGTCGACGCGGCAGCCGGGGCACCGCCCCCGGCCCGGAGTACCCGGTCCGCGAGGTCCAGCTCGGCCATTGCCGCGTCCGCCCAGGAGGCGTGGGCGGCGCCCGGCGGAGCGTCCGGCCCGCCGAGCTCGGCGGCGGTGTAGGTGTTGAAGTCGCAGTAGCCGCAGCGCGTCGTGCAGTACGGGACGTGGGCGTACACGCCGAACGGCCGCGTCCCGAGCCCGGCCAGCGCGGACGCCGGAAGCGCGCCGTCGGGCGGGACCGGGACGCCGTCGGGCAGAGTCGAGGGCACGGGGTCGCGGGTTTTCGGGGTCTCGGCGTCGGGGGCGGCCGGGGTCAGCCGGTGAACTTGGCGTCGTCGGGGAGCTTCAGCTCGTCCCGCGGCAGCTCCTCGACGTTGACGTCGCGGAAGGTCAGGACCTTGACGTTCTTCACGAACCGGGCCTGGCGGTACATGTCCCACACCCAGGCGTCGCTCATGGTGACCTCGAAGAACGTCTCGGCGCCGTCGGACTTCACGTCCAGGTGCACGTCGTTGGTCAGATAGAAGCGACGGTCGGTCTCGACCACGTACTTGAACAGCTGCACCACGTCGCGGTACTCGCGGTAGAGCTGCAGCTCCATCTCGGTCTCGTAGTCCTCGAGGTCCTCCGCACTCACGGGTCCATCATCCCCCCGGCCGGCGCCCCGGCAGTCGAGGGACTGCGCTCGGCGCCCCGGACCAGAACGCTCCTGTCCGCGCCGCGGACGTTGACACCCCTGTCCGCGCTGCGGACGTTGACGAACCGTCGGCGGTGCTCCGGGCACGGGCCGTGCCGGTCCAGGGCGTCCTGGTGGTCGGCAGTGCAGTAGCCCTTGTGGACACCGAAGCCGTACTCCGGATGCCGGGAGTGCAGCGCGATCATGTACCGGTCCCGGGTGACCTTGGCGATCACCGATGCGGCGGCGATGCACGCCGCGACCCGGTCGCCCTTCCAGACGGCCAGGTTCGGCGTGCCGGTGCCGTCCACCGGGAAGCCGTCGGACAGCACGAATGCCGGGGTCGTCGACAGCCGGGCGAGCGCACGGCGCAGGGCGGTGATGTCGGCAACGTGCATCCCGAGCCGGTCGCACTCGGGAGCGGGGACGAGCACCGCGGACCAGGACAGCGCCCGGGCCACCACCCGGTCATAGACCCGGTCACGGGCGGCGGCGGTCAGCAGCTTGGAGTCGGCGAGCTCGGCGATGCGACCGCGGGCGCCGTCGGGGAGTACCACGGCGGCGGCGACGAGCGGCCCGGCGCACGCCCCCCGCCCCGCCTCGTCGACCCCGGCCACCGGGGCAAGTCCCGCGCGACGCAGCGCCGACTCGTACCCCCACAGCCCCGCGTCGCGGCGCACCGCCCGGATCTCACCGACACCACTGCCGAGACCGGCCCCGGCCGCCGTCACCTCGAGCAGGCCGAGGCGCCCGGCGCGGCCGGCTGCGCGGCCGCATCGCGGGAGGCAGCACTCGGCGCCGGCACGGTCTGGAAGGTGGACGGCACGCCGAGCCCGCCGATGCGGTCGACCGGCCAGACCCGGGCCACGGCCCGGCCGGTGACGAGACCGAGCGGCACCATGCCGCCGTTGCGGTCCGCGGCGTGGTAGCGGCTGTCCCCGGAGTTGCTCCGGTTGTCACCGAGGACGAACACCGACCCGGCCGGGACGGTGACGTCAAAAGTGCAGTCGGTGGGGTTGACGCCCGGCTTGAGGTAGTCCGATTCCGCGAGGACCTGCCCATTGACCCGGACCCTGCTCTGCGCGTCGGACTGCACCCGGTCCCCGGCCACCCCGATGACCCGCTTGATCAGGTGGCCCTGCGCGTCGTTGGGCACCAGCCCGACGAACTGCAGGCCGCGGCGCACCGCCCCGCCCGCGCCGGTCGGCGTCTGCGCGACCGGCTCGGCGAGCAACCAGTTGTCCGGGTCGGAGAACACCACGACCTCGCCACGATCGACGCCGCCGATCCGGGTGGTCAGCTTGCTGACGACGACCCGGTCGTTGATGTCGAGGGTGTCCTCCATCGACCCGGACGGGATGACGAACGCCTGCACCACGAATGCCCGCAACAGGCTCGCCAGCACCAGCGCCACCACCAGGACGACGACCGCCTCACGCAGCAGGCCCCCGACGGTCGTCGGTGCCGACCTGCGCCTGCGGGCCTGCGAATGGCGGTCCGAGCTGTGCGCCGCCCGGGGACGGGTCCGACCGGTGTCGACCACGACCGGTCACCGTCCTCGCATCAGCACTGCGCGTGTCCCTCGCGCTCGGGCGACCCCGGGCCCGCCGACAGTAGCGCCGCCGACCGTGGTCATGCCGGCGGTGGTCAGACCGGCTTGGGGGTGCGGCGCTCCTTGATCTTGGCCTTCTTGCCGCGCAGGTCCCGCAGGTAGTACAGCTTCGCGCGGCGGACGTCGCCGCGCACCGCGACCTCGATCTTCTCCACGATGGGGGTGTGCACCGGGAAGGTGCGCTCGACGCCGACGCCGAAGCTGACCTTGCGGACCGTGAACGTCTCGCGCAGGCCGCCGTTCTGCCGGCGGATGACCGCTCCCTGGAACACCTGGATCCGGGACCGGTTGCCCTCCACCACCCGCACGTGCACCTTGACGGTGTCGCCGGGACGGAAGTCGGGGATGTCGGTGCGCAGCGAGGCGGCGTCGAGGTCGTCGAGCAGGTTCACGGGGTCTCCTTCCGGGCGCCACAGGACGGCCGGGGACGGTGCACGGATGGTGGATGTGCGGCCCGGGCGGAACGGCTGACCCCTGTGGCAGTCGGCTGTCGTCCCAGTCGGTGGACCGACCGCCAAGTGTCGCACAGCGCACCGGCATCGAGACCGACGCCGAATCAGCGTCGGGTCAGCTGCCCGTCGACACCGACGGACCACCCGAGCCGGCCGAGCGTGGCCAGGTCGGTAGCAGGCAGCGTCGCCGGGTCCAGTGCCGCGACCAGGTCCGGGCGCCGCGCCGCCGTACGGGTCAGGGACTGCTCGCGCCGCCAGGTCGCGATCGCCGCGTGGTGGCCGGTCAGCAGCTGTTCCGGTACGTCCAGCCCGCGCCAGCTGGCGGGGCGGGTGTAGAGCGGGTACTCCAGGACCGGGTCGGTCACCGCGTGCGACTCCTCGGTGAGCGACTCGGGGTTGCCGAGGACGCCGGGCAGCAGCCGCGCTGTCGCCTCGACCACCACCAGCGCCGCGGCCTCGCCACCGGCGAGCACGACGTCGCCGACGCTGACCTCCACGACCGGCATCCGGCGCGCCGCGTCGTCCAGCACCCGCGCGTCGATGCCTTCGTACCGCCCGCAGGCGATCACCAGGTGCCCGCGGCCGGACAGGTCGGTCGCGACCGGCTGGGTGAACGGGACCCCCGCCGGTGAGGGGACGACCAGGGTGGTCGTGCTGCCGGCCGGGACCAGGTCGTCCAGCGCGGCGCCCCACGGCTCCGGGCGCATCACCATCCCCGCACCGCCGCCGTACGGGGTGTCGTCGACGCTGCGGTGCCGGTCGGTCGTCCAGTCGCGCAGGTCGTGGACCGCGACGCTGAGGATGCCGGCCTCGCGCGCCCGGCCCACCAGCGACAACTGCAGCGGCGCCAGGTAGTCGGGGAACACCGTGAGGACGTCGACGCGCAGCAGCTGCCCGTCGGTCACGCGGTGGCTTCCGGTGCCCCGCCCGGTGCCGCGCCCGGTGCCCCGCCCCCTAGCTGGGGGAACAGCCCGCCCGGCGGGTCGAGGGTGATCCGCCGGCCGGGGACGTCGACGGCGGTGGCGATCGCGGCGACGAACGGCACCAGCACGTCGTCCCCGCCCCCGGCCGGTGCGACCACCAGCAGGTCCTGCGCGCCGTGGTGGAGCACGTCGGTCACGGACCCCAGCACTGCCCCGGCCGGGTCCACGGCAGCCGCGCCGACCAGCTGGTGGTCGAAGAACTCCGCCGGGTCGTCCGTGCTCTCGTCCGGCACGGCATCGGCGACCAGCGTGGCGCCGGCGAGCGCCTCGGCCGCGGTCCGGTCCGGCACCCCGGCGAACCGGACCAGCAGCCGCTCGCCGTGGGGACGCGCTGCGGCAACTGTGAGGCTCCGGGTGCCTCCGGCGGGCAACCGGGCCACCAGGGCGGCATCGACGCCGAAGCGCAGCGCCGGCTCGTCGGTCAGGACGGTCACGGACAGCTCACCGCTGACCCCGTGGGCGCGGCCGGCGCGGCCGACGACGACCTGGACCGAGTCGGGCACGTCAGCTGTCGGGGAACTCGACACGGACGGTCCGGCCCCGGGCCAGCGCGGTGACCACCGTCCGCAGCGCGCGCGCGTTCCGGCCGCCGCGGCCGATCACCTTCCCCATGTCGTCGGGATTCACGTGGACGGAGAGGATCCGGCCGCGTCGCTGTGTCCGGTCGGTGACCTCGACATCGTCCGGACTGTCGACGATGCCCCGGACGAGGTGTTCCAACGCCTCGGCGAGCACGAGGTCAGCTGTTGTGCGCGGTGCCGGAGGTCGGCGCCGAGTCCGCCGCGACGCCGGCCTCGGGCAGCTCGCCGCCGCCGGCGGTCGGGTCCTCGGCGACGGCCTCGACCTTGGCGGACTCGGTCGGGTTCGGGTCGACCGCCTCGCCCTGGGTGGACTCGCTGGTGTCGGCGGCGGTGCTGGCGGCGTCGGTCGCGGTGGCCGTGCTGGCGGCGTCGGTCGCGGCGGCCGTGCCGGCGGTGTCGGTGTTCGTGCCCCCCCGCGGCTTGCGCGCGGTGGTGGCAGCCGCACCCGCGGTGCTGGAGTGGGCGGCCGCCACGGCTGCGGCGAACCGGTCCTCGCGGGACTGCTTGGCGGCGGCGTACCGCAGCGTGCCCTCGGCGCCGGGCAGGCCCCTGTACTTCTGCCAGTCACCGGTGACCTTCAGGATCGCCAGCACCGGCTCGGTCGGCTGCGCCCCGACGCCCAACCAGTACTGCACCCGCTCGGAGTCGACCTGGATGAGGCTGGGCTCGGCCTTGGGCTGGTAGAGGCCCAGCTCCTCGATCGCCCGGCCGTCCCGCTTGGAGCGGGCGTCGGCCACGATGATCCGGTACTGCGGGGTGCGGATCTTGCCGAGCCGCTTGAGCTTGATCTTGGCTGCCACGTGCGGAGTCTCCTTCGACATCAGGGGGGCCGTGGGCAGGGCGCGGTGTCAGCCGCACGCCGCCGGTCGGCCTGTGCCCGCTGGGCACTCGTCGTCCGGCGTCCGGGTCCCGGGTGGTCCGCCGCGGTCTGCCGCGACGGTCAGCCCGCGATTCTGCCAGACGCACCGGACCCGGCGACCGGCTCGGCCACGACCCCGCCCGGCAGCACGACCCCGCCCCGGAGCACGACCCGGCCCCGCAGCACGACGGCGGACGGGTGCTGTAGCACGGCGGGGTCCGCGCGCGGGTCGGCCGGGTACACGACGAGGTCGGCGCTGCTGCCCGGGCTCACGCCGTCGTCCCGGCCGAGCCACGCCCGTGCCCGCCACGACGCCGCGGCCAGCGCCGCCGTCCCGCCCATCCCGGCGGCCGCGAGCATCGCGACCTCGGTGGGCAGCAGGCCGTGCCCGTTGGTACCGCCGGCGTCGGTGCCGCCGAAGATCGCGACGCCGGCCTCGTGTGCACGCCGGACGAGGTCGTCGGCGCGGGCGTGCAGCGCACGCAGGTGCGCGGCCCAGCGGGGGAACCTGGCCTCGCCCTGGGCGGCGAAGAGCGGGAAGTTCGCGATCTGCACCCGCGTCGGGACCAGCGCGATCCCCCGCTCGGCGGCGGTCGCCAGCTCGTCGTCGGACAGGCCGATGCCGTGCTCGATCCCGTCCACGCCTGCCGCCAGCACCCCGGGCATCGCGTCCTCGCCGAACACGTGCACGGTCAGCCGGGCCCCTGCCGCGTGCGCGGCCTGCACGGCGGCGCGCAACGTCTCGTCCGGCCAGCACGGCGCGAGGTCGCCGAGGTCCCGGTCAATCCAGTCGGCGACGACCTTGACCCAGCCGTCCCCGGCCGCGGCCTGGCGGGTCACCTCGGTGACCAGGTCGGCGGGTTCCACCTCGGCGGCGAAGCCCCGGTAGTAGCGGCGGGTGCGCGCGATGTGACGACCGGCCCGCACCAGCCGCGGGAGGTCCGGCTCGGCGTCGACCCACCGGGTGTCCGCCGGCGACCCGGCGTCGCGCAGGAGCAGTGCTCCGGCATCACGGTCGGCCGTCGCCTGCTCCCGGGTCCGGTCCTGGTCGACGGCGCCGGCCGGCCCCAGGCCCACGTGGCAGTGCGCGTCCACCAGCCCGGGGACCAGCCACCCGGTGAGTACGGCGACGTCGTCGGCCGGCGCCGGCGAGCTGGTGCTGGCGACGACGAGGCCGTCGGCGACCTCGAGCGTGCGGTGCTCTCCGGACGGCAGCAACGGGCCGACCAGCCGGAGCCGGCCCCCGGTGCTCACCCGCCGCGGTTGGCGCGGATCAGTTCCTGCAGGTCGGCCGGCAGCTCCGCGGGACCGACCCCGGATGCCCCACCGCCGAACGCCCCACCGCCCGCCGACGCGGAGGATGTTCCGGGCGCCTCGGCCACGGGCTCGAGTTCGACCCCCTGCCCGGCCCGCTTGGCCGGGTTGCCACTGCGGCCGCTCCTGCCGCCGGCCTTGCCCTTCTTCTTCGCCGGCTGGCGGCGCCCGCCCCCGCCGGCCGTCCCGGGCAGCCCCGGCATCCCGGGAAGGGCACCGGCCCCGGGCGCGAGTCCCCGGCCGGCCGTCCCGCCACCGGGGCCGTGCGGGCCGTTGCCGCCCATCATCTGGTTCAGCGCGGCCATGCCCTTCTTGCCGGACAGCTGCTTCATCATCTTCCGCGCCTGCAGGAACCGCTCCACCAGACCGCTGACGTCGGTGACGGTCGTGCCGGACCCGCGGGCGATGCGCAGTCGCCGGGACCCGTCGATCACCTGGGGGCGACCTCGCTCCAGCGGGGTCATCGAGCGGATGACGGCCTCGACGCGGTTGAGTTCCCGGTCGTCGATCGCATCCAGCTGGTCGCGCATCTGACCCATGCCGGGCAGCATCGAGAACACCTTGCCCAGCGGGCCCATCTTGCGGACCGCCTGCATCTGCGAGAGGAAGTCCTCCAGTGTCAGGCCACCGTCGGCACCGCCCAGCTTGCCGGCGAGAGCAGCGGTCTCGTCCGCGTCGAACGCCTGCTCGGCCTTCTCGATCAGGGTGAGCATGTCGCCCATGTCAAGGATGCGCCCGGCCATCCGGTCGGGGTGGAAGACGTCGAAGTCCTCCAGCTTCTCCCCGGAGCTGGCGAACATGATCGGCCGGCCGGTGACCTCGCTGACCGAGAGCGCCGCTCCGCCACGGGCGTCACCGTCGAGCTTGGTGAGCACGACGCCGTCGAAGCCGACACCGTCCAGGAACGCCTTCGCGGTGGTCACGGCGTCCTGGCCGATCATCGCGTCCAGGACGAACAGGATCTCGTCCGGCTGCACGGCATCGCGGATGCCGGCGGCCTGGGCCATCAGGTCCGCGTCGACCCCGAGGCGACCGGCGGTGTCGACGATGACGACGTCGTGCTGGCGGGCGCGCGCCTGGGCCACCCCGTCGCGGGCCACCCGGACCGGGTCGCCGTACGAGCGGGTTCCCGAGGGGTCACTGTCCAGGCCGGCGGCGCCGTCGTTGCCACGCTCGGGCGCGTAGACGGGAACCCCGGCGCGGTCGCCGACGATCTGCAGCTGTTGGACGGCGTTGGGCCGCTGCAGGTCACAGGCCACCAGCAGGGGGGTGTGCCCCTGAGCCTTCAGCCACCGGCCGAGCTTGCCGGCCAGCGTCGTCTTGCCCGACCCCTGCAGCCCGGCGAGCAGGAAGACCGTCGGGGGGGTCTTCGCGTACCGCAGCCGGCGCGTCTGACCGCCGAGGATCGTGACGAGCTCCTCGTCGACGATCTTGACGATCTGCTGGGCCGGGTTGAGCGCGGTCGAGACGGCCTCGCTGCGGGCGCGCTCCTTGACGCGGGCGATGAACCCGCGGACCACCGGCAGCGCGACGTCGGCCTCGAGCAGAGCGATCCGGATCTCCCGGGCGGTGGCGTCGATGTCGGCCTCGGTCAGCCGGCCCTTGCCGCGCAGGTTGCGGAAGCTGGCCGACAGCCGATCGGAGAGGGTGGCGAACACGCAGGGACCTTCTCACTGGACGACGGGCGCAGGCTCACTGGACGGCCGCGAGCTCACTGGACGGGCGCGGTCAGGCGAAGTCGCCAGCGTAGCCAGGGCCGGCGCACGTGGTCCGGGCCGGTGCAGGGTCAACCGACGGCGGTCGCGACGGCGGCGCGGACGGCCTCGGCACGGTCCGGCGGCAGAGCGCCACCGTCCACCCCCAGCAGGTAGAAGACGTCGACGACCTCACCGCCCAGGGTGGACACGTGCGCGGACCGCACCACCGCGCCCGAACCGGTCAGCGCGGAGCAGACGGTGAACAGCAGGCCCGGCCGGTCCGCGGCCCGGACCTGCAGGACGGTCGCGGTCGCCGACGCATCGGCCAGCAGTGCCACCTCGGCCTCGGCGGGCGGCGCGGCGGACCGCGGCGAGCTGCGCGCGTCCGCCACGGGTGCCGCGTCGGTGGGTGCCCGCCCGGCCAGGTCACGAGCCGCCAGCCGGGCGGCCACGTCGAGGTTCCCGGCGAGCGCCCGGCTGAACATCGTGCGCAGCCGCGGTTCGTCGGGCGGCTCCTCGGCGGAGCGGGTGAGCACCCAGTCCACGATCGCGGTGCCGTCGGCGGAGGCGACCGCGGCGCCACGGACGACGAGCCGGTCCAGGCTCAGCACGCCGGCCAGCGCCGCGAGCAGGCCCGGCCGGTCGGCGGAGACGGTGGTCAACGTGTGGGCGTCACCGTCGGAGGGACCGACGAGGACCACCGGGCCGGCCGGGTCAGACCCGGCCGGCGGCGCAACGCCGAGGGCCCGCAGCCGGGCTGGCACGTCGGCGGTCGCCGGCTCCGGCGGCGGGGACCCGGCCAGCTCGGCGCGGGCCCGCTCGGTCAGCCGCTGTACCAGCTGCGCCCGCCACGGGCTCCAGGCCGCCGGTCCGGTCGCGCGGGCGTCGGCCTCGGTCAGCGCGGCCAGCAGGTCCAGGGTCGCGGCATCGGGCAGCAGCCGCGCGACGGCCGCGGCGGTGGCGGGATCCTCGACGTCACGGGTCGTGGCCAGCTCGGGCAGCAGCAGGTGCCGGCGCACCAGCAGGGCGACGGTCCCCGCGTCGGCGGCGTCGAAGCCGAGCTCCGACGCGGTCCGGCGGGCCAGCGGTTCCCCGGCCGCGCTGTGGTCCCCGCGCGAGCCGTGGGCCCCGCGCGTGCTCTGGTCCCCGCGCGTGCCGTGGTCCCCGCGCATGCCCTCGTCGGCCACCGCGCCCTTGCCGATGTCGTGCAGCAGGGCGGCGACGAGCAGCAGATCCGGGCGGTCGACCCGGCGCAGCAGGCGGGCGGCCTCGACGACCGTGCCGATGCTGTGGCGGTCCACGGTCCACCGGTGCACCGGCGAGCTCGACGGCAGGCAGCGGATCTCCGACCACACCGGGAACATCCGGTCCAGCACGCCCGCCTCGTCGAAGACCTCCCACACCCCGACCAGGCCGGGGCCCGCACCGAGGGCGTCCACCAGCTGACCGCGGTGCGCGTCCGGCCAGGGGGCGGCCGGGATGGCAGCGGACCGGGCCAGCCGGTCCGCCGTCGCCGGGGCGACCGGCTGACCGGTCCGCGCGGCCACTGCCGCGACCCGCAGGGCCAGACCCGGGTCGGCGGCCGGATCGGCATCGACCGTCAGGACGACCTCGCCGTCGTGGGCCGCGACACCGTCGGCCAGCGGCACCAGCACCGGGCCGGGCCGGGCCCGACGGCGCCGGTCGGTGCCGGGCGGCCCACCGACGGGACCGGTGAGCAGCGTGTCGACCCGTCGCCAGACCACGTCGGAGACCAGGGAGACGGCCCGGGCGGCGCTCGACACGGCGCGGAACAGCTCGGTGCGCCCGGCCATGCCGAGGGCGGCGGCGACGTCGGGCTGGTCGTCCAGGCCCAGCCGGTCCCCGGCGCGCCCGGTCACCGCGTGTAGCGCGTCGCGGACGTCGAGCAGTACCGAACGTGCCGCGTCGACCCGCCGGTGCGGGACGTCGACAAGCCAGCTCGCCACCAGGGCATCCAGGACCACCAGGTCGCGCAGCCCACCGCGCGCCTGCTTCAGGTCACCGGACTGCGCGTGCGCGAGCTCACCGAACCGGTCCGCCCGACCGCGGACCGACCCGTGCAGGTCCGGCAGCCGCCGCCGCGCCGACCCGCGCCAGTCGGCCAGCACCGACGTGCGCAGTTCCGTGGTCAGGGCCTGGTCCCCGGCGAGGTGACGGCCGTCGAGCAGCCCGAGGGCGGTCCGCAGGTCCGACGCCGCCGCGGTGCGCGCCTCGCCGACGGTGCGCACCGCGTGGTCCAGCCGGACCCCGTCGTCCCACAGCGGGTACCACAGGCGTTCGGCCACCCCCGCCACGGCCAGCTCCCGTCCGGCCTGGGAGATCCGGCGGTCTGAGTGCACCAGGACCACGTCCAGGTCGCTGGCCGGGGCGAGCTCGCGCCGGCCGTACCCGCCGACCGCCACCAGCGCGAACCCGGACGGGGAGCCGAAGCTGTGGCCCACCCCGGCCAGCGCGGCTCCGAACAGGCTCGCCAGCCGGATGTCGGCGCCGTCGCTGCGGGAACGTCGACGGTCCGGGCCGACCTGGTCGGCCCACCTGGCCACCGCGGCCGACCGGGCCGAGTCCACCGCTGTCACGGGAGACCTCAGACGGCGTCCGGGCCGCGCTCGCCGGTGCGAACACGGACCACCGAGACGACGTCGGTGACCCACACCTTCCCGTCGCCGATCCGGCCGGTCTGCGCGGTCTTGACCAGCACGCCGACGACATCGTCGAACTCCGGGTCGTCGACCAGGATCTCCACCCGGACCTTCGGGACCAGGTCGGTCTCGTACTCTGCTCCCCGGTACACCTCGGTGTGACCCTTCTGCCGGCCGTAGCCCTGGGCCTCGGTCACGGTCATCCCGGTGACGCCGAACTGCTCCAGTGCGGCACGGACATCGTCGAGCTTGAACGGCTTGATGACCGCGGTGACGAGTTTCATCGGACCCCCTCGGAGACGGCAGTGGCGGTGTGCGCGCCCGCACCCATACCGGCACCGAGGCCGGACGTGATCGGGCGGGCGCTGCCGAAGCCGGGCGTCAGGTCGTACCCGGACTCGGCGTGCGTCGAGATGTCGATGCCGGAGACCTCGTCCTCCTCCGGGACGCGGAAGCCCAGCGTCGCGTCGATGATCTTGGCCAGGACGAACGCGACCACGAACGAGAAGACCCCGACGGCGACCGCGGCGACCGCCTGCCGGCCCAGCTGGCCGAAGCCGCCGCCGTAGAACAGCCCGTCCACCGAAGCCTTGTTGAACTGCGTCGTGGCGAACACGCCGGTGAGCAGGGTGCCGATGAGCCCGCCGACGAGGTGGACGCCGACGACGTCGAGGGAGTCGTCGAAACCGAGGCGGTACTTCATACCGACCGCGAAGGCGCACAGCACGCCCGCCACCAGGCCGATGACGATCGAGCCGCCCGGGTCGACGAACCCGGCGGCCGGGGTGATGGCGACCAGCCCGGCAACCGCGCCGGAGGCGGCACCGACCGCAGTCGCGTGACCGTCCCGGAATCGCTCGACGGCCAGCCACCCGAGCAGCGCGGCCCCGGTGGCGACCTGGGTGTTGAACAGGGCCACGGCGGCGGTCCCGTTGGCGGCCAGGGCCGAGCCGGCGTTGAACCCGAACCAGCCGAACCAGAGCAGCCCGGCGCCGAGCAGGACGAACGGGACGTTGTGCGGGCGCATCGGCTCACGCTTGAAGCCGACCCGCCGGCCCACCACCAGACACAGCGCCAGCGCCGCGGCGCCGGCGTTGATGTGCACGGCGGTCCCGCCGGCGAAGTCCAGCGCCTTGAGCCTGTTGGCGATCCACCCACCGGTCACCGAACCGTCGGCGGAGCTGAACGCGAACACCCAGTGGGCGACCGGGAAGTAGCAGATCGACGTCCACAGGATGACCCACAACACCCAGGACCCGAACTTCGCGCGGTCGGCGATCGCGCCGGAGGCCAGCGCCGGGGTGATGATCGCGAACATCAGCTGGAATGCGGCGAACGTCAGCAGCGGGATAGTGCCGGACACGCCGGTCGCCGATCCCCCGGACAGCCCGGCGAACTCGGACAGATTCCCCAGCAGCCCGCTCCCGCCGATGCTGTTGCCGAACGCCGCGGAGTAGCCGAACAGCGTCCACAGGATGCTGACGATGCCGATCGTGACGAAGTTCATCATCAGCATGTTCAGGACGGACTTGGACCGGACCAGGCCGCCGTAGAAGAACGCCAGCCCCGGCGTCATGAGCAGGACGAGTGCCGAACTCGTCAACAGCCAGGCGGTGTCGCCTGGGTTCAACTCGGGCATGGGACCTCCGTGGAGACGGTTGCCGGACAGGCCCGAGCTTCCGTGAGGCGCGTTTCAGCCGACGACCGCGGCAGGTTTCGGGCGTGTTACGCGGGGTCGGCTCGAGTTACGCCCCGGTGAACTCCGGCCGGTGCCTACCCGCGGGACGTGGACCGTTCGTCTCGGCAGGCGGACACCGCGTCACGCGAGAAGCGCGTCGACGAACTCGCCGGCGTGGAACGGGGCCAGGTCGTCCGGGCCCTCGCCGAGTCCGACCAGCTTCACCGGGACGCCCAGCTGCCGCTGGACCGCGACCACGATGCCGCCCTTGGCGGTCCCGTCCAGCTTCGTCAGCACGATCCCGGTGACCGGCACCGCCTCGGCGAACACCTTGGCCTGGACCAGCCCGTTCTGCCCGGTCGTCGCGTCCAGCACGAGCAGGGTCTCGTTCACCGGTCCGCCCCGGCCCAGCACCCTGCCGATCTTGCCCAGCTCGTCCATCAGGCCGGCCTTGTTCTGCAGCCTGCCCGCGGTGTCGACCAGGACGACGTCGGCCTCGGCGGCGATGCCGGCCTTCACCGCGTCGAACGCGACGCTGGCAGGGTCCCCGCCCTCCGGTCCGCGCACGGTCGCTACCCCGACGCGCGCACCCCAGCTCTGCAGCTGGTCGGCGGCTGCAGCACGGAAGGTGTCGGCCGCACCGAGCAGGACGTCCTTGTCCTCGGCGACCAGCACCCGCGCGAGCTTGCCGACCGTCGTCGTCTTGCCGGCGCCGTTGACCCCGACGACGAGCACGACGGCGGGGCGCTCCCCGGTGCGCGCGGTGTCCAGCGACCGGTCCATGTCCCCCCCGACCAGCGCGACCAGCTCCTCGCGGAGGATGGCGCGCAGCTGCTCGGCGTCCTGCGCGCCCTCGACCCGGACCCGGGTACGCAGCCGTTCGACCAGCTCCGACGTCGGGCCGACCCCCACGTCGGCGGTCAGCAACGTGTCCTCGACCTCCTCCCAGGTGTCCTCGTCGATGCGGTCGCGGGAGAGCAGGACGAGCAACCCACGCCCCAGGCCGCCGGACCTGGACAGCCGGGACCGCAACCGGGTCAACCGACCGGCGACCGGATCCGGGACGTCGACCAGCGCGGGTTCCGGCTCCACCAGCACGTCGGTGTCCGGCCGGTCCACGGACCGCGGGGGGGGAAGCTCGAGCTGCTCGACGGTGCGCGTCGGGGTGTCGCGCGGGGTGCCCGCGTCGTCGTTGACACCGGGGGCCCGCTCGTCGGCCCCGGGGCGGCCCTCCAGCTCACGCGGGCCGCGGCGCCGGCCGAACAGCGCGTGCCGGCTCCTCGGCACCGCGACCACCACGATGCCGGCGAGGATCACCAGTGCGGAGACGATCAGGACGATGTAGGAGAGCGGTTCGGACACGTATGAGATGGTCCCAGACCCCCGGACACGCACCCTCCACTGCGGTCGGACCGCACCGGTGAGGCAATCTGGTGTCGTGGCCGTTACTGCACTGCCGGGGGTGACCCCGCACCGGACCGTAGAGACAGGACCCGTCCGCACCGGCCGGGTCACTGTCGCGGGCGTCTGCGCGTCCATCGCGCTCGTCGTCGCCTGCGGGCGGGCGCCACTGCCCATCGGGGCGGCCGTACCGGCGTCGTTCGCCGGACTCCTGCACCCGTCGCCCGGCAACGGCACGGTCGCACCCGCCGTCGCGGTGATCTCGCTCGCGGTCCTCGTGGCGTGCTGGTGGCGGGTGCTGCGCCTCGCCGAGCAGAACCGGATGAGCATCCGGGCGGTGGCGCTGACCGGCGGGGCCTGGCTGCTGCCGATCCTGGTGGCCCCGCCCCTGGTGAGCATGGACGCGTACTCCTACCTCGCCCAGGGGACGATGGTCACCCACGGCATCGACCCCTATGGCGGGGGCCCGGTGCTGCTCGGTGACGACCCGGCGCTGGCCCGCGTCGACCCGCGGTGGCGGGCCACTCCCGCGCCGTACGGGCCCCTGGCCCTGCTGGTGCTGCGTGCGGTCGTCGGGGTGCACGGGGACGTGACCACCCAGGTGATGCTGTTGCGGCTCGTCGCCGTCTTCGGCGTCGCCGCCGCGATCGGGGCCGCCCTGGCGATGACCCCGGCGGCCCGCCGCGCGCACGTGCTCGCGATGTGCGCGCTGAACCCATTGACGCTGGTGCACCTGATCGGTGGGGCGCACCTGGACGCGATCGTCGCCGGGGTCGTCGGGCTGAGCCTGCTGGCCTTGCGGCGCGGCACCCCGTGGCTGTCGTGGTTGCTCGCCCTCACCGCGGTCGCGATCAAGGTGACCGCCGCGCCGCTGCTGGTGTTCGTGTTCCTCGTGCTCCGACGGCGGGAATCCGGCCGGCCCCTGCTGTTCCGCTGCGTGGCGTCGCTGGCGGCCTTGCCGCTGCTCGCCGCGCTTGCCGGGATCCACCGACCGTGGGGGTTCGTGACCGCGCTAGCCGTGCCGGGGGCCAGTTCCCCCTGGTACGCGCCGGCCACCGTCGTCGGGCAGGCGCTGGTGCTGGCGAGCCGGGCGCTGGCCCTGCCCGTGGATCCGGGAACGGCCAGGACCGCCGGACGGGTGCTGGTGCTCGCGGCCGGTGCCCTCCTGGTCCTCCGGCTCGTCGCCGCCGAGCGGTCGGACCCGGGCGGCGGATGGCCGGCCACGGTGCGGCGGATCTCACTCGCCCTGCTGGTCCCGGCCGTGTGCCTGCCCGCCGTGTACGGCTGGTACGTCGGGGCGGGCCTGTTCGGTCTCGCCGCCGTGGCCGACCGGCGCTGGTCCCGGGTGGTGGTCGCCCTGTGCAGCTGTTTTGCGTTCACCTCGCTGCCGCCGCTGTGGGCAGCCAACCGCTGGTTGTTCGCCGGTGCCTGCGGGGTAGGCCTCGCGGTGCTGGTGGTGGCCAACCGGGCGGCGTCGCCGGACCCGGCCGGGCGGGCGGCTGGCCGGCCGCCGGTCTGGACCGGGGCCCGGGCCGCCGCGCAGGCGGGGGGTCGGCTTGCCGGCCAGGCCGCCGCGGGGGCCCGCCCGGCCAGTGGCGAGTCGGGCATCGCCCGCAGCTTCGGCCGGATCGCGCAGGTGGCCGGCCTCGGCCTCGTCATTCCCGCGGTGATCGGGGTGCTCAGCCCCGGCGCGAACGCGAGCGTCCTGCTGGACCGGGAGCAGGTGGACCGCACCGCTGTCGTCCAGCAGCTCCTGCTCGCCTACCCGACCCTGCAGGTGGGCACGGTGCTCCCCGCGGTCGAGCCGTACGCGGCCTACCGGGTCGAGCTGGTCCGGCCGGGCGACACGACGTGTGTGCTCATGGTGGGCCGGCGCCCGGACGGCACCGAGACGTTCCCCGTCCTGCCACGGCAGGTCCCGCCGCGCCCGAGCGCACGGACCACCGGGCAGGGCGGGGACGGATGTCCTCTCCCGCTGCCGAACCTGCTCGCCGCCACGAACTGAGCCCGGTCGCTCCGCCGCCGGTCTTCCTCAGCGCTTCGCCGCTGGTCTTCCTCACGCGGGGGTGCGCTCCCGGACGCGCTGGCTGATGACGGTGGTGACGCCGTCCCCGCGCATCGCCACCCCGTAGAGGGCGTCGGCGATTTCCATCGTCCGTTTCTGATGGGTGACGACAAGCAGCTGGCTGGACTCGCGCAGCTCCTCATAGATCGACAACAATCGCCCGAGGTTGGTGTCGTCCAGAGCCGCCTCGACCTCGTCGAGCACGTAGAACGGGCTGGGCCGGGCCTTGAAGATCGACACCAACAGCGCCACCGCCACCAGCGACCGCTCACCGCCGGACAACAGGGACAGTCGCCTGACCTTCTTGCCCGGCGGCCGCGCTTCGATATCGATCCCGGTGCCCAGCATGTCGTCGGGATCGGTGAGCACCAGCCGGCCCTCCCCGCCGGGGAACAGCCGGGCGAACACCCCCTCGAACTCCCGGGCGGTGTCGGCAAACGCCTCGGCGAACACCTGTTGGACGCGGGCGTCGACGTCGGCGACCACGCCGAGCAGGTCGTCGCGGGACGTGCGCAGGTCACGCAGCTGCTCGGTGAGGAAGCTGTGGCGCTCGGTCAGCGCGGCGAACTCCTCCAGCGCCAGGGGGTTGACCCGGCCGAGCTCGGCCAGCGCCCGCTCGGCGCGGCGCCGGCGCTGCAGTTGCTCGGTCCGGACGTACGGAACCGACTCCCCCGACTCGGCTCCCGCTGGGCCGGCCTCCGCTGGGCCGGCCTCCGCTGGGCCGGCCTCCGCTGGGCCGGCTGCCGCCGTGGTCGGCACCGGCACGTCGGGTCCGTACTCGGCGACCAGGACGTCGAGGTCGCCGAGGCCCTCCTCGCCGACCCGGGCCGCGAGCCGCTCGGCATCGGCCCCCCGTGCGGCCGCGGTGACCTCGGCCGCGGTCGCCCGCCCGGCTGCCGCGGTGTCGGCGTCGGTCAGCTCCCGCACCCGCGTGCGGAACGAGCGCAGCTCGACGGTGGCGCGCTGCTGCCCGGCCTGGACCGCTTCCCGCTCGGCTCGCGCCGCCTCGGCCGCCGAGCCGATCTCGGTGACCAGGAGCGAGCACGCCTCGGCGACGGCGGCCGCGACCGAGCGGCGGCGCTCGGCGCGCGCGGCGCGGTGGGCGGCGTCGGCGAGGTCACGACGACGGGTCGCTGCGGCCGCGCTCAGCGATTCGGCCCGCCCGGCGATCGCGGCCAGCCGCTCCTGCGTGCTCCGTTCGACCAGGCGGGCCTCCACCTCGGCCGTGCGTGCCGCCTCCAGGGCGGCTGCCGCTGCCGCCCGGTCGTCCGGGGTCGCACGCGGGTCGGTCTCGTCGAACAGGGTCGCGGGTGCGGCGAGCTCCTCGGCGCGGGCGTCGTCGAGCCGTTGCCGCAGTCCGGCGCAGCGCTCGGCGGCCGCGGCGGTCGCCGCGCGGACACCAGCGGCCTGGTGCCCGAGCCGGTCGGCCTCGGCATGCGCCGACCGCACGGTCTGGGTGAGCTGCCCGAGACGCTCGGCGACAGCGGCCATCCGCGCGTCGGACTCGTGCAGCCGGTCCAGCAGCGCCTCGGCGCGCTCCGCCGCCTGGGCGTGGGCACCCCGCACGGCCGCGAGCTCGAACCGGTGGCGCTGCGCGGCGTGGTCCAGCTCGGCCAGCGTGGACTCGGCCTGCTCGACGGCCGCCCGGACCTCCAGCCCGCTCGGCGCCGCGACCGAGCCGCCCGCCGCGGACGTCGCGGTGAGCACGTCGCCCTCCCGGGTCACCGCCGTGGCCGTCGGGTCGGCGGCCACGACGAGGGCCGCCTCGTCCAGGTCGGCTACGACGACGACGCCGCGCAGCAGGGCGGCGACCGCCGGCCGGAGCGCCGGGGGGCAGCCGACCTCGGGGATCACCGCGACCGGTTCCCCCTCACTTCCCCCGACGACCAGCGCGGCCCGGCCCCAGTCGCGGTCACGCAACATCCGGACCGCGGACACCAGGTCGCCGGGACCCCCGACGACGACGGCCTCGGCGAAGCGGCCGAGCGCGGCCGCGACGGCCCGTTCGGCACCCGGGGCGACGGTCAGGAAGTCGACCAGGCTGCCGGTCACCCCGGCGGCCGGCGGTCCGCCGGTGCGGCCGAGCAGCGCCGCCGCGCCGTCCCGGATGTCCAGGGACAGTCGCAGCGCCTCGACCCTGGCGCCGAGCGCCGCCCGCTCCCGGTCGGTGGCGTGCTCGGCGGCGGCGAGCCCGGCAGTGCGGAGGGCGAGCCGGTCGACCTCTGTCGCCGCCGACTCGTACTCGGCGTCCAGTCCCTGCTCACCGGCGTCCATCCCGGCCACGTCGGTCTCGACCAAAGTCTGTTCGCGCTCGGCTGCCCGGGCGCGGTCCCGTGCCGCGTCCCGCGCGCTGTCCAGGCGGTCGGCCTCGGCCTCACCGGACGCGACCCGGGAGGCCGCCGCGGCCCTCTCCGCGGCCAGGGTCGCAATCCGGTCGCGCCGGCGGGCGGCCTCGCGCCGCAGGTCGGCCAGGGACCGCTCGGCGGCCGCGAGCGCGGCCTCGGCCTGCTGGCGCGCTGCCGCGGCCCGTTGCCGGGCGGCTGCGGCCGTTGCCACGTCGCCCCGCAGGGCGTCCTCGTCGGCCCGGACACCCGCGGCCTGGCTGTCGAGAGCATCGGGGTCGGGCCCGGCCGGCGCCGACGGCGGTCCCGTGGCGGCCGCGCGGTCGGCGGCCAGGACGGCGGTCCCGCGCACCCGCTCGCCGAGGCCGGACCAGGCGTACCAACGTTCGGCCGCCTCGGTGACAGCCGCCGAACCGGCCGCCGACGCGTGCTCGGCGTCGGTCTGTTCCTGCCGGGCCTGTGCCAGCTGGTCGTCGAGCCCGGCCCGGTCCGCCAGTGCCCGGTCGAGGTCCGCGGCCGCCGAGGCGGCTGCGACGCGGGCCGAGACCAGGTCGTCGGCGAGCAGCCGGGCGCGGGCGTCGCGAAGGTCGGCCTGGACCGCCTGGGCCCGCCGCGCGGTCTCGGCCTGGCGGCCCAGCGGCTTGAGCTGGCGCCCGATCTCCGCGGTCAGGTCCGCGACGCGGGCGAGATTGGCCGCCATCGCGTCGAGCTTGCGCAGGGCCTTGTCCTTGCGACGCCGGTGCTTGACCACCCCGGCGGCCTCCTCCAGGAAGCCACGGCGCTCGACGGGCCCGGCACTGAGCACAGCGTCGAGCCGGCCCTGGCCGACGATGACGTGCATCTCGCGGCCGATGCCGGAGTCGGCGAGCAGCTCCTGGACGTCGAGCAGGCGGCAGGGCCGGCCGTTGATCGCGTAGTCGGAGCCACCCAGGCGGAACATCGTCCGGGTGATCGACACCTCGGCGTACTCGATGGGCAGGGCCCCGTCGCTGTTGTCGATCGTGAGCACGACCTCGGCTCGCCCCAGCGCGCCCCGGCCGGCGCCGGCCGACCCGCCGGCGGTTCCGGCGAAGATGACGTCCTCCATCTTTCCGCCACGCAGGCTCTTGGCGCCCTGCTCGCCCATCACCCAGGCGAGGGCGTCGACGACGTTGGACTTGCCCGAGCCGTTCGGCCCGACGACGGCGGTGATCCCCGGCTCGAAGCGCAGGGTGGTCGCGGAGGCGAAGGACTTGAAGCCGCGCAGCGTCAGCGTCTTCAGGTGCACAGCGTCAGCGTCTTCAGGTGCACGGCGTCCTCACCGCAGCGACCCTAACGAGCAGACCGGCCCGGCCAGCCCGTTCGGCGACCCGGAGCCCGCCGTGTCGCCGAACCGGGCTGTCGATCACTCGCCGGGGTGAGTGGGCCGTCAGGCCGATGACGCGCGCGGCGATGCGGGCGACACTCGACACCATGTGGACCGCCGTCCCCGATCGAGGGGATCCCGCCTGTGCTTGACGTCCACCGGGGCTCCGGTCGCGCCGGAGATCGCCGCAGCGGCGCCCGGCCCCGGCAGTCCTCGGCTGGGGTCGTGCGGGCGATGTGGCGCGACGTGGTGCACGCCCCGGACGCCGACTCCGCTCTGGCGCTGGTGGCGTTCCTGGCGCTGGTGGTGGACCCGATGACGGAGCACAAGATCGCGCACGTCACTCCCGTGGTGGTCGTGCTGTCCGCGGTGACGGCGCTCCCGCTCACCGCCCGCCGCCGCCACCCGCTCGGCGTCCTCGCCCTGGTCGTGCCCCTGCTGCTGGTCTGTCTGGCGGTGTTCCACCCCAACTCGGCGACGGTCGGGGTGACCATGTGTCTGGTGTTCACCGTGGGTATGGAAGGTGATCGGTTGCGGTCGCTGCTCGTCGGCGGTCTGATGGCCCCGGTCGTCGCGAGCGCAGTGCTGCTCACCAGTCCGGGACACCGGGTGGAACTGCTGGAATTCGTGGCCTATCTGGCGCTCGTGCTGGGATCGCTTGCTGCGGGCGAGGCGGTACGCGCACGTGGGGCCCTGACGAGGGCGATCGCGGAGGACGCGGCGAGGGAACGCATCGCGCAGACGCAGGCGCAGGGCTACTCGGAACGGCTGGGCTTGGCGAACGAGGTCCACGACATCGTCGGGCACGCGCTGGTCGCCATCCAGGTGCAGGCGTCGGCTGCCGCGCACCTGCAGCGCCGCAACCCGGGTACGACCTCACCGGAGACGATGGACGGGATCGCCGCGACGGCCGCCGAGGCCCTGGCGGACCTGCGGTCGACCCTCACGACACTCCGCACCCCGGCCGAGTCGGCCCCACTGCACCCGGCTCAGGACGTGACCGAGCTCCGACAGTTGCTGAACGGTGTCGAGGCCGCGGGTCTGGGCGTCCGGTTGGCGGTCGGGGCCCCTGTGCCCGACACCGTCTCCCCGGCGGTCGCCCACGCCGGCTACCGGATCGTCCAGGAGGGTCTGACGAACGTCCTGCGGCACTCGACGGCCCGGTTCGCGCGGGTACGGGTTGAGGTGGACGGCGCCGAGATGATCGTGGAGGTCGCCGACGACGGCCCCCAGCGGGCCGGGGTCACAGCCGGTTCGCGGCGTGGGATACCCGGCATGGCCGAGCGTGCGACCGCCGTCGGCGGAGTCTTCGAGGCCGGCCCCGACGACCGCGGCGGCTGGCGGGTGCGCGCCCGGATCCCCCTGGCCGGGAGGCCCCGATGACCGCACCGACGACCAGGCAGATCTCGGTCCTGGTGGTCGACGACCACCCGCTGGTCCGCGCGGGGTTCCGGTCGATTCTCAGCACCGAGGACGACATGGTCGTCGTCGGGGACGCCCGTGACGGCGTCGAGGCGGTCGCGATGGCCGACCACCACGCCCCGGACGTGGTCCTCATGGACATCCGCATGCCCAGACTGGACGGACTCGAGGCGACCCGGCGCATCACCACCAATCCGCGACTCGCGAACACACGGGTGATCGTGCTGACTACCTTCGACCTCGACGAGTACGTGTTCGGAGCGCTGCGCGCCGGCGCGAGTGGGTTCCTGCTCAAGGGGATCGAGGCCGATGCGCTGATCGAGGCGGTCAGGACCGTGGACCGGGGGGACGCCCTCCTGGACCCGGGTGCGACCCGCCGGCTGATCGAGGCCTATGTCGCCCGTGACGACCCACGGCACCACCCGGCCCCGGTCCTGTCACCGTTACTGACCACCAGGGAGATCGAGATCGTCAAACTGGTCGCCCGTGGGCTGACCAACGCCGAGATCGGTGCTCTGTTGCAGATCAGCGCTCTCACCTGCAAGTCTCATGTGTCGAGCGTCCTCACCAAGCTCGACGCCCGGGACCGGACCCAGCTGGTGGTTCTCGCCTACGAGAGCGGAATAGTCGTTCCCGGGGAAAGCGACCGCACCGAGCCGCTCGCCCATCTCCCGGAGTAGTCCGCGAGGAGGAGCTGCCATGAGGAACAGCGTCCGCTGAGCGGATGAGACAGGTGCGCCCGGACTCCTAGCGTCAGCGGTGCGGTTCCCGGCACGCGGGAACCAGGTCGGAGACTTCGTTGAGATCCCTCGCCCGCTGGTGTTTCCACCACCGCCTCACCGTGATCGCGGGGTGGATCGTGGTCCTTGTCGTCGCATACTTCGCCTCGTCCGCGTCGGGCAGCAACTACGCCGGGAGCACCACTCTCGCCGGGACGCCGAGCGCGGCCGCCCAGCAACTTCTCCAGCAGGCCACCCCCGGCCAGTCCGGTGACACCGAACTGGTCGTGTTCGAGACCTCCTCCGGGACGGTCACCGCACCCGCGGTGCAGGCCGCCATGCACAGCGCCCTCGGACAGATCGCCCACCTGCCCAACGTGAGCGGGGTGGTCTCCCCCTACAGTCCGGCGGGGGCCAAGCAGATCAGCCCGAGCCGGCAGGTCGCCTACGCCACGGTCAACCTGTCGGTCGACCACACCGGCGTCTCCGCGGCCGAGGCCACCACCCTGGTGAACGCTGCCCGAGCCCCGAACTCGGCGAACCTGAAGGTCGACGTGGTCGGCGAGGTCGCCGCGTCCACGAACCCGTCGTCAGCCAACGGCACCCTCATCGGCATCGTCGCGGCGGTCGTCCTGCTGCTGCTGGTCTTCGGGTCGCTGCTCTCGGCGCTGCTGCCCCTGCTGAGCACCGGGATCGCGCTCGTTGCCGCGCTGTCGTTGGTCAACGTGCTGTCCAACCACCTCGCCATGGCCGGGTTCACCTCCCAGTTGTGCACCCTCATCGGGCTCGGGGTCGGGATCGACTACTGCCTGTTCATCCTCACCCGGACACGGACAGCGCTGCGCCGAGGCCGGACCATCGAGGAGGCGGTCACGATCGCTGCGGCCACCGCGGGACGAGCGGTCCTGTTCGCGGGGATGACCGTCTGCATCGCCCTGCTCGGCATGATCGTCATGAACGTCAGCGTCCTGTCCGGTGCTGCGGTCGCGGCCTCGATCGCGGTCCTGTTCCCGATGGCCGCCTCCCAGACCCTGCTGCCCGCGCTGATCGGGGTGCTCGGCCGGCGGACCCTCACCCGCCGCCAGCGGGCGGCTCTCGCCCGCGGGGAGACCGACTTCCCCGAAGCCTCCCGCCGTTGGTCGGCATGGGCGACCCGGGTCCAGGGTCACCGCATCAGCTTCTCCGTCGCCGCCCTCGCCGTGCTCGTCCTGCTCGGGATCCCGTTCCTGTCCATGCAGCAGGGCACCGCCGACTACAGCAGCAACCCCACCAGCACCACGACCTACCAGGCCTACGAGCGGCTCGCCCACGGCTTCGGTCCCGGGTTCGCCGGTCCCCTGCAGCTCGTCGCCGAAACCCACAGTCCCGCGGACCAGGCCACCTTCGCCGGCGTGGTCACCGCCGCAGCGCACACCAGCGGCGTCGTCAACGCAACCCCGCCGACCTACGTACCCGCCGGACCGGGTCACCCTGCGGTCGCGGTCGCACAGCTGTTCCCTGCTGGCAGTCCCCAGGACGCGTCCACCTCGCAGCTGCTCACCCACCTGCGCGACACCGTCATCCCCGGCGCACTGCACGGCGAGCACCTGCAGGTCCTCGTCGGAGGTCAGACCGCCCTGGCTGACGACTTCGCCACTCAGCTGTCGACGAAGCTGCCGATCTTCGTAGGGATGGTCGTCCTGCTGTCGTTCCTGCTGCTGATGGTGGTCTTCCGCAGCCTCCTCATCCCGGCGACCGCCGCGATCATGAACCTACTGTCCGCGGCCACCGCGTTCGGAGTTGTCACCGCAATCTTCCAGTGGGGATGGCTCGGATCCGCGGTGGGCGTGACCTCCACCGGACCCATCAACCCGATCCTGCCGATCCTGATGTTCGCCGTCCTGTTCGGCCTCTCGATGGACTACGAAGTGTTCCTCGTCAGCCGGATCCAGGAGGAGTGGCTCCGACGCAGGGACAACAGCTACGCCGTCAACCACGGCCAAGCCGTCACCGGAAAGACGATCACCGCGGCCGCCGCAATCATGGTCGCCGTGTTCGTGGCCTTCACCTTCACCACCGACCGCGACATCAAGATGATCGGCATCGGAATGGCCACCGCCATTGCTGTGGACGCCCTCCTGATCCGGACCATGCTGGTCCCGGCAATCATGCACACCCTCGGACGCCGCAACTGGCAATTGCCCGCGGCCCTCGACCGGCGGCTCCCCAACCTCCGGATCGAGTCCGACGACCCCGACACCGAGGACGAGCCAGCCCCGGTGGAGGACCGCCAACCGGTCTCGGTCCGGTGACCACCCGGAAGGCGGAAGCGATGATCGAACGGCAGGCACCGGGCGTCGGTCCGCAGCGGTCGCGGGCTCAGGTAAGAGCGGGCTCGCGTTCGTCGACGATCGAGCCGACGGTCAGCGGTGTGTCGTCCACCGCCGCGGACAACCGGTCGTTCTCCGCGCGCAGCCGCAGCACCGTCGCCTCGAGCTGGTCGACCCGGGACCGCAGCGACATGATCTCCGCGGCCATCGCCGGAGTGGAGCTGCTGACATAGCCGAACAGGGCTTTCGCCATCGTGAGGTCCTCGATCGGTTGCCGGCTCAGGTAACGGTCTGGTAAGTGTCCCGCGCCCGGCCGGAGCCGTCAACGAGTCGACCCGGGACCGGTTGGCACTCCCATGCCGCGGTCGAGCAGTCGGACCGGGACGACCGCGCGTCGCACCGGCAGGTTCCGGTCCGCCAGGCGGGTCGTCACCATCTGCAGCGTCAGCGCCCCCATCGCGGCGTAGTCCTGGACGATCACCGTCCGGGGCGGGTCGAGGACGGCCGCGAACGCGACATCGTCGTAGCCGACGAGGTCCAGGCCCGCCAGGCCCATCCCGAGATGCCGGAACGCCAGGGTGGTCGCGGTCGCGTTCCCGGTGATCAACGCCGTCGGGGCCGGGTGCTCGTCGAGCACCCGGTCCAGGGCGCGCGCGACCCGGTCCGGCGTCACCGCACCGGTGGACACCCGTCCGCGCACGTCGTGGGACCGGGCGGCAGCGCATCGCCGGAAGGCGTCCGCCCGCTGCTGCCCGGTGAACAGCCGTTCGTCGTCGCCCAGGTAGGCCAGGTGCTCGTGGCCGCGCCCGACGAGGTGGTCATAGGCGAGCCGGATGCCGGCGGCGTTGTCGCCGATGACGGCATCGGAGACCGGTGCCGGGCCGGGCAGCGGCCGGTCCAGCGCCACGACGGACAGCCCGCGGGCGATCTGCCCGGCCAGGTATGCGGTGGTCGCGGGGGCGCCGCACGGCTCGATGATCAGCCCGTCGACCCGCCGGCGGCACAGCGACCGTACGGCCTCCAGTTCCAGCTGGTCGTCGTTCTCCGTCGACGTCGCCAGGATCATCAGGTCCACCGACCGGGCGGCGCGCTCGGCCGCCCGCAGGAAGGTACTGGTGAGTTCGCCGACGACCGCACCGATCGTCCCGCTCGTGCCCAGCCGCAGGTGCCGGGCCCGGTCGTCGGCCTCCCACCCCAGCTGGTCGATCGCGGTCCGCACCCGGTCGGCGAGCTCGGCGCCCACCCGGGGGTCGGCGTTGGCCACCCTCGACACGGTGCTCACCGCCACGCCCGCCGCCCGCGCGACGTCGACCATCGTCGGGCGTCCGTGCGCGCTCACGGTCGCCCAGCTTCCCCGCTCTGCGCTCCCCGCTCTACCGGGGCGCACCACTGAGGTGACACGCCGGCCCGGATGTCCTTGACAGCGGCCGCCGACGGAATAACGTTTCGCGGGACCGGTGGTAGCTGCCTCATAACGTGCTGTTGCACGCTGCCGCCCGCGGTCCACCACCAGCTCAAGGAGGAGCGATGCGCAGACGCGATTTTCTCAGGGCAGCGGCCGGGGCCGGGGCCGTCGCCGGGTTGGCCACCGCGTGCGGCGGCGGCAACAGCGCGGGCGGCGGATCAGGGTCGTCGGCCAAGACCCTGACGGTGAGCTTCCAGCAGTTCGGCGCGTCCCGGGTGCAGACCAACTTCCTGGTCGGGGTGAAGAAGCAGTTCGAGGCGGCGAACCAGGGCGTGACCGTCAAGCTGCAGCCGATCGTGGCGTCGGAGAACGACTACTACACCAAGCTGCAGCTTTCGATGCGTTCACCGCGGACGTCCCCGGACGTCGTGTACGAGGACACGTTCCTGATCAACTCCGACATCTCCGCCGGCTACCTGACCGCCCTGGACGACCACCTGAAGGACTGGCCGGACTGGGCGAGCTTCAAGCCCACGGCCAAGTCGGCCGCCCAGGCGCTGGACGGGAAGACCTACGGGATCCCGGACGGGACCGACGTCCGGGCGATCTGGTTCAACAAGGACCTGTTCGCCAAGGCCGGCCTGCCGGCGAAGTGGCAGCCCAAGACCTGGGACGACATCCTGTCCGCCGCCCGGACCATCAAGGCGAAGCTGCCCGGGATCGTCCCACTCAACGTCTACGCCGGCACCGGGGTCGGCGAGGCCGCGTCGATGCAGGGTTTCGAGATGCTCCTCTACGGCACCCCGAACGGGACGCTGTTCGACAAGGCGAGCCAGAAGTGGGTCGTCGGCTCGCAGGGGTTCTCCGACGCCATGGGGTTCGTGCACACCGTGTACTCCTCGGGCCTTGGCCCCACCCCGCAACAGGCCCTGGCCCCGACGTGGGCCAACACGGTGGCGCAGGAGTACCTGCCGAAGGGCAAGTTGGCGATCGCCATCGACGGCAGCTGGTTGTCGGGGAACTGGCTGCGCAGCGGTCCGTCGCCGTGGCCGCAGTGGTCGAAGGTCATGGGTCAGGCGTGGATGCCGACCCAGCAGGGCCAGGGCGCGGGGAAGATCAGCCTGTCCGGCGGATGGACCTGGGCGATCCCGAAGAACGCGCAGAACCCCGGTCCGGCCTGGGACCTGATCGCGATGCTCACCTCGAAGCAGAACGAGCTCGCCTACGACATCGCCGGTGTCCAGATCCCGGTGCGCAGCGATGTCGCCGCCGACAAGAGCTTCATCGCGGCCAACCCGACCAATGCCTTCTTCTCCGACCTGGTCGCGAGCACCGTCTACCGGCCGGCCTACTCCGACTACCCGAAGGTCTCCCTGCTCATCCAGCAGGCGACGGAGAAGGTGATGACCGGTTCGACGTCACCGGAAGCCGCGGTGGCCTTCTTCGGCCAGGGCGTCGAGCAGGCGGTGACCAGCGCGAAGGTGACGATGGCCTGATGGCGTCCTGGGCCGAGACCCGGCCGACCGGCCGCCCCGCCCGGCCCGTGCAGCGCACCCTGCTGCGCGGGCTGCCGGTGGGCCCGTCGGTCGTGCTGCTGGTGGTCTTCCTCGCCGGGCCGATCATCTACTGCGTCTACGCCTCCCTGACCGACATGGCGCTCACCGGCCAGCGGGGGACCAACTTCGTCGGTCTGGCGAACTTCCGGCGCGCCTTCACGGACAGCCAGTTCCTCTCCTCGGTATGGCTGACCCTGTTCTTCACCCTGGTCTCGGCCGTCATCGGCCAGAACCTGGTCGGGATGGCGCTGGCACTGTTGATGCGGTCCAGCCACGCCCTCGCGCGCGCCTTCACCTCCGCGGTGGTGATCGGCGCCTGGGTGCTGCCCGAGGTCGTCGCCGGCTACCTGTGGCAGGCGGTCCTCGGCGCGGACGGGTCGCTGAACGGCGTCCTGGGCTTCCTGCACCTGCCGTCGCAGAGCTGGCTCTACACGACACCGATCCTGGCGGTCTCCATCGCCAACATCTGGCGCGGCACCGCTTTCTCGATGCTCGTCTACTCCGCGGCGCTGTCGGAGGTCCCCAAGGAGATCGAGGAGGCCGCGACCGTCGACGGCGCGAGCGGGCTGCGCCGGTTGACGTCGGTGACCATCCCGCTGGTGCGCCGCAGCGTCGCAACGAACCTGATGCTGATCACGCTGCAGACGCTGTCCGTGTTCGGGCTGATCTACACGATGACCAAGGGCGGCCCGAGCAACCGCAGCCTGACCCTGCCGCTGTTCGCCTACAACGAGGCGTTCGTGTCCTCCGACCTCGGGTACGGCACCGCGATCGCCCTGCTGTTGCTGCTGATCGGCGGCATCTTCTCCGTGGTCTACCTGCGGGTGCTGCGGACCTCGGAGCCGTCCCGGTGAGCGCGGTGGTCTCCGGACTCGCCGACGCGCCGGAGCGCACGCGGGCCGGGCACGGCAACCGGCGGCGGCCCCGGCTCACCGGTCGGCTGGCAGCGAGTGCGGTGCTCCTGCTCATCGCGGCGATGTTCATCGTGCCGCTGCTGTGGGTGTTGTTGGCCGCGGTCAACGGCGACCCCGCGCAGGGTGTGTCGATCAGCTGGCCGCATCCGCTGACCCTGGGCAACTTCCGGGCGGTGCTCAACACCGATACCACCTACCGGCCGTTGCTCAACGGAGCGGTGCTCTGCGGGGGCGGCACCCTCATCACCGTCGCCTGCGCCACCCTGGCCGCCTATCCGCTGTCCCGCTACCGGTCGCGGCTCAAGCGCCCGTTCCTGATGACGATCCTGTTCTCCACGGGGCTGCCGATCACCGCGATCATGGTTCCGGTGTACGGGTTGTTCGTACAGCTGGCGCTGGACGACTCGATCACGGCGACGATGGTGTTCATGGCGACGACCGCGCTGCCGATCTCGCTGTGGCTGACGAAGAACTTCATGGACGGCGTCCCGATCGAGCTGGAGGAGGCCGCCTGGACCGACGGCGCTTCGCCCATGCAGGGACTGCGCCGCATCGTGCTCCCGCTGATGTGGCCGGGGCTGTCGGTGGTCGCGATCTACACCTTCATCGGCCTGTGGGGCAACTTCTTCGTCCCGTTCATCCTGCTGCTGACCCCGGAGAAGCAGCCGATGTCGGTGACCATCTACACCTTCTTCGGCCAGTACGGGCAGATCGTCTATGGCCAGCTGGCCGCGTACTCCCTGCTCTACTCGCTGCCCTCGATCCTGCTGTACCTGGTCCTGTCCCGACGCCTCGGCGGTGCGTTCACCTTCGGCGGCGGCGTCAAGGGCTGACGGTTCCGGTCCGCACACTTCGCAGCGCACACTGCAATCCCGACAACGCCTACCCCAGACCGTAGGAGGCCTTCCCGCATGCACGCCGATCGCAGGTCAGTCGAGGCCCACATCGACCGTGTCCTGGACGAGCGGATCCGTCCGGCCGTCTACGCCGACCGGGTCCCGCTGCAGCTGTCGGCATGGCAGGTCCCCGGCGAACCAGTTCCCGTCGAGGACGCCATTGCCGCGTCGTACGAGCCGTTCCGGACCGGCAGCGCCTGGGGGCCACCGTGGACGACGACGTGGTTCCGGGCCAGCGGGGACGTTCCCGAGCAGTGGGCGGGCAAGCAGGTCGAGGCGGTGTTCGACCTCGGGTTCACCGGTGCCGGGCCCGGCTTCCAGGCCGAGGCCCTCGTCTACGACACCTCCGGCATCCCCGTCAAGGCCGTCCAGCCGCGCAACCGGTACGTGCCGGTCGACCCGGCGCTGGCCGGTGGGCGCGTCGAGTGGCTGGTCGAGGCGGCGGCCAACCCGGACGTGAGCGGGGCGGCGGGCGGTGTGGACCGTGTCGGCCGCGTCGAGCAGGCCGGGGACGTCGGCGGGGTGGACCTCGGCAGCCCGGCCGCGATGGCCGGGGTGCCGCGGTACGTGTTCGCCCGGGCCGACCTGGCCGTGCTCGACCCCGGGGTCTACGGGCTCGTGCTGGACATGGAGGTCCTGCGGGAGCTGATGCACGCGCTCGGCTCCGACGACCCGCGCCGCAACGAGATCCGGATCGCCCTCGGGGCGGCCTGCGACGCCGTCGACCTCGACGACGTGTCCGGCAGCGCGGCCGCTGCCCGGGCGGTGCTGGCACCCGCCCTCGCCCGCCCGGCCGGTGCGTCCGCCCACGTGGTGCACGCGGTCGGCCACGCGCACATCGACACCGCCTGGCTGTGGCCGATGCGGGAGACCGAGCGCAAGGTCGGCCGCACCTTCGCCAACGTCGTCGCGCTGGCGCCCACCGAGCCGGGGATGGTGTTCGCCTGCTCCCAGGCCCAGCAGTACGCGTGGGTGCGCGACCGGTGGCCGGAGACCTACAAGCGGATGCAGTCCGCAGCCGAGACCGGGTCCTGGTACCCGGTCGGCGGGATGTGGGTGGAGTCCGACGGCAACCTTCCCGGCGGTGAGGCGTTGGCGCGGCAGTTCGTGCACGGCCAGCGCTTCTTCACCGAGGAGTTCGGCGCACCCTGCACCGGTGCCTGGCTGCCGGACTCGTTCGGCTACACCGCCGCCTACCCCCAACTGGCGACCCTCGCCGGATTGCAGTGGTTCCTCACCCAGAAGATCTCCTGGAACAAGACCAACCGCTTCCCCCACCACACGTTCTGGTGGGAGGGCATCGACGGGACACGGATCTTCACCCACTTCCCGCCGGTCGACACCTACAACGCCGGGGTGACCGGCCACGAGCTGCTGCACTCGGTCCGCAACCACGCCGACTCCGGCCGGGCGACGCACTCGCTGCTGCCCTACGGCTACGGCGACGGCGGCGGCGGGCCGACGCGGGAGATGCTCGAACGCATCCGCCGGTTCGCCGACCTCGACGGCGCCCCGCGGGTGGTCCACTCCACCCCGGACGCGTTCTTCGACGCGGCTCGCGCGGAGTACCCCGACGCCCCGGTCTGGAACGGCGAGCTCTACCTGGAGATGCACCGCGGGACCTACACCTCCCAGGCCCGCGGCAAGGCGGGCAACCGGCGCAGCGAGCACCTGCTGCGCGAGGCCGAGCTGTGGGCGACCGCCGCCACCGTCCGGACCGGCGCGCCCTACCCATACGCCGAGCTGGACCGGCTGTGGAAGCACGTGCTGCTGCTGCAGTTCCACGACATCCTGCCGGGCAGCTCCATCCGGTGGGTGCACGCGGAGGCCGAGGCCGACTACGCCCGGATCACCGAGCAGCTCGACGGGCTGATCACGGCGGCCCAGCGTCTGCTGGCCGACACCGACGGAGCGGTGTTCTCCGCCAGCCCACGCGCCCGGACCGCCGTCGTCGCCCGGCCCGGATCGGCGGGCCCGGCGTTGGTCGCACTGGCGCCGTCGGCGGTCGTCCCGCTGGCCGACGCCCTCGCCGCCGGAACCCGCGCCGAGGCCGCGCCGGTCACCGTCGCCGGCTCCGCGGCGGGTGGGGACCTGCAGCTGGACAACGGCCTGGTGCGGGTGCGGATCGACGCCGACGGGCTGCTCACGTCCGTGCGCGACCTGCGCGCGGACCGGGAGGTGCTGGCGCCGGGAACCCGCGGAAACCTGCTGCGCCTGCACACGGACCTGCCGAACACCTACGACGCCTGGGACGTCGACCGGCACTACCTCAACCGTTACGTCGACCTGGTTGCCGCCGAGACGGTGACCGTGACGGCCACCGGCCCGCTGCTCGCATCGGTCGTGGTCACCCGCTCCTTCGGGTCCTCGCGGATCGAGCAGACGCTGACCCTGTCCGCGGGTGACCCGGGACTGCGGATCACCACCGCCACCGACTGGCACGAGCGGGAGAAGTTCCTCAAGCAGGGCTTCGACCTCGACGTCCGGTCACCGCGGACCACGGCGGAGATCCAGTTCGGGCACATCGAGCGACCGACACACACCAACACCAGCTGGGACTGGGCGCGTTTCGAGGTCAGCGCCCACCGCTGGGTGCACGTCGGCGAGGCCGGCTACGGGGTGGCGCTGCTCACCGACGCCACCTACGGCTACGACGCGTCGACGTCGGCACGCCAGGGCGGGGGCACCACCACGACGCTACGGGCGAGCCTGCTGCGAGCACCGCTCGCGCCGGACCCGGAGGCCGACCAGGGGCGGCACGTGCAGACCGTCACGCTGCTGCCCGGCGCCGACGTGGCGACGGCCGTGGCCGGCGGGTACGCGCTGAACCTGCCCCCGCGGGTGGTCGCCGGGACGGCGGTCCCGGGTGCGGTATCGGCGGCGCCGCTGGTGGACACCGAGTCCGACGCTGACACCCATTCCGTGGTGGTGGAGGCCGTCAAGCTGGCCGACGACCGGTCCGGCGATGTGGTGGTGCGCCTGTACGAATCGCTCGGCGGGGCGGCGTCGACCGTGCTGCGGGCGGACTTCCCGGTGGCCGCCGCCTCGTCGGAGGACCTGCTGGAACGGCCGCTGGCGGGAGCGGACCCGCTGGAGGTCAATGCGGACGGCGGGATACCGCTGCGGCTGCGGCCGTTCCAGGTGCTGACGGTCCGGCTGCGTCGACCTGAGCGCGGCTGACTCCGCGGGCGGCCGGTCGGCGCTTCGGCGCCGGCTGGCAGAGCGGGCACCGGTGCGACGAGCGGTTCATGAACGGTTCCCGGACGATCGGCGTCCCGCAGCGCTCGCACGGCTGGCCGGTCCGACCGTAGGCGTGCAGCGAGCGGTCGAACCGCCCGGAACTGCCGTTGACGTTGACGTAGAGGCTGTCGAACGACGTGCCGCCTGCGGCGAGCGCCGCCGTCATCACCTCGCGCAGCCCGGTGAGCACCGATGCCACCTCGGCGCGGGTCAGCGTCCCGGTCGGCCGGTCCGGATGCAGCCTCGCCCGCCAGAGCGCCTCGTCGCCGTAGATGTTCCCGACGCCGGAGAGCACCGTCTGGTCCAGCAGCGCCCGCTTCAGCCCGGTCCGCTTGCGCCGGAGCCGGTTGAACAACGACTCGGCGTCGACCTCCGCCCCGATCGGGTCCGGCGCGATGTGTGCGATCTCGGGGGGCACCCCGGCCGGGGGGTCCGGATCCGCCGACAGGAACAGGCCGCCGAACGTCCGCTGATCGACGAATCGGAGCTCCAGCGGCGGATCGCCGTCCAGCGCAACCCGGACCCGCAGGTGGACCTGGTCCGGGGTGCCGGGCGGCACCAACAGCAGCTGGCCGCTCATCCCCAGGTGGGCGACGAGCCGCTCGGCGCGGCCGCCGGACGCACTGACCGAAAGCCACAGGTACTTGCCACGGCGTCGCACACCGGTGATCCGGCCGCCGGCCAGCCGGGCGACCAGGTCGTCCCCGCCGGCGACGTGGCGGCGGACCGCGCGGGGGTGCAACACCTCGACGCCGGTAACCACCCGACCGGTGACGAGCGGCGCCAGGCCGCGGCGGACGACCTCGACCTCGGGGAGCTCGGGCACCGCTCGGCGGTCAGACCGGGGACTGGGGCTGGGCCTGGGAGAGCGACTGCCAGGCGATCCGGGCCGCGACCTGCTCGGCGTCCTTCTTGCTCCGCCCGGAACCGGTCCCGTGCACCGCGCCGCCGAGCAGGGCCTCGGCGACGAAGCTGCGGTCGTGGTCCGGGCCGGACCCGGTGAGGCGGTACTCCGGTGCGCCCAGGCCCGTGTGTGCTGCGAGCTCCTGCAGCGAGGTCTTCCAGTCCAGGCCGGCACCGGCCCGCGCCGCCTCGGCCACCAGCGGGTCGAACAGCCGCCGGACCACCCCGGCCGCGGCCTCGAACCCGGAGCCGACATACACGGCGCCCAGCAGCGCCTCGACGGTGTCGGCCAGGATCGAACTCCGGTCGCGGCCGCCGGTGGCCTCCTCACCGCGGCCGAGCAGCAGGTGCTCGCCGATCCCGAGCGAGCGGGCTACCCCGGCCAGTGCCCGGGCGTTCACCACGGCCGCCCGCAGCCGGGCCAGGTGGCCCTCGGCCAGATCAGGGAACGACGAGTACAGGCGGTCCGACACCACGAGTCCGAGAACGGAGTCCCCGAGGAACTCCAGGCGCTCGTTGGTGGGCAGGCCACCGTTCTCGTACGCGTAGGAGCGGTGCGTCAGCGCCAGCTCCAGCAGGGCCGGCAAGACGTCGACACCGAGCGCGGCGGCCAGCGAGCCGGCCGCGGCCGGATCACGCCTGACCCGGGCAAGGGCGGTCGCAGCGGCGCGCGTCGACCGCTCAGACGTCGCGCTCAGAGGTCGGCGACGTCGCGGCTGTTGTAGCGCAGGCCGGTCGGGGTGCCGGCGGCGTCGGTCACGATGCGGGCGCGATGGGACACCGACCACACGACGCGGCCGTTCTCGACCGTGCGGTTCACCTGCGGCATGATGATCTTCCACTGGGACCGGCGGTGCCGGGTGTTGCTGCGCGAGAGCTTCCGCTTCGGGACTGCCATCGGTGCGTCTCTTCCTCGTCGTCGACCTGCGGGTGCAGCGACCATGCTCTCAGGTCACGGCAGTACCTGGGACCGGTGGTGCGTCACCGCTCCCGTGTGGGAGCCGGGTCCACCCTCAGCAGACCGGACAGCGCCGACCACCGCGGGTCCACCGCCTCCGACGTCGTCTGCCCCGAGTCGGCCCTCGACCCGTCCAGCCGGAGGCCGGGGCAGTCCGGGGAGCACAGCGGCTGCAGCGGCAGCGCGAGGACGACGGCGTCGCGCACGACCTGCTCCAGGTCGAGCAGGTCACCGTCGAGGGCGAACACCTCGTCGTCGTCGCTGTCGTCGGTCGCCTCCAGGCCGGCCCGCCCGGTCGTGTGCCGATCGGAGCGCCCACGCCCGGTCTCCGGGGCGGCCGCGGTCACGTAGAGCGCCTCGAGGTCGGCGGTGAGCACCGAACCCACCTCGTCCAGACACCTGACGCACTCGGCCGTGACGGAAACCTCCGCGGTACCGGCCACCCACAGCCCGTCCACGATGGAGTCGATGTCGATGTCGAGCACCAGCGGGGACCCGGCCGGGACACCGGCGGTCGGCACCGCGAGACCGTCGGGGGCGTCGACGGTGCGGTGCAGGTGCCGGGTCGAACCGGGGCGGCGGTCCAGCTCACGGGTGTCGAGCACCAGTGGCGACCGGGGGTCGGCAGGGATGGCGGGCTCCAGGGTGCGGGGTGCGGGGTGCGGGTGGCGGGAACGGACGCTGCAGTCCGGCGCAGGTGCGGGCACCTGTCGCGCGGCTGCGAACCTAGTGCTGCGCGCCGTGCGGTGACCGGTCCGAGCCGGGGGTGTACCGGTCGGCGAGTCGCCGGGCGACGCCGGCGGGCACCAGCGCGGACACGTCCCCGCCGAGGCGCGCGACCTGCTTGACCAGAGATGAGGACAGGAACGAGTACTCGGTCGAGGTCGGCACGAACACGGTCTCGATGCCGGACAGCGAGCGGTTCAGCTGCGCCATCTTCAGCTCGTAGTCGAAGTCGGAGACCGCCCGGATCCCCTTGACCACCGAGTCCGCGCCGACGGCGCGGCAGAAGTCGACGAGCAGCCCGGAGAACGAGGCGACCTCGACGTTGGCCAGCCCGGCGTCGGTGACCACCTCCCGCAGGATCGTCAGCCGCTCGTCCATGGCGAACAGGCCGTCCTTGCCCTCGTTCACCAGGACGGCGACCGTGACCCGGTCGGCCAGTCCCGCTGCCCGCCCGACGATGTCGACGTGGCCGTTGGTGGTCGGGTCGAACGACCCGGGGCAGACGGCGTGCTTCACGCGGGTGGCTCCTCGCGGTCGGACCCGGCCCAGCGCGCCGGATGGATGGCGGTGTCACCGTAGGTGCGGACGCGGCCGGGCTCGCACCCGGGCGGCCAGGACGGGGCCGGCGAACGTACGGCACGTTCGACCACGATGCTCGCGCCCGCACGCAGCCAACCCCCGGCCAGGGCGGCCAGCATCGCGCCCACCTCGGGCTCGGGCAGGGCGTAGGGCGGGTCGGCGAAGACGATGTCGGCCGGCGCCCCGCGGCGCCCCGCGGCGGTCGTGGGCGCGATGATCGCCGTGGCCGCCGTGGCCGCCGGGACCGCCGGGACCGGGGCTCGCGCGAGGTAGCGGGCCACGGCGGTGGCCACCACGGACGCCCCCGGAAGGCCGAGGGCATCGATGTTCGCGCGGGCGGTGGCTGCCGCGGTGGGGTCCCGCTCGACCAGCACAGCGGTGGCCGCACCCCGCGACAGCGCTTCCAGCCCGAGAGCGCCGGACCCGGCGAACAGGTCAAGCACCGCATCCCCGGCCAGCCCGCCGCGGTCGGAGACCAGCGCGGCGAACAGTGCCTCGCGCACTCGCTCCGATGTCGGCCGGGTGTCCCGGCCCCGCGGGACGGTGAGGCGGCGGCCGCCGGCCACCCCGGCCACGATGCGCATCCGGTTCCGCCGGTCAGCCCTGGGCCAGGAACCCGGCGCGGGACGCGGGCACCGCGTCCCCGAGGTGGGCCAGCAGCTCGGGGACCCCGGCCAGTGTCGGATCCCCGGCGACCAGGGCGCTCGCGTCGGCCCGGGCAGCGGCGATCACCCCGGTGTCGTCGAGCACCGACAGCACTCGGAAGCTGGTCTGCCGGCCGGACTGCGTCGCGCCGAGCAGGTCCCCCTCCCGCCGCTCGAGCAGATCCGCCTCCGCCAGGGCGAACCCGTCTGCGGTCGCGGCGACCGTCTGGACCCGCTCGCGCCCGGGCGAGCCGGCGGGGGCCTCCGTGACCAGCAGGCACAGCCCGCCGGCCGGTCCGCGGCCCACCCGGCCACGCAGCTGGTGCAACTGGCTCATCCCGAAGCGTTCGGCGTCGACCACCACCATCACCGTTGCATTCGGCACGTCGATCCCGACCTCGATCACGGTGGTGGCGAGCAGCACGTCGACCTCGCCCGCGCTGAACGCCCGCATCACCGCGGTCCGTTCCTCGGCCGGCATCCGGCCGTGCAGCAGCGCGCACCGCACCCCGGCCAGTGGTCCCGCCGTCAGTTCCGGTGCCAGGTCCAGCAGCGCGGTCGCCCGCCGCCTGCCGGCCTCGTCGACCGGGGCGGGGTCGTCCTCCCCGCCGATGCGCGGGCAGACGACGAAGCCCTGGTGGCCGGCCCGCACCTCCTCCACCAGCCGGGCCCATCCCCGGTCCAGCCACGACGGGTGCTCGGCGGTCCCGACGACGGTGGTCACCACCGGCGCCCGGCCGCTGGGCACCTGGTCCAGCGTCGACACGTCGAGGTCACCGAACTCGGTCATCGCCACCGTCCGTGGGATCGGCGTCGCCGTCATGACCAACTGGTGCGGCACGGTGCCGATCGGCGAGGGATCGGTGAGCGCCGCCCGCTGTGCGACCCCGAACCGGTGCTGCTCGTCGACCACCAGCAGCGCGAGCTCGGCGAAGGACACCCGGTCCTGCAGCAGCGCGTGTGTGCCGACCACCAGCCCCGCGGCCCCGGAGGCGATGTTCAGCATGGCCGCCCGGCGGCCGGCGGTCGGCATCGACCCCGTGAGCAGCGCGACACCCGTCCCGTCCGGATCGCCGTCGAGCATCCCGCCGCGCCCCAGTGGCCCGAGCAGGCCCAGCAGGCTCTGGTGGTGTTGGACGGCGAGCGCCTCGGTGGGCGCCAGCAGCGCCGCCTGACCGCCGGCGTCGACCGCGGTGAGCATCGCCCGCAACGCGACGACGGTCTTTCCGGACCCCACGTCGCCCTGCAGCAGCCGCTGCATCGGGACCGCCCGCGCCAGGTCGGCATCCACCTCGGCCCCCACCGCAGCCTGGGAAGCGGTCAGCGGAAAAGGGAGCCGCGCATCGAAGCGGTCCCGCAGCCGCCCCGGTACGCGGGCGCGGGCGACTGCCGGGGTGCGTTCGCGGTCCGCGCGGCGCAGCGCCAGGACGACCTGGGGGACGAACGCGTCGTCGTGGCGCAGCCGTGCCTGCCCGCGCCGCAGGTCCGCCCGGTCGACCGGTCGGTGGACGGACCGGAAGGCGGTGCCCAGGTCGGTCAGTCCGTGCCGCGCGCGGATCGGCTCCGGGACCGGGTCCGGGACCGGGACGCTGTCCAGCACCACCTGCACGCACGCGCCGATCCGCCAGCTCGTCAGCTTCGCCGTGGCCGGGTAGACGGGCACCAGCGCGCCGGCGAAAGCCCCTGCAGCGGGGTCCACGGCGGCCGGGTCGGCGGCGATCCGGCGGTCCCCCTCGGCGGGCTCCAGACCTGCCACGCCCAGGTCGTCGAGCAGCAGGTACTCCGGGTGGACCAACTGGCGGACGCCCCGGAACTCGGTGACCTGGCCCGCGAACATCGCCCGCCGGCCCGGCGCGAGCTCACGGTGTCGCCACGACTGCCGGAAGAAGGCGAGCCGCAGCCGGTCCCGGCCGTCGGTGATGGTGACGTCGAGCCGCTGCTGCAGCCCACCGCGCGATCGGCCGCCGTATTTCACGACGGCGGCACTCTCGACGCGCGCGACGACGGTGGCGTGCTCGCCGGCGACGAGCTCGCGGATCGGGGTCAGCTCGCCCCGGTCGGCGTACCGGCGGGGCAGGTGGTCCAGCAGCTGGCCGGCGGTGGTGATGCCCAGGCCGGACTCCAGCGCCGCCGCCGCCTTGCCGACCAGGCCGGCCAGGGGCACCGACCAGTGCCCAGACGTGCTCATGCCCGCAGACGGTAGCGACGCACCCCGACAACGGCCTGCCTGCCCGCCGTCGCCGACGGGTCGGTCCCGCGTCCGTGGGCCGGGTAGCCTGGACGGCTGCACGGATCGACCGGTCCCACGGGCGCCCATCTCAGCGCCGACGCGACCCGGTCCGTCCCCCACGAACCGAGACGACGACCAGGAGTATCCGGTGGCTGCCACCTGCGAGATCTGCGGAAAGTCCCCGAGCTTCGGGCACAACGTCTCCCACTCCCACCGCCGGACGCCGCGACGCTGGTCGCCGAACATCCAGCGACTGCGTACCCGCGTCGGCACGGTCACCAAGCGCGTGGACGTCTGCACGTCCTGCATCAAGGCGGGCAAAGTCGTCCGCTAGGTCCGGTCAGGTCGTCGGCCGGCGGTGCATCACCGCCGGCCGAAGTGGTCCCACCCCCGCACCACCGGGCCCGGCGCCCGCCCGTCGACCGTCACCGTGGGGTCCCCGTCGCCGTCCAGGACCCGCCCGATCGGCGTCCAGTCCGTCGGCAGCTCGACCTCGGCCGGGAACGTCGCGACCAGCGCGTGGTCGTCACCGCCGGTCAGCACGAACTGCAGGGGGTCGGCGTTCATCGCGGCGGCGACGGTGGCCACCGGCTCAGCTACCGGCAGTCGCCCGCTGGCCACCTCGATCGTGACGCCGCTGGCGCCCGCGATGTGGGCGAGGTCGGCGAGCAGCCCGTCCGAGACGTCGATCATCGCTGTCGCCCCCGCCGCCGCCGCCTGCGGGCCGGCGGCGTAGGGCGGTTCGGGGCGTCGGTGGGCGGTGACCGCGAGGCGGGGCGAGCGGAAGCCACGACCGAGTGCGGCCAGCCCCGCGGCTGCCCAGCCCAGACGCCCACGAAGCGCCAGCACGTTGCCCGGCCGGGCGCCGGACCGCAGGACCGGGTCGGTTCCCGGCGCCAGCTCGCCCAGTGCGGTGACGGCGACGATCACCGCGGCCGCGGAGCTGGTGTCCCCGCCGACGACCCGGGCGCCCACCACCCCGGCCTCCGCCGCGATCCCGGCGGCGAGGTCGACCGCCCAGGCGGTGGGTAGGTCCGGCGGCCCGGCGAACCCGACCAGCAGCGCCGTGCAGACCCCGCCCATCGCGGCGACGTCGGCGAGGTTGGCGGCAGCGACCTTGTGCCCGACGTCGGTGGCACTGGACCAGTCGCGACGGAAGTGCCGGCCCTCGACCATCAGGTCCGTCGTCGCCAGCACCGCACCGCCGCGCACCGCCACCAGGGCCGCGTCGTCACCCGGGCCGACCGGCACCCCCGCCACCGGGAAGGCCCCCAGCCCGGCCACGACGCGCCGGATCACCCCGAATTCACCCGTCCCGGCCAACGTCGGGTCCCGGCTGCTGTCGTTCGCGGGCCGGCGTGGGGATCCGTCGCCCATGGCAGGTGCCTCCTCAACGATCGTCGCGGCCGGGCGTAGCGTCGCCCCGGTGACCAGCGCGTACATCCTCGTCCAGACCGAGGTCGGCGCCGCTGCGGACGTCACCCGGACCTTGACGTGCCCCGTCGTCGACAGCTGACCGCGCCCGCCCGGAGCCCGGTCACCGCGACCCTGACTGCAGGGGCGCTGGTCGCACTGGCCGCGGCGGGCTGCTCCCCTGGCGCCGTCGCGGTCGCCCCGCCCCCCGCGGACCCGAGGGCCGACGTGGCGTGCGCAGCCCTGCACAGCGCCCTGCCGCAGCAGGTGCTCGGCGGGACCCGGCGCGAGACCGACCCGCCGGGGAGCCGGACCGCGGCGTGGGGCAACGACCCCCTGGTCACCCTGGTCTGCGGCGTGCCGGCGCCGGCACGCGCCTCGTCGTCGGCGGACCTGGTGGAGATCGACGGGTTGGTGAACTGGCTACCGGTGCCGACCGACGCAGGCGGCTACGACCTGTACGCCTACGGCCGCACGGTCTGGGTCCGGGTCAGCGTCCCGCGGACCGATCGCAACCCCGTCGACGCCGCGACCGACCTCACGCCGGCCGTGGCCCGGACCGTCCCCGCCGGCTGAGCGACAGCCCGGACGGTCCCCGCCGGCCGAGCGACAGCCGCCCGGACGCTCAGCGAAGGCCCACCGGCCGGGCCGCGGCAAGCGCGACGAGGCGGTCCACCAGGCTCGGGTAGTCCACGCCGGACGCGGCCCACAGCCGCGGGAACATCGACTGCTCGGTGAAGCCGGGCAGGGTGTTGACCTCGTTGACCACCAGCTCCCCGTCGGGGCGCAGGAAGAAGTCGACACGGGCGAGCCCCTCGCAGCCGAGCGCCAGGAAGGCGCGCACGGCCTGGTCGCGCACCCGGCCCGCCGTCGCGGCGGGCAGGTCGGCGGGAACGGCCAGCTCGGTCCCGGCGGCGGCGGAGTACTTCGCCTCGAAGTCGTAGAAGTCGCGGCCGGCCGCCACGGTGATCTCACCGACCACGCTGGCCTGCGGCCGGCGTCCCTCGGCGCCGCCGAGGACGCCGCACTCCAGCTCGCGACCGGCCACCGCCGCCTCGACGAGGACCTTCGGGTCGTGCTCGGCGGCGCGCCGGACCGCCTCGTCGAGTGCTGCCGGGTCGTCCACCCGGCTGATGCCGAACGACGAACCGGCCCGGGCGGGCTTGACGAACACCGGCAGACCGAGAGCGGTGATCTGCTCGCGTACGGCGTCCACAGGTGAGTCGGGCGGCACCACGACCCACCGGCCGACGGGGAGCCCGGCCGCGGCGAGCAACACCTTGGCGACGTGCTTGTCCATCGCCGCAGCCGACGCCAGCACGCCGGAGCCGACGTAGCGGACACCTGCCATCTCCAGCAGCCCCTGCAACGTCCCGTCCTCCCCGAACGGCCCGTGCAGCAGTGGGAAGACGACGTCGACGGCCCCGATCTCCCACGGCGGGGCACCGGGTGGGACGACGGTCAACGAGGCGTTCCCCGGCGGGAGCAGGACGGGCGCGGCATCGTCGGCCACGGCGGACGCCGCCGGCCCGTCGAGGGCGAACCGCCGGAGGTCGGTGGACTCCAGCACCCACCGGCCGTCGCGGGCGATCCCGATCGGGACGACGTCGTACCGGGCCGGGTCCAGCGCGGCGAGCACCCCACGGGCCGTCTGGCAGGACACGGAGTGCTCGCTGCTGCGCCCGCCGAAGACGACCGCCACCCGGAGCCGCCGATCCGGGTCCGACCTGTCGATCCCGCCTGGAGCCCGCGCAGCCGGGTCCACCTGGCCCGGAGCCGGCTGGGCGGTCGGCGGCAGGGCGGCGGGCTCGGTCATCGCGCAGGAACCTACCGGTCCGGCGGGACGCGGCGCGGGTCCACCCGAGGCCCGGTGCGGACGTGGCCCCGCAGTGTCGCCAGCAGCTCGTCGACCCGGTCGGCCAGCGCGTCGGCGGCCGCCCGGATGTCGGTCGCCGACGACGCCGCGTGTCGGTCACCGTCGCCGTCGGGGCCGGGGCCGAGCAGGTCCCCGACGGTCACCGGCGGCCCGAAGGCGACCTGCATCAGCCGGCGGGGCAGCGGCCGCGGCAATCGCCTGCCCAGTGGCATGACGAGGTTGGGGCCCCACAGGGCGGCAGGCACGATCGGGACACGGGCGGCAGCGGCAATCCGGACGGCTCCGGTGCGGGCACGTACCGGCCAGCCGGCGGGATCGCGGGTGATCCGGCCTTCGGGGAAGACGACGACGCACTGACCGTCGGCCGCTGCGGCCACCGCAGCCGGCACAGCGTCGGCGGCCCGCTCGCTGTCGCGTCGGACCGGAATCTGCTCGCACCGGCGCAGCACCCAGCCCAGGCCGGGAACCGACCACAGGCCGCGCGCGGCGAGGAACCGGGGGACCCGGCCGGCCGAGTCGACCGCCGTACCGAGCAGCAGGGAGTCCAGCAGCGACACGTGGTTGGCCGCGACGACGACTCCGCCGGATCCGGGCAGCGTGCCGGTCCGTCGTGGACGGCCAAGCACCCGCAGCAGCGCGCGGCTGCACCCGAGCACGACCTTCAGAGCGACGACGCGACGCTCCAGGTCCGTGGGCGTCCCGATGCGGGCGCGCCCCCTCGTGTCCGGCTGGGCGCTCAGCGGCGGTTGGATCGACACATGTCCCCCGCGGTATCGGTGCCCGCCTGCGTGCCGCCGCCGCAGTCCCGCCTCGCGGCTCCGCCGCCGCAGTCCCGCCTCGCGGCTCCGCCGCCGCAGTCCCGCCTCGCGGCTCCGCCGCCGCAGTCCCGCCTCGCGGCTCCGCCGCCGCAGTGGTGGATCGTCGTCCCGGTCAAGGACACCGCGCGCGGGAAGAGCCGGATCACCGCTGCGCCGGCCGTGCGGGCACGCCTGGCGCGTTCACTGGCTGCCGACACGATCGAGGCGGCGGTCGCCGCCGCGGGTGTTCGAGCGGTGCTCGCGGTCGTCGACACCGCTACCGACACAGCGCTCGCGACGGCGGCCGGGGCGCTCCCCGTTCCGACCGACGGTCCGGGGCTGGCCGCAGCCGTCGAGGCCGGGCTCACCGCGGCACCGGAGGGTGCGCCGGTCGCGGTCCTGCTCGGCGACCTCCCGGCGGCACGCCCGAGCGACATCGCGGATGTCCTCGCCGCGGTCCGACCAGGCGAGGCGGTGTTCGTCGCGGACGCGGCCGGAACGGGCACCACGCTCGTGGCCGCCCGGGATCGCCGGCTGCGTCCGTTGTTCGGGCCCGGCTCGGCGCAGGCACACCGACGGGCCGGCTTCCGGGACCTGGCGGCCACCGACGAGATACCGGCGGGTCTCCGCCACGATGTCGACACCGCAGCGGACCTGGCCGTCGTGGCCGCGCTGCCGCCACCGATCGGACGGGCCACCGGTGCACTGCTCGCCGACGACGAGCTGCGAGCGGCGCTCACCACCACCTGACCTACCCGATCCGATCCGATCAGCCGCTTTTCGCCGCGCGCCGGGTCGCCTTCGTCGGCGCACCGGCCTTTACCTTCACCGCCCGGGTGCCTGTCGCCTTGGTGGCCGCGCCGCCCGCCGCGGCCTGCGGGGCTGCGGCGGCCGCCGACTTGGCGGATGCCTTGGTCGCGGCGGTCCTGGTCGTAGATGCCTTGGTCGCAATCGCCTTGGTAGCAGATGCCTTGGTCGCAGTCGCCTTGGTCGCGGCAGACTTCGTGGCGGCGGCGGGTGTGGCCGTCGCCTTGGCCGCACGGACCGTCCGGGTCGCGGCCACCGCCGCGGCGGACTTCTTGGCCGCCGGTACGCGCGCGAACTTCTTCTCCCCGGCGATGTAGGCCTTCAGCTCGGCACCCGGGCGGAAGCGTGGGACGGACGTCTTCTTCTTCTTCACCGACGCACCCGTCGCAGGATTACGCACGGTGCGAGCCGGCTTGTCGAGCTTCTCGAACACCCCGAACCCGGTGATCCCGACCTTCTCGCCGGTGACGACCGTGCGGGTGATGGTCTCCAACACCGTGTCGAGCGCCTGCGCGGCCACCTTCCGGTTGCCGTCGAAGCCGGGGGCGAGCGCGTCGATCAGCTGGGCCTTGTTCATGGTGCCTCCGCGGGCTGCCGGGCCGGGGCCGTCCCCGACTGCGGCAACGGTATGGCGAGATCGCTGCGCACACAACGAACGCGCGTCCGAACGGCACTGTGTCGCCGGTCGACGCGACCGCCAACCGGTCCGTCCGTCGGAAAGGATCGATGCTTCCCTGGCCCCGCATCGCCAAGCAGGACTCGGGATCGGGCGACTTTCGGACCAGCGCGGGCGGCGTCAGGCCGGCGCGGGCAACGTCCGTGGGGTGTGCGGGGCACGTCGGAGTTCGAACGCGTCGATCGCGTCCGCCGAGCGCAGGGTCAGCCCGATGTCGTCCAGTCCCTCCAGCAGCCGCCAGCGGGTGTAGTCGTCGACCCCGATCGGTGCCAGCACCGTGCCGTCCCCGGTCGACACCTGCCGGTTGACCAGATCGACGGTCACCGTGGTGCCGGGCAGGTTCTCCAGCACCTTCCACAGCTGCTCGATGGTCTCCTCCGACGCGGTGGCCGCCAGCAGGCCGGCCTTGCCCGCGTTGCCGCGGAAGATGTCCGCGAACCGCACGGAGAGCACCGCCCTGAAGCCACCGTCGGTCAGCGCCCACACGGCATGCTCGCGGGAGGAGCCGGTCCCGAAGTCCGGGCCGGCCACTAGGACCGACCCCGACGCGTACGCGGGGGCGTTGAGCACGAAGTGCGGGTCCGAGCGCCACGCGCTGAACAACCCGTCACCGAAGCCGGTGCGCGTCACCCGCTTGAGGTAGACCGCCGGGATGATCTGGTCGGTGTCGACGTTGGCCCGGCGCAGCGGGACGCCGATGCCGGTGTGGGTGGTGAACGCGTCCACGTCAGCCTCCTGCGACCGTCGCCAGGGACAGCCACGCCGGGTCCGACAGCCGCCCCGCCACCGCGGTCGCGGCCGCGACGTGCGGTGAGACCAGGTGCGTGCGGCCGCCCTTGCCCTGCCTGCCCTCGAAGTTCCGGTTCGACGTCGACGCGGCACGCTCGCCGGGCCGCAGCTGGTCCGGGTTCATCCCCAGGCACATCGAGCACCCGGCGGCACGCCACTCCGCACCCGCCGCGGTGAAGACCCGGTCGAGGCCCTCTGCCTCGGCGGCCAGCTTCACCCGCATCGAGCCCGGGACCACCAGCATCCGCACGCCGTCGGCGACCTTCTGGCCGGCCAGCACCTCGGCCGCGGCCCGCAGGTCCTCGATGCGGCCGTTCGTGCAGGAGCCCAGGAACACCGTGTCCACGGCGATGTCACGCATCAGGGTGCCCGGCGACAGGTCCATGTACTCCAGCGCACGCCGGGCCGAGGACCGGTCGTCGAGGTCCGCGAACTGCTCCGGGTCGGGGACGGACCCGTCGAGCGGGACACCCTGGCCCGGGTTGGTCCCCCAGGTGACGAACGGGGTGATCGCATCGGCATCGAGGACTACCTCGCGGTCGAACGTGGCCCCGGGGTCGGTGACCAGCTCGCCCCACGCCGCCAACGCGGCATCCCAGTCCGTGCCGGCGGGGGCGTGCGGCCGGCCCTGCAGGTAGGCGAACGTCGTCTCGTCCGGCGCGACCATCCCCGCCTTGGCACCCCACTCGATGGACATGTTGCAGACCGTCATCCGGCCCTCCATCGACATCTCGCGGAATGCCTCGCCGCGGTACTCCACGACGTGGCCCTGCCCGCCGCCGGTGCCGACGGTGGCGATCAGCGTCAGCACGAGGTCCTTGGGGGTGACGCCCGGGCGCAGGTGTCCGTCCACGGTGACGGCCATGGTCCTGGGGCGGGTCTGCGGAAGGGTCTGCGTGGCCAGCACGTGCTCGACCTCGGAGGTGCCGATGCCGAACGCGAGAGCACCGAACGCGCCGTGGGTGGAGGTGTGGGAGTCCCCGCACACGACCGTCATACCCGGCTGGGTGAGCCCGAGCTGAGGTCCGACGACATGCACGATGCCCTGCTCGGCGTCGCCCATCGAGTGCAGGCGGACACCGAACTCCGCGCAGTTGGCCCGCAGCGTGTCCACCTGCAGCCGCGACACCGGGTCCGCGATCGGCAGCCCGATGCCGGTGGTGGGGACGTTGTGGTCCTCCACGGCGATAGTCAGGTCCGGGCGCCGGACGGGCCGGTCCGCGGCGCGCAGCCCGTCGAAGGCCTGCGGGCTGGTGACCTCGTGGACCAGGTGCAGGTCGATGTAGAGCAGGTCCGGCTCGCCGGCAGCACTACGGACCACGTGGTCGTCCCACACCTTCTCGGGCAGCGTCCGCGGTCGCACCGCGCCACCCGCTCCGGGCTCCTGCTCGCCGGCCATCCGGTCCTCCCTCGTCCGTCACCAGGACCTGCTCGTCGCCGTTGCATCTCAGCCAACGAGACGGCAGTATCGATCTATGGACAAGTCTAGCGGTGTCGGCGTGCTGGACAAGGCCGCGGCCATCCTGGACGCCCTCGAGGCGGGTCCCTCGACGCTGGCCGGTCTCGTCGCCGCGACCGGGCTGGCCCGGCCCACCGCCCATCGGCTGGCGGTCGCGCTGGAGCACCACGGTCTGGTCGCGCGGGATGTCCAGGGCCGCTTCTTGCTCGGCTCGCGGATTCCGGAACTGGCTGCCGCCGCGGGCGAGGACCGCCTGCTCGCGGCGGCCGCCCCGGTGCTGGCCCGGCTCCGGGACATCACCGGGGAGTCCGCGCAGGTGTACCGCCGCCAGGGCGACCACCGGGTCTGCGTCGCCTCGGCGGAGCGGCCGTCCGGGCTGCGGGACACGATTCCCGTCGGGATGCAGCTGACCCTGGCGGCCGGCTCGGCAGCCCAGGTGCTGCTGGCGTGGGAGGAACCGGAGCGGATGCACCGAGGGCTGCAGGGTGCCCGGTTCAACGCTCAGACCCTGGCGGCCGTGCGCCGCCGCGGATGGGCCTACAGCATCGCCGAGCGGGAGGCTGGGGTGGCGTCGGTATCGGCGCCGATCCGTTCGGCGGGGATGCGGGTGGTGGCCGCAGTGTCGGTGTCCGGGCCGGTGGAGCGGCTGACCCGCCAGCCCGGCCGGCTGCACGCCCCGGCGGTCCTCGGCGCCGCCGAGCGGCTGTCCGACGTGGTCCGCCGCTCCGACGGCTGAGCCGCCCACGGGAGCTTGGCTCGAGGCCGGGGCCAACGACAGGATCCTTGAAGCCCGGGGATCGGTCGGAGAAGGGCCCGGTCGTAACGACCCGGGCCCTTCCGACGTAGCCCCGACGGGATTCGAACCCGCGCTACCGCCGTGAGAGGGCGGCGTGCTAGGCCGCTACACAACGGGGCCGTCCAGCACTGGTGGTGAGTCCGCAGGGACGACGGAAACAGCGTGAGCGAACTCATCACCGCTGGGGTACCTGGACTCGAACCAAGACTAGCTGAACCAGAATCAGCCGGGCTGCCAATTACCCCATACCCCACCGGCAGGCCGGCCAGGCCGACTGCCGGGGTCAACACTAGTCCACGGGCAACCGGGCGGGCAAAGCGCCCGGCGCCCGTGAGGGCAGCCGTTGCCCCGTCAGGGCGGCGGGCGCCCCGTCAGACCGGCGTAACGGCGAGCGCCGCGGCCAACCGGGCGACCGACGCGACCCGGCCGAGCAGCTCGATCGACTCGAACAGCGGCGGCGAGACCCGCCGTCCGGTGACCGCGACCCGGACCGGCCCGAACGCGACCCGCGGCTTGAGCCCCAGCCCGTCGACGAGCGCGGCCCGCAGCGCCCCCTCCACCGATGCGGTCGTCCACGGCTGCAGGTCCGCCAGTGCGTCCCGGGCCGCCTGCAGCGTCGGGGCCGCACCGTCGAGCTGGCCGGCGTCGGCGGGATCGACCGCGAATGCGTCCCCCGCGAAGAGGAACCCGAGCATCGCCTCGACCTCGGCCAGGACCACGACCCGCTCCTGGACCAGCGGGGCCGCCGCCTCGACGATCAGACGATCAGCCTGGGACGGCGGGTCGGCGATCAGTCCGGCGCCGACCAGCCGGTCCAGCACCCGGGCGGCGAAGTCGGCAGGCGTCAGCAGCCGTACCCACTCGGCGTTGATCGCCTCGGCCTTTCGCAGGTCGAACCGGGCCGGGCTGGAACTGACCCGCGTGATGTCGAACGCCTCGGCCATCTCCGTCATCGAGAAGACCTCGCGGTCTCCGCCGATCGACCAGCCCAACAGCGCCAGGTAGTTCAGCAGCCCCTCGGGCAGGAAGCCCCGCTGTCGGTAGAGGTCCAGGGAACTGCTCGCGTCCCGCTTGGACAGCTTCCGGTTCCCCTCCCCCATCACGTACGGCAGGTGGCCGAAGAACGGGATCTTCACCGACAGGCCGAGTCGCAGCAGGGCGCGGTGCAGCGCGAGCTGGCGGGGCGTCGAGCTGAGCAGGTCCTCCCCGCGGAGGACGTGGGTGATCCGCATCTGCGCGTCGTCGACCGGATTCGTCAACGCGTACAGGGGTTCTCCGTTGGCCCGGACCAGCACCGGGTCCGCCACCGACCCGGCCGCGAAGCTGATGTCGCCCTTGACCAGGTCGGTCCAGGCCAGGTCCTCCGCCGGCATCTGGAAACGCAACGACGGCTGGCGCCCCTGCGCGCGGAAAGCGGCCCGTTCCGCCTCGGCCAAGTCCCGGTCGGCGTTGTCGTAGCCGAGCTTCGGGTCCCGACCGGCCGCACGGTGGCGCGCCTCGATCTCCTCCGGCGTCGAGTACGACTCGTACAGGTACCCGGCCGCCCGGAGCCGGGCGACCACGTCGTCGTAGAGCTCGCGTCGTTCGCTCTGCCGGTACGGCCCGTAGGGGCCCCCGACCTCCGGGCCCTCGTCCCAGTCGATCCCGAGCCAGCGCAGGGCATCGAGCAGCCCGCGGTAGGACTCCTCGGTGTTGCGCGTCGCGTCGGTGTCCTCGATCCGCAGCACCAGGGTGCCGCCGTGGTGCCGGGCGAAGGCCCAGTTGTACAGCGCGGACCGGACGAGCCCGACGTGCGGGTTGCCGGTGGGCGACGGGGGGAAGCGCACCCTGATCTCGTCCGGGGCGTTGACCTCGCGCACGATCGGCTCGGTAGCGGTGGCCGGGCGCCCACCGTCGTCGGCTTCACGCTCGTTGCCGGGCGCGCCGCTCACCGGGCCGGCGCCGGGCAGGTCGTCGGCGGTCTCCGGGTCATCAGGCCCGCCGGGCAGCGGCGCGACCGGCTCCGTCGGGTCGACCGCCGGCTCGATCGGGTCCGGCAGCACCGGCGGGGCCAACGGGTCCGGGACAGCGGGGTCCGGGACGGCCGGGTCCGGGACAGCCGGGTCCGGCAGGGTCGGGTCCGGAGCAGTGGTCGCGCGGGTGTCAGCCATGATCGGGCCAGGCTAGCCAGGCCGGGTCAGCGCGGGACCACACCTGCCCGGAACAACCCGTAGGTGAGGCCGTCCAGCAGCGCCTCCCATGACGCCTCGACCAAGTTCGGTCCGACGCCGACCGTGGTCCACGACCCGCGTTCGTCCGCTGTCGTGATGAGCACGCGGGTCACCGCGTCGGTGCCGTGCGAGGTGTCCAGGATCCGCACCCGGAAGTCGGTGAGCTCCAGCTTCTCCAGCTCCGGGTAGGCGCGGCCGAGCGCGGACCGGACGGCCTGGTCCAGCGCGTTCACCGGCCCGTTGCCCTCGGCGACCGCCACCAACCGCACGCCGCCGGCGTGCAGCTTGACCACCGCCTCGCTCTCCCCGGTGTGCGCACCCGGCAGAGCACTGCTCTGTCCGGTGACCAGACGTCCGGCGGCCAGCAGGTCCGCCGTGCTGTGCGAGGCACTGTGCACGCGCCAGGACTCGACCTCACAATAGGAGATCGGAGCGCCGCTCTCGGTCCGGAGCAGCAGGTCGAACGACGCGTCCGCGGCGTCGTAGGCGTAGCCGCTCGCCTCCGCCCGCTTCACCCGCTCCACGACCCGGGCGACCAGCTCGGCGTCGCCGGCGATGTCCTGGCCGAGCTCCGCGGCCTTGAGCTCGACGCTCGCCCGGCCGGCCATCTCCGACACCAGCATGCGGCGGTCGTTGCCGACGGCGGCGGGCTCGATGTGCTGGTACAGCGCCGGGTCCAGCCGGATCGCGCTGGCATGCAGGCCCGCCTTGTGCGCGAACGCCGACGCGCCGACATAGGGCGAACGCGCGTGCGCCGCGGTGTTGGTGATCTCGGCGACCGTGTGCGCGACGTGGGTCAGCTCGGCGAGGCTGCCGGCCGGCAGCACCCGGCGGCCAAGCTTGGTCTCGAGGTTGGCCACGATCGTGGTGAGGTCGGCGTTGCCCGTGCGCTCCCCGTAGCCGTTGACCGTGCCCTGCACGTGTGACGCTCCGGCCTGCAGCCCGGCCAGGCTGTTCGCGACCCCGCAGCCGGTGTCGTTGTGGCAGTGGACACCGACGACGGCGTCGGGCAGCGCTGCCACGACCTCGCGGACGGTGGCCGTGACGTCGTCGGGCAGCATGCCGCCGTTGGTGTCGCACAGCACGAGGACCTCCGCGCCGGCGCCGGCCGCGGCCTGCAGCACCGCCTCGGCGTACCCGCGGTCGTGGCGCCAGCCGTCGAACAGGTGCTCGGCGTCGAGGAACACCCGCCGCCCGTGCTCGACCAGGTACCCGACCGTGTCGGCGACCATCGCGAGGTTCTCCTGCCCGGTCGTGCGCAGGGCGACCTCGACGTGGCGCCGGTGCGCCTTCGCGACGATGGTGACCACCGGCGCACCGGACGCCAGCAGCGCCGCGACCTGGGGGTCGGCGGCGACGTCGACACCGGCACGTCGGGTCGCGCCGAACGCGGCGAGCGTCGCATGCGCGAGCTCCACCTCGGCCGCGCGGGCGAAGAAGTCGGTGTCCTTGGGGATCGCGCCCGGCCAGCCGCCCTCGACGTAACCGACGCCGAGCGTGTCCAGCAGGCTCAGGACGGCGAGCTTGTCCCCGACCGAGAGCGACAGTCCCTCCTGCTGGGCGCCGTCGCGCAGCGTCGTGTCGTAGACGTCGAGGCGACCCACCTACGCGACCTGCCGCAACCAGCCGGCCGGGTCCGGCCGCCGCCCGTACTGCAGGTCCAGCAGGCCGGTCCGGATCGCCGACGTCACGGGGGGCGCCGCGGTCACCGGCCCGGACCCGGTACCGACCACCAGGTCCTCCAGACCCGCCTGCACGATCCGCCCGACGGGGGTGACGACCGCGGCGGTCCCGCAGGCGAACACCTCCAGCACCCGGCCGGACCGGACGTCGGCGCGCAGGTCGTCCAGGGCGATCGGCTGCTCGACGGGTGTATAGCCGAGCTCACCGGCGAACGCCAGGATCGCGTCCCGGGTGACGCCCTCCAGGATCGCCCCGGTCAGCGGCGGGGTGACCACCGTCCCGTCGGCACGGACCACGAACACGTTCATCCCGCCGAGCTCCTCGATCCAGCGGTGCTCCACCGCGTCGAGGAAGACCACCTGGTCACAGCCGTTGGCCACGGCCTCCTGCTGGGGCAGCAGCGACGCGGCGTAGTTCCCCCCGGTCTTCGCGGCACCGGTGCCGCCGGGCGCGGCCCGGGAGTAGTGCTCGGCGACCCACAGCGACACCGGCACCGGCCCGCGGGTGAAGTAGGAGCCGGCCGGGGAGGCGATGACCGAGTACTGCGCCGACCGCGACGGACGGACGCCGAGGAACGCCTCGTCGCCGAACATCAACGGGCGCAGGTAGAGGCTGGTCTCGCCGCCGCCGGGCACCCAGGCGATCTCCGTCCGCACCAGTTCCGTCAACGCTGACAGGAAGTCCTCGACCGGCAGTTCGGGCAACGCCAGTCGGCGCGCGGAGCGGGCGAACCGCGCGGCGTTGGCCTCGGGGCGGAACAGGTGAACCGATCCGTCCGCGTGCCGGTAGGCCTTGAGCCCCTCGAAGATCGACTGGGAGTAGTGCAGGACAGCCGACGCCGGGGACAGCTGGAACGGCCGGAGCGGGCCGATCAGGGCGTCGTGCCACCCGCGGTCGGCGGTCCACGCCGCGGTCGCCATGTTGTCGGTGAAGTGCCGACCGAAGCCGGGGTCGGCGAACACCGCCGCCCGGTCGGCCTCGCTGGCCGGGGACCCGTTCGGCCGGACCGCCCAGCGCAGCCCGCCCGACGGCCGCGACTCGACGGCGGGCTGGAGGTCCAGCGCCCCGTCCAGGGTCGCCGCCTCGGTGACGGCCCCGACAGCGCTCGTGGATGTTCCGACAGCGGTCATGGCTGCTCCGTCCGGGTGGCTCTCGACGATTGCCGAACGGTACCCGCGGGCCGCGGGGCGCTCACGGGCTCGCCGCACCGATGGCGGCGACCGAGGTCGCCAGGGCGTCCCCGACCTGTGCCGTGGAGCGCTCGGTGGCCCGGGTCCGGCCGGCGATGTCGGCGGTCACGGCGGCGTCGATGCGCGCGGCGACCTCGGTCAGGCCCAGGTGCGCGGCCAGCATCGCGGTGGAGAGCACCGCCGCGGTCGGGTCGGCGCGGTGGGTCCCGGCGATGTCCGGCGCGGAGCCGTGCACCGGCTCGAACATCGACGGTCCGGTCCGGTCCGGGTTCACGTTCCCGGACGCGGCCAGCCCGATGCCGCCGGTGATCGCGGCCGTCAGGTCGGTGACGACGTCGCCGAACAGGTTGTCGGTGACGATCACGTCGAACCGGCCCGGGTCGGTGACCAGGTGGATCATCGCGGCGTCGATGTGGCTGTAGTCGACGGCCACCTCGGGGAAGTCGGCGGCGACCTCGTCGACCACGCGGCGCCAGAGCCCACCGGCGTAGGTGAGCACGTTGTGCTTGTGCAGCAGCGTCAGCTTCCGCCGCGGCCGGGCCGCGGCCCGGGTGAATGCGTCGACCACGACCCTGCGGACACCGAAGGCGGTGTTGACGCTGACCTCGGTGGCCACCTCGGCATCGGTGCCCGCGCGCAGCACTCCCCCGTTGCCGACGTAGGGACCCTCGGTCCCCTCCCGGACGACGACCAGGTCGATCCCACCCGCCGTGACCTCGGGCACCAGGGGCCCGGTGACGCCCGGGTAGAGCCGGGACGGGCGCAGGTTGACGTACTGGTCGAGTGCGAACCGCAGCCGCAACAGCAGCCCCCGTTCGAGCAGTCCGGACGGGACGGTGCGGTCCCCGGGCGCGGCACCGACCGCGCCCAGCACGATCGCGTCGTGGCCGCGCAGCTCCGCCAGCACGCTGTCCGGCAGCACCTCTCCGGTCCGCAGCCACCGGGCGGCGCCCAGGTCGTAGTCGGTCCTCGACAGGGTGACCCCCGTGCCGTCCAGTGCCGCGGAGAGCACCCGCACGCCTTCGGCGACCACCTCCGGACCGATCCCGTCGCCGCCGATGACGGCCAGGTCGAGTTGTCGGTCCATGTCGCGGCACGATACCCGGTACGTCCGGATGTCGGGACGGACGTCTCACGCCTCGGCAGCACCACCTGACATCCTGGCCGGGTGAGCTCGCCGCCGGACCTGCCGCCGATCGTCACGGCCGCGCTGGACCGCGCCCGCCGCCTCGGCTTCGTCAGCTCCGCGCGGCTGGAGACCGGCCGGCTGCTCGCGGCGGTGGCGGCCGGGCGGACCGGGGTGCTCGCCGAGACCGGCACCGGTGCGGGCGTCGGCGCCGCCTGGATCGCCAGCGCGCTGCGCCCGGGCGCCCGGCTGTTGACCATCGATCGGGAAGCATCGCTCACCGAGTCCGCGACCATCCTGTTCGCCGGGGACGACCGGGTCACGGTGCTGGGCGGGGACTGGACGCAGCTCGCCGAGGGTGGGCCGTTCTCGCTGCTGTTCGTCGACGGCGGGGCGAAGCAGGAGGGGCCGGACGCGGTGGCGGGCATGGTGCAGCCGGGCGGGCTGGTGATCCTCGACGACTTCACCCCGTCGGACAGCTGGCCCCCGGTCTACCGCGGGCGCGTCGACGGCCTGCGCGAGGCGTGGCTCACCGACGAACGGTTCGTCGCCGCCGAGGTCGCCGTCACCGCCGACGCCGCCGTCCTACTGGCGACCCGGCGCGACTGACGGCACGGTCGGGGCATCGCACGGCACCAGACGGAAGCGATCGCTTGAGGCCACCACCGCCTCGACTGCGGTGGCGGCCTTGCGCAGGATCACTACCTCTTCCCACGATCGCGGATGTACGCATCCCGCGTCACGCTGCAGGTGCTGTCGCCCGCCTAGGCTAGGAAAATGGCTACGGAGACGGTTCAGCTGAACATGCGCGTCCCCCCGGGCATGCTGCGCGTGCTGGACGAGTTGGCCGCCGAGGCCGGCCGATCCCGGACCCGCTACATCGGACAGCTACTCAAGGACGCCCAGCTGCGCCGCGACATCGAGCGCGACATCGTCGAGCGCCGGACGTCTGGGCCGAGCGAGATCGACAAGCACATCGGCGAGGCCGGCGAGGAGTTCCTGGGCGACTATTACGGGGAGAAGGAGCGGGCCGCAGCGGCCGCGGAGCGGGCCACCGGCGCCGCGTGAGGTCGGTGGTGCTGGTGGACTTCGGTTTCGGCGTACACCCGGCGCTCGTGCTGACCCCGGACTGGCGGCGGAGAGAGAGCGAGAACGTCACCGTGGTGCCGGGCCAGACGGGGAGGGCAGGGATGCGGTCGATGTTCTACGCCGGGCCCGAAGCCGGGCTCGACCACGAGACCGCGTTCGACTTTCACGCCATCACCACGGTGAAGGCCTCCCGGGTGGACCGCGAGATCGGGCTGCTGCGCCCGGACCGGGAACGGGAGGTCCTCGACGCGGTCGCCCGGTCCCTGGATCTGGTCCTGCCCGAGACCCAGGCGGACTGGGCGTGAGCGGTCAGGGCATCGCCCGGACCAGGGACTCCTGCAGGTAGCCGAGCCACACATAGACCTGGTGCACACCGACGCGGGGGTCGACGTCGGCCGGGTCCGCGCTGTCGGGGGCGGACATCGCCCCGTGCGCCAGCTCGTCGAGGGCCTCGGCGTCGGCTTCGGTCGCCAGCCCGATCCGGGTGGCCAGCGCCAGCCGCAGGTCGGTGAGCACCGTCAACCAGCCCAGTGCTGCCGCCTCGTCGAGCCGGACGTCGACGGGCTCGCGCGGGTCGCCGGCGAGTTCGTCGCGGACCGTCCGGGCGCGGTCGCCCTTGACCCGGCGCAGAGTCACCTCGGTATAGCGCCGGAACTCGCTGCCGTCGCGTACCTGCTCCGGGTCCGGCGCCGTACCGGGCGCGGTGTAGGCGTCGGGCAGCAGCCGCGCCAGCACCGGGTCGTCCGGGGCCACGCCGGGTCCGATGCCCAGGGCGGCGGCGAACGGGTCCTCGGTCTGGGTCGGCACGCCCTCCTCGACCAGCTCGACGAGCTGTCCGGTCAGGTCGCGCAACAGCGCCGCCTCGACCGGGTCGAAGGTCGCCGACACCCGGCGCCGCCGGTCCCGGCGGAAGTGTGCGGTCACGACTGGTCGGCCTTCTGCACCGTCGACCAGAGGCCGTACCCGTGGAGTGCCTCGACGTTGCGCTCCATCTCCTCGCGGCCGCCGGTCGCGACCACGGCCCGGCCCAGGGTGTGCACGTCCATCATCAGCTTCTCGGCATGGCGGCGGTCGTAGCCGAAGTAGGTGCGGAACACGTAGGCGACGTAGGACATCAGGTTGACCGGGTCGTTCCACACCAGGGTGATCCACGGGGTGTCCGGGACGGTGGTCAGCTCGGCCTCGGGGCGCGCGAGCTCCACCGGGGCGGTCATGGCCCCATTGTGACAAGCCCGCCGCGCGGGACGGGAGTCGGCCGCGGCGGCGGCGAGCGGCCGGTGCACCCGATTAGCGTTCGCCCGTGCCGACCTCGTCCGCGATGCTGACCGACCGGTACGAGCTGACGATGGCCTCGGCTGCGCTGGCCGACGGGACCGCCGACCGCGCGTGCGTGTTCGAGGTCTTCACCCGCCGGCTGCCCCCCGGCCGCCGGTTCGGCGTCGTCGCCGGCACCGCACGGGTGGTCGACGCCGTGCTCGACGCGCGGTTCACCGGAGCGGACCTGGACTGGCTGCGGTCGGTCGGCCTCGACGACGAGGCGTTGCTGGAGTTCCTCGCGTCCTGGCGGTTCACCGGGTCGATCGACGGCTACCGGGAGGGCGAGCTGTACTTCCCCGGCTCGCCGGTCCTCACCGTGACGGGGCCGTTCGCGGAGGCCGTCCTGCTGGAGACCTTCGTGCTGTCGGCGCTCAACCACGATTCGGCGGTCGCCGCGGCGGCCGCGCGCATGGTGCTCGCCGCCGGCGGACGACCGCTGGTGGAGATGGGCAGCCGGCGCAGCCACGAGCGGGCCGCGGTGGACGCCGCCCGCGCCGCGTGGCTGGCCGGGTTCGCCGCGACGTCGAACCTGGCCGCCGGCGAGAAGTACGGCATCCCCACAGTGGGTACCACGGCGCACGCATTCACGCTGCTGCACGACGACGAGCGCGCGGCCTTCGACGCCCAGGTCGCCGCCGCCGGACCGGGGACGACCCTGCTGGTCGACACCTACGACATCCGGGCCGGCATCGGGAACGCCGTCGCGGCTGCCGGGCCCGGGCTCGGGATGATCCGCATCGACTCCGGCGACCTGCCCGTGCTGGCCCACCAGGCGCGCGAGCAGCTGGACGCCCTGGGCGCCACCGGCACCAAGATCCTGCTCTCCGGCGACCTGGACGAGTACAGCCTGGCCGGCCTCGGCGCGGCGCCGGTGGACACGTTCGGCGTCGGCACGTCGGTGGTCACCGGGTCCGGCGCCCCGACCGCGGGCTTCGTCTTCAAGCTGGTCGAGGTCGAGGGCCGGCCGGTGGCGAAGCGGTCGGAGGGCAAGAACACCACCGGCGGCCGGAAGTGGGCGCACCGTCGGCACCGGGAGACCGGCACCGCCGAGGAGGAGGTCGTCGGCACCGGGCCCGAGCCGGCGCCGGACGCCGGCACAACCGCGCTGCAGGTCCCGTTCGTCACCGACGGCGCGCGCGCCGGGCAGCCGGTCGCGCTCGCCGACAGTCGCGAGTACCTACGGGCCGCGCTGGTCACGTTGCCCTGGGACGGGGTCAAGCTGTCCGCCGGCGATCCGGCCATCCCGACGACCGCGCCCGGAGGCACCCGATGAGCGACCCGGCCGGCCAGCCCGCCCAGCTCGGCTCGGCGGCTGCTCCGCCCACGACGGCGCTGGTGGTCGTCGACATGCAGGTGGACTTCGGCCGGCCGGACGGCGCGCTGTTCGTCGCCGGCGGCGACGCAGTGCTACCCGTCGTCCGCGACTGGATCGCGCGGGCGACCGAGGCGGACTGGCCGGTCTTCTATACGCAGGACTGGCACCCGCCGAAGACTCCGCACTTCGTCATCGACGGTGGGCTCTGGCCGGTGCACTGCGTCCGGGACACCGCGGGCGCGGCGTTGCTGCCCGGTCTCCCGGTGACCGGCCCGGTCGTCCGCAAGGGCGCGGACGGCCGGGACGGCTACTCCGGGTTCTCCGTGCGAGATCCCCGGTCCGGAGCCGTCGACGCCACCGAGCTGGACTCCCTGGTCGCGGCCACCGGGGTCCGCGAGCTGGTGGTCGTGGGGCTGGCCGGCGACTGATGTGTCAAGGAGACCGCGTTGGACGGCCGCCGACTGGGCTACGCGGTGCGCGTCCCGCTGGCGGCGACGGCGTTCGTCAACCTCGAGCCGGGCGCGGACGAGACGGCGGTGGCCCAGCTGCGTGCCGCCGGCGTCGACATCGCGTGAGCTGGTGATCGCCGCGGCGGTCAGTGCGCGACGGTGACCACCCCGGCGGTCAGTGCTCGCCTGTGACCACCCCGGCGGTCAGTGCTTGAGGGATTCGTAGACCTCTTTGCACTGCGGGCACACCGGGAACTTCTCCGGGTCGCGGTTGGGGATCCACAACTTGCCGCACAGCGCCCGGACCGGCTCACCGCTCATCGCCGACTCCAGGATCTTGTCCTTGGGCACGTAGTGGCTGAACTTCTCGTGGTCGCCCGGTTCGGCGTCCTTCGGGACGGGGATGGTGCGGGTGTCGTCCCGGGTCTCCGTCTCCGGCATCACGGTCGTCATCCCCCCAGTCTGCATCGGCCGGGCGCCGTTGCCGGCTGCCCGGCAGGACGGCTCAGTTGGCGGTGGGGTCGTCGGGGTAGGTGGCCGCAAAGGCCAGCGGCGGCCCGAGCCGGCGCAGCACCGCCGGCCACAGCTCGGTCGGGGCGGAGTCGAACGGGTCCGACAGCGCCGCGTCCACCACCAGCCAGGAGCCCCGGCGCAGCTCCTCGTCCAGCTGGCCCGGTCCCCACCCGGCGTACCCGGCGAAGACCCGCATCGCGGCGACGCCGTCGCGGACGATCTCCGGCGGCGCGTCGAGATCGACCAGGCCGACGTCCTCATACAGCCGCTTCCAGCCGATTGGCGCGCCCGCCTGCCGGCCGCCCACCTTCCGGCTGGCTGCCCACCGGCCGCCGGCCCCGTTGCCGTCGTCCGTCGGCGCGAGCCGGGCGAGGCCGAGCGCGCTGTCCGGCGAGACCGGCCCTCCGGAGAAGACGACCGGAGGGTTCACGACCTCGCCGTGCCAGCCGGGCAGGACGTGGCGGACCGGCAGCTGGGTGGGCCGGTTGACGACGAGCCCGAGCGTGCCGTCCCCGTCGTGGTCGAGCAGGAGCAGCACCGTCCGCCGGAACGGTTCCTCGGTGATCTCCGGTGTGGCGACGAGCAGCTGGCCGGGCAGCGGGACTGGTCTCACGACGCCCATCCTCGTGCCGATCCCGGCGTACGGCCGGACCACGCATCGCGGCGGCAAGTGGCGCTTCTCGCAGCGCAATGTGGCCGAGCCGGCGCCCGGCCGCGTCTTGGCGATGGTGCCTGCACGGGGATTGCTCAGCGGAACGGCTCGCAGGGTGAGGAGTCACCGGCTCGACGTAGGGCGGGGCTAGAAGGGCCCTAGCGCTGGATGTTCTCCAGGTCGTCAAGGAGGCCGGGGTGCGTCGGCTGCCACCCGAGGGCGTCGCGGGTGTGGGCACTGGACGCTGGCTGGTCCATGGCGAAGATGGGACCGAATGGCCCGAAGTTTTCCTCCGGCACGGCCTCGACCGGCATGCCCAGTCGCCGGCCGATGACTGTCGCGATGTCGTGTACCGCGTCGCCCTCGTCGGCGACGGCGTGCCAGGCGGTTCCGGCCGGGGCCGATTCGAGGGCCAGTCGGAACAGGACCGCAGCGTCGAGGGCGTGCACGGCTGGCCAGCGCTGGGTGCCGTCGCCTGGGTAGCCGGACACTCCGACGCGGCGCGCTTGATCGGTCAGTAGGCCGGCGAATCCGCCCTTGCCCTCGTTGTGGACCGTGCGCGGCATGCGGACAGCTGTGCTGCGCAGACCGCGTGAGGCGAGATCTAGCAGCGCTGTGACCGAACGGCCTCGACCCCCCACCGGTCCCTCGGTCGGGAGCGGGTCGGCCTCGGTCGAGGTGCGGCCCGGCACCCAGGGCGTTCCGGAGACCGTGACGATCGGGCGGTCGCTCCCGATGAGCTCCTGTCCCAGCGCGTCGAGTGCGGCGCTCTCCTCGGCGACCGACTGCGCGAGCGCGTCCGGACTGCTGTAGTCGCCTCCGAACGCCAGACTGATCACGCCGCCGGACTGCGCGGCGCCGGCCCGCAGGACGTCGAGGTCCGTCAGCTCTCCGCGCAGCACCTCGGCGCCGGCGCCCTCGAGGGTCTGCGCGGAGCCGTCCGAACGGGCCAGCGCGAGAACGGTGTGGCCGTTGCCGAGAAGTTCGGCGACGACGGCGGAGCCGATGGTGCCGGTACCGCCGGTGACGAAGACATGCATGAGGCTCTCCTGACCAGTCACGGGATAGTTGTCCCATCACCATACACGGTGATGGGATGGGTATCCCATCACCTACGCTGGCCCGATGGGTCGGTGGCAACCGGGGGCGACCGAGCGGCTCGTCGTCGCGGCCGTCGACCTGTTCACCGAGCAGGGGTACGACGCCACCACGGTGGCGCAGATCGCCGAGCGCGCCGGGGTCACCAAGAGCACCTTCTTCCGACACTTCCCCGACAAGCGTGAGCTCCTGGTCGCCGGCCAGGAGACGCTGAGCAGGCTGCTCGCCGACGGGATCACCGAGGCGCCTGCGTCCGCCAGCCCACTCGAGGCCGTCGCAACCGGTCTCGAGCGCGCATCGGGTGCGATGGGGCCGACGAACCGCGAGCTCGGCCCGCGCCTGAAGGCAGCCGTGGCCGCCAGCACCGAACTCCAGGAGCGCGACGCCCTCAAGAGCGTCGGTCTCGCGGCGGCCATGACAGCCGCGCTCGTCGCCCGCGGTGTCCCCGACCCGACTGCGCGTCTCGCGGGCGAGCTGGGCGTCCTCGCCTTCAAGCGGGGCTACGCCGACTGGTCTGAAGGTGGTGGGGATGATGCCGAGGGGCTCGCCCGACATGCGCTGGGTGCCCTCGAGGACCTGCGCACGGCGGCGGCGTCCCTGGGCTGATCGACCGCCAACGCGTGGGCGCTACACGGAGCCGGTTCGGCAGGCGGCGAGCGCCTCGCGCAGCCCGGGCCAGGCCCGGTGAATGCCGCTGATGCCGTGGTCGACGTGGACGCGGTCGGGCTGAACGCCAAGGTCGGCGAGGCCCTGGCGCTGGGCGGTGAGGTCCTGCCCGTCGGTCGAGACCCGGGCATAGTCGATCTTCACCGGGGTCATGGCAGGGGCTGCCCGGTTGTCGTTCCTGCACAGGGCAGCTTCGCGGGCGGGTCATGCGGCGAGCTGCCCTGGCGACGTGTGCGCTCAGGGAGCGGGAGGAGCTGCTGTCGGCACGCAGCCCGGGGTGTTCTCGTAGGAGTTCGCCATACGGGAAAGCCGCCGCGATGCTCCGCCCGGTAGTGCGACGGCGGCCTGGCCCTCCCTAGGCGGGGCGCTTCACGTGTGTCCGGGGCGAGGACCGCCGGTCGGCCGCATCAGGTCCGGTAGCGATCGGCGAGCTGAGGGCTCTGGGCACCGAACGCGGCCAGGTCGGCGTCGAACACGGCCTGCAGGAGGCTGGCGTCCTGCACACCCGGGGCGCACACGACCTCGCCGAGCTCGAGACCGCGCAAGGAGCCGGCGACGACCTCCTCGGCGGTCATTCGCGGCACGGCCGACAGGTCCATACCCTGCACGGTGTGGAACTCGGTGGCCACGACCCCGGGGCAGACGACCTGCACCCGGACGCCGGTGCCCTCGAGCTCGGCGCTCAGGGTCTGCGACATCGCGACGGTGTGGGCGAGGGTGCCGGCGTAGACGGCCCGGCGGGGCATCAGCGTGGCCGGCGCAGGCCCGGAGAAGGCGATCATCCCGGCGACGTTGATGATGGTGCCGGCGCCGCGGGCCAGCATCCCGGGCACGGCGGCGCGGGTCAGCATGGTCGGGGCGACGACCTTGACGTGCACCAGCTCCCGGGCCTGCGCGGCTGGCAGCTCTGCGATCGGCTTGTAGTGCGCGACACCGGCGTTGTTGACCAGCATCGTCAAGGGCTGGCTGGCACAGAGCTCGGCGACCGTGTCGACGCCGTCGTCGGTGGACAGGTCGGCGACCACGACCTGGACGGCAACGTCGGGCAGCGAGGCGGCGAGCTCGTCGAGGCGGTCCTTGCGACGGCCGACGACGATCAGGTCGTGTCCGTCGGCGGCCAGTCGCTGGGCGAAGGCCTTGCCGATGCCGGAGGAGGCGCCGGTGACGAGGGCGAATGCGGGCTTGGTGACGGCGGGCATGGCTACTGCTCCTTGAGAGGATGAGGCTCGGCCGGGCCGACCGAGGTCTGGTGGAGCCAGGCGTTCTCTGCCTGGTATTGCCGGGCGACCGAGTCGGGCTGGTCGTCGCCGAGCAGGTCGGAGCGGATGTCGGTGCCGGTCTGGCTCAGGTACCAAGCCAGGCACCGGTAGGAGGGCCGGTAGGCGGCGAAGACGGCGGGGTCGAGGTCCAGCGTCGTGCCCGGGACCGACGGGGTGAGCGAGTCGCTCTCATAGATCGAGGTGATCCCCGCGATCCGCCAGGTCGCGTCGACGCGCAGAGCCCGGTACTGCGACCGGCAGCAGGAGATGAGGTTGGCCTCGACGCCGCCGATCGTGAGGTGGAACTCGATGCCCAGGGGCAGCTCGGCCCACGCGCGGTCGCGGTCCACCTGCACGGCCGGCGGTGAGAGCCGGTGCCGCCCCCACACCCCGCCGGTCGACCGGAGTTGAGTCTGGCGGACGAACTCGGCGCCGCTGCCGGTGAACCAGCTCATGTCGACGGTCGAGTCCTCGGCGAAGCAGTCCGACCATCGGTCCCACCAGCCGCGGTCGCGGCTCTGCCGCTCGCGCAGCACCAGCTGCGCAACAGCCGCGGCGTCGTCGGCGGCCCGTCGTGTCGAGGCAGCGCCGCAGTCCGGCGCTGTCATGGGTTCAGCAGGCGGACCACGTCAGGCAGCCGCCGTGCACCGGACAGTCCGCGTGCCGTGACGGCCGCAGCGTCGACGCCACCCTCATGCAGAGCGGTGTCGAACAGCTCCATGTCCAGCGCCTCGACCTGCGACAGATGCTCGACCGTATCGGTGGTGATCATCGTGTTGAGCAGGGACAGCACAGTGCTGCCGGCGCTGCCGAGCTTGAGGACCTCGAACAGCCCGACTGGGTCGGTGCCGAGCTGTTCCGCGAGTTCGAAGATGTCGGCGATCGCCGCCTGATTCATGATCATCAGGGCGTTGTTGAAGAGCTTGACAGTCTGCCCCGCCCCGGGCCCACCGACGTGCACGATGTGGCTGGAGAACGACGCGAACACCGGCCGGCAGCGGTCTACCGCCGTGGGCGGCCCGCCGACCATGGTTGTCAGCCTGCGCTCCACCGCAGCAGGGCGGCCGCCACTGACCGGGACGTCCAGGACGTCGACTCCGGCTGCGGAGCACAGCTCAGCGAACCGGACGGCGTTGCCTGGCGTGCCGGTCCCGTGGTTCACCAGGACCGAGCCCGGACGCAGACCCGCCAGCAGCCCACCGGTGACCAGGGCCAGGACGTCATCGTCCGTCCCGACGCACAGTCCGACGACGTCGCTGGCCGCAGCCAGCGACTGGAGGTCGTCGTGGCGCACGTGCTCGACGTCGCTCAGGCCGGCCAGTGAGGTGGGGCGCCGGGCCCACGCGTGCAGCGGGAAGCCGGCCTGAGCGATCGCGGTGGCCATCGGCAGTCCCTGGTCACCCAGCCCGACCCAGCCGACGACCGGCCGGCCGACGCCCGTCCTGCCGGTGCCGCTGGCGGGTGTGTCGGTGATCATCAAGTCGGCCCTTCCTCGACGCATGCGTCCGAGTCCCGGCCACTCCATGACCTGAAGTGGCGGTTGGTGCGTTGGCGTCACTGTGCGCCGCGCAGCGGCAGGCCGGGTAGACCCCGCTGGTACCTGGGAGTGACAGGGACAGTCAGGGGCGCGGTCCCGCGGTTAGCGTTCGCCGAATGACCGGCCAGAACTCGTTGGGCGAGTACCTGCGGGCCCGACGCGAGCTCGTGAGCCCGGACAGCGCCGGGCTGCCCGCCCGCGGACTGCGCCGCGTCGCCGGGCTGCGACGCGAAGAGGTCGCGATGCTCGCCGGCATCAGCGCCGAGTACTACCTGCGCCTGGAGCAGGGCCGGGACCGCAAACCCTCCCGCCAGGTCCTGCAGGCCCTCGCCCGGGTCCTGGACCTCGACCTGGCCGGCACGGACTATCTGCTTGAGCTGGCCACGGCACCGCCTGCCTCACGGCGCCGCGCCCCTCGGCGCGAGACGGTGCCGACCAGCACCCGTCAGCTGCTCGACCGGATCGGCCTGCCCGCGTTCGTGGAGGGCCGGTACTTCGACGTCCTGGCCGCGAACGACCTGGCCCAGGCTCTGTCACCCAACCTGCGCGTCGGGGGCAACCGGCTCCGTGCGGTGTTCCTTGACCCCGCCGAGCGGGCGCTCTACCCGGACTGGGAGCACGTCACCGCCCGGCTCGTCGCCGGCTTCCGCTCCTCGGTCGGCACCGCGGTCGACGACCCCCGCGTCGTCCAGCTCGTCGGCGAGCTGTCGCTGTCCAGCGAACGGTTCCGCCGGCTGTGGGCCCGCCAGGACGTCCAGACCCGCGAGGGGATGCGGGAGCGCCTGCACCACCCCGAGGTCGGCGACCTGACGCTCAATCGCGAGAAGCTCGCCATCAACGGCACCGACGGACAGCTCCTCGTGCTCTACCACGCCGAGTCCGGGACCAGCAGCGGCGACAAGCTGGCCCTGCTCGCCTCCCTCTCCCGCCCGGCAGCCGCAGCCAGGGCGCACGACCAGGCCACCGACGACCGGACCGGTCCACGGTCGGATGGCCCTGGCGGGCGGCGCGCCTAGCCCAGAGACTGCTGACGGTGTCGCAAGGGGATCCCCTTGGGGCGATTCGCGCCGTGACCGCGCAGCTCAGGGCAAGTGCCCCGCTCCCGGGCGCCGGTCCCGCGCGTGTCCTTCGGCTTGCGGAACGCTGCCCCGGGGTGTCAGGACCGCGCCAGTCGTGGGGGGTGTGCTCAGGTGGTCATGTCGATGGAGCGGCGCCAGAGCTGGTCTGCTGCCGCCGGGTCCAGCGCCCACTGCTTCACCCCGTGGGGGTGTTCTGCGAGCGTGGCGTCGTCGGGCACGGTGTAAGCCTCGCGGCAGTCGTCAAGGTAGCGGCCGCCGACGCCGTCGAACTCGGGCGCGGCGGCCGCGACGAGCGTCGTTGCCGCTCCTTGCTCGATCGTCTTGTAGGTAAAGATTCCCGCGGCCTCGGCTGCGGCCAGGGACTCGCGCTGGGCGTCGGAGAAGTTGCGCTGCAGACCCGTGGCCACGCCTCCCGGGTTCACCACGTTGGCAACAATGCCGTCGGCTTGCCAGCGCCTCGTTGCCTCGACGGCGAACAGGGAGTTGGCGGTCTTGGACTGCGCATAGGCGATCTGGGGGTCGTAGGCGCGGCGGTGGAAGTGGATGTCGTCGAAGTCGACCGGGGCGCGCATGTGTGCCGCGGAGGACAGCGCGACGATGCGCGAGCCTCCTCGCGCGGCCGCTGCTGCGGCCAGGTGCGGGTGCAGGCCGACGGCCAGGGCGAAGTGCCCGAGGTGGTTGGTCGCGAACTGCAACTCCCAGCCCTGCGATGTGCGTTCCAGCCCTGCGGTGACAAGCCCGGCGTTGGTCACCAGGAAGTCCAGCGGCGAGCTCCACCGGCGGACGAAGGCGGCGACGCTGGCTGGCTCGGCAAGGTCCAGTGCGCGGACTTGCGGTCGGGCCCGTCCGGTCGCCACGGCGATGTGCTCAGCTGCGGCGGCGCCAGCGCCGACGTTGCGCACAGCCAGCGTCACGACGGCGCCGGCAGCGGTCAGAGCACGCGCGGTCTCCGCGCCGAGGCCAGAGGACGCGCCGGTCACGAGAGCCTGTCGGCCGTGCAGGTCCAGGCCGCGGACAACGTCGTCGGCAGTGCTGGCGCGTCGAAGCGGGTAGTGATCAAAGGCTCGCGTGCCATGTTCGCTCCTCGGGGCAGCCGCGCCCAAGGGGGCGCCACTGTACAAAGAAGACTACGCCTGTAAAGTTTGAAGGGCGGACGGTACGGTCATCGCGTGACCGACCAAGTCGAGAGGACACCGGCGCCGCCGGGTGGTAGCGCTGAACGCCGTGAGGTGGTGCTGACCGCTGCGCTGAAGACCTTCGTCCACTACGGCTACCGCAAGGCCTCCATGGAGGACATCGCCAGCGCGGCGCGGATCTCGCGGCCGGGGCTGTACTTCCTGTTCGAGTCCAAGCAGAAGCTGTTCGCCGCAGCGATGGCGGCGGCGATCGAGCGAGACCTGACCACCGCCGCCCGCGCGCTCGAGGACAAGGCCCGGCCGCTGGGCGAGCGGCTGCTGGACGCCTTCGACGCCTGGACCGGCCGCTACGTCGGCGCCGTCGGCGGGGAGCTGAGCGCCGTCGCGGAGACCCACCGCGACGTCCTGGACGCGGCGGTGCTTCAGGCCCCGAACCGGTTTCGGGTCCTGATCGTCGACGCGGTCGTCAACGCGAGAGCAGAACAGGACCGAGCGACGTCGGAAGCGATCGCGAGCACCCTCATTAGCACCGCCCTCGGGCTCAAGCACCAGACCAGCTCACGCGGGACCTCCGAGAAGAGCTCAGCACCGCCATCGCGCTGCTCCTGCGCTGATCACCCTCCACCGGCTGGTCGACACCCGCGTCCGGCTCTACTGCCAGGGCGCAAGGCCGTTCCCACTCGGGATCCGCTGGGTGGGACGGATTGCCGATGCTGTTACCGCAATACGGTCGGCTACCGGGACGGCTTCGCCAGCCGCCCAATTGCCCAACCGTCCTGGAACGGGTGCGGTTACCACGCGATGACGCCGTCGTCGTCGAAGAAGCCGCCGGTCGGGCCGCCGTCCGGGAGTGTGGCGAACCGGACGGCGATGGCCGCGCCTTCGGCCGCGGTCCGTGATCCGCTGAACCCGGTGAAGTCGGTGGCGACGTAGCCGGGGCAGACCGCGTTGATCAGTATGTCGGGGTCGGTCTCGGCGAACCGGCGCGCGTACTGCACCGTCATGGCGTTGAGCATCGTCTTCGAGGGCGCGTAGGCGGACATGATCGGGCCGGTCCGCAGGGCGAGCGAGGCCATGTTCGTGGAGACGTTGACGATCCGGGGCGAGGAGGAGCGCCTGAGCAGCAGGAGTGCGGTGTTGATGACGCGCATCGCGCCCAGGACGTTGGTCTCCACGTCCGCTCGGACGACGTCGAAGTCGACCGTCAGGGGGTCCTGGAGTGCGCCGGCCGCGGTCGGTCCCGAGATGCCGGCGTTGTTGACCACCGCGTCAAGGTGTCCGATGCACTGCTCGAGCATGGCGATCGCCCCGGCCACGCTCTCGTCCGAGCTGACGTCGAGGCGGACGCCGAACGCGTCGGCTCCGTCGTGCTGCAGCTTTGCGACCGCGGCTTCTCGTCGCTCGTCGCTGCGCGCGCCTACGGCGACCCGGTAGCCCCGCGCGGCGAGACCGGCTGCGATGTGGAAGCCGATGCCCTTGTTCGCGCCCGTGACCAGCGCCGTCTTCGTGTCCGCCATGTCCCCATGCTTGACGCGGGGCGCGGCCGGCGTCCAAGACCGATCCGGTCCTCTGTGATTCCCAGCGAGTATCAGATCGGTAGGTTCGTGGCGTGGAGGACATCGAGATCCGGGAGCTGCGCTACTTCGCCGCGGTGGCTGAGGAGCTCCACTTCGGGCGTGCGGCAGAACGACTCCGGATAAGCCAGCCGCCGCTGTCCCGCGCGATCCAGCGGCTCGAGCAACGCCTGGGCGTCGAGCTGTTGCGCCGTGATCGTCGCGGCGTGCGGATGACGGAAGCCGGCGAGGTGCTGCTCGAGGAGGCGCGGAACGTCTTCGACGCGGCGACGGCCGCCGTCCAGAGGTCGAGGCGGACGGTCGACGCGGACGACCGGTTGGTCCTGGTGACCAAGGCCGGCGCCTCCCATGAGCTCCTGCGTGACCTGCTCGACAGCTACGCGGCTCGGCCCGGCGCACTGCCGGTAGAAGTGCTGCTGTGCGAGGTCGGCGAGCAACGGCAGGTGCTCCGCCAGGGTCGCGCGGACGCCGCGCTGGTGCACAGCCCCTACGACGTGTTTGGCGAGTTCAAGACTCAGGAGCTGGTCACCGAGCGCCAGGTGGCAATCGTGCCCAAGGGGGATCCGCTCGCGCTGCGTCCGTGTCTGACCATGGCCGAGGTGGCCGACGTACCCGGCCTGCCGATCGCGCGGTGGCCGCGACACGACGGCTCGTACCCGCCTGGACCGGGGCCCGAGGTGCACACGCAGTCCGAGATCGCGCAACTGGTGTCGCTGGGACGTGCGCTGCTGGTCATCCCGGAATCGAGCCGGGCGTGGCAGTGGCCGGACCATGCCGCCGTGCCCGTCCTCGACGCGCCGCTCGTTACGACCCTGCTGGCGTGGCCTGCGTCGACTCGGCCCTCTCGACTCGACGGCCTCGTCAGAACAGCAGCGGAGATCGCGAGCCGTACGTCGGACGTCGAGCCTGCCAGAGCCCAGCTGCCCACAGCCTGAACGCACCGGTCGGTCGCTACGAAGCAGGGACCGGCCAAGTCCCGAGGACGACCGCTGCGTGCCCGATGAAAAGCAGCCTCCCTCGAAGCGTTCCGCAATACGATCGGCTTAGGGGACGAGATTGCGGGCGCTCAGCCTCCGCCAACCCGCGTCCACATGGCGCTGCGTCGACCACGCCTCCGGCACCGTGGCCAAGCGACCGGCGCTGGACAAGGGGCTGGGCTACCTGCGCGAGGGCGACACCCTGGTGATCACCAAGCTGGACCGGCTCGGGCGCTCGGTGCGCAACCTCAAGACCCCTGCCGACGACCTGCAGGCCCGCGAGGTTGGCCTGCGCGCCCTGTCCCAGGGCATCGACACCACCACCCCCGGCGGCCGGCTGTTCTTCCACCTGCTCGCAGCGATCGTGCAGGTCGTCGACGCTGCCACGCGCGAGGGCTATCAAGCCCTTCTCGACCGGGCAGACATCGGCTTGTCTCCCCTGCGCCTGAACGCGCTGTGGAACATGGCCATCGTGGACTTGATGGCGACAGGTCGACCTGCCCCGGGGTACCGGTATGGCGCGATACCCGAGATCGTTGAAGACCCGTCGATGCTGTTCAACGACCGTGAGGATTTCCTCGCCAAAGCCATTGCCCTCGTGTCAGACCCGGATCTCATTCGAATCAAAGGCGAAGAGGCACAGCAACGGTCCGCCGTGTGGGCGCCTCAACGGATCGCGCACCAGGGTCACATCCTATTGTCTCCCGTCCTCGCGAACGTCCGAGGATGAACCATGGAGTTCAGCAACCGTTGAAGTCGCCGAAGCCGCAGCCACATTCGATGTGCCTTGTCCGAGCGCGAGTGGCGACGGCACTGGTCTTCCTAATGTTCGGTACCATCGTCGGCGCATGGACGAGCCGCATCCCGTCGATTAAAGCTGACTTGCAGCTCAGCGACTCGCAACTGAGTGTTGCCCTAGTCACCTTCGCACTCGGATCCATCACCGGCATGGTCGTCTTGGGCCGGTTCATCGACCGTATCGGCAGTGGGATGGTCATGACGGTGCTCGTCGCCGCCCAGGGCCTCTTTCTCATATTTCCGGCGCTAGCTCCAGCCCCATGGTCACTCAGCGTGGCACTGTTCATCCTCGGCGCAGCTCAGGGAACGCTTAACGTAGCGATGAACGCGAATGCCGTCGAGGTCGAACAAGTCTGGGGTAGCCCGGTCATGTCGTCGTTCCATGCAGTGTTCAGCCTCGGTGGATTCCTCGGAGCAGCGATCGGAGGACTTTCGGCGGCCATTGGACTGAGCGTGTTGGCAACTTTCGCTATCGTATGCTGCGGGTCCCTCGCGGTGTGCGCGATCGCGGCCCTCTGGCGACTTCGTCGCGCCGGATCGGCCGACTCACCGGCCAGCGCCGCACAGACCAGAGAACCCACGCCGCCCCCAAAGGAAAGCCTCGTCATCCTCCTCGGGCTGCTGGCCATGTTCGCTATGGTTGCTGAGGGCGCAGCGGGCGACTGGAGCGCCGTCTACCTCTGCACCAACCTCGGCACCACCACGGCATTCGCCGCGGCAGCCTTCGTCGCATTCTCGATCGCCATGATGCTCGCCCGGCTTCTCGAAGACCGCATCGTCGCCCGAATCGGGCCCGCACACCTAGTGCGATGGAGCGCCCTCTTGGCCGCGATCGCCTTTGGCATTTGCGGCCTGGTCATCGCGACCCCGGTCTCAGCGATCATCGGCTTCGCAGCCCTCGGCGCAGGGCTCGCCGGCATCACACCACAAATCTACTCATTCGCCGGCCAACTGAACAGCAACGGCGCGGGACGACGGCTGTCGATGATCGTCGGCATGGGATATACAGGATTCCTACTTGGCCCCGCTGTGATCGGGTTCACCAGCTCGGTGACCGGCCTGCGCGCCGCTCTGGCGATCCCTGCCGTCTTGGTGCTATTCGTAGCGATCGCTGCTGGTGCGTTGCGAACGCCGAGCACAGAGTTCCTAGCCGCCAGAGAGTAGAGACTTCGCCATGGTGACCCATCTGGTCCGTGCCGGGTCCAGGACCGCCGCCACTCAAGCCGCCAACGTGATCACCTCTACGGGCTCGCAAGCCTCGTGCCCGAGCCGGCGTGGTCCTGCCAGAAGACCAGCGGGATGTACGAGCCGAGCGCGGTGGGCGACGCCCAAACGCACAGCGCCGGCTCTAGATGCTGACCCAGCCAGGCCACCCCCGGCGGGGCAGACACGGGCGGGTCTGCTGGACACCGCGACCAGGGACGGCGTTGTCGACCACGCTGACCGCCGGATGTCCCGGCAGGGGTTCCCCTAACGGGCACCATCGCGGGACGTGGCCGGGCGTCGGCCACATAGCGCTGCGAGAAGCACGCCACATACCGCTGCGGGTCCCACCCTGGGCGAGCACGTCTCAGCACCGGGTGCTCGCAACCAAGGAACTGCAACAGTTCATGGGGGATGTGGCGGCGCGCGCCCCTTGCTTGCCCGCCTCATTGCCTCGGCGGCCAGACATCGCGCTGTTACGGCGACACAGCGCCGCCCCTGTCGGCACAAGAGAGTCTCGGCTAGTCGAGCCAGGCCGCCTTGGCGAGCGCCTCGATTGCGATGTCGGCGAGGGGGCGGCGGTCGGTCTGCACGACGAAGTCGGCGGGGCCGAAGCGCTCGAGGCTTTCGGCCAGCTCGGCAGCCCGATTCAGCAGGAACCTGTAGGAGGAGCCGGCCTCGCGCCGGCCCAACCGCTCGCGGAGCGTGGGCACCTCGGCGGTGAGTTGGCAAACTCGGATCTCAGCACCTGGGATCGCCTGCTCGTAGGCCGCCAGGTCACGTCGCGACTCGACGACCCGGGCGATGACCGCCCGATCGACCCCGGCCGTCGCGAAGTTGGACCAGATCGCCGCCAGGTTGCGCATCGCCATCTGCTCGTTGAATGGATCCCCCTCGCCGAACGGCCAACAGGTGTCAAGGCCGTCGAGGTCGATCACGGCGTGGGTGATGTCGCGGCCGGACAGCTGGTCGAACATCTCGTGGGCCACCGAGGTCTTTCCCACTCCCACCGGACCGCTGACGATCAGAACCGGTACGCGAACCCGCGACATCCTCATCCTCCCTTCCACTTGCCAACAGCACCCACTGACCGCGTCCGGTCAGCTACGCGGTCGGACCGCCGACCCGTCCGGTCAGCGCCCGCAGACCGTCGAGGTCCACGTCCTCGCCCAGGTACGACCCGAGATCGGTGTCGGACCCGGTCCTGCGATCCGACGCGCGCGACTGTTCCCGGCGCGACCGCCCGGCCGCAGCGCACCCCCACCAACCGAGCGGCCAGTTGCTCAAGCACCGCCACGGAGAGGAGTCATCGGAACAGCACCATCCCGGGCAGTCCCCGACCCGCACAGCTTCTCGCCTTGGCAGCAGCTCAGGGAAATAGTCCGCGATCTGGCAAGGCGCGCGGGCGACCCTCCGGTGACTCCGGCCGCGGTGTGGCGGCCAGGATGCCGGGGCAAGGCATCGGTCACCCTGCCCGCTTGGTCTGTCGGTGGGCCACCGCCCGGTCAGTCGAGTGCCTGCTTCCCGAGCCGAGTGGGGGTCCATGACTGCCGGGTCGAGAGCATGACGAGGGCGGCGAGTAGGTAACACGCGGCGTCGGCCAACAGGAGGTAGACGGTTGTCCTGTCGGCCAGGTAGCCCGACAGGAGGATGCCAGCCAGCTGCGCCGCGCCGGCGGCTGCGGTGACGAACCCGAACACCCGGCCCCGCGCCGTGGGCTCGGGCAGGGACTGCAGCAGCGTCGCCTGAGTGGCCGCGACCGCCGCGAAGGGCAACCCGGCGACGGCGATCAGGAGTAGAGCCGGCCAGAGCTGGTCGTAGAACAGCGGGTAGCCGATCATCACGGCCAGCAGGACACCGCAGGCCAGCGCCGCTCGGCGCAGGGTCTGGGTCAGCCGGTCGGCTCGAACCCGTCGGCTGATGAGGACCGCCCCAGCCAGGCCGCTGGCTGCCTGGCAGCTCAGCAACAGCCCGAGAGCGGTGCTGCCGCCGAAGACCTCCTGCACGTACGGAGCCAGCAGTGCCGAGACGCACCCCTCGCCGACACCGGTGACGACGAACACCAACAACAGCCGGACGAGCAGGGACTGGCGACGGATCTCAGCCCACCCGTGAGCCCAGGCCGCCGTCCACCGGACCGGCGCCAGCAGCAGACCCGCCGTGGTGGGCAGCGCGTCCCCACCGCCCGGGGCCCTCGTCCGGGTGATCCGGGCCACCATGACCGCTGCGGCGGCGAAGCTCAGCGCGTTGAGGACCGCCACAGCCGGCAGCCCCACGGCGGCGTAGACCACGCCACCGACAGCCGGCCCGACGAGCCGCGCGATGCTGTAGTTCGCACCGAGCAGACTGTTGGCAGCGGGAAGACGCGCCGCCGGCACCAGACCGGGGATGAGGACGGCTTCGGCCGGCGCGACCAGTTGACCGACCGTCGCCTGCAACAGCGCCACACCCAGGACCACCCACCACGGCCCGACCACTACCAGGCAGAACCCGAGGGTTACCGCCGCCAGGACGACGTTGGCGGTAACGAGCACCCGGCGGGTGTCCCGGGTGTCGGCCACCGCCCCGGCCACCGGGCCCAGCGCCAGTGCCGGCAGGGCCTGGGCGGTCGCGGTCAGGGCTGTCGCGAACGCCGACCCGGTCCGCTGGTAGACGAAGTAGGGCAGGGCCACGAACTGCATGTGAGTTCCCACCAGGGACACCAACCCGCCGGACCACAACCGCCGGAAGTCCACGATCGACAAGGGACGACCCGTGGGTGACGGCACCACCGAGGCGAAAGTGGAGGGCACCACGACAGGGTCGACACTGGGCTGGTGCAGATGGAAGAGCCGAATTCACCTAGACCGTTCACCGTCTCGGACCAGGTCCAGGCCCGATTCCTCACCGACCCGGCGAAGAAAACCTTCTTCACCCCCTTCCTGGCCCGCGAGCGCCGCATCGCCGAAGCCGCCGCGGAGGTCGGGTGCTCCGTGAACCGGATGCTGTACCAGGTCCGGACCCTGCTCGGCTGCGGACTGCTACGCGTGCTGCGAGAGGAAGCACGCGCCGGCCGCGCGGTCAAGGTCTACCGGTCCGTCCACGACGCCTACTTCGTCCCGTTCCACGCCACCCCGTACGACACCCTCGAGCAGCGGATCACCGTCCAGGGCGACCCCATCTGGGCCGGGCTCGTCGCCGCCTACGCCGACGCGCTGCGCCGCAGCAAGCGCCACGGCCACCTGCTGCACCGAGTCCACGACGTGGTCCACACCACCGATCAACTCCCCGAGCACACTCCCAGCGGGCAGGCGCTGTTCTGGTCCGACAGCACCCTGATGATCCGCGACGACGACGCCCGGCAGCTCGGCGACGAGGTCCGCCAGTGGTACGACAAGGCCCAGCGGTTGAGCGGCGAGGCCCGCGGTGATGCCACCGCCCGCCGCTACCTCTGCCTGGCAGCTCTCCTACCCAGCAAACCGGTTCACTCCTGACCGGATCGAAGTGCCCCGAGTGAGAGCACCGCTCGCCTTCCGGATGATGGTGTGTCCTACTGTCGCAAACGACGACAGGAAGGTGATCGGAATGGCCGAAACGATGAGCGGAGTCGTCGTACTGCGAGATGCGGTGAAGGCCGACGCAGTTGTGATCCCGCGGATACGAGCCGCGGCCTGGCGGGCCGGGTATCCCGGCCTGGTCGAGGACGCGGTCCTCGCGCAGCTGGACCCGGTCGCCGACACCCAGGGATGGTTGGCCGACTGGGACACCAGCGGGGAGAGCCGGCGGGCCGCGGAGGTCGACGGGACCGTGGTCGGGTACGCGGTAACCAGCCTCTACCGGTCCACGGACGCGGACCAGGCGCGGCCGGCGGGACCCGGCGACGGCGAACTGCAGGCCCTCCACGTCCACCCCTCGGCCTGGTCGCTGGGAGTCGGTTCCGCGCTGCTCGTGGACGCGGTCCGCCAGCGGGAGACCGCAGGGTGCGACGTCGTCCGACTGTGGGTCATGCAGGCCAACACCCGCGCCCGCCGGCTCTACGCCGGCCACGGGTTCACCGACGACGGGATCACCCACCCGTACCGGCCCGCAGGCTCCACCCACCCCGTCGCCGAGCTCCGCTACAGCCGGAGCACCGCTCACGGCCCCCAGCTACCGGAGTGAACGGTGCAGAGACCGCTCCAGCAAGCCGGAAGGCCGCCACGGACACCTCGGTCGTCGACGACCGGGCACCCCATGCCTGAGCAGGACTCTCGTCGCCCGTGGGTAGGCCACCACGCCGCCGGACCCCCCGACCGTCTGCGTTGGACAGATCCGGAGCATTGCTTCCTACCGCGACTCCGGCCGTCAAAGCCGGGCGGGCCCTCGCCGCCGAGCTGACCTGCCGGGCCATCGTCAGCCACGCCCTTCCACCCGCGGCGTCGACACCAGCAACCGGGTCGGGTCGGTCAAGTCCGTCAATCCCGCGGTCAGTCCCCCTTTGATCTGCCCCGCGTTTATCGGACACGGTCTTTTGCGTTTTCATGCCGCTGCTCGGTAGCCGGCGTGGCTTTCGCTGGGGGTCTGGTAGCCGAGGCCGGAGTGCGGTCTTTCAGTGTTGTACCAGGCGTCGATGTACCCGGTGATGTCGCGGATCGCGTGCGCCCGGGTCGGCAACCGCGGTTATTACCTGAGCAGACCGCGAACCCGAGGAACCTCGACTGGGACACTTGCCGAAACAAGACGAGCGCCCGCCGGCGTCGATGCGAGTTCCGGTCGTCCGACGCATGGACCGCGACGCCACGGGCGCCCTACACGGTGGCGGTCTGCTCCGCGGCTGCCAGCAGGATCCAGTTGCGGAACTCCACCGCGAAGTGCTCCAGGTGTTGCTCGACCAGCGGGCCGCAGGTGCCCGGCAGCGTGACGGACAGCCGCGCCGTGAGCTCGTCCACCTCTTCGTCGAACGCCGTGGAGACGGAGCCGACGACCGTGCCGTCCTCCAGCACCATGTGGGACCGGCGAGCGTTCGCGCTGCCGCCAGCAGCCGAGCGCAACCCCTGTGCCGCGACCACGCTGTCGTCCCATGGGCGCATAAGGAAGGAGCAGACGTGGTTCCCGAGGGTCTCGACGATGTTGACATCACGGCCGGGGGCGCGGTGGATCGAGTAGTGCTCCGGGTGGGCTGCGAGCAGGACATTCTCGCGGCCGAAGGCGCGGGAGAGCCAGTCGGTGAACTGAGCCGCGGTGATGCCGCGGGCGCGCAGGGTCGTGGTCCCGGTAATCTCCTGGCCCGCGGAGAGCTGGACCTGTGCGCGCAGGAAGGCGTTGCCGGCTTCGATCTCCTCCTGGAGCAGTTCGAGCAGGCGCAGGCGGCCGAGCTTGTGCTTCAGCAGCCCCAGGGCTCGTCGCGCGGAGAAAAGCTCGAAGGCTTCGATGGTGCCGTCGTGGTCTTCACCGTCAAGACGGACCCAACGGTTCGGTGCCTGCGGCGTCGCAGTCATGTCCTCATCGCTCCTCGTGGTGGTGGGTGCTGTGGGCCGTACGTGGGGTCGTCGTGGGAACGCTGTCAGCGCGTCTGGACGGGTAGCTGCAGGTAGGACGGGTGCGTTCCGCCGGTGTAGATGACATGCTGGCCGCTGTTGGCGCCGGCGTATTCCCGGATCCCGGGCATCAGCGGCCCCAGCAGGTTGCGGGCGCTGATGATGAACCGGAGCTGCTCTCCGGGGTGGAACGCCGGGCCCACGGGGAGCAGGTCGATCTCGACGTCGACGACCTGCCCCGCGGTGAGCTGCTCGACCCGGTCGAAACTGTGCGCCGGGACGTCCTCGGTGGACAGCGCCGCATCGAGGTGACGAGCTGAAGCGCGCAGCCGCCCGTCGGAGCCCTTGTATCTCAGGACGGTCGCCCCGTGGTCGGTCAGGTCGTGGGCCATCGCGCTGGTGTTGGGCACGGTGAAGGCCGCCAGGGGTGTTCCGTGCGCGTCGAGCTTCTGCACCAGGACGAACAGGTCCATGTCATCAGCGCCGCGCGCCTCCACCCACACGTGCGCCTTGGGGTGGCCGACCAGCACGGTCTCGACGTCGAACCGCGTGATGAACGAGACCGCGCTGGGGTTGGAGTCCACTGCGTACACCGCCGTGGCTTCCTCAGACGGGGCGGTCGTGTTCAAGGAGCGCGAACGGGCGTCGAGGTAGAACCTCGTCGAGGTGACGTCTGCCGGAGGGAACGTGTCCGCAGGGACGCCGACCTGGTCGCCGCCCTCCAGGTCGAGGATCGAGTAGCGGACGCGGGGCGTGGTCTCCCATCCGTTGTCCTCGCCCTTGAGGTAATGGTCGAAGAAGCGGCGCAGGTCCTCCACGTTCGCTTCGTCGTAGTAGTCGGGCCACTCCTGGCCGTTGTGGATGCGCAGCCACTTCTCTTCCGATGCGACCCGTCGCCAGGCGCGGAACGTCCCGGCGGTGTGCAGCGTGTTCGAGTAGCTGGCCACGATGTACGCCGGCACGGTGATCTTGTCGAAGTCCGGGATCTTGTTCTCCCAGAGTTCGGTCATCAGCGGGTAACGCTCGACCTCGGAGAGGATGTCCTCCTTCTGGTTGTTGCCGAAGAAGCTGCCCTCCTGAAGTTGCTGGGCGAACCCGGTGTCGGGCATTCCCCCCCGCATCACCAGGTCGCGGTAGACGTCGCTGACGCCTTCCCACGGGTTGATCGCCACCAGGTGGGGCGGCTGCTCCGCAGCGGTGAACCACTGCGAGACCGCAAGGTAGGAGGTCCCACTCATTCCGACTTTGCCGGTGCACCACTGCCGGCCGGCCAGCCACTCGATGAGGTCGTAGCAGTCCCGGCCCTCCTGGCGGTCCCACAGCACGCTGTCGCCCTCGGAGTCGACGACGCCTCGTACGTCCGGATTGCAGACCGCATAGCCCTGGGCGCACCAGTACGCCGGGTCGGGCGCCTCGAACTTTTCCAGCCCAGACACGGTCTGATTGCTCAAGCCGACCAGGCCGAAGACGCCCATCACGCTGGCGGAGGTGCCTTGGCCCTTGCCGTAGGGGCTCCAGGCCACGATCACCGGCACCTGCTCGCTCCCGGCGGGGCGAAAGACGTCGACGTAGATCGTCACCCCGTCACGCAGCCGAACCGCGACGTCCTTGTCCAGCACAACGTCGACCGGCAGGGCCCGGAACTGAGGTGCGATCTGGAAGCCGGCCTCCAGCGTCCGGGTGCCCGGTGCGAAGCCGGTCAGCGTCCCGGTGCGGGCAGGAGGCAGCGGCCGGGAGGGGGTGTACATCGTCTGGGAACCGCTCA
>JAABUJ010000131.1_pt1 | contig 168219 bp, 138 predicted proteins | sample 5559131 | NCBI WGS metagenome assembly JAABUJ01 (sample SAMN10711875, study PRJNA513366) | rock metagenome | isolation source: Antarctica rocks | place: Antarctica: Victoria Land, Mt New Zealand nord | collected 2016-01-07
AACCGTCGCTCTTGACGAGTACCTGCATGTCGACGGTGCGCCACTCGAATTCGATCGGCCCACGCAAAAGATCGTCGATGCACGCAGTCCCTTCGCGCGGCACGCGCAGACGGACGACGAAGGGCAATCCCGCGCTCTCGTTAGCGGTGACTTCGGCTTGCGTTAACGTCAGGCAGCGCCCGTCGTAGGCCGGGGGTTCGCTGCGCGCACGCTGCTCGGCACGCATCTGGTCGAGCCGCTCGGGCGTGCAGAAACAGCGAAAGGCGTGGCCGCCGTCGAGCAGCATGCGCGCGTGCCGTTCGTATATCTCCAGGCGTTCGCTTTGGCGGTATGGACCGAGCGGGCCGCCGATGTCGGGGCCTTCGTCCCACGACAAGCCGAGCCAGTGCAGAGCATCGAGGATCACGGCTTCCGACGCTTGCGTGCTACGGTTGCGATCGGTGTCCTCGATACGCAACACGAACTCGCCGCCGTGCTGCTTCGCGAAGCAATAGTTGACAAGCGCCGCGTACGCGGTGCCGACGTGGGGATCGCCCGTCGGCGACGGCGCAACGCGCGTACGGACGTGCGCCGGTTCGGACCCGGCTGAAGGCTCGATTATAAAGCTACCCGACCAGTTCGCGCCGGTGACCGCACTCGCGCTGCACGAACTCGATGATCTGCGAGAGCGGCGCGCCGGGCGTAAAAATTTCACGCACGCCGAGCATCCTCAGTTCGCGCGCGTCGTCGGGTGGGATCGTGCCGCCGCCAAAGAAGACGACGTCGCTTGCATCCTGCTCGGCGAGCTGTTCGAGCACCGCCGGGAACAGCGTCATGTGCGCGCCCGAGAGGATCGAGAGTCCGATGCCGTCGGCATCCTCCTGAATCGCCGTCTGTACGATCTGCTCGGGCCTCTGAAAGAGCCCGGTATAGATCACTTCCATGCCCGCATCGCGCAGCGCGCGAGCGATCACCTTCGCACCCCGGTCGTGCCCATCGAGCCCCGCTTTGGCGACGATGATTCGTAAAGGCCGGTCGTTAGCCATATCGAGTTCTTTTCGTAGAGGACGCCGGTTCAGCCTCGCAATGACGACGGCGGCTCGGGTTGCGCCGTCGGCGGCGGCGGCGTAATGACCGTGAACGTTGTGCCTTTTTCGTAGACGACGTTGTTGTCGCGGGTAACGCCGCCGAACACGACGGTGCCGACGATCGTCGGCACGGCGAAGCGTCCGGGGCGCGGCGCGTCATAGGCATTTTTCGTGCCGGCTTCACTTGGCGCCAAACCGACGGGAATCGTACGGCCATCGCGTGGGTGTAGCGCACTGACGGCGAGTTCGAGTCTACCGGGGTTGCGGCCGCGGCCCGACTGTGCGAGGACGATGACGCCGTCGCCCGGTGTGCCGCTCGGCACATCGGCGCCGTTTACCGTAACGTCTCTGGTCGTCTCGAATGCGAAGCGTTGACCGGCGGCCGCCTCTTGCGACGACAACCGTTCCGTCAGCCGTACGGCGAAGGGCACGCCCGGAACGCTTCGCGGCACGCGATCGTCGACGGCGAGCGCGCGCGATGCGGGAACCGCCGCGAGGAGCACCGCAACGAAGGTCGCCGCGACGCGGCGAGCGATCATGGCGAAGGCGACGGTCTCGGGAGCGCCGAGGACGAGGCGGCGGGCGAAGGCAGAAGCAGCGGCACGGGCGACGTGGTGGGGAACGGCGTCGAGGGAGGCGAGGCCGGCACCGGGCCTGCCGGTGCCGGCCCGCCGACGAGTGGCGCGAGCGCGCGGCGCGGCGCGGTCGTTACGACCGCAAACTTCGTGCCGGAGTCGAGCACAAGGTCGCCCGTGCGCGTAAACACGGCGCCCGGAAAGATCAGCGGCGGAATCGGCACGATGTATGGGAAGACGTGCTTGTTTGCATAATGCCCTTTGAGCGCACCGGAGGTAATGTTGACCCAAACCGGCCTGCCTCCCGGGAGCTGCAGCATATCGGCTTGCAGACTGACGCTGCCGTTGTGACCCTTGTACGCCTTGGCAACGGCGGCAATGCGCCCGACGCCCGGCGTTCCTTTCGGAACGGTGACGCCGCCCAGATTTTCGTCCCGCGTCGTCACGAAGGTGAATGGATCGCCCCGATGCACCGTCTGCGATGAGACCGTCGCGCTCAGCGCAGTCGGGATCGTGACGCCGATGGGAACGGTGGGAGCGTCCGGTGCATCGGCCGCTCCCGCCGTCACCGTGAAGGCGCCGAAGGCGACCGAAACGGCAAAGAACGCCGCCGATTGGACGCGCAGGCAGCGCATCAAAACCGTGTCGGGCCTAGCCCGACCGCCTTCGGCATGATTCGGTGCAGCCGAATCGGGCACGCGTTCAGCGTCGTGGAATCTCATTAGAACGCCGCCCGTTCGGTGTAGCGCCCGTACACCTCAACCATCGCCTGCACGATTTCCCCTTCCGTCGCGAGCGCATTGACGGCATCGATCAGCGGGGGCATCACGTTGCGCGACTCGTCGCTGCAGGCACGCTTGAGATCGGCAAGCGCGCGCTCGGCAGCCGCCGCGTCGCGGTTCGCACGGACGTCTTGCACCGCGCGCGCCTGACCGAGCTCGATGTCGCGCCCGATCTTGAGCAGGTCGATGTCTCCGGCCGCTTCCTCGCGTTCGAAGGCGTTGACGCCGACGATGATCCGCTCTTTGGTTTCAAGCGAGCGCTGATAACGGTACGATGCGTCGGCGATCTCATGTTGGAAGAAGCCCGCTTCGATCGCTTCGACGACGCCGCCGTAATCGTCGATCTGCCGAAAATAATCTTCAGCCTGCTTTTCCATCTCGTCGGTCAATGCTTCGACGAAATACGAACCGCCGAGCGGATCGATGACGTTCGTGACGTTGGTCTCGTAGGCGAGGACTTGCTGCGTGCGCAGCGCGATCTCGACGGATTTTTCGGTCGGCAGCGCGAGCACTTCATCCATCGAGTTCGTGTGCAGCGACTGTGTGCCGCCGAGCACCGCGGCCATCGCTTCATACGCGACGCGCACGATGTTGTTTTCGGGCTGCTGCGCCGTCGCGCTGCAACCGGCCGTCTGCGTGTGAAAGCGCAAGGTCCATGAACGCGAGTCCTTCGCGCCGTACCGTTCACGCATGCGCCGCGCGTAGATGCGTCGCGCGGCGCGGAACTTGCAGATCTCTTCGAAGAAGTCGATGTGCGAGTTGAAGAAAAACGAGAGGCGCGGCGCAAAGGCATCGATGTCCAGTCCCGCCTTCATGGCCGCTTCCACGTATGCAAAGCCGTCGGCGAGCGTGAACGCGAGTTCCTGAACGGCCGTCGAACCGGCTTCGCGGATATGGTAACCGCTGATCGAGATCGTGTTCCACTTGGGCATCTCCGCCGTGCAGAACTTCATCATATCGACGATCAGCCGCACGTGCGGGCGCGGCGGAAAGATCCACTCCTTTTGCGCGATGTACTCTTTGAGGATGTCGGCTTGCAAGGTGCCGCCGAGCGCCGCGCGCGGAATGCCCGTGCTTTCGGCGGTTGCGATGTACTGCGCAAAGGCAATCGGGGCCGGCCCATTGATCGTCATCGAGGTCGTGATCGTGCCCAGATCGATGCCGTCGAAGAGCGTCTGCATATCGCGCAACGAGTCGATCGCGACGCCGCACTTGCCGACTTCACCGAGCGCCTGCGGGGCGTCTGAGTCGAAGCCCATCAGCGTCGGCATATCGAAAGCGACCGAAAGCCCCATCTGACCCTGCGACAGCAGGAAATGATAACGTTCGTTCGTCTGCCGGGCATTTCCGAAGCCGGCGAACTGGCGCATCGTCCACAGACGGTCGCGATAGCCGCCCGGGTGAATGCCGCGCGTATACGGATACGCGCCGGGATACGCGACGTCGCGCGCTAAATCGCGGTGCGCGTCGTGCTCGGGTCCGTAGAGCGGTTCGAGCGGGATATCGGAGATCGTCCGATCGCTCGCCCCTGAACCGGGCTCCCGGCGCCGTTTTCCGCGCGAGTACGCACCTTCCCAAGCGGCGCGCTGCGCGTCAAAGCGCGGTCGGCCGCTCGCGTCCTGCTCAGCGGGGCGTTCGATCATCTGTGCCAACGGTAGCCGTCCTTTCGCGCCCCCGGGGCGCCAGGCGTCGTCTTTCGACAGGCATGCTCGCGTTTCCGTACCCTCCAAAAGGGGGAGAGCGCATCGCGCCAACGGTAAGAGGTCCGAAACGAATCCTTCTTCAGGAGGCTTTCAACATGCTCGTCGGCCGTATTTTTGCGGCGACCGCGGCCATGACGGCGCTCGGCGCAGCGTCGGTCCTGTACGCCGCAGGTCCCGCCCGAACCTCAGACCATCAGGATACCTTGCAGCTCGTCTCGCGCCCCGGCGCCGACATTACCGACGCATACGTTTTCCCCGCGCAGAACCCCGACGACGTCGTTTTCGCGATGGACGTTCATCCGCTGATCCCCGCCGGCATGGCGACGACCACCTACTTCGATCCCGGCGTTATGTATCAATTCAAGATCGACACGATGGGCGATTACCGCGAACACCAAGTGCTGCAGTTCAAGGCCGAGGGCGGCGACGGCGATCAGAAGATCACGCTCTACGGGCCAAGCGCGCCGAGCATGGTCGGAACGACCTCGACTTTCGTGCGCCCGCTCGGATCGACCGCTTACAATCAAACCGCGACTTTACCCGGCGGCATACGCTTCTTTGCCGGACCTCGGCGCGACCCGTTCTATTTCGATCTGACGCAATTCTTCAAGATCAACCCGGACCGCAACTACAAGAATCAGCCGCATCCGCCGGCGCCCTCGGCCGACTGCTTTCTCGCCAAGGCTCAAGCGAGCAACACGCTCGCGAACTTCGACGTGCTCTCCCTGATCGTGGAGATGCCGCGCCGGATGCTCGAAACTGCGCGTAATCAAGGACGCATCAACGTGTGGACGTCGGCTTCGGTCAGCGACCCGCAGTCAAGCGGCGCCTATACGCAGATCGAACGCTGGGGACGTCCCGCGGTCAAAGAAGCGCTCGAACGGTTCGCCTTGCACGAGCGCACGAATCGCAGCTCGCCGTTCAACGACCCAACCTTGCGCAAGTCGATCTACACCTTCATGAAATCACCCAAGCCGTACGGCGCCGGGCGCTCGCACGCGATTGCAAACGCCCTCGTGCACGTCTTGGGCACCGACGAAATGCAGGTCGATCTTTCAGCCCGCGGCCATGCTACGTATCTCGGCGTCGAAACCAAAGGCAAGAGCGGTCTGCCGGTCGGAATCGTGCGCGTCGTTCCGAATGCGGGCCTCAAAGGGCTCAAGAACTCACTGCGCAACGCCTCGCGCGAATTCGGCGGCCGCGATCCCGACAGTCCGGTCATCGATCTGTCGCTCGGTGCAATTTACGGCAGCATCGTACCGAAGGTCGGCCTCGCCCAAGACGACCACCAAGAGACGCCCTGTTTGACGAGCGACAACGTGACGCCGTCCGCCAAAACGCTCGACGGGTTTCCGTATCTGAACGCGCCGGTTTGAACGGCGCCGGAATCCGCCGAAAGAGGACTAGTCTATCCATGAGGAGCGCAACTTGGTGCCTTGGTCGGCAACTTGGGGTCTGAGGCGTGGCGCCCACAGCGCGGCTACCGTTGCTCGCAAAGAGTTTATCGCCCATTTAAAGCTATGCTCGGCCTTGATACGATGCAGCGGAGCTGATCTTCGGGGAACTCGTAGCGACGCGCTCATCCATGCACGGAACCAAGCAATCGTGCGCCTATGGTTCGACGAATGGGCGTACTTATCGGTGCGGGACGATGGCGGAGCCTCCGTCGAGCGAGCCATCACACCGGCACCGGCCCACGTCGAAGGGGGTCGCGGTCTGTACATCGTCCAGGCGCTGGCACGGGAGCTGAACATCGAAGGAACGGGCGCCGGCTGGATCGTTACGGCAAAATTGCCGGTTCAAGCCAAAGCGAGCAGTTCGACTTGCGCGAAGTCAGCTAGGGGTTCGGTCTACACCGAATCCGTAGGTGGCGTGGCGGTCCGGACGGCGTGGCGGCCACACGACAGCAGCCCTCGCAAACCGGGTGGCGGGCATTCGTATGGTCGGTCTGAGAACGTCTACGGCTGTCCGAGGGTAGTCGGCAGCGTTTACGCCCGTCGCATGGATGACTCGCTCTTCGCCCGACGCGATGGAAACGTAAGTTCGGCGACCCCCGATTTGTCGAGATCGCCTAAACCGACCATTACCATACTGTCGTACTGAGCGGCCGCTGCTTCGGCGAGCGGCAAAACGAGATCGACATCATCCGCCAGCATCGTCGCGATGCGCGAATCCTTGGCTGCATGCGCGGCGGAGAAGTATGTCGCATGATCGCGGTGCTGCATGTCGGCGCCGTCGGTCTCGAGCACGCGTGAGGCGGCACCCGTCTGCGCGAACACTTCGCGCAGCATATCGAGATCGAGGCCGAGCGCGTCCCCGAGACCGAGACCCTCCGCCAAGCCCGCGGTGTTGATGTTCATCACCATGTTGACGAGCGCCTTGACCTGCGCGGCTTTTCCCGCGCTGCCGATGTAACGCACGGATGTGCTTAAGACGTGGAGTAACGGACCCGCTCGTTCAAACGCTACGCGCTTACCGCCGACCATCAAGTACAGCGTACCGCTGCGCGCCTGATCGATCGAACTTGCCATGCAGGCTTCGATTGCGTCGGCGCCCGCGGCATTGGCCAGCCTCTCCACTTCCACGTGAACACTCGGCGTGATCGTCGCGCAGTTGACGAAGAGTTTGCCCTGCGCGCCGACGAGCAACGAGTCGCCGCTCGACGCGAAGATTTCCCGCATCGCATCGTCGTCGCTTACGATCGTGAGAATAACCTCCGCGCTCTGCGTCACGTCGGCAAGTCGTTCGACTGGGCGTGCGGCCGTTGCACGCGCGACGTCGGCGGCAGCCTCCGGCACCCGGTCGTAGACCGCGGTAATCTCAAAACCGCGCTCATGCAGGTGCAGAGCCATGTTCGCGCCCATGCGGCCCACTCCGACGAATGCGACTGATGGTAACGTCTGCTCCGCCATGACGCCGGCTTCGGCGGCCGTTCCACGCATCTCTTGCTCCGGCCGAGCGGCGGATCGACCGAAAGGCCGAACGTAACCGATGCGACGAACTCGAAGCGCGACTTGTCGTTGCTGCTCACCTCAGCGTTCGTGCTCGCCCTCGGCTTGGGAACCGTGCCGTTTCCTCTTGAGATCACGGACGCGAGCGGCACGCCGGTGCAAGGCGCGCGCGCCGACTTCGTCGATGCCGCGCGACGTCACGATATCGCGACGAGCGACTCCGCCGGGCACGTCCATGCGCGTGCCGGCTTCATTCCCGTCGGAGTCGACGTGTCGCGGAGCGGTTATCGTATGCTGCACGTCGCGCTCGACGCGCAGAGACCCGCCCGGGTTACTCTCGCGCGTGAGTTGCCGGTCATTGGAATCGTCAGCGTCGCGACGGGTACGGCGAAGAGCCAACACGAGTCGCCGCTCGCGACATCGGTCCTCGATCGCGCCACGGTGGCGCTGGCGCCTGGGTTTTCTACCGACCGGATGCTGCGCCAATTGCCGGGCTTCGACCGCTCCCGCAGCAACAGTGCCTTTACGAACTATGGGCAGCTGCGGGCGTCGTTCGGCGGGGCCGGTACCGACCGCGGCGTGGTGCTCGTCGACGGCTTTCCGGCGCAGGACGCGTTCGGCGGCCAGATCGACTGGCAGGCCTACCCCGCAAGCGAAATCGAGCGGGCCGAACTCTTGCGCGGCGCGGGTGCGGCGCTGTACGGCTCGGGCGCAATCGGCGGCGTGCTGGCACTGCAAACCTTCGCACCCCAAACCGGCCGCGACGCTCTTCCCGAGGGACGCGCCGGCATCGAAGTCGGTTCCAACTCCAGTGCCGATGACGCGCTCCAAGCGCGCGTGCCGCTCGGACGGGATCTGGCCGCTTCGCTGTCCGCGACGTCGACGTATTTCGCGTACCGCGACCTGCCGCCGCCGTACGCGTCACCGTTGGATCATCCGGCGGTCGCCGCGAGCGGCACAACGCACCTGCGTTTGCGCTACGACGACGGCGCGACGACGGTCGACGGTTCGCTGCGCTTCGCCTCCGATCATCAAGACGAAGGCCGCACCAACTACACCTTCGATCGCACGCTGCGACAGGCGGACGTCGCCGCGACGCAACGTATCGGTCCCGCGCTCGCGCGCTTCGCTTACTACGTGCGCGACACGACGGTGTATAATCTCGCCGATCAGTTTCCCGCGAAGCCGGCGGTGCTGCGGTACTTGCAGCACGTTCCAACCGATGAGAACGGCTTTGCTGCGTCCCTCGCCGCACAACCCGGGACGACCGAACTCGCCATTGTGCTCGACCAACGCCGTGCCGGCGGCGTCAGCCGACAGTCCGGTCCGGACGGCCATACGTTGCAGGCGTTCGGAAGCGGGGTCGCGCTCCTCCAAGGCGTCGGCGTGCAGGCCACTTTTCATGCACCGCATCTGGAAGCACTCGTCGGGACGCGCGCCGACCGCGTGCGCTACGACGAGCTCGCGCTCGAGACGATTGCAACGGGGAAGACGACGGTGCAAACCTCGCCGGGTCACGACGAAGGCGCAATCTCGCCGCGGGTCGCGTTACGTTACGACGTCGCGCCCCGCATCGCGCTTCGCCTGTCGAGCGGCGGCGGCTTCCGCGCACCGTATCTCAACGAGCTCGTGCGCGGCTTCAACGTCGGCGCCGTCGTCATGGCACCCAATCTCAACCTCGTTCCCGAGCGTAGCCGCACCGATGATGCGGGCATCGACGTGCTGCTCGGCCGTGGCCGGCTTGGCTTCGATCTTACGCAAACGCATGTAACCGACGCGATCGCGTTTCGCACCGTCACTGCGCTGCTGATGCGCCGCGACAACATCGACCGCGCGCAGACGAACGGCGAGACGCTCACGTTCGCGCAGCCGCTGTCGAGTTGCGCGCGCCTGCGCCTTTCCGGCACCTCGCAATACGCGCGCGCAACGAGCGGTCCGCCCGGTGTGGTAGGAAAGCGGCTCGCGCTCGTCCCCGAACGTTCCGCGACCCTGGGCATCGACGGCGCCGGCACCGGGCCTTTTGGATTCTCCGTCGACGGCTCGTACGTCGGGCAAACGTATTACGACGACCTCCAGAGGCAGCCGCTCGGCACCGCATTGCTCGTCGCCGCGACCTTGCGTGCGGCGACAAAGTCGGGCGCGACGTTCGAGCTCGTCGGCGACAACCTCACGCACCAGCACTACCTTTCGAGCATCGATCGTTACGGCGAGCCGCTCACCGTTGCGCTCCGCGTCGGCATCCCGCTCGGAGGTACACGCACCAACGTTGCGACGTGCCGGCCTTAGGCCGCCAAACTCGAAACGGCTATGCGGCCCGCTTGAGTCAGACAATCGTGACCGTCAACCGCTGCGATAGCCGCACGACCTTGAAATTGCGCGCGTTGCGGGCACTCGATTGGAGTGCGGCTAGAGTCGTCCCGTGATGCGCGTCCGCTTTGGAGAACAAGGCGACGACAGGACCCGAGTCCAGCAATACGCGTTGCATGCTAACCGTATAGTATATCGTCGACCTGTTCGGCGAGCGCGGCCGGAGCGTCTTCGATGATGCCGGCGAACGAGAGAATCCCGCTGAGTTGATCCACCGGGTCAGCCAGCGCTGCCACGGCTTCGGTCACGATGTGCGCTCTGCGAGACGCCCTTCGCGCGGGCCAAGCGGCGAATTCGCTTGTCGATAGCGGGAGAAACGACGATTTGTTTTCGTACGAGCATCCGGCTCGTTTACACACGTTCGTTGTGTATGTCCACAATGAAGAAGCCGCAGCGCAAATTACGAAGACGATACGATGTCGAGACCGATGTCGAGTGCGATGACGCTATGCGTCAGAGCCCCGATGGAGATCACATCGACACCGGTACGCGCAACCTCGGCGACGCCCGCGAGCGTGATGCCGCCGGAGGCTTCCACCCTCAGGCGGCCGCCTACGCGACGCACCGCTGCACGCGTGTCGGCCAGCGAGAAGTTGTCCAGGAGCACGGCATCGACGTCATCGCTACGCTCCAGAACGACGTCGAGTTGCGCGAGCGTGTCGACTTCTATTTCGATCTTGACCAGATGGCCGGCACGCGCTCGGGCGGCGGCGAGCGCTGCACCGATTCCGCCGGCGAGCGCGATGTGATTGTCCTTGATGAGGATTGCGTCGTCGAGCCGCATCCGGTGATTGGCGCCGCCGCCCGCCCGCACCGCATACTTCGCAAGCGCGCGTAAGCCCGGCAAGGTCTTGCGCGTCTCGGCGATCGTGCAGCGTGCGTCACCGACGGCTGCGACGTAGCGCGCCGTCGCCGTTGCGATGCCGGAAAGGTGCGAGAGCAGATTGAGCGCCGTCCGCTCCGCGCCGAGCAGCGCGCGTGCATCCCCTGCGAGCGTCGCGACGACGCTGCCCGCTTCAAGTGCTTCGCCGTCACGCAGCCGGACGTCGACAACGACCTGCGGATCGAGTAACCGAAAGGCCCCGAGCGCGACGTCGAGCCCCGCAAGCACACCCGGCGTTCGCGCGATAAGCGCAGCTTGCGCCCGAACACCGGTAGCGACGGTCGCCTCCGATGTAAGGTCGCCGCCCAAGCCCAAGTCTTCAACGAGCGCGGCGCGAACGAGCGGCTCGTACAAGAGTTGCGGTAACGGAGAAAGAACGTGGGCCGAGACCGCCGACGACGTTTGCGCGGCGACCATCGTCACGCCGTGCCGGCGAGCGCCGAGTCGGCAAGGGACAGAAACGAACGGTGCCGCTCCGCATCGACGCGCCCCGGATAGTCCACGCGAAAATGACTGCCGCGCGACTCGCGGCGGAGCAAGGCTGCATGCGCGATGAGCGCCGACACCGTCGCCGCGTCACGAAACTCTTCACTTGGGTTGTCGGCGGCAAGCGTTGCGAAGCGGGCAGCTGCGCCGAAAAGGCGCGACTCATCGCGCTCGACGCCGACGTTGCGGTACATCTCTGTACGCAACTCGTTCCAGGCCGCGACAGGCGCCGCAATCGGAGGGCCTAATTCGCTTTGCGCGCGGCCGGTGCGGCCGATGCTGCGTCCGGCATCCGCGCGAACATCGCGCGCGATGCGTTCGGGATAGACGACCGACTCCAAAAGAGAGTTACTCGCCAGCCGGTTTGCGCCGTGAACCCCAGTGGCGGCGACTTCCCCGCACGCGTACAGACCGGGAACGTTCGTGCGCCCTTGCAGATCGACCGCGATGCCGCCCATGTGGTAATGCGCGGCGGCCACGACCGGGATGGCTTGCCTGCGCGGATCGATTCCAAAACGCATGCACGCGGCGAACACCGTCGGAAAGCGCGCCGGAAACGATTCGCCGATCGCATCGCGAACATCCAGAAAGACGCGACGACCCTGCTCTCCCGCGGCAAACACGCGACGGGCGACGACGTCGCGCGGCGCGAGTTCAAGCGCCGGATCGATGCCGGCCATAATTCGTTCGCCCGCGTCATCGACGAGCAGCGCGCCTTCGCCACGCACGGCCTCCGACACGAGCGGAAGCGGGTCGCACGGCACATCGAGCGCGGTCGGATGGAACTGCACGAACTCGAGGTCGGCCAGACGTGCGCCGGCACGCGCGGCGATCGCAATGCCCGTTCCGCGCGAGAGCGTCGGATTGGTCGTGAACCGGTACAAACCGCCGATCCCGCCGGTCGCGAGCACGACCGCCGGAGCAACGAGCGTCTCGCTCGAACCGCTCGCATGGCGTAACGTCAGTCCGGCGATGCGGCCAGCCTCATCGAGCACGACGTCGCGGGCGCGGGCGCCTTCGAAGCATTCGATCGTCGCACCGTCGCGCACGGCGGCGGCCGTCGCACGTACGAGTTCGGCACCGATCGCGTCGCCGCCCGAACGCACGATGCGGCGCCGCGAGTGCGCCGCTTCCCGGCCGAGCGCATAGTGCGCGGCGTCGGCGCGATCGAAGCGCACGCCGAGCGACGCGATCCGTTCGATTGCGCCGGGCGCATCGGCCGCGAGCCGCGCTGCGACGCGCCGCTCGACCAGACCGGCACCGGCGGCAACCGTGTCGGCGGCGTGTAAAGCAGGGGAATCGTCGTCCCCCACGGCTGCGGCGATCCCGCCCTGCGCCCAGGCCGAGGATGTCGACTCTCCGAGGCGGCCGTATGAGACGAGCGCGACGCGCAGAGGCTGCAGTTCGAGCGCCGTGAGCATGCCTGCAAGCCCGCCGCCGACGACGATCGCATCGAAGGGCGGCACACCGTTCATCACGGATCGCGTCCGATCTCGGTCATTCGCTGCACCGCGCGGCGCGCGCGCGCTGCAATGTTCGGATCGATCTCGATCTGCGGCGACATCGTCTCGAGCGCGCGCAGAATTTTCGGCAAGGTGATGCGGCGCATGTGCGGACAGAGATTGCAAGGCTGCGAAAATTCGATCTCCGGAAATGCATCGACGAGGTTCGCGGCCATCGAACACTCGGTAATCATCGCCACGCGGCGCGGATTCGTTTCACGCAGATAGCCGAGCATCGAAGTCGTCGAGCCGACGAAGTCGGCATTCTCTAGCACATCGGGCGGACACTCCGGATGTGCGAGCACGACGATCCCTTCATGCCCGGCCCGCAGCGCGCGAATTTCTTCACCGGTGAAGCGTTCGTGCACTTCGCAGTGGCCCTGCCACGTGACGATCTCGACGCTGGTCTTAGCGGCGACGTACGCCGCGAGGTATTGATCGGGCAAAAAGATGACTTTGGAAACGCCGAGCGATTCGACGACGCGCACGGCGTTCGCCGACGTGCAACACACGTCGCTCTCGGCCTTGACGGCAGCCGACGTATTGACGTATGTGACGACCGGGGCGCCAGGATGCGCGGCCCGTAAACGGCGCACGTCTTGCGCGGTGATCGAATCGGCAAGGGAGCACCCGGCAGCGAGATCGGGCAACAGCACGATTTTCTGCGGACTGAGCAGCTTCGCCGTCTCGGCCATGAAATGCACGCCGCACATCACGATAACGTCGGCTTCCGTCGCAGCGGCCGCTTGGGCGAGCGCAAGCGAGTCGCCGACGATGTCGGCAACGCAGCGATAGATTTCCGCCGTCTGATAATGATGCGCGAGAACGATCGCACTGCGTTCTGTCTTGAGCGCTTCGATACGCGCAACGTACGGCGCGTAGAGTTCCCATTCGGCCGGCGTGACGGTCCGCGCGACGCGCTCGTACAATCCGCCGGTAGCGGCTGCAACATCGGCCGTATACGGCCTATCCAAGCGTTCCGGCGCGATCATCTCACTTCCAAGACGCCCCGGCAGCCGGTAACGGTTTCGTCGCTCACAGTCCCTTGACGCTGGCCGTCACGAAGGCCGGCTCCGGCGCACGTGCCTCAGCCGTCGCCGGCAAGGCGTTTTCCAGGGGCGCGGCGATCTGGTCCGCGGCCGCATAGGGATCGCCGCTCGACTGCTGCGCAACCGTCGCGATTCGGGCGGCGATGCGCGCCTCGAGGCGCCCGAGCACGAGTGCCCGGACGCGGTGCGCAAACGCGCTGCGCCGCTTGCGCGCGAGCTCGCCGCTTTCGCGCAGATACGCTTCGTGCTGCCCGATGACGGCCCACAGCCGGTCGAGCCCGACGTTCTCGCGCGCTTGCGTGGCCACCAGTTCCGGGACCCAGCCCGAAAAATCGAGCATCTCCATCATCCCGCGGATCTCGCGCTGCAACTGTAGCGCCATCGGGTGATCGGCCTTGTTGACGACGAACACGTCGGCAATTTCGAGGATGCCGGCCTTGAGCAGCTGCACGGAGTCGCCGCTGCCCGGCTGGAGCGCGACGAGCGTCGTGTCGGCAAGCTCGGCGATTTCGATCTCCGACTGCCCGACGCCGACCGTTTCGACGATGACGACGTCGAGCCCGAAGGCATCCATAAAGGCGACCGCGTCGCCCGTTGCGCCCGCCAGGCCGCCGAGATGTCCGCGACTCGCCATCGAGCGGATGAACACGTCGGGATCAGTGAAGTGCTCGCCTAGGCGGATCCGATCGCCCAAGATCGCACCGTGTGAAAAAGGCGAGCTCGGGTCAACCGAAACGATGCCGACGGTCTTGCCCTGCGCCCGAGCAACGCCGATCAAGCCGCTGCAAAGGGTCGACTTGCCGACGCCCGGCGGCCCCGTCAGTCCGATGGTCGCGGCTCGTCCCGTGCGATCGAAAAAGCGGTGCATCAGAGCCGCGCCCTGCCCGCTCTCGGCGCGCGAGATGGCGCGCGCCAAACCACGCGGCGATTTCGCCTCGAAGAGTGCCGCAATGCGCGCGTCGGGGTCGGTCATCGGGCGTTCCGTTCGATGGAAAATCCGTTCCCTCCAGAGGTGTCGGACGTTGCCCGATCTGCGCCTTCTGCGTGATACGGCATAGCCGAATCTTGCACGGATTCAGCGTCGCTGAATCCACCCGGCGCAGCGCGTAAAACGGCGACTCTCACCGCAGCGTCTGCGCTCGTACACGGCCTCGATCTCGGACGGCGTTCCAGAGACCTGCCGCCGCGAGAGCGACGAAGAGAGTCGGCACGAGCGCGCACAACCCAAAGACGACGGGCCACAGGCCGAAGCCCCCGGCGCGCGCAGCGGCGCCCAACGTGAGCGCCCACAGGATCAGAGCGCACAAAAGGTTGCCCGCGATCATGAAGCCGAGCCGCGCAATCTCCGAGAGAACCGCAAGCGAGCCGCGGCGGGGCGCTTCGCGGACGATATGCGCGACGTAAAGCCGCCGATAGGCGAAGTACTTCTCTAGGAAGTGGTCGCGGAAACCCGACACACCGGAATCCTTCGCGCCGGGAACGCCGCCTCCGGCCGACTAACGATGAAGCGATGGACCAGATCGGGTATTATCGCTATGCGACCGCGACACACGACCGCATCGTCTTTGCCTGCGAGGACGATTTGTGGTCCGTCCCGCGCGACGGCGGCATCGCTCGGCGCTTGACCGCCAGCGCCGGGGAAGTTTCGACGCCCCGCCTATCCCCCGACGGCAAGACCCTCGCCTTCGTCGGGCGGGATGAAGGCCAGCCCGAAGTCTATACGATGGCCGCCGCAGGCGGCGAGCCGCGCAGGCTCACATTTCTCGGTTCCGACGCGTGCATCGTCTCGGGCTGGACGCCCGATGGCTCCGGCATCCTCTTCTGCGCCGACGCGAATGCCCCGTTCGTGCGTGAAACGCACGGGTATCGGGTTGCAACCGCGGGCGGCGTGCCGGAACCTCTGCGCCTGGGTCACGCGCGCAGCCTCTCGCTGGCCGCGAACGGCCGCTTTGCGATCGGCCGCAACAACGACGACCCGGCCCGCTGGAAACGCTACAAAGGCGGCACCGCGGGCGACCTGTGGGTCGAAGGCGACGCCGGCCGCTTTTCGCGCCTGATTTCGCTGCCCGGCAACCTCGTCTGGCCGATGTGGATCGGCGAACGTGTTTTCTTCCTCTCCGATCATGAGGGTATCGGCAATATCTATTCCGTGCGCGCCGAGGGCAGCGACCTGCGTCGCCACACGCACGAGACCGAATACTTCGTACGCTTTCCTTCGACGGACGGAACGACGATCGCATACACGACCGGCGCCCGCATCGCGCTGCTCGATCCGCGCACGGACGATGTCCGCTACGTCGCGGTCGACGCGCCCTCGGCTTCCGCGCAGGTCAAGCGCCGCTTCATCGAGCTCGACGAGGGTCTCGAAGGGGTCGCGCCCAGCCCCGACGGCACGGCGCTTGCGCTCATCTCGCGTGGGCGCGTGTTTACGATGCCGCTGTGGGAAGAGGCGGTCGTCGCTCACGGAGCCGGTAGCCGCGTTCGTTATCGCTTAGCCCAGTGGCTGCGCGACGGCGAGCGCTTCGTCTGCACGAGCGACGAGGGCGGCGCGGAGCGGCTCGAGATCCGTCGCGGCGACGGCGAAGCGGCGCCTCGCACGCTCGAGACCGGCGACCTCGGGCGGGTGGTGGAGCTGGCCGTCTCGCCGACGAACGATATTGCGGCACTCGCCAATCACCGGCACGAACTGCTGCTCGTCGACCTCGACGACGGCGCAGTTCGGACGCTCGACCGCAGTCCGGCTTCGAACCTTTCCGATCTCGCCTTCTCGCCCGACGGCCGGTGGCTGGCGTACGCCTGCGCGGTCAAACCCGACGACGCTGCCGGGGCCAACCGCGACACGTCGATCGTACGGATTGCCAAGGTCAAGTCGGGCGCGGTTCACGACGTCACGCCGCTGCTACGCGTGGATCGGGCGCCCGCTTGGGATCCCGACGGCGACTTTCTGTATTTCATCTCGACACGCGATTTCAACCCGGTCTACGATGCGCTGCAGTTCGATTTGAGTTTTCCGCAGGCGTCACGGCCGTTTCTTTTGACCTTGCGCGCCGACGTCGGCGACCCGTTCGTCCCCAAACCCGCGCCGCTGCACCGGCATAAACACGACGACGAACGCGAGGATGAACGCAAGACCGACAAGCCTGTGCGCATCGAGATCGACTTCGAGGGAATCGGCGGCCGCATCATCGGCTTTCCCGTCGACGAGGGCAACTACGAAGCGATCGTCGCAACGCGCGGGCGCGCACTCTTCACGCAATTCGCCTCGCACGGCATCAAACCGCAAGGCAACACCTGGGAAGACGACGACGAGACGGGGACCCTGCTCGCGTACGATTTCGAGCAACAGCGGCTCGCGCCGCTCGCGCAGGACGTCGGCGACATCGACCTCAGCCGCGATGGCCGCACGCTCGTCTACACCTCGCATGAACGTCTGCGCGCTATCGACGCGCTCGGGGATCTTCCCGATGACGGACAAGATGAACCGAAACCGCAAAATGATCCGGGCCGGCGCACGGGCTGGCTCGATCTCTCGCGCGCCAGCGTCGAAGTCGAACCGCGCGACGAGTGGGCGCAGATGTATCACGAAGCGTGGCGCATGCAGCGCGAGCAGTTCTGGGACGAATCGATGTCGGGGGTCGATTGGAATCTCGTGCGCGAGCGCTATGCGAAACTGCTTCCGCTCGTACGCACACGTTCCGAACTCTCCGACGTAATGTGGGAGATGTTCGGAGAACTCGGCACGTCACACGCGTATGAGATCGGCGGCGACCACCGCAAGCCGCCGCAATATCGGCGCGGCTTTCTCGGCGCCGATTTCAAGTGGAACGGCGACGGTTACGAGATCGTCAAGATGTATCGCGGCGATTCGTGGAACCGTGAGACCGATTCTCCGCTCGCCGCTCCCGGGACATGCGTGCGTGAAGGTGACGTGCTCGTCGCGATCGGCGGCCGTGCGCTCGCGCAGGACGTAACGCCCGACGAGCTGCTCGTCAACGCGGCGGGCCGTGATGTTTCACTTGCTTTCGGCGCGGGCAAGGCGCGCCGCCGCGTCGTCGTGCGGGCGTTACGCGACGAACGGATGTTACGTTACCGCGCCTGGGTCGACGACAACCGGGCGTACGTCCACGCACAGACGGGCGGCCGCGTCGGTTATCTGCACATTCCCGACATGGGGCCGTGGGGCTTCTCCGAATTTCACCGTGGCTATCTTTCGGAGTTCGGACGCAATGCATTGATCGTCGACGTGCGCTACAACCGCGGCGGTCACGTTTCCCCGCTGCTGCTCGAGAAGCTGGCGCGCAAACGGATCGGCTACGACATCTCGCGCTATAACCCGCCCGAACCCTATCCCAAGGAGTCGGTCGGCGGTCCGATGGTGGCGCTCACCAATCAGTTCGCCGGCTCCGACGGCGACATTTTCAGCCATGCCTTCAAACTGTACAAACTCGGGCCGCTCGTCGGGAAGCGCACGTGGGGCGGTGTGATCGGCATCGAGCCGTACCACCGTCTGGTCGACGGCACGATTACCACGCAGCCGGAGTTTTCATTCTGGTTCGTCGACGTCGGCTGGAAGGTTGAGAACTATGGTACCGACCCCGATTACGACGTCGACATCGCGCCGCACGACAGCCGCAGCGGCATCGATCCGCAAATGCAGAAGGCGCTCGAATTGATCGCAGAGTTGCGCCGTTCGAGCAACGGCAAGCCGACGTTCGATGTGCGTCCGACGTTGCCGATTCCATTGGAACTCGTGCCGCTGTCGTGAACGAAAGTCCGGCATCGCCGGATTTCCGGGCGGACCGCCGAGCAACGGTCGGCGGCCTTCTGGTCGTGGCCGCCGCACTCTGCGCGTTCCGTGCCACAGCGGCGCCGGCGCGCGCCGAGGTGCTGCCGAGCGTCGATGAATTGTTTGCGCGCGACCGGTTGGCGAGCGGAGCCGAACGGCGTCCGATGACCGAACGTGAGACGTGGGAGATTCGCGGGGCGGGGTTGGCGGGCACGCGCGTGATCGTGCGCCGCGGCAGCGACAGCCTCTCGTCGATGGTGCTCGGACCCTTCCGGAGCGAACGCGGCACCGACCGCGGTCAGCATTGGCATCAGAACGACAACGGCGAAACGGTGCTCGATCGTCCCGATCCGTCGGGCAACGAGCGCATCATCGCACAGAACGTCGCGCGCGTACGCGAACCGGTCGACGCGTGGCTTGCGACGCAAGCGTATGCGAGCGGACACGTCGTGCGGACGTATTTCAATCCGCGCACGTATTTGATCGTGCGCGTCGAGAAGTCGTTCGCGGGACGGACGTCGCACGCATCGTACGATGATTTTCGAAGTGACGCTCATGGCCGAACGCGGGCTTGGCACGAGTTCGGCGGCGAAGACCGTCCTGAGACGGGGTTCGATTATCGGCTCGTCCGCGATGAACTGGCGCTCCCGCTTACGCCCGGCACATTTGCGATCCCACCCCAGCGGCGCAGCCTCATCGAATTTCCGGCGGGAACGCGGACCGTACGGTTGCCCGCGCGCATCGAAAACGGACGAATTTACGTTCGGCTGACGGTCGCCGGTCGCGGCCTCGACTTCCTGTTGGATTCGGGCGCTGCGGCGATTTCGATCGACGCTCGCCTCGCGCGCCGCTTGGGATTGCAAGCGTACGGCCGCGCGACGCAAACCGTCGCCGGCAGTTTCGCAGCGAGCCGCCTGATCGCGACGCAAGTCGGCATTGGGCCGCTAACGATGCACGATGTGGTGATGCGGGCCATTCCGATCTCCATGCGCGAGGGTACCGCAACGCGCGTGGTCGGACTACTCGGCTTCGATTTTCTCGACGCAGTCGCGCTACGCGTGGACTATGCGAACGGAACCGTCGACGCATCGCGCCCCGGAAGCAGCGCGCCGCCCGTGGGCGCCGTGCCGCTCGACGTGCGGCTGGGCTCACAGATACCAGTTACGCGCGCGAGCGTCGGCGCCGCAAGCGGCAACGACTTTATCCTCGACACGGGCGCCGAGTTTTCGCTCGTCCTATTCCAACGTTTTACGCACGCCCACCCCGACCTCGCGCTACCGCTGCGCGCCGGCGCGCGTCTGGGTGCAGGCATCGGCGGTGCGATGGCCTACCGCATGCTCGTGCCGCAGCGGCTCATACTCGGGCCCGTGATGTTCGAAGCGTTGCCGAGCGCGGAGGCGGTCTCACCCAACGCCCTCGGCTTCGACGATGAGGACGGCCTCATCGGCGGCGACGTGCTCCGCCGCTTTACGCTTTACCTCGACTATGCGGCGAACCGCGTGTGGCTCGCGTATCCCGACCGCCGTTGACCTGGGGAGGCATTCCTGCTACCATAAAAGAGCCGAAGCAGGGTCGCGTCTGCGCCCTCACCGGATGCCTGCGGGTGATCCGGTCGCACGAAAAGGACCGTCGGTAGGTCTTTCGCGTGGGATGCTCGGCATCGCCACTTTTTTTTATCCCTTCGCTTTCGAGGAACTCTGCCATAGCACGACCGCTGCGTATCAACGATCAAATCCGGATCCGTCAAGTCCGCGTCATCGACGACGAGGGCACGCAACTCGGGGTCATGCCGACGGAAAACGCAATGGCGCTCGCGCGCCAGAAGGGGCTCGACCTCATCGAGGTCTCGCCCACGGCGATGCCGCCGGTTTGCAAGATCAGCGATTACGGTCGACTCAAGTACGAGCAGTCCAAGAAAGACAAAGACACTCGCAAGAAGCAGAAAAATTGGGAGCTGAAGGAAGTCAAACTGCGGCCCAAGATCGAGACGCACGACTACGAGACCAAGGCCCGCATGGCCGAGCGGCTGTTGCTCGACGGCGGCAAGGTGAAAGTCACGATCATGTTCCGCGGCCGTGAGATCACCTACACGAGCTTCGGAAAACGTCTACTCGATCGCATGGCAGCCGACATGACGCCGATTGCGACCGTCGAGCGCGACGCGAAGCTCGAAGGCAAAAACATGTTCATGATCCTCGCGCCGCGCGCCGTTCCGACCGGACCACCGAAATTTACGCACCCGCACGATCAGGCGCCGCCTCCGCCGAGCAGCGACGGAGCACGTGCGACCGTCCCGCCACAAGGAGTCTCTTCCAGTGCCTAAGATCAGAACGCACCGCGGAACCGCAAAACGCGTCAAGGTGAGTGCCAACGGAAAAGTTTCGCACCGTCATCAGTTCAGCGGCTGCGGTCACATTCTGAGCAAGAAGACGCGCAAACGCAAGCGGAACTTTCGTAAGGATCAGCCCGTCTTCGCGGGCGACCTCAAACGGTTCGCGCCGCAAATTCCTTATTTGCTTTAGGAGTCGCCATGGCACGTATCAAACGCGGCGTTGCAAAATCGGTACATCGCCGCAAAGTGATGAAGCTCGTCAAGGGCTTTCGCGCCGCCCGCCGGCGCAACTACCGCGTCGCCAACGAAGCGCTGCTGCACTCGCTGCACTACGCTTATCGCGACCGGCGCGTGCGCAAACGCGATTTTCGGTCGCTGTGGATCAGCCGGATCAACGCCGCGGCACGTCGCGAAGGGCTCTCGTACTCGCGCCTGATCGACGGCCTCAAGAAAAGCGGCGTAACGCTCAACCGCAAGACGCTCGCGGAGTTGGCCGTTTCCGACCAAGCGGCGTTCGACTCGCTGCTTGCGGTTGCGAAGGCGCAGTTGGAAACGCGCGCTTCCGTCGCCTAGCGACCTTCGCATCGAGGAGACTCCTCAAGCGCAACTCATTTCAACCGATACCGTTCCAAAGGACCAGCATGGCGACTCAGACAAGCACCTCACCGTTCAAACGACCGGCCCGCGACTACCCGATCGCTATCGGTCTCGCGGTCATTCATCTGGGGGCGCTCGGAATATTCATCCCGGCGCTCTTTTCGTGGTCTGCGGTTGCGGTCGCCGTCGGTCTCTACATTCTGACCGGGATGGGCATTACGCTTGCCTATCACCGGTTGCTCACGCACCGCAGCCTCGTGGTCGCAAAACCGGTCGAGTACGCGCTGACCTTGATCGGCGTCCTCGCGCTGCAGGGAGGGCCGATCGAGTGGGTCGCGCAGCACCGCGCGCACCATGCGAACACCGACCGCGACGGCGACCCGCACGATTCGCATCGCGGCATGCCGTGGGCACACTTCGAATGGCTCTTCCGTACGAATAAGGATCGCGTGGCGCCCGAAGAGCGCGCGCGCTGGGCGCCCGATCTCGTCAAGGATCCGTTCTATCGCCTCGCCGACAAATACAATCTGTTGATCACGATTGCCCTAGGGCTCGTGTTGCTGGCGCTGGGCGGATGGTCGTGGGTCGTGTGGGGCGTCTTTGCGCGCCTCGTCTTCACGTATCACTGCACGTGGCTGGTCAACAGCGCCTCGCATGCGGTCGGCTATCAGAGCTTCCGCACCGGCGACCGCTCGACGAACAACTGGTGGGTCGCGATTCTCACCTTCGGGGAAGGCTGGCACAACAACCATCATGCCTTCCCGTTCTCCGCCAGGCACGGTCTGCGGTGGTTCGAGTTCGATCCCACCTACTGGACGATCAAACTGATGTCATGGCTGCAGGTCGCGCGCAACGTGAAGCTGCCGACCCGCGAGATGCGAGAACGTCTCGCTATTCGAAAGCCGCTCGCCTCCTAGACTAAGGCCTGGCTCAGCTCGAGCGGCTTCGAGCCCACGCCAGAGCAATCTGCGTCTTCGAGTCGCGCATTTCGTCGCGCTCGACCAGCGCCCAGGCCTCATCGATCGGCCACACCCGGAGCTCAAACTCCTCGTCGGGCTCCGGCTGCGCTTCGCCCGCGCTCAAGCCCTCCGCGACGAAAAACTGGATGCGCTCTTGTCCGTAACCCGGAACGGTGTAGATGCTCCACAAAGGGCGCAACGACTCGGCGCGGTAGCCGGTTTCCTCCAGCAGCTCACGCTTGGCCGTTTCCAGCGCCGGCTCACCGCGTTCGATCATTCCCGCGGGAACTTCCCAGAGGTCTTGCTCGACGGCATGACGATGCTGTTTGACGAGGATGATCTCGCGCGGACTCGGTTGCGCGATGATGCACACTCCGCCCGCATGTTCCACGACCTCGACTTTGCGAGTTCCGCCGGCACGAACCTGATCGATCTCGTCGATGCGCAGGTTGAGCACCCGTCCGCTATAGATTCGTTCCGACCCATGCACTTCCACCCGGTGCGGCTTCGCCGCACCTAGCGCCTCAGCTTCCGCTACGGCACAAAGGAACGGTTGAAGCCCGGTTTCGCCACCGCGCAGACAAGCTGCGCGGGGCGAGGTGTCTCTAAGTCTAAGCGAGGCGGCCGAGTAGTTCGATCATGAGGCCGATTTCGAGGGCGGCGACTGCCGTGCCGAGCGACCAGCGCGCGGGATCGGCGACGAAGGCGATCGCGGCGACGATGGCGGCGAGGAAAGCCGTATCGCGCGCCGCGTGCAACCGGGCGGATGGGACGCCCGCCCGATAATTACGGCGGAAGGCATAAATGATCACAACGGCAAGCAGCACAAGCGCCGAAATCGTCAGCCCGCGGAATTGTGCGACCTGCTGCAACAGAGCGCTTCCCCCGAATAGGACGGCTAGGGCCATGACGGCAATCCAAAGGGACTCGACGGTTCGCGCCCTCACCGTGAATCCTCTCGCCGCTTTTGCGGAATTCCCCTTGGGATTCCGTTTCGTCAAAGCCCTTACGTCCTGCCGTGCGCCGATCGGCGCGCGACGGCGGCGGCGCCGGTAAGCTCGTGCCGACCCCGCTCGGATCGCACTCACCTCGCTTGGCCGGCGTGCGCGCACTGCTTCATAAAAAGGGCCGCTCGGAGCAGCGCCGTTTCGCCATCGAAGGGCTGACCCTGCTTCAGGAGGCGCTCCAGGCCGGCCGCCGGCCGGAAGCGCTTTACGTGACCGCGGCCGGCCTCGCTACGCTCGGGGCGCTGGCAAACGGTTTCGCCGATCGGCTCTTCATCGTCGCACCTGGGCCGATGGAGCGCCTGTCCGATTTGGAGACCGCGCCCGGGATCGTCGCGGTCTATCCCGAGGAGCTCGATGAACTCGGGGAGCTGCTTAGCGACGGCAACCCCGGCCTCGTCCTTGGCGTGGCGGATCCGGGCAATGCCGGGACGCTCATGCGCTCGGCCGACATCTTCGGACTGCGCAACGTCATCTTCGATGAAAGCGCGATAGAACCGTACAATCCGAAGCTCGTGCGGGCGACGATGGGCGCGCTCTTTCGGGTCGGCCTGGCAATCAGCACCGTTGAGTCGCTCGTGGTCCAGGCCCGCCGGCACTCTTATGCGGTCGTCGTAGCTGACCGGTCGGGCTCGCCGCTATCGGGGTTCACCTTTGCCCGCAAATCGTTGATCGTGATCGGACACGAGCGCCGCGGCGCGCAAGGGTGGCTCGAACAGGCCGATGACGCGGTCGCGATCCCCCAAGGGGGCCACGGCCAAAGCCTCAATGCAGCGGTCGCCGGCAGTATCGTCATGTATGCATTTTCGCAACAATTCGGCAGCGCAAGTCCCGGCTCGTAATCTTCAGAAAACGACCGTTTGTCAAGACTTGGCGACCCCATTGCCCTATGTTATACTCGCTTCAGTCTCATGCGGCTGGGCGCCGTGACAATCAATAACGAGGAAGGGTACACGCCGACTGATGCGCACTAGCGACCGCTTCTGGAAACTGTTCACGAGCACGGGATCCGTCTACGCGTATTTAATGTATCGACAAAATAATCAAGCCCCCGCGAGCAGCTGAGTAGCCTCGGTCCGCCCTAGAAAAGAAGTCGCGAACGCCCGGCCGAATCGGTCGGGCGTTCTATGTTGAAAGCACGACTGGAAGCGCTTGCGCAGGAGCTCGAGGCTGCGCTCGCCGCCGCGACGGACGAGGCCGCCCTCGAAAATATTCGCGTGCGTTTTCTCGGCCGCTCGGGCGAGCTCACGAACGTTCGTAAAACGATCGGAACGTTGCCGGCCGCGCAGCGGCCCGAAGCCGGCAAGATGATCAATACGGCCTCGGCCGAACTGGAAGCGCGCATCGACTCCGCGCGACATGGTTTAGAACTGAAGCAGCTCGAACGGCGGCTTGCACAAAAAATCGACGTCACGTTCCCCGCGACGCCGGCACGGGTGGGTTCGCTGCACCCGATCCGGCGCACACTCGAAGATGCGTGCGGCTATTTGCAACGTCTGGGCTTTGCAGTCGTCGTCGGCAACGAAGTGGAGAGCGAACGCTACAACTTCGATGCGCTCAACATCCCCCCCGACCACCCCGCACGCGAAGGTCTAGACTCCTTCTATCTGCGTCCGGGCGTTCTGCTGCGGACGCACACCTCGCCGATGCAGGTCCGCACGATGGAAGCAGTGCCTCCGCCGCTGGCAATCGTCGTTCCGGGTAAGGCCTACCGGCGTGATGCGGTCGACGCGCGGCACTCGCCGATATTCCATCAGATCGAAGGTCTGCTTGTTGCTCCGGGCATCCATCTGGGGCATCTCAAGGGAACGTTGACGGGCCTCCTGCGCGAACTCTTCGGTGTAGCGCAAGCGGTGCGTTTTCGACCTTCGTTTTTTCCCTTCACGGAACCAAGCGCAGAAGTCGACACGACGTGTCCCGGCTGTGGCGGCGGCGGCTGCAAGACGTGCGGCGGCTCGGGTTGGATTGAAGTCGGCGGTGCGGGCATGGTGCATCCCGACGTGCTGCGCAATGCGGGTTACGATCCGGGCGCCGTGCAAGGTTGGGCTTTCGGAATCGGCATCGAGCGCATCGCGATGGTTCGCCACGATATCGACGACATCCGCGTCCTGTTCGAAAACGATCCGCGCGTCTTAGCACAGTTACGCTAGTGAATTCAGCTACGCTGAACCCGTGCAGAGGCGGCAGCCGGGCAAAGCCCGACAAATTCCAAGTGGCTACGTAAGTATGAAGCTTCCGCTCGCATGGCTGCGCGATTACGTCGCCTGCGATCTCGATGCCGACGCAATCGCCGCACACTTTGCGGCCCTCGGATTCCCGGTTGCCGCCATCGAACGGCGGCCGCTGCTTTCGGGCATCGTGGTCGGCCGTCTTTCCAACGTCGCCAAACATCCCGCCGCCGATCGGCTGCAAGTTTGCACGGTAGACGTCGGTTCGGAGCGTCCGCTCACGATCGCGACCGCCGCGACCAACGTGCATACGGGCGACGTCGTTCCGGTCGCGACGATCGGCGCGCAGCTCGTCGGCATGCAGATCGCGCCGCGAACGATGCGGGGCATCGCGTCGGAGGGGATGCTTTGCTCCGCGGACGAGATCGGACTTGAAGCGACATGGTTCGAAGCCGGCATTCTGCAGCTCGAACGCGAGTTGTCGAGCGGAGTGGACTTCACGGCATCGTTCGGCCTAGACGAACCGGTGCTCGACGTCGAAGTGACGGCCAACCGGGTCGATGCGATGTCGGTCCTGGGGCTCGCGCGCGAACTTGCGGCCGCACTCGGCACGACGGTTCGTGAGCCGTCGCTCGCAATCGAGCGCACGCTGCCGCCGCCGACGCCGCCTGACTGCGTTCGCATCGAAAGTCCTGATTGCAAACGCTTCGTCGCGCAGCGGGTGTCGGGCGTCCGCGTCACTGCCGCTCCTTTCTGGATGCGCGTGCGGCTTGCACTCGCCGGACAACGGCCCATCGACAACATCGTTGACGTCTCGAACTTCGTGATGCTCGAAGGCGGTCAGCCGTTGCACTTCTACGATGCGGACCGCATCGCGGGCGGAACACTCGTCGTGCGCGACGCGTGTGGCGGTGAGCGATTGCGAACGATCGATGGTGAAGAGCGTACACTCGATGCCCGTTTCCTTGTGATCGCTGATGCACGCGAGCCGCAGTGCATCGCCGGATTGAGCGGCGCGGCGACGAGCGCGGTATCCGACGCGACGCACGAGATCCTCATCGAAGCCGCGACCTTTTCGGGGCCGCGCGTGCGGCGCATGAGCGTGGCACTCGGCTTACGGACCGAGGCCTCGAGCCGGCACGAGAAGGGATTGCCGCTTGCACTTTCCACGTGGGGCGCCGCGCGCGCTGCGCATTTGCTCGAACGCGGCGGCGCGGGCGTTCATGCGGCTGCGACCTTCGGCTCCGACGTTGTAGCCCCGACGCCGATTGGGTTCGATTCGGCTCGGGTGCCGGCGTTGCTCGGGGTCGACGTTACGGCGGCCGAATCGCGGCACGCGCTCGAAGCCCTCGGCTTTGCCGTCCGCACGACGGACGGACACATCGAGGCGACGCCGCCCGGATGGCGCGGCGACGTGCGCATCGTCGAAGACGTGGTGGAAGAGATTGCCCGCGTCATCGGCTACGATCGCATTCCGGCCGTGCTGCCGCCTCTCTTCCCGGCGCAGGTTTCGAGCGACCCGTATCGCCGCGAGGAAGGCGCCGCGCATGCACTAGCGGAGCTCGGCTATGCGGAAATCGTGACGCATTCCCTTGCGCCCACGGCGGTCGCGGAACGCTATCGCCGGGCGGGCATTGCGCTACCGGAGGAGATCGTCGAAATTCGCAACCCGCTATCCGAAGAGCAGCGCTACTTGCGTTTTTCACTCGTACCGAGCCTACTCGCGCACGCGGCCGCATTTGCGGACGAGGGCCCGCTGCGCACGTTTGAGCTCGGCCACGTTTTCGAGGGCGAGCAGCCCTCCGAGACGACGATGCTCACATGGCTTGCGGCGCTCGCGCGCAGCGACGAGCCGACCTGGCGCGACGACGGCTTCTCGCTGTTCAAAGGCGAAGCGTGCGCGCTCGTACGCACCCTTACCGGGAGCGATCCCGAAGCGGTCGTGGGCTTCCTGCCGGGCTTGCATCCGGGGAAAACGGCAACCTTACGCATCGACGGGAGCGGCGTTGCGACGATCGGTGCCGTCGATCCACGGCTGCTCGCGGCCTACGACCTCGACCGGCGGGTCTATGTCGGCTCATTGCAATTGAATGATTTGGCCGCGTACCGCACACCGCGCTACATCGCGCCATCCAGGTATCCGGCCGTCGCGCGTGATCTTGCGGTCATCGTCGCGCCCGAGGTCGCCGCGACCGAGATCGAGCACGCCGTGCGCGCCGGCGCCGACGGCGCCATTGCGAACGTGCGCGTTTTCGACGAGTACCGCGGTCCACAGGTCGGTGAAGGGAAGAAGAGCCTCGCGGTACGCGTCATGCTGCAACGCTTCGACGGGACGCTCACAGACGCCGACGCCGATGCGTACGTCGCATCGATCCTCGTTTCGCTGCGCGAACGTTGCGATGCGAAACTACGTGAGTAAATCTTCTCGATGACGCTGACGTGGCCGGACGTCGTCATCGCGTTCATCGTGCTCTTCGGCGCACTCCGTGGGTTTAAGCGCGGACTCGTGCGCGAGCTCGCCGGAGCGATCGCGCTCGTCTTTGCGATCACCGCAGGCTTTCGATATCCCGGCATCTGGGACGGGTTCGTGCGCGAACGGTTTGGGCTCGGTTTTGCCGCGGCCCACGTCGTGGGCATGCTCGCGTACGCGGCCGCAGCCTACGCGATCGTGCTCGCACTCGGCGCAGCGCTGTCGATGGTCGCAAAACTGCCGCTCATTGGCATCGGAAACGCGCTCCTGGGCGCACTCGTCGGCGCCGCCAAGGCGGGGGTCGTCGTCTGGGCGATGCTCTACGTCGCGCTGTTCCTTCCGCTCGCGCCATCGGTGCGCGCGGACCTGCACCGCTCGCAGCTCGTCGCCATCCTACGACAACCGACGCGCCGACTCGATGCCGCGCTACGTTCGTCGCTGCCGAGCTTCCTTCAGCCGATGGCCGACTCACTGTTCGCCCAACACGACCGCTAGGCTAGGACACGCGGCTGCAGTGAATCCGTGCACGATTCGGCCGGCCGAATCATGCGCGAAGGTTGAACGTCGGGCTAAGCCCAGGCGTTTCTCGGCTACGGCGCCTCGGATCGCGGCGTGGATTCAAATCGCGGCGTGGATTCAATTAGCGGAGCGATGGGAGAAAGGCGTCCGCTTGCAGTTCCATGGCGGGGAAGGCCGCGAGTTGAAACGTCATCGTATGGCGCAAGGTTGCAACGTTCGAGTACAAGCGACCGTGGGGCTCGGTGTGGTGCACGACTACGTCGCGCTTTAGGTCGACGATAATATAGTCGAGGATGCCGAACCGCGCATAGAGCGGCAGCTTCACCTTGCGATCCTTAGCCAGTGATGTTTCGGCGATCTCGATCATCGCTAAAATCTCACTCGGCTCCGCCCGGGTCTCGAAATCGCGGGCAACGCTCGGTGCCAATACCGCGACGTCCGGCTGCGGTTCATCGTGAAAACCGAGCGGAAACGAACCCTGGCCTGATACGATGGCTTGCTCGCCGAGCGCCGCGTTGAGATATCGCACGGCGTGCGCGTGCACGAGCCAGTGCCGCTTGCCAATGGGACTCATTGCAACGATCTGTCCGTCTAGCAGCTCGACGCGTTCGGTTTCGTCGAGGATTCCGACCTTGACGAGCCGGTGGTACTCGTCGACCGTAAACCTGCGCGGCTCGTATTCGATTGCCATTTCACTCACCTCACGGTATCCCGTCGAGATGATCGTTTCGTGACCGAATCATGATGAGCCTCGGTTTGGCTCACGCAGCAAAGGATGCGGCCTTGTAGGGATTGCGCGCCGACTGGGGGAGTGCTGGTGCACTCTAGGAGCTAGGCGGTGGCCGACGCTTCCGTGAGTATGCGGCGTGCCGCTGCGGTAGCCGAAGCGGTATCGACCGCATGCCCATTCGCATGCAGGACCGCTGCGAATGCTTTGAGCGCAGTTGCGATATCGTCCGGCGAAACTGCGCCCATCGTGCCGATGCGGAAAATCTTTCCTTTCAGCCCGGCCTGGCCGCCGCCGATCACGACATCGTGTCGTTCGCGGAGTTCGGCGCGAACCGCTGCGACGTCCACACCGGCCGGCGCACGCAACGCAACAACCGTCACCGAATGTGCACCGGGCTGCGACAGCAGCTCGAGATTCGCCGAACCGGCGAAGGCGCGAATAGCGCGCGCGTACCGGTCATGGCGCGCGTACGCTTGCTGCGCCCCATCTTCGTGATAGCGTGTGAGCGCAGCGTCGAGCGCGAACGCGATGCTGACCGGCGGCGTCCAGGGCGTCTGGCCGGATGCAGCCTGTTCGCGGGCCTTCCGAAGATCGAAATAAAAACGCGCAGCACCATCCGCCATCCGTTCCCACGCGCGCGCGCTCAGTGCAAGCATCGCAAGCCCGGGCGGTGCCGCGAGCGCTTTCTGCGAGGCGCTCACGACGACATCGAAACGCCAGTCATCCATCGCAAACATTGATGCGCCGAGACCGCTTACGCTATCGACGACGACCGTTGCCGGATGATCGCCGACCGCTGCCGCGAGCGCCGCCATGTCGTTTTGCACGCCGGTCGAGGTCTCGTTGTGCGTGAGCAAAATGCCCGCGAATGCGTGCGCGTCGTCGTTGCGCAGGCGTTGCGCGAGCGCAGCGGAATCGAGACCGGCACCGAGCGGCGTCTCGATAATCTCGACCTCGAGACCGTAAACCGCAGCGATCGTCGCGAGCCGCCGTCCGAACACACCGACAGGGCATGCAAGCACTTTCTGTCCCGGCGCGAAGCTGTTGGCGACGGCCGCTTCGAGACCGCCCGTACCGGAGCTTCCCAGTACGACGACATCGCCGTTCGTCCCGAAGATCGGTCGCAGCCCGCGCGCAATTCTTTCGAGCACCGCCGCGAACTCCGGGCCGCGGTGATCGACCAGCGGCGCAGCCATTGCCTCGAGCACTCGGGGTGCGCACATGACCGGGCCGGGAATCAGGAGCCGCTTCGCCACCTTCACGTATCTGTGTGCCGCGGCGGCGATCACCTTTGCGAGGCTGGACAGCGCCTGATGCCGGCCGCGGTATCACCCGGAACGCATCGTACCTTGCAGTATACAGCTCGCTGAATCCGTGCACGATTCGGCGACGCCGAATCCTGTACCAGGTGGAAGTCGGGCGACGCCCGACAAACTTCCGGCAGATGCGATCAGACGAGCGGATTCGGCTTACGGCAGCGACGGCGGGCGGCGGTTGAGCCAGTAAAGTCGGCTCCGCCGACCTCGCGCAAGTCTTGCGCGGCTTACCGCCTTCCGTGGATCCGCGCGTGCTCGTCGGCTTTGCGACGCGTGACGATGCGGGCGTCTACAAACTTCGCGACGATCTCGCGCTCGTGCAGACCGTCGATTTTTTCACGCCGATCGTCGACGATCCGTACGACTTCGGCCGCATCGCCGCCGCTAATGCCCTCTCCGATGTGTACGCGATGGGTGCGACGCCCGTGTGCGCGCTCAACATCGCGGCCTTTCCGCTCGAAACCTTCGGCACCGATGTGCTCGCGCGCATTCTCGCCGGCGGCGCCGATGTCGCGCGCAGCGCCGGCGTCGCCATTGTCGGGGGACATACGGTCAAAGACGACGAGCCAAAATACGGCCTCGCGGTCACCGGCATCGTACACCCGTCGCAGATCGTCACGAACGCGGGCGCGCGTCCCGGTGACGCCCTCGTACTCACCAAGCCACTCGGTACCGGCATTCTCGCCTCCGCTCTGAAGAAGGACGCAATCGACGAAGCGCAGATAGCCGAAGCGGTCGCTTGGATGACGAAACTCAACGCGGGCGCCGCGCGCGCCATGCTTAAGGCGGGCGCACATGCAGCGACCGACGTCACCGGCTTCGGTCTGCTCGGCCACGCATATGAGATGTCGAGCGCGAGCGACGTCGCGCTGCGTATCGCCGCCTCGCAGGTGCCGCGTTACGGGCTCGCGCTCAACATGCTCGCCGCCGGCATCGCGCCCGGCGGAACGCGCGACAACGCCGCCGAGCACGCCGCCTTCACAACGTTCGCAAGCGACGTTACGGCCGAGGAAAGGCTCCTCCTCAGCGACGCGCAAACCAGCGGCGGCCTATTGATCGCCGTCGCGGCGGAATATCTCGACTCGCTACGTGCGGGCCTGCGCGAATGCGGCGCGCTCGATGCCGTTGTGGGGCACGTCGAACGCGGCAGCGGTATCATCGTAGAAGCCTAGAGATATGCCCGTCAAGGACCGGGAGCTCCCCTTCGATCCACCCTAGAAGCAGAGGCTGACGTGCGCGGTGTAGTTCAACGTCGCATGCCCGTTCGGCGGCACGGAGACGTTCCAGGTTGCCGTCGCACTCGACGTTTTGCGATGCGGCAGATTTTCGCTCGTAATCGACCATGTGCCCGGAATCGGCTCGACGAGCAGTACATTGACGGCCTCGTCCTTCGCATTGCCGAGCACGATTGCGTAGGTGCTATCGAAGGTGCAGTTACCGACCCCATGAAAATCGGTCTGCTTCTTATTGGCCGTCACATCGAACGAATCACCGAGGTGCAGGCGCACCTCTTCGTTGCGCGGCGTATGATCGATGCGATCGGAACCCAAAAATAGCGACGAACCGCGACTGTCTTTCTTGTAGAGGCGCACGAGGCCCCCGGGCAACGGGATGCCGAGATCGCCGCCCTTGTTTGTAAAGGTTTCATACACGCCCACATGCAGTTTCGCGCCGAGGTCGGCGTTGGGATTGGAATAGTAGTAACCCGAACCGCGTAGTTCAAGTGTTTTATGAATCGGCACATTACGCGCCGACAGCAGCGACACTTGCTTCGTCTGATTATCGGCAATCGTCGTCGTGCGCGACAACGTGTAGAGATGGTATTCGAAATAGTTCTCTTGCGCAAACTGGTCCGCCGAACGCGCCGTCACCCGCGCGATCGTTCTCAGCGTGTCCTGAGTCGGCTCCTGTGAGACGTTGACATTGCCGGCGACGAGCTGCAAGTGCGCGTCCCGATACGTCGTGCCGCTCGTGTTCGAGAGCGTTACATAACCCTTGAGGGTCATCGTTCGTTCGTCGGAAGCGACGGCGCCGACGTATTGCGCGCTCCAACCGACGTTGTGTGTCAGGTAGCTCAAATCCAATTCTTGATCGCTCGAGCGCCGGCTCTCGAGACCGAGGACGAGCGTCGGCCGGTCTCGCAGACTGGCCGGTAGTCCGGCGTAGACGATGTGGCTGTCGACAAGCTGCGTCTCGATACGATCGCGGTATTGCAGGACGATGCCGTCGTTCGTGCTGAGCAGGCGTGCGTTCTCGCGGCGCGGCTGTCCCGGCGACGGCTTATCGTGGACGATCTGCACGTCATGACCCACGTACTTTTGCAGAATCGAATTCGGTGAAAGCAGATCGAAATTGAAATTCTGCTCCACCACGTCGATGCTGCCCGGGGCCGTATTGCTTTCCAAGAGCGCGGAGGTGGGATCCATGTTGGCGCTGACGTCACGCCATGCGATTCGATTCATCCCCTCGGTTAACGCTACGCGACGCCGGTCGTGCACGAGCGCGAGGCCGCCGTTATATGCGGTGACGTAGACTGCGCTCTGATCGGCAAGCGCACTCGTTCGCTCCCCCGGATCGGCCCCCGCCGTAGACGCCGGCGACATTGCAAACAGGGCACAGCTCAGCGCAGTCACCACATATCGCGGGCTCATCGCCTGCGTTTCTCCGGTTTCTCGTTGCTTGCCTACTGAGCAATCGGGCTTTGCTGAAGCGTGCTTCCCACCGACTTGGGCTTGGGCCGCGGTGCGAGCATCATGACGGCGACGCCGACGATGATCACCGCTGCACCGACGGCAAGCTGCCAACTGAAGCGTTCGTGCAGCAGTGTGATGCCGAGCATGATTGAAACAACCGGGTTCACGTACGAATACGTCGAGGCCAGCGTTGTCGGGACGTTATTCATCAGCCACAGGAACGCACTGAAGCCGACGATGCTGCCGAAGACGATGAGATACAGCAGCGCGCCGAGCGCCGGCGGCGTGAACTCCGTAAGGGCAAGCCGTTCGCCGCCGGCAATGGAAAGAAGCGCGAGAACCAGGGCTGCAACGAGCATCTGCATGGCACTCATCTGCACGACGTCGCTGCCGGCGAGTTTGCGCTGGATCATCGAACCGAACGCCCACGCGATTGAACCGATGACGCCGAGCACCGTCGGTAGAAGCGGTAGATGCTGCGCGCCGCTGGGCGAATACAGAAAGACCATCCCGCCGAGCCCGATCGCGAGCCCAAGCGCCGCGACCGGAGCAAGCCGTTCACGATAGAGCACAAAGCCGAAGCCCGCCATCCACAGCGGCGCGAGCGCAAAGAAGAGCGCGCCGATGCCGGCCGGTATGAAGCGCAACGTCCACGAGAACACGCCGTTGCTCGCGACCAGTAACATGATTCCGGTCAGCGCCGCGCCGCGCCATTCGGCGGCATTGGGCAACGGCACGCGGCGTAAGCGGCACGACGTCCACAAAATGGTGCCGGCCGCGGCGAAGCGCAGCGCCACCATCGCGAACGCGGGAATCGAGGCGACCGCAACTTTGATCGCGGGCGACGTCGAACCCCACAGCACGTACACGACTGCGAGCGCGATCGCCACCGTCAGCGGCCGCACCGCCGGCGGCGCCTTGGCGGGGTGCCGAAGCAACCCCGTCAGCGTTTGCGCGAGGAGACGATGGAACGCCGGGCGACCGGCCGTTTGCCGTTCGTGCGGCTGCGCATCGGGACGACGACGCCGTTCGTGCGCGGGTCGTCGCCGAGCATCACCGGTGTGATGATGCGCTTGCCGAACGCCTGCTCGAAGACCTCGGATACCTCCTCGACCGGCACGAAGCTCATCGTGTCGCGGACTTCTTTGGGCACGTCGTCGAGATCGACTTCGTTGCGCTTGGGCATCACGATCTTCGAGATGCCGGCCCGCTTGGCACCGAGAACCTTTTCCTTGAGACCGCCGATCGGCAGCACTTGTCCGGTCAACGTGATCTCGCCCGTCATCGCGAGATCCGAATCGACCTTCGTGTTGGTCAGCAGCGATGCAAGCGAAGTCGCGAGCGCAATACCGGCCGAAGGACCGTCTTTGGGGACCGCTCCGGCGGGCACGTGCACATGGAGATCGTGTTTCGAGAAATAGTCTTCGGGCAGGCCGAGTTCCCCCGAACGCGAGCGCAGGAACGAAACCGCCGCTTGCGCCGACTCCTTCATGACGTCACCCAGCTGACCCGTCAGCACGAGCTTGCCCGAGCCCGGCATCACGGTCGTTTCGATGAACATAATGTCGCCGCCGACCGGCGTCCATGCAAGCCCGGTCGTGACCCCGACCGACGCAGTGCGCTTTTTTACTTCGTTGTAGAAGCGCGCTTTCGAGAGATAGTCGGGCACGTTCTCCGGCTTGACGCGTGCCTTATAGCGCGGTTCCTCCGCGATGCGGCGCGCCACTTTGCGGAAGATCGTGCCGATCTCGCGATCGAGATTACGCACCCCCGCCTCGCGGGTGTAATCGTTGATCACGACGCGCAGCGCCTGGTCGCCGATCTGCACTTGCGAGTCGCGTAGCCCGTTGGCCTCGCGCTGCTTCTTGAGCAGATAGCGCTTGGCAATCTGCAGCTTCTCGAACTCGGTGTAGCCCGAAAGCTGGATGATCTCCATACGGTCGCGCAGCGGTCCGCTGATCGTCGACAGGTCGTTTGCGGTGCAGACGAAGAGCACTTGCGAGAGATCGAAGGGCAGGTCGAGGTAGTGGTCGCGGAACGAATTGTTCTGCGAGGGGTCGAGCACTTCGAGCAGCGCCGACTGCGGGTCGCCGCGATAGTCGCTGCCGACTTTGTCGATTTCGTCGATCATCATGACCGGATTGCGCGTGCCCGCGTCGCGGAGCGCGCGGATAATCGTGCCGGGCATCGCTCCGATATAGGTGCGCCGATGTCCCCGAATTTCGGCCTCGTCACGCACGCCGCCGACGGAAAGCCGCACGAACTTGCGGCCCATCGCGCGCGCGATCGATTGCCCGAGCGACGTCTTGCCGACGCCGGGAGGGCCGACGAAGCAGAGGATCGGGCCCGTCAGCTTGCGCTTGAGCTTGCCGACCGCCAGATATTCGACGATACGGTCTTTGACTTTCTCGAGATCGTAGTGGTCCTCATCGAGGATCTCGCGCGCCTTGGCGATGTCGATCGCATCGGTCGTCGCGATGCCCCAGGGTAATTGGACGATCCAATCCAGGTAGTTCCGGATCACCGAATACTCAGGCGATGCCGTCGGTACTTTTGAGAGCCGGTCCAGCTCTCGATCCGCCGCTTTGCGCGCGTCTTCGGGGAGCTTTGCTTCGTCGAGCTTCTTGCGAAGATCGTTGGTTTCGGCTTGCTGCGGATCCGTCTCGCCCAATTCTTCTTGAATCGCGCGTAACTGCTGACGCAAGTAAAACTCGCGCTGATTCTTTTCCATCTCGCGCTGGATGTCGGACTGAATCTTATGACCGAGTTCGACGACCTCGAGCTCCTTGGTGAGCATCATCGTCAGCTTGCGCATCCGCTTTTCGGTGTTGCGCTCTTCGAGCAAGGCCTGACGGTCCGCCGTCTCCAGCCGCATGGAGCTTGCGATAAAGTACGTGAGCAGATTGGAGTCATTGATATTATTGACTTCCATCTCCATCTCGCGCGGTGCCTGCGGCAGATAGCCGATCAACTTCGAGAAGAGGCTCGCGAGATTGCGATGCATCGCGGTAAGCTCTTCGGAATCGCGCGTGATGTCGGGCAACTCGGTGTAGTGCACCGCCAGATACGGAACCGATTGCGTAAAAGAATCCGCGCGGAAGACGCTGGTGCCGCCGACGATGCAGCGGATCGTTCCGTCGGGAACTTTGATCATGCGTTGAATCGTCCCGATCGTGCCCACTCTACGGACGTCGTCGGGACCGGGATCCTCGGTATCTTTGTCTTTGAGCGCAACGAGGCCGATCGGGCGTCCGTCGCGTAAGGCCTCCTCGACGAGCGCGATGCCGGGCTTTTTGACGACTGCAAGCGGAATCACGGTGTTCGGAAAGAGCACAGCATCTTGCAGCGGCAGGATGCCGAGGACGTCGGTCGTCTTATCGGCGGCGGCGGACATTAAGCGAGAACCCTTCTAACGGTCATACGGATTTCAGTGCGATGTTTCGGTAACGCGGCCCGCTCGGATACAGGCAGCCGAATGGTCAAGATGCCGTCTCGGTACGAAGCGCTCGCTTCGTCGTAAGCGACCGGCACGGGCAAATGTATCTTCTTGGCAAAGTCGCCGTACGCGATCTCTTTGAGAAGCACCGAGCCGCGCAGCCGGCGTTCGCGATCGTACCGGCGACCCACGATGTAGAGCCGGCGCGCTTCCACCATCACCCGCAAGTCCGTGGGCTCGGCACCGGCGATCTCGACGTCGACGAGCATCGTGCTTCCGTCCACGCTGAGATACAAGTCCGCATTGGGTTCGAATTGACCCGGCCGTGAACGCCGCGCGAGTTCGGCGAACATCGCGTCGAACTCGGCGAAGAAGTCGTCAGTCATTTTAGCACTCTTTGTGACACACTGCTAGAACGAAGGGTTCCGGACCGCGCGGGCGCTGCCTGCTTTGGCTCGGAGCGGGTAATGAACGAGCATGCCTGTTTCGCCTTATCTCCACGCATTAGCTATCGGCGCGGTGGCCGGTTCCCGTTCGTTGGCCGCACCTGCCGCGACCCTCGTCGGCCGCGGCTCTTCACTGGCGCGCGCCGCGGGTGTCTTAGCCGCGGGGGAGCTCGTGGCAGACAAACTGCCGATGACGCCGTCGCGGTTGAGCCCTCCGGCGCTCGGAGTTCGCGCGCTGTCCGGAGCTTGGTCCGGCGGTTCCGTCGCTTTCGCACGTAGCGGAAGCCGGGTGGTGGGCATGGCCTGCGGCCTCGGTGGGGCGCTGCTCGGATCGTGGCTTAGCTACACGCTGCGCGCGACTTTGGTCAAAAAGCGCGGGCTCCCGGATTTTGCCGTCGCTCTCGGAGAAGACCTTATCGCTTTGGGCTCCGCATATCTCGTTACGCGCACGGCTCGAAGCGAGTGAGCAAGCGCGTCTTCGGGTATCGTACCTTCATGAACAGAAGTTTTGTTAGGCCATCAGCCGTCGGCGCCGCGGCACTTGCTGCCGCCATGATGCTCGGTGCGGGTCCGGCCGCCGCCCGGAATACGGCGATGCGTTTCTACGGCATCGTGCGGCACGTATCCGGGAACAACATCAAAGTGTACAACCCGGTACAGAAAAAGACCGTCAGCTTCTTGATCGCCCCGAAGTTTCACAACGTGTTCAAGAAGGGTTCAAAGACGACCCAGCTATCCACCATTGCCCCCGGTCAGTACGTCGAAGTCCGCTACGATCGTAAATTGCTGGGCCAAGCACACGCCGATCGCATCAACCTTCTCGACCACGATAACCGGATTTTTTATAAGCAGTAGCCGCCACGGCGGCGCAGCTGCGTCGGCTGCCGGCCCGGCGGCGCAGGCGTGAACGAGGGTCGCGATCTCGCCTTCGCGTCCCGCTAGCTATGCTTGGGCGGTGGCGGATACGAGTCAAAGCCATACTATGGTGCGGCGAAGAGCGCCAGACCTCAGCAGAACGGTCTGGCGGTTGCGAAACTCTTGAACGCGCTTGAATCCGTTGGCGCTTCGATCGGCCCGTACGACACGCTCATCGCAGGAAGCGCGATGAACCGCGGCGCGACGCTCGTTACGGCAAATGCGCCTCAGTTCTCGCGCGTGCGAAGCCTGAGGTGGGAGGACTGGGAAAAGACGATACCGCCAAAGCAGTGCTGGTCGTAGCAGCCTTCAGTATCGCCCATGCGCGAAAATGCAGCCCTCGGCGTCCACGCTTTCGCGCGACACGCATCCTTGGAGCCGGTTTGGCGCCGTGGGCGTACACTTGAGCAGACGGCGTCCTCCTTATCGAGGAGCAGCCGTGGACGAGCGCAATGGAACCCCTGACGTCTCGATCGTTCCGGTGAACTCGCGGCGCGTGCTCAACCATCCACCGAAGGCGGCGGCGGCCGCGCCGACGAGAAGCAGGAAGAACGCACCGAGTGCGGTCTTGGACACACCTTGCGCCGTGGCGTTTGCCACCTGACGCGTCTTTTGTCCGACGGCCGCTCCGACGGCCTGCGCCTGCTGCGTGGCGGCTTTCGCCTCTTGCGTCCAACCGTCGACGGTGCGCGCCGCTTGCGCCTTGCTGACGTGCTGCTGTGCGGCGACGACGTTGATGAGCGATTGACGATCGGCCGCTCGCGACGTCGCACCGGTGTCGTGTAAGAAGCGATAGACGAGCTCGTTGATGTTTTGGTGCGTGGCTTGCGGATTGAGCGCCGAGGCCTTGGCGCTGTTCCTCGCGAGATTGCCCTGATGCTGAGCTTGACGTCCGAGCGCTTGGGGCGACAGTTTGGGGTTGCCGGTCTGTCGCAAAATCGTCTGGACCTTGCCCGTGACGGTGTCGAGCGTAATACCATTCTTTTTCAACTGCGTCCCGACTGCTGAAGAGATACCGGGCGCAGCCGCCGCCGCGCCGGTACCAGCAGCGCCTACGGCTTTTCCGAGGAGTCCCGTTGCGCCGCCGAGGATTCCGCCGATCGCCGTCGTGAGCACATAGACGGTCACGAGCGTCGTCAAGCTCCAGACGACCACCCCATGAAGCAAACCTTCTACGCGGCGCGGCATCCCGGCGACGGTACCCGCGACCCAACCGCCGATAAAGAGCGCCACCAGAACCGAAAGGAAAAACCAAACCGCTCCGCCGATGCCGAGCCCGGTCGCCGAAGCACCGTCGCTTGAGCCCAGGTGGATCGTGCTGGCCCCGATGCCGATGCCGAGGAAGCTCAAGAGTAACTGGGCGGCCAGAGCTACGAAGAGGCCGGCAAAGATCGCTCCCCACGAAATGCGGCGAGCAACACCTGAAAGACCCGGTGCGAGGCGAGGTTCAACCATCACGAATCCTTTCGAACGGTCGGACGGCTTGCGTTGTCCGACAACGGAATTTCGAGTAACTCATACCCATGTTTCGGGTGTTCCCGGCCAAGAACCGCAACGGACTTTCACCTCCAAGCCGGCGCCCATGCCGGGCGCACAGAAACGGGGGAGAGCATTGCTCTCCCCCATCGCCGTGCTGTAGGCCCCGTGCGGCGCGGCAGTGCGTAAACGCACCCGCCCACCTGCTACATCATGTCGTAGCCGCCGCCCATGCCGCCCATTCCACCGCCGCCCGGCATTCCGCCGCCGGCGCCGTTCTGGTTCTTGGGTTCGGGCTTGTCGGCGATCAGCGTCTCGGTCGTCAGAATCAACGAGCCGATCGAGGCCGCGTTTTGCAGCGCCGAGCGCGTGACCTTGAACGGCTCGACGATACCCGCGTCGATCATGTTGACGAGCTCGCCCGACATCGCGTCGAACCCTTGGCCGGGTTGCGACGCCTTAACCCGCTGCACTTCAACGGATCCCTCGTAACCCGCGTTTTCCGCGATCTGGCGAAGCGGCTCTTCGAGCGCGCGCCGTACGATGTCGACGCCGATCTTCTCTTCGTGCGCCGTACTCGCGCTGCCGTTGGTCGACGGCGGATTGTAGACGTCGAGTACCTTGAGCGCGTGCACGAGCGATGAACCGCCGCCGGGAATCATGCCTTCCTGGACGGCCGCGCGGGTCGCCGAGAGGGCATCTTCGATGCGATGCTTCTTCTCTTTGAGTTCGGTCTCGGTTGCCGCACCGACTTGGATCACCGCAACGCCGCCCGAGAGCTTGGCAAGACGCTCTTGCAGCTTCTCGCGATCGAAGTCGCTGTCGGTGTCTTCCACTTGGCGCTTGATCATCTCGATGCGGCCCTTGATCTGATCGGGCTTGCCCTTACCGTCGACGATCGTCGTCTCTTCCTTGGTGATCTTGACGGTCTTGGCTTGACCGAGCATGTCCGGAGTCACCTTGTCGAGCTTGAGGCCGAGCTCTTCGCTCACGACGGTTGCGCCCGTGAGGGTTGCAATGTCCTTGAGCATCTCTTTACGGCGGTCACCGAAGCCCGGCGCCTTGACGGCAACGGTCGTGAACGTACCGCGCAGTTTGTTGACGACCAGCGTCGCCAGCGCTTCGCCTTCGACATCTTCGGCGATCAGGACGAGCGGCTTCTGCATCTGAACGATCTTCTCGAGCAACGGCAGGATGTCGGCGATGGCCGAAATCTTCCGCTCGGTCACGAGGATGTACGGATCGGTCAAGGTCGCTTCCATGCGCTCGCTGTCGGTGACCATGTATGGCGAGATGTAGCCCTTGTCGAACTGCATGCCATCTTTGGTCTCGACGTCGGTCTTCGTCGATTTCGACTCCTCGACCGTAATGACGCCGTCTTTGCCGACGGCCTGCATCGCCTCGCTGATCAGCTCGCCGATCTCTTTGTCGTTGGCCGAAATTGAGGCGACCTGAGCGATCTTTTCGGGCGTGTCGACTTTGACGACGAGCTTTTCCATCTCGGCGACGGCCATTTCGACCGCCTTGTCGATGCCGCGTTTGATCAGCAGCGGATTGCTGCCGGCGGTTACGTTGCGCAGACCTTCGCGGATGATGGCTTGCGCCAACACGGTCGCGGTCGTCGTGCCGTCACCGGCGATGTCGTTGGTTTTGGAAGCAACTTCCTTGACCAATTGGGCGCCCATATTCTCGAAGGTGTTGGGAAGTTCGATTTCCTTCGCGATCGTGACGCCGTCGTTGGTGATCGTGGGAGAGCCGAACTTCTTGTCCAGGACGACGTTACGGCCTTTGGGCCCTAAGGTCACCTTGACCGCGTCGGCCAAAATGTTTGCACCGCGCTCGAGCGCGCGACGTGCGGTTTCGTCGAAAACGAGTTCTTTCGCAGCCATACTTCTTTATACTCCTGCCGGAACTTTGGCATCGGTGTAGACGGCCAGCACGTCTTTTTCCGAGATGATGAGGTAGTCGGTACCGTCCAGTTTGATCTCGGAGCCGCTGTACTTCGAGTAGATGACTTTGTCGCCGACTTTGACGTCCATGGCAAGCTTGTTGCCGTTGTCGAGCGTGCGGCCGGAACCGACCGCTAGGACCTTCCCCTCTTGGGGCTTTTCCTTGGCGGTGTCGGGCAGGAAGACGCCACCGGCGGTCTTCTCCGACTGCTCGACGTGCTCGACGACCAAACGATCGCCCAAAGGCCTAAGATTCACGCAGAATCCTCCTAAATAACACGTACTGTTGTGTGTTAGCACTCATGGCAGCTGTGTGCCAACAGGGCCAATGTTAGCAGACTCCGACTCCGAGTGCAACTGGTTCGGAGGTTCGAGCGCAGACCCGGCGGCCGGCGATGCCGACGGAGGCCAGCGTCGAAGGAGTCCGCATGGCAGCACGAGGGGCTCGGGTAGCGGACTTCATCTCCCATGGCATCGCGGCTGGCTTTGGCGGCGCGATTTTGATCGACGGCTACCTGCTCGTGGTGCTGGTGGCCTTCTCGCACGTAGCGACGGCGACGGGCTTCTACGAGTTCGTGGCGTCGGGCGCAATTGGGTCCGGGGCGTACCGGCAACCAGGCGCCGTCGCGATCGGGGTGGCGGTGCACTTCCTCGTCAGCGTGGCCTGGGGAGTCGGCTATGCCTATGTCGCTTCACGGACGCCGCAAGTACGGGCTCACCCGTCGATGTCCGGGGTCGTGTTCGGGATCGTCGTGATGATTGCGATGCAACTCGTCGAGGTCGCGGCGAACATTTACCGGGCGCCCGATTCCTTCTCATTCCTGACGGCGCTCGTCGGCCACATTGTCTTTTTCGGCGTGCCGGTTGCCTTTGTCTATCGGCGGCTCGCGGCATGATCGCCGAACTGACCATCGACCGGGATGCCCTGCGCACGAACGTCTCGCGGCTCCGCGCGCTGACCGCTCCTGCGCAATATCTGGCCGTCGTCAAAGCGAATGCGTACGGTCACGGGCTCGTCGAGACGGCGCGCGCGCTCGAAGGAATGGTTGCCGGTCTCTGTGTCTACCGCGCCGATGAAGCGGCGACGCTCCGCGCTGCGGGCGTCCGAGCACCGCTGCTCGTGCTGGGACCGGTGGAATCTCACGATTTGGGGACAGCCCTCGATTGTGAAGCGGCGCTCACGCTGTGGGACCCGACATTCGGGCGCCGGCTGGGCCGGCTTGCCCGCGCACGCGACCTGCGCGCCGCCGTTCACGTGAAGATCGATACCGGCGTCACGCGCCTCGGCTTGAACGTCGCGGATGCCGCCTGCGCGACCAGCGCTTTCCTCGCCGACGCTGGTCTCGCAGTCCGGGGCATCTTCACGCATCTCGCGGCGGCCGAGGAACTGGAGTCCACGTTCACACTCGCGCAGTTTGCTCGGTTCCAAGAGTCGCTTGCACCGGTCGCGGGAGAACTCGACGCGCGCGGCGTGCTTCGCCACGCGGCAGCTTCGGCTGCGGCCATGCTGTACCCGCAATTGCGGCTCGATCTGATTCGAGCCGGAATCGCGACCTATGGCATCTGGCCCTCAGCGCAAACCCGCGCCGCGGCCGGGGACGCCCTCGAACTCGTGCCGGCGCTCCGCTGGTCGACGAAACTCGTGCTGGTGCACGAGGTCGAAGCCGATCGGTCGGTCGGTTATGGTTGCGCTTTCACGACCTCGCGGGCGTCACGCATCGCCGTGCTGCCGATCGGCTATGCGGAAGGTCTACCTCGCGCGCTTTCAGGCGCCGGCATCGCTCTCGTACACGGCCGTCGGGTCCCCTTCGTCGGCCGCATCTGCATGAACATGAGCTTCCTCGACATTACCGACGTCCGCGAAGCCGCGGCGGGCAGCACGGTAACCTTAGTCGGCAGCGACGGCCCGGAAACGCTCGACGCAAGCGAGTTCGCCTTACGAGCCGGCACGATCGGCTATGAACTGGTCGCTCGGCTTCCGGCCGAGGTACCGCGCCGCTACATTGGGGCCGAAACACCGGCCCTTGTCGCGATGCGCGCTTAATCTTGCTCTGGTCGGATAGCGCGCTGAATGCTGTCGCCGGTACATTATGTTTGCCATACGTTATGCTTGCTAGCCTCCGACGATACTCTTTTCGCCCGGCATCGGTAGGCCGACCGGCAGCCTTGAACCCGAGGCGCCGTCGCCGCGCGCGCGCAGCGGGACATACGGGCGCTGCGTCGGGCCGACGTAGAGTTGCCGGGGGCGCGTGATGCGCTGATCGGGATCCTCGATCATCTCTTTCCAGTGCGAGAGCCAGCCGGCCGTGCGCGAGATCGCGAAGATCGCCGTGAACATGTTGAGCGGAATGCCGAGCGCTTTCATGATGAGGCCCGAGTAGAAGTCGACGTTGGGATAGAGCTTGCGTGAAACGAAGTAGTCGTCCTCGAGCGCGAGCCGTTCGAGTTCCTTGGCGAGTTCGAACAGCGGATCACCCTGCGTGGCGGTCTCTTCAAGCAACTCTTCGTAGATGCGGCGCATGACCTTGGCGCGCGGATCGTAGCTCTTGTAGACGCGATGTCCGAAGCCCATCAGCCGGAACGGATCGTCTTTATCCTTTGCCCGGCGAATCGCGTCGGGCAGATTGGCCGTCGAGCCGATACGTTGCAGCATCGCAAGCACCGCTTCGTTCGCGCCGCCGTGCAGCGGGCCCCACAATGATGAAATACCGGCCGCGACGCATGCGAACGGATTGGCGCGGCTGGAACCGACGCTGCGGACCGTCGAGGTCGAAGCGTTCTGCTCGTGATCGGCCTGGACGATGAGCAGCGCGTTCATGGCCCTAGCGAGCACCGGGTTCTGATGATATTCTTCGGCCGGCACGGAAAACATCATGCGCATGAAGTTTGACGGATAGTCGAGTTCATTGTGCGGGTAGACGAACGGCTGTCCGACGGAATACTTGTACGCCATCGCGGCAATCGACGGCATCTTCGCAATCAACCGCTCGATCGAAATGAGCCGCTGCGCGGGATCCAGGATGTCGATTGAATCCGGATAGAACGCCGAAAGCGCTCCGACGACCCCGAGCATGACCGCCATCGGATGCGCGTCGCGACGGAAGCCGCTGTAGAAGCTCGCGAGCTGTTCGTGCAGCATCGTGTGATGCGTGATGTCGTTCGTGAACGTGTCGAGTTCGTTCGCGGTCGGAAGCTCGCCGAAAAGCAACAGGTAAGCGACTTCCAGGAACGTGCTCTTCTCGACGAGCGCATCGATCGGGATACCGCGGTACAACAGCACGCCCGCATCGCCGTCGACGTAGGTGATCGCCGAGCTGCAACTCGCCGTGCTCGAAAAACTCGGATCGTACGTCGTGATCTTTGCGTCGTCGAGCAGATGACGAACATCGACCGCCCCGACGCCCAACGTCGCCTCGAGCCGCGGAAGCCGCGCAATCTCGCGACCGTCTTCGTCGCTTAAGCAGTAAGCGGGCGCGTGAGCTGCGTGGCCAACGGCGTGGCCGTTCGAGGGAACCGATTCGGGCATGATCGGCGGCGTTCGGCAGTAGGTGCAGTTTCCATGCACCTCGTCGCCGCTTCGGCTGCAACCCGGCTCGCGCACGCTTTTAACGAGACGCTAATCTCCGCGCGGCGATGAACCCGGGTTCGAAAGCGTACTCCGAACGTATTCTTTACTCATACCGGAGGACATGACCGCATGCAAAGACAGAATTTCATCGCCGCCTCGGCCGTCGGCGTCGCGGCATCGCTCGCAGGCGCCGGCTTAGCGCTGGCTCAAGCGCCGACGCAGCCGATGCAAGGCCGCAGCAACCAGAGCATCCGGGAGGCGTACGGACGCGTCTCCGAGCTGATCGACGAGCTGGGCTTGGACGACCGCGATTACAGCGGGCACCGCGTGGCCGCAATCGCCCAACTCAACACGGCGAAAAGCCAGTTACTCGAGGCGCTCAAAGTCCGTCATCAGACGGACCGTAGCCAAGGCCGCAGCGACGCAAGCATCCAGTACGCCAACCGCGCCGTCGAACGCATTATCGACAACCTGCAGCACGACGATAGCGACTACTACGGCCATCGCCTCGCCGCCATCGCCAACCTCAAAACCGCGCAGTCGGACTTACAGCAAGCGACGACCTCGCGCTAGGAGCTTGTCGGGCTTTGCCCGACGAGCGACGACGCGGATCGGCCGAAGACCGAACGCAACAGATTCGACGAACTCGAATCCCTGGAACACGAGCGGCCGTTCCGAGACGAAGGAGGCTCTGCTTAGTCGGAGCCTCCTTCACTGTCAATGGACGTCCGATGTCAATGGACGTCCACGAGGACCCGACCGCGGTCCAACGCCGCGCGAACCAGACGATCGACAAGTGCATCGTAGCCTATTCCGGCTGCGAGGCACTCTTCGGGAAGCAAGCTCGTCGCGGTCAATCCAGGCAGCGCGTTGATCTCTAGAATGTACGGACGTCCTCCGGCGGTGACGATGAAGTCGGTGCGCGAGTAGTCGCGCAGCCCAAGCAACCGATGGGTCGAGAGCGCGAGCATCTGCAAGCGGTGCGCGAGATCTTCGTCGATTTTCGCCGGCACGTCGTGACTGCTCGCGCCGGCGCGGTACTTTGCCTCGTAATCGTAAAATGTCTGTTCGCGCGGCACGATCTCAATGACCGGCAGCGCCTCACCGAACAGCACCCCGCACGAGAATTCGCGGCCGTCGATGAATTCCTCAGCGAGCACCGCGGAGCGCCGTTCCGAAAGCTCGATCATGGTGCGCGACCACTCTTCGTGCGTGCGCACGAGCGTCACGCCGGTGCTCGAACCTTCGTCGCGCGGCTTGACGACGAGCGGCAGGTTCAGCGATCCCGGCAACAGCGGCAACGTCCCGCCGTCAAAATCGAACGTATCCCAAGCAGGCGTCGGCAAGCCTTCGGCCGAGAGCAGTTTTTTCGTTAAGTGCTTGTCGATCGCAAGTGCGCACGAGCGCAAGTCGCTGCCGGTGTACGGCATGTGCAGCCAATCGAGCAGCCCTTGTAAGGTGCCGTCCTCGCCGCCGACGCCGTGCAGTGCGTTGAACACGATGTCGGGCTTGAAGCGGCGCAACGCATCGACGAAGCGTGCATCGAAGTCGAGTGACCGCGACTCATAGCCCAGACGTTCGAGTGCGCCGAGCACCCCTTGACCGCTTGCGAGCGACACCTCGCGCTCGCTGCTCGGTCCCCCCATGACGACCGCGACCCGCTCTTTGCTCACACGAATACCCCTACGAAGTGGACTTCGAGTTCGAGCTCGATGCCGCTGGTTTCAACGACTGCACGCCGCACGCGGGCGAGCAGGCCTGCGATGTCGGCGGCGCTTGCCTTGGCGCGATTGACGATAAAGTTGGCGTGGACCTCACTGACCTCGGCGCCCCCTTCGCGCCAACCTTTGGCGCCCGCCGCTTCGATCAGGGCGCCGGCCCGGGCGTCCGGCGGATTGCGGAAGCACGAGCCGGCATTGGGAAACTGCAACGGCTGGGAATGCTTGCGCCGCACCAGGCGCGCGTGGGTTCGCGCTCGCACGAGCGCCGGTTCGCCGCACGGAAAAGCGAAGGTCGCCCACGCAACGACCGCATCGCGCGCGAGCGTCGTGTGGCGGTAGAAATACTGCGGCGACACGGGATGCGGCGCCGGTTTCGACGGCGTCTGCACCCACACGTCGCGCACGAATTCGCCCGTCTCGCGGTCGGTGCCGGCGTTCATGCGCAGCGCGCCGCCGACGCTTCCCGGAATGCCCGCCAGCGCATCGATACCGTCGGCGCCGGCCGACGCCGCCTGCGTGACGACCAGCGGCAGCGAGGACGAAGCGCCTGCCCGAACGACCACGATACCGTCTTCGAGCGCGACGGCGATGCGCGCGAAGTCACCCCCCAGGCGCAGGACGATGCCGCGAATACCCCCGTCGCCGACGAGTAGATTCGAGCCGCTGCCGAGCACGAACCACGGCAGCGCGCGGCGCTGCGCCAGACGCAGCACGGCGGCCAGTTCGTCCGACGTTTCGAGCGCGAGCAGCGCATCGGCCGGGCCGCCGACTTTCCACGACGTGTACGCAGCGAGCGGTTCGCCGAAGCGCGCGCGTCCACCGAGCAGCGCGCTCAGTTCCGCACGGTCATCGTCGCGCAGCACGGGAGCAAGCGCCTCGGCGTACATCATCATCGCGCGGCGCTCTGGACGGGAGAACCGTTGAGTTGCTGCGCGAGCGCGGCGGCGGCGCCGGTAATCGAGCCCGCGCCCAACATCAGCACGAGCGCTCCGTGCGGCGCGTGCGCGAGCAGATGGGCGGGCAGCTCCGCGATGTCCGGCACGTACGCAACATCGGCTCCGAGCGCAACAAGCGGCGTGCCGATCGTCGCGCGATCGACGCCCGGAAGCGGCGCTTCGGATGCGGCGTAGATGTCCGTGAGCACGACCGAGTCCGCCGCCAGCAAGGCGCGGGCAAAAGCGCCGGCGAGATACGCCGTGCGCGAGTATCGATGCGGCTGGAACACCGCGACGATCGGTCCATCAAAACCGGCGCGCGCGGCTTCGAGCGTGGCTGCAACCGCCGTCGGATGGTGCGCGTAATCGTCGATCACCGTCAGTCGTGGTGTGCTCGCCACCACTTCGAAACGGCGACGCACGCCGCTGAAAGCAGCCAGCGCATTCGCTATGGTAGCGAACGAAACGCCGAGTTCCCCTCCGATCGCGATCGCGGGCAAGGCGTTGCGCACGTTCATCGCGCCGGGCACCCGTAGCGCCAGTTCGCCGAGCACCTCGCGCTCCGAGACAACGTCAAAACGTGAGCCGAAACCGGCGTAGGTAACTCGCGCCGCGCGCACGTCCGCGCCTGCGGCAAGCCCGAACGTGCGCGTTCGCGCTGCATGCCGCTGCCGCGCAAGCGCCGCCGCCGTCGGCTCATCAGCGCCCAGCAACGTTAGGCCGCGCGGCGCAACGTTGCGCGTGAAGCTCTCGAACGCCGCAACGAGATCCGCCACGCCGGCGTCGGATACAACGTGATCGTTCTCGATGTTCGTCACGACTGCGATCTCGGGATAGAGGTCGAGAAACGAGCCGTCGCTCTCGTCGGCTTCAGCAATGAACCATGAGCCCGCACCATCGCGGGCATTGGTGTTCGTATCGGCGCGCTCGCCTCCGACCACGACCGTCGGATCGAGTCCGCCGGCTTCGAGCACCGTCGCAATCATGGCCGTCGTCGTGGTCTTGCCGTGTGTGCCGGCGACCGCGATTCCGCGCCGTTCTGCCATCAGGCGCGCCAGAAACGTGCCGCGCCCAACGATTGCGAGGCCTCGTTCGCGCGCCGCGCGTAGCTCCGGATTGTCGTCGTCGATCGCCGTACTGACGACGACCGTTCCGGCGCCGTCGAGATTTTCGGCGGCGTGTCCAAACTTGATCGTGGCTCCCTCGGTTGCAAGGCGCTCCGTTAGGGCGTTTGGGCGGTCGGAGGAACCGGAGACGCGGTAGCCGCGCTGCAACAGAATGCGCGCCAACGCCGACATGCCGATGCCGCTGATCCCAACGAAGTGCACCGCGAACTTCCCGGGGTCGGGCGCCTCGTTTCGCTTCACGGGACGCTTGGGTTCGTAGACGACAGCCGCTTCACCCGTGCCACGATCGTGACGGTCGGGTCGACGGTCGCGGCCGTCTGCATCGCAGCGCGCAGCCGCTGCAGCACATCGGGCGCGAGCGCGGCGGCGAGTTCGGCACGCAAGCGCGTTGCGTCGAGCTCAGCGTCCGCGACGACTACGGCGCCACCACCCGCGGCATACGCACGCGCGTTGTGCATCTGATGATCGCCCGTCGCGTGCGGATAGGGAACCAGTATCGCCGGGGTCCGCGATGCCGCCAGTTCCGCCAGCGTCGATGCCCCGCTGCGCGTGACGATGATGTCGGCGGCTGCATACGCTGGGCGGGGATCGTCGAGATACGCGAGTACGCGGATTCCGCGCAGGCCCTCTAGTCGCTGCGCAAGCCGCTCAAAATCGCGCGACCCCGTCACGAGCACGATTTGCCAGTCAACGGGCATGCCTCGTTCGGCCAAACCCACGATCGCCTCATTGATGGACTGCGCGCCCTGGCTGCCGCCCATGGCGACGATCGTCGTCGAGTGCCGGCCCAGGCGAAGGGCCCGCCGAGCCGCCTCCACGTTCATCGGAATGCGCAGCGCCGCGCGCACCGGCATGCCGGTCACCATTTCTCGTGCGCGTAACGCTCGCGCGGGCGCATTCGCGTACCAGATCTCGTCGGCGAGCGGCGCAAGTAGCCGATTCGTCAAGCCGGCCGTCACATTGGCTTCGAGAAGAGCGATCTTCGCGCGCGTCATGTGCAGGGTTCGCACGCAGCGCAGCGCGGCGACCACCGGAAATGCGACGTAGCCGCCCGTTGCCACGACGACATCCGGACGCACGCGATGAAGAATGACGAGCGCTTGCAAAAAGCCGATCAGATTCGCGTACACGGTCGCAATGAGTCCAAACGAGATACGCCGGTCGAGCGGTTTCGCGCATACGAAGGCCGCGCGCAAGCCCGCGGCGGGTACGATGTCGGCTTCGAGGCCGTGCCGCGTCCCGACGAATACAACGTCGAGCGGCTGCAGCGACGGCTCCTGCGCGCACGCTTGCGCGATCGCGATAGCGGGGTAGACGTGCCCGCCCGTTCCACCGCCCGTCAGAACGAGTCGCACCGGCTCACGAAATCGCGCAGATCAGCGTGTAGCGGAGACGCGCCGCGGCGCGACGTACGCGTTCGAGGACAGTGCACGGGCGCGCGCTGCCGGAAGCATGGCCGACTTGCGGGCGCGTCCCACGTTGACGATCAGCGCTGCGGAGACGACCGACGTGACGAGCGACGAACCGCCGAAAGAAATGAACGGCAACGGCACGCCCGTCACCGGCCACGATGACGAAACGACGCCGAGATTGACGAGCGCCTGAATCACGATCGTCGCCATGGCGCCGACGGCGAGGAAAAAGCCGAAGCGATCCTCCGCCGCAAGCGCGATGCGTACGGCGCGATACGCAAAGGTCACGAACAGCGCGACGATTACGAAGATGCCGACGTAACCGAGTTCCTCACCGATGATCGAGCCGATGAAATCGGTATGCGCTTCGGGCAACCAAAAGAATTTCTGGCGCGAAAATCCGAGTCCCACGCCGTGCCAGCCGCCGCTACCGAGTGCAAGCAGCGACTGAACGATGTGGAAGCCTTTGTCTTGCGGATCCTTCCACGGGTCGACGAACGCCGTAATGCGCGCCCATTTGTACGGATCGTGCCGCACGAGCACAAATCCGAACGGCGCAATGACCGCCGTCAGCGCTGCGAGGTGCGCGATCCGCGCGCCCGCGACGAAGAGCATGGTGGCTGCAATGAAGGCGAGCAGACTCGCTGTACCCATGTCCGGTTGTTCGACGACCAAAAGCGCAACCACGCCGGTCACGAAGCACAGCGGAGCGACGCCGCTGGTAAAAGACCGTATCTTTGCACCTTTCGTAGCCAGTGCTGAGGCGAGATAGAGCACGAGCGCAAGCTTCGCGAATTCCGACGGTTCAAATTGCGCCGGACCCAAGCCGATCCAGCGGCTCGCCCCGCCCGCCACTTTGCCGACGTGCGGCACGAGGACGAGCGCGAGCGCAGCAACGGTCGCAAGCAGCAGCAGGGGCGCGACGCGGCGCAGTTTCCGATAATCGATTCGATACGCGAGATAAGCCATCAGTGCCGCGAACGCAAGCCATGCGAGTTGACGCTTGAGAAAGTAGAGCGCATCGTGGTGCAGGGCGACCGCATAGGCGCTCGATGCGCTGAAGATCATGACGAGACCAAACGCGACGAGCGTCGCGACGGTCGCGACGATGACGGGATCGGCCGCGGTCGCGGTCGCGGTCGCGGTTCGCTTTTCAGCCATGCACGGCCGCCAAACCGGCCGCCGCACGCGCGAACGCAGTTCCGCGCGCTTCTGCCGAAGAAAACATATCGAAGGATGCACAGCCCGGCGAGAGCAGAACGACATCCCCGGGCTCCGCTAGCCCATGCGCGATTGCGACCGCCTCGTCCATCGACGTCGCCCGTGCGGCGCGCTTCGCGTCGACGACGCCGGCGATTTCGTCTGCGGCCTCGCCGATGAGGACGACGGCCTTCGCCCGGCCGGCGATCGCTTCGCCCATCGCGCGAAAGTCGGTGCGCTTCGATTTGCCGCCGGCAATTAAGATGATCGGGCGGTCGAACGACTCGAGCGCCGCCACGACCGAGCCCGGATTGGTTGCCTTCGAATCGTCGACGAACAGCACGCCGTCGCGCTGCGCCACGCGCTGCAACCGGTGCGGCAGCGGCGCAAAGTCACGTACCGCAGCGCGCAGCGCTTGCGGGTCGAGTCCGGCACTCAGCCCGACGAGCAGCGCCGCGAGCACGTTTGCGACGTTGTGACGTCCCGCGAGAGCAATCTCGTCGAGCGGCATGATTTCGACCGGTCGGGGATCGCCGCTCGGCGGCGCGTACGTGATCCGGTCACCGCGCAGATACAGCGTCGCATGGCGACTCGGCGCGAAACCGAACCAGAGTGCGCGAGACGGGATACGTTTGGCGGCATCGCCTTGCGCCAGAGCACCGACGGTGCGGTCATCGAGATTACCGACGAATGTGTCGCTCGGCCCTTGGTTTGCGAAGATGCGAAATTTTGCTTCGCCGTATTCGTCCATCGAATGATAGCGGTCGAGGTGATCGGGCGAGAGGTTGAGGATCGTTGCGATCTTGGGTTTGAACGAGCGGATCGATTCGAGCTGAAACGACGACACTTCGGCGATCACCCAGTCCTCGGGCTTGGCCGTGAAAGTCTCCGTGATCAGGGCATTGCCGATGTTGCCGCCGACGTGCGTCGTCTTTCCGGCCCGTTCGAACATCGCGCCGATCAACGCGGTCGTCGTCGTCTTGCCCTTGGTTCCGGTCACGGCAACCAGCGGCGCGCGCGAAATGCGGTAGGCGACCTCGATCTCCGAATAAACCGGAATGCGCGCGCTTTGCACGCGCCGCACGAGTTCATTGTTGAGCGGTACGCCCGGCGAGAGAACGCAGGACGTCAAGCGATCGGTCAGCGCTTGGAGCGATGCCGGCGCAACGAAGCGAATCCCGCTACGCGCGAGTTCGGCAATCGTATCGGTCAGCAGTTCAGGCGATTTTTCGTCGGTCGCAAAAACCGTCGCGCCACGCGCGCGCAACACCGCGCAACTCGCGATCCCGCTACGCCCGAGACCGATGACGAGCACGCGCTCGCCCGCATCGAAAACGCCGCTCTGACCGTTCATCGCGCGATCACGACGCCGGCCAGCGAGCAGAGCGCCGAAGCCGTCCAAAACCGAGCCGTAACTTTGGTTTCGGGCCAGCCGCCGAGTTCGAAGTGATGGTGCAAGGGACTCATGCGGAAGATCCGTTTCCGGGTCGTTTTGAAGTAGCCGACCTGCGCGATGACCGAGAGTGCTTCGGCGGCGAACACGCCGCCGACCAAGGGGAGCAGAAGCAGTGTGCCCGTCAGCACCGCGCTGCCGGCGAGCACGCCGCCCAACAGCAGCGCCCCCGTATCTCCCATGAAGACGCTCGCCGGGTGCCGATTGAACGCAAGAAAGCCGACGGTCGATGCCGCGAGCGCAATATCGATGATCGTGACGCCGAAGGCACCGTTCTGCCATCCAAGCCACGCAAAAACGATGAGCGGTGGTAGAACGCTACCGGCCGCGAGGCCGTCGAGTCCGTCGGTTAAGTTGACCGAGTGGGTCGTCGCAAGCAATGCGAGCAACGCGAGCAGATACCACAGCGGTTGCGGTACGCGCAGGATCTGCGGCCCGAGCCCCAAGACGGCAGCCTGCGTATGAGGCGGCAAAGCGCTCGTCACAAGCGCGAGGAAGCCGATCCCGACGAGCACCGTAAGCGCGAACTTTTCGCGTGCGCGCAAGCCGCGGTTGCGACCCATGCGAATCGAGCGCCAGTCGTCGAGCGCACCGACCGCTCCGCAGCCGAGGCCAAGCAGTATGAGCCCAAGCACGTCGACGCGGGCAACGCGAAAGAACGGCATCACTGCGGCGCTTGCAAGTAAGCCGATGCAAAAGAGTGCCCCGCCCATCGTGGGCGTCCCACTCTTTTTGGCGTGCGATGTGGGGGCGTCCTCATAAGCATGTTGACGTATCGCAAGGCGGCCGAGTAACGCAATCCAGGGGGGCCCGGCAGCGAGCGTGCCTGCAAGCACGGCGAGGAACAGCGCGGCGAGCGCCGGCGCTTCGCTCACGCAGCCTGCTCCCGTAGCGTCGAACGTTGCGGGGGGCGCCGCGTCAGCACGACGATCGGCGTCTGCTCGTCGCCGTTGCCGTGCGGATTGCTGCGCAAGGCTGCGGCGACCCATGCGCAATCGACACCCGGCGATGCGCCGAGCACGTTGACCACGCCCAGGTCGTTGGCGTCGACCACGACCGCCGCAGTGCGGCAGCCGACGGCGATCGCGCGAGCGGCGCCGTCGGGATCCGTAGGGCCGAGCACGATCGTACGTTCGAACGGCGGCAAGGTGCCGGTGTACCCGTCGATGGCGGCGATGGCCGAACCGAGAACGCGATAGAACAGCCCGCGCACCCCGCACAGCCGTCCGACGATCTGCGCGGCCGCCGCCACGATCACGCGTGCGGGTCCGACATCGTCGATGACTAGTTGCAACGATTCGGGTTGATTGACGGTCGCAAGCGCGCCCGCACGGCGCGACAACGCGTAGGCGAGCCGGCTCGGGCGGATCGTTTCCGCGGCTATGATGCGATTCTGCGCGATGGCTACGGCCGTTTCCGACACCGCCACGACGTCGCCCGGGCGCGCGATTCCACGCACGGCGCCGGCGACGAGAGCCGGCAGATCATCGTGTACGCGGACCAGCCGCGTCCGTACGGGAATCGCCGCGCACGCGTAATCGAACGGCTCACGTTTGCGCTGCGGGCTCGAGCGGCCGACGACGATCAGCGCATCGGCGCCCCGCGGCTCACCAACGCTCCGTTCAGACATGCACGCTCCGCAGCCCGGCCATAACGTCCTCCAGCCGGTATTGCCGGGAACCCTTGAAGAGGAGGAGGTCGCCACAGCGCACGTTGCGCCGCAGCCAATTGATGGCTGCGGCGTTGTCGGCGAACGGCACGATACGCGCCGGGTCGTAGCCCGCGGCACGCGCCCCACGGGCCAAGTGTTCGGCAAAGTCTCCGCCGACGAGCAACGTGTCGAGATGTGCACGAGCCGCGGACGCTCCGACCGCCGCGTGCATGTCGGCCGCGTCCGCGCCGAGTTCCGCCATGCTCGCGAGCACGGCGATACGACGTGTCGCCGGTTCTGCCGCGAACGATCGCAAGGTTGCGAGCGTTCCGCTCATCGACGCGTTGTATGCATCGTAGATCGCCTCACAACCATGCAACGCGACTCGCTCGTAGCGGCCGGCGGGCAAGGTCAGGTCGCCGAGGGCGGGGGCAATCGCGCTCGCCGGGACACCGAGCGCGAGGGCGGCGGCCACGGCGGCAACGGCGTTACGCCGATTGTGATCGCCCGCGACCGCGAGCGTGCAGCCGTAACCGCGCGCGCCGCTCGCGTCGAAAACGATGAGTCGCTCGCGCCCGCACAGAGCGACGACGTTGCCGTCGAGCGCGATGCCGTCGCTTTCGTTATCGAGTGAGAACCACGTCGGCGGCGCGGCAAGTTTACGCGCCCACGCGCGCGAGGTCGCATCGGCCACGTTCAACACCGCGGATGCGCCGGTTGAAAAAATGGCCCATTTCGTTTGCGCCAGGCGCTCTTGCGAGCCCATGATTTCGAGGTGCGCGTCGCCGACGTTCGTGAGGAGTGCCACGTCGGGCGCTGCGGCACGGGTCAGCGGCTCGATTTCACCGTAACGGCGCGCGCCGAACTCGAGCACCGCGTAGAGTGAGTCGCAATCGATAGCCAAGAGGGACTTCGCCACGCCGATTTCATTATTTTCATTCGCCGCAGTCGACGCGACTTTGCCCGGAGCGACGGCTTCGAGAATCTGCGCGAGCAGGGCGCGCGTCGTCGTCTTTCCGGTGCTGCCCGTAACGGCGATGACGTGCGCGCTCGCTCCTCGGCGTGCGAGCGCGCCGAGCGCAAGATAAGCCGCCTTCGTGTCCTTGACCACAAGCGCTGCAACACCGGCCGGCACCGCACGCGCATCCTCGGCGATGAGCACGCGCGCACCGCGCCCGACCGCTTCGGCCATGAAGTCGTGCCCATCGAAGCGCGGGCCTCGCAAAGCCAGAAACGCGTCACCCGCGGCGAGCGAACGCGTATCCGTGCTCACGCCGAAGCGCGCCGGCAGTGCCGAGGCATGATGCACGGCGGCCCCCGTTGCGGCAACGGCGGCTTGCGCGTCCAGTCTCATCCGGCGCTCGGCCGTGCCCGCAGCGCGAGCGCCGCACGCACTTCATCGCGATCGTCGAAATGGCGGACGTGTTCGCCGACGATTTGATGGGTCTCGTGACCTTTGCCCGCGACGACGACGATGTCGCCCGGACGTGCGAGCGCAATCGCCGCACGGATCGCTCTACGCCGGTCAACGTCGCTCGAGACCGGCGCTCCGTCGGGGAAACCCGCGAGAATCGCGTCGATGATTGCTTGCGGATCTTCGCGGCGTGGATTATCACTCGTCACGATTGTGCGATCGGCGAGTTCGCTTGCGACCATGCCCATCTGCGGACGTTTGCCGCGGTCGCGGTCGCCGCCGCACCCGAACACGACGATCAGCGCACCGCCGGTCGTTTCACGCGCGGCGCGCAGCACGACCTCGAGCGCATCGGGCGTGTGGGCGTAATCCACCAGTACGTCGAAACCGCTCCCCGCAATGTGCTCCATCCGTCCCGGCACGCGCTCGAACGCCGCAAGTGCCGCTACGCTCGCCGCATCCGCAACGCCGAAGGCGCGTGCGATGCACAGCGCCCCGAGCGCGTTCTGCACGTTGAAGCGACCCGGCAACCGCAGCGTAAAGCGTGTACCAGCGCAGGAAAAGGTTGCCCCGTCCGCGTGTAATGCGAGGTCGTCGGCGCGCGCGTCGGCGTCAGACGCGAACCCGTACGTCATGACCCCCCCTCCGGCGCTTCGCAGTTCGCCCGTCCAACGTCGACCGTACGGATCGTCGGCGTTCAGCACCGACGTGCGAGCGCTCGCGAACAGCGTCCGCTTCGCCGCCGCGTAGCGTTCGAAGCCGGCGTGAAAATCAAGGTGATCGCGGGTCACGTTCGTCAGCAAGCCGTATGCAAACGAAACGTCGGCGACGCGCTCGAGAACCAGCGCATGCGAACTGACCTCCATCGCGACCGCCGCCGCGCCACGCCCGCGCATCTCCGCGAGCAGCGCTTGCAATTCGAGTGCGAGCGGCGTCGTATTATCGAGCGACCAATGGGCGCTCCCGAAGCGCGCGCCGAGCGTTCCGATTCGGCCCGCCGCAATGCCGCCGGCCTCGAGTAGCGCCACAATCAGATGCGTCGTCGTCGTCTTACCGTTGGTCCCGGTCACTCCGACGACATCGAGCGCAAGAGAAGGCCGCGCGTAGTACATCGCCGCCAGACGCGACAGGGCGCGCCGCGTGTCGGCAACGACGACGGTCGTCACGCAAGGCGGCGATTCGTGCAACGCCGCATGCGCGGCGTCGATCACGATCGTCGTTGCGCCGGCGGCGACGGCGTCGGCCACATATGCGTGACCGTCGACATGCTCGCCGCGCAGCGCGACGAAGGCGCCGCCCGCAACGACGGCGCGAGAATCGTGCGCGAGACCCTGGACCGGCCGACCGGCATCACCGCACACGCGGGCCCCGTCGACTGCCGCAACGAGCGCCCCAAGGGTCATCGGCTCCGGCAGTTTTACCGACTGCGGCAGCTTTACCGATCGCGGCACGGTCGTCATGTGCGCCGTTTCGACGCCGTGGCGCCGCGAACCAAGCGCGGCGGATTCGCCGGCGGCACGCCCGCGTGCATCATCGCAAGCCGGGCGAGCTGCGCGAAGGCCGGTGCGGCGACCACTCCGCCGTAGATCGACCCCTCGGGCTGCGTCACCTTGATCAGGATCACATAGCGCGGCGCGACCGCCGGCACGTAACCGATGAATGAGGCGACATAGGCACCCGAGAGGTAGACGCCGTTTTCGGCGATCTGGGCCGTGCCGGTTTTACCGGCGGTCGTATAGCCTGCTACGTGGGCCGTCGGGTTGCCGGTGCCGCGCACGACGACCGCGCGCAAGTATCCGCGCAGGATCGCTGCCGTGCGCGCCGACATGACGCGCCGTTCTACTTCACGACCGTAGCGATAGACGGTGCTGCCGTCGGGCGCAACGATGGCCGAGAGAATGCGGGGCCGCAGGAGCAGACCGCCGTTTGCTATCGCACAGTAGGCGCGCGCCATCGCAAGCGGCGTGGTCGCAATGCCCTGACCGAACGCAATCGTCGGCAGCGAGGTTCCGCTCCACTCTGCCAGCGGCGCAACGATGCCCGCGCTCTCGCCGGGCAGTCCGACCTCGGTCGGCGCGCCGAACCCGAAGCGCAGGAGTGCATCATTCATCGTACGCGCGCCGATCCGCAGGGCAACCTCGGCCGCGCCGACGTTATGTGACTTCGCAATGATCTCGCCGAGGTTTTCACTGGCCGATGCGCTTGCGAGAAACCCGTCTTCGGCGTTGTGAATCGTGCTGCCGCCGACACGCAGCGTATCGCGCGCCGGAAAAAGATCGTCGGGGCTCACCTTGCCCGAATCGAGCGCCGCGGTCGCCGTGATCAGTTTGAAGGTCGAGCCCGGCTCGTACGCATCGGTGACCGCCCGGTCGCGCAGATCGTCGGCGGGAAAACGCGAGTACTGCGGTACGTCGAAGTCCGGAATGTTGGCGAGCGCCAGTATCTCGCCCGTCTGCGGATCCATCACGATTGCGCTCCCGTTCTGGGCGTGCCACTGCGCAACGGTTTTCGCAAGTATCTGCTCGGCATTGTATTGGAGATACGAGTCCAACGTCAGAACGACGGAATGGCCCGGTTTCGCGGCTACGTCGACGTGCGGTCGCGCAAACGGCAGCACGCGGCCGAACTGATCGGCCTCGAGATCCATACGCCCGGGCGTTCCGCGCAGGATTGCGTCGAATCCGTATTCGGCACCGTCAAGTCCGTTCTCATCGAAGCCGGTAAAGCCCAAGACCGTCGATGCGAGGCGCCCCGAAGGTATGAAGCGGATGCCGGTCGGTTCGGGAACGATGCTAATGCCTGGGAGGCGGAGCTTTGCAACGGCGTCGGCGCGGTCACGCGCGACCTTGTGATCGAGTTGCACGTACGCCGTCGTACTTTCCAGCAACGTTTCCAAGGCCGCCGGGCTACGCCCGAGTACGGGCCCAAGCGCCCGCGCCGTGGCCGCCGGATCGATGACGTCGCTTGGCGCGACATAGATGCTTTGCGACGGCAACGAACGCACGAGTGTATTGCCGTCACGATCGTATATCGTGCCGCGATGCGCGGCCAGCTCCACCGTCGTGAGGTGTTGCTCGTACGCCCGCTCGGCGAGCGCGGGGCCCTGGCGAACCTGCACGATGAAGAAACGGCAAGCGATGTAGGCCGCAAACGCTACGATGATATAGAACGCCATCTTGGCGCGGGCGGAGCTGGTGCGCAGCGCCGCCTCGTTCGGCCGGCGCGCACAATGCTCGGAGCTCACTTCAGCCAGTCGAGAAACGCGAGGCCGTGCGAACCAACCCAATGCGTCTGCGTCGGAAGCGCGATCTCGGCGAACGTCTGCGGCTCCGCCATGCCGAGCCGGGCCGCGACCGCACCCAAGCGCTCGCGTGACGATAGGCGCGCGATGCGGTCATCGAGCCGCGATGACTCGTCCATGAGGCGTGCCCGCTGCGCGAGGCGCTTGGCGAGGTCGTAGTTCATGCGCGTTACGTTCGACATCAGCGCAAGGTAAATAACGACGGCCAGCGTCAGGGCACCGACGGTCGCGAACATCCGCGCGAAGCCGGCGTAACGCAGACGCCTTGCAAGCGCGCGGCGGCGTAAAACGGCGCTGCGACCGGCGCGCGTGCCGGTGCGCGGCGGCGCGTTCTCGGGAACCGGAAGTTTACGGACGTACAATCGACAGTCGCTCCGCAACGCGAAGTTTGGCGCTGCGCGATCGCGGATTGCGCGCAAGTTCGGCGTCGCTTGGAAGGAGAGGTTTGCGTGTGATGATGCGCAGCCGCTCGTCGTCGCGAAAGCGGTGCTTCACGATGCGGTCTTCGAGGGACTGAAAGCTGATCGCGGCGATGCGACCGCTCGGACGCAGCCGTCCGGTGGCTTGCGCGAGGCCCCGTTCGAGCGAGGCGAGTTCGTCGTTGACCGCGATGCGCAACGCCTGAAAGGTCCGCGTCGCGGGATGGACGCGCTCGCGCTTGCCGCTACGGTGAACGACCCCGGCAACCAGGCGCGCCAGTTCCAGCGTGCGCCGCGGTAGCCGTCCATCCGCCCGCGCCGCCACGATCGAGCGCGCGATGCGGCGCGCGGCTCGTTCCTCGCCGTTCGCAAAGATGAGGTCGGCCAGCTCGCTCTCGCTCGAGCGGGCGAGCAAATCGTACGCCGTCGGACCACCCGCCGGGTTCATGCGCATGTCGAGCGGCCCGTCGCGGAGCAGGGAGAAGCCGCGCTCGGCCTCGTCGAACTGCATGGACGAGACACCCAAGTCGAACAGGGCGCCGTCGATTGTTGCCGTGCCGAGTTCGTCGAGCGCCGCCGCCAGTTCGGCGAAGTCACGCGGAACGAGGGTGACGCAATTCCGCAAGTCCGCGTCGAGGCGGGCTGCGGGATCGCGGTCGAAGGCCACCACCTTCCCGCCCCGTGCGACGATGCCGCGCGTATGGCCGCCGGCACCGTAGGTCGCATCGAGGTAGACGCCGCCGGGCCGAACGGCGAGCGCCTCGAGCGTCTCATCGAAGAGGACTGTACGGTGCGCCGGAGTGCTCGTCGCGTTGTCCCGATCATCGTTAATAGAGCCCAAGCTCCGTCGTGAAATCAGCGGCTTCGTCCGGCGGGGGCGCCGTCTCGCCCAGTCGTTCCTTCGCCCACACCTCGACCCGGTTCAAAGACCCGATCGACACCGTTTCGCGCTCGATGCCCGCGTAAGCGCGTAGGGGGCCGGGAATCAGTAGGCGGCCTTGACCGTCGCATGACGCTTCTTCGGTGTGCGCGAAGAGATGCCGCACGAAACGGCGGTAACGGTCGTCCTTGACGGGCGCCGCTTCGAGGCGTTCGCAGAACGCCTCGAAGGCAGCCTCGGGGTACAGAGCGAGGCACGGGTCCGGCTGCGCGATCGTCACGATGAAGTTCGAGCCAAGACGCTCCCGAAAGCGCGCCGGAACGACGAGCCGGCCCTTGTCATCAAGAGCGTGCTCGGCTCGTCCGGTAAAACGGGGCAAATCGCGAGCCAGGGAAATGCCTCCACTTCACTCCACCGAGCACCACTTCGCTCCACTATATGGGCGTAACGTCGTTCGCGCAAGATGTCGGGCCGAACTTGCATCAAGAAGCTTGGGCGCGTGCCGAACACCGTACCGTGAGGGCTGACGAAGGCGCGGGGGCTCCCGAGGCGAAGCCTCGACTACGGTGAGACTCCTTGTCGCAGCCGCTCTGCTTGCCGCGCTTTATGGCTGTAGCGCCGGAGGCGTGATTCCCGGCGGCCCTCACAGCTTGGATACCCTGACCCTACGGCGATTGGTACAGACCGACGCCCGCGGGAACGGGCTCTCCGTGGCGCTCGTCGATGCGATGATCGCGGCAGAATCGAACGGGGACCCGAGCGCCGTGAGCCGCGCCGGGGCGCAGGGCCTCATGCAGCTCATGCCCGCGACGGCGGCGACCTACGGGGTGCTCGACGCCTTCGACCCGCAGCAGAACCTGGCCGGCGGTTGCCGTTACATGCACGATCTGCTCGTGCGCTACCACAACAACGTCCCGCTGGCGCTGGCGGCGTACAACGCGGGCCCGGGCGCAGTCGATGCGTCGCACGGCATCCCGAAGTTCTCCGAGACGCGCGCCTACGTAGCCCGCATCACCGCGGCGCTCCGCACTAACAACTAACGGCCGTGGCCACCGTTCCGAACGTGCGCGCCGCGCCGTTCGCGCCGCTGCCGCGGATGCCGCGCCTCCCGTTGCTCGACGCCTACATCCTACGTGAATTGATCGCTCCGTTCGCCTTTGGGTTCGGAACCTATCTGCTGTTCTGGTTCGTGAACATCTTCTTCGTGGCGGCGGACTACATCATCAACGCGCATGCTCCGGTGTTTCTGGTGCTGCGTTTTTTATTGTTCCGCGTTCCGCAGTCGACGCCGTTTGCATTTCCGTTCGCATGTCTCTTTGCGTCGCTGCTCGGGTTCGGACGGCTCGCACAGGACAACGAGATCAATGCCCTGCGCACGTCGGGCGTCTCGTTCTTGCGCATCTGCCGAACGCCGCTCATCTTCGGCCTCGCGATGTTCGGGCTATCCTATTTCGTCAACGAAACGTTGTCGCCCAAGAGTATTGAGCTTTCGACCCGGACGTTCTATCAGATCGTCTACCATACCGCCGAACTACCCGTGGTGCCGCAATTCTTCCGCAAGGACGACGCGACCGGGAATGTCTTCTACGTCGCCAACGTCGAAAGCGACAAGCGCACGATGGATGACGTGATGATCTTCCAGAACGCGACGAACACACCGTTTCGTACCGTCATCAACGCGCACAAAGCGGTCGTCGAAGGCCAAACGTTGCATCTGCTCGATGCGCGGGTCACGGAGTTCAAACCCTCGGGTGAAGTCGATGCCGGCGGCACGGGAATCAAAGACATGGACGTCGGCTTACCGGTCGGCGAGACCGTCGATCAGTTCGTCAACACGACGACGAGCGACCCCAACGTCGCCGATTCCAAGCAGTTGAAGGGGCAAATCGCGGCGATGCAGGCGACGGGACAAGGCGGTCAGGCCCTCGACACGCTCAAGTTGAGTCTCGCGCAGAAGATCGCCTTTCCGTTCGCTGCCTTCATCAGCGTGCTGATCGCCCTGCCGGTGGCGGCGAAGCTCGGCAAACGGGGCGCGAATCTCGGCAAGGGCGTCGGCATCGCGCTTTCAATCCTCTTGCTGTTCGTCTACTATCTCTTGATGTCGGCGTTCATGGCACTGGGACGCAACGACGCGTTCAATCCGTATCTCGCAGCGTGGATGCCCAACATCATCATGGGGACTGCCGGAGCCGTGCTTTTCTGGCGCGTCGAACGCTGAACCGTACGCAACGCGGGCTCGCGCTGCTCTGTCTGCTCGCAGTGTTTAGTAACACCGCGGCGTTTGCATCTCCCGGCAGCGGCGCCGCTCCCTACGTCGACCCACGCTTGGTCGCGCTGATGCGCCTGCACACGTGGTGCGGCGAAGCACCGCGCGCGCAAGAAGCGACGCCGTCGACGGTCGCTTTCCGCTCGGCGTCGCAAGCCTACGCCCTTGCGCGTGACGTGGGAGCGCGAACGCACGGCATCCCCGCCAAGCAAGTCGCAATCCTCATCGACGAAGAGCAGCCGGCGACCCCGCCGCAAACCGCGCCGACCAGTGTGCCGAGCGGGCTGCTGCCCACGCCGCTGCCGAGCGGCACGCCGCTCTTGCCGATCCCGCCCGTGTCGCCCGATGGACCCGGCCAGCTCTTGCCGCCGACGCCGCGTCCGAGCGGAACCGGCACGCCGAGTCCCGTGCCCCTGCCGTCGACCGGGCCGACGGCTTCCGCGAGCGCTCCCGTCCCAATCGTGCGCTCGAGCGGCTCACCCTCACCGCTTCCCGCAGTCAACGCCTCGCCGCAACTGACGCCCAGTGCCGGCGGCCCCGCGAGCACCGCACCGTCGGGAGTCCCTTCGCCTTCGGCAACGGCTCCCGGCGCTACGCCCGTCCCGACGCTTGGGCCCTACCAGGTCGTTACGGTCGCGGATCACGTCGACGGTTACACCGAGCGTACCAAGCCCTACGATCTCGACGGCAACGTCCACATCTTCTACGTGGACGGCCAGGTCGTCGGCGATCATGCGCACTGGGACGGCGATCACACCCTGACGATGAGCGGCCACACGTACCTGGTCAATCGGAACTCCGATGCGATCTTGTACGCCGACAAGATTCGCTTCGACACCAATACGCGTCAAGCCACGCTCGTCAACGGGGCCGGGGAGTCGACCGAAGGCGTCGCCCAAGGCAAATTGCACTACACGGCGCAGCAGCTTACGACCAACACGGCCGGCGTCTCGCATGGCGACCGGGCCTCGTTCACGACCTGCGAACGTCCCCATGCCGGTTACCATGTCGAGGCACGCTCGATCGACGTAACGCCCGGCGACAAGCTCGTCGCACGCAAGGCGGTCGTCTTTCTCGGACCGCTTGCGATCTTCTACTTGCCGCTGCTGATCATTCCGCTGCGCTCGCTCGAGGATCCGCGCAGACGCGTGTCGAGCTTCGTTCCGGTCCTGGGCTACTCTCAGATCGAAGGTTTTTACGTGAAGGCGCGGATCGCATTTTCACCCTCGGATACCTACTACGGTTACTACACCGTGGAGTATTACACCAAGCGCGGCCTCAAACTCGGCTACACGGCCGTCGCACTCGCCCAGAACGGGCGGCGCTCGCTCAGCGTCGACGCCAACACGATCAGCGACCATATTCAAAACGAACGTCAAACCAACCTCAACGTCCAAGAGACCGAGAACTTTTCGAACCGCCTGCGCGGCCAATTCGCGCTCAACTACATCGGCGACTACGGCGCGTCCATCAGTTTACCCGCGAGCACCAGCGTCACGGGATCCTTGATTCATCAGGGCAATGCGAGCACTGAAAACTTCACGTTCTCCCGTTTCACCCAGGGCGACCTCCAGAACGACCTCGACCTCGCCTTTGTCGATTCGATCGTGTTTTCGCCGGCACTGGGACAACAGCTCAACTTCGAGTATTCGAGTGTCAACAGCGCTTTCTCCAAAAGCGACATTTTACACATCAACACGATCACGCATCTGTCCTCGAAATTGGCCGACTACAATCTCGCGTACGATAAGCATGATTATTCTTCAAATCCCAATGGTTACGACCGTCTGCCGGAACTACAGATCATGCCGCACATCAACTACGGCGGGTTCAAATACGGCCCGCAGCTCCAATTCGCGATCGGCGACTACACCGAGCCGCAGAATCACTTCAACACCGGACGCGCGCAAGCCGTGATCAACGAGAGTTATTACGCCAAGGTGCTCGGCACGAGCGACTTCTCCGCTACCTATATCCTCACCCAGGACTATTACGGTACGGGCGACGAGAAGGCGTTCGATCAGCAAACTGCAGCCCTGACGACCCCGCTCGGAACCCACGTCGTCAACGCCGTAACGTACAACGAGCAGCATCCGATCGGGCCACCCGACGTGCCGTTTCAATTGTTCGATCGCCTTTCGCCGGGCTCGCACTCGGCCCAAGACGTGCTGCGCCTCTTCAACCGCGACATCTATTCGCTCTCGCTTGCGACCGGAACGAATTTTAACCGTGAAGCACAGCCGGTCAGCTACCAGCTTTCGATTCGACCATCAACGCGGTCCTACGTGACGCTCGGCGGCTCCTATTCGCCGGGGCCCGGTAACGGCTTCTTCACGACCAACGTCCAGGCCATCACGCCGTTCGGCCTCGACACGACCTTGGAGCTGTCGACCAACGTCGATTGGAAGAACAAGGGGCGTCTCGAGAACAAGAACATCTATCTGACGCGCACGATCGACCAATGTTATAATTTGCAGTTCAGCTACAACGAAGATCTCAAGCAGTTCAATTTCAACGTCGTGATCTTGGCCTTCCCGGGCCAGTCGGCCGGTTTCGGTTTCGGCGGCAACCAACCGTCGGGCATCTTCCCACAATCTCTAGCAGGGCTATGAAAGTGCACGAACCCCAGGATTGGCGCGCTTCACTACGGCGCCACGGTACGTGGCAGCCGTGGGTAGCGCATTCGTGTTCGCGTTCATCGGGACGGCGGGGTTGTTCTTCGGTGTCGGTTAGATCCAGTCGGGCGTGTCCTACGGCGCACCGATTGCATTGGGTCCCATCGACGAAGGCGAACCGGCGCTCGAATCTCCGAAGCTCTTACCCGACGCGAATCAGGGATGAGTTACGGGTAGTTGTCGATCTCGCCGCCGGCAATCTGCGCGTTCGGGTCGCTCGGAAAGCCCGTAATGTCGGTCACTTTGATGATCGGCGTGTTGTTTTGCGTAGTCGTGTCGATGATGGCTCCATTATAGCTCGTATCGGTCGGGCCGCCCGTGCCCAGTGAATCGAGCACCCCGTGCGTTGGCGAATTGAGCGCCGACGGATCGATGACGAAGAAGTTGAACTTCCACCTGCTCGCCAACATTGTGGGCGCGGGCGACAACCGCGAACTGCTGCACGGCAAGGCCGACGGGCCGAGCGGAGCGTTCAAGAGCGCGCGCGGAAAAACCAAGGCGAATTCGGTGCCTTGCCCGTTGTCGCTCGGCGTGAGGGTCGTCTGCGACGACGACGTGCGCACGATTTGCGGGTTGAGCTGGTTTGATGTGCCGGGCGTCACGATGTACTGAATGAGAATCGGGAAAGTGGTCGCGAGGCCGAACGGGGACGTTCCGACGTTGAACGAGAACGTATAGTCGAGATAGGTCGTTGTGTTCGGGTTCGGATACGGTGTACCGCCGCCGCACGCGTCGATCACGATCTGGTAATCGTACCTGCCGAAATTCATTGGACCATTCGTGCGAAAACGAACGAGCATGCTGCCCGCCAAATTGTTGCCCTGGCCGTTCAGCGACGGTTCGGGGGTAACTTGGTGGCCGCAAGCCGCAACGAACAGAGCGGCGGAAGCCAATGTGGTTAGTGCGGCGCGGCGGAGCATCGTTTCCTCACTGATTCCCTTCGTCGTTGCGACGCTCGGAGCGCTCGTGATGGCGCTCGCCTTTCCGAAAACGAACGCGAGCGCGCTGGCGCCGATCGGCACGGTCGGACTCTTCTGGGCGTGGTTTGGGGTTTCGCCCAAGCGTGCCTTCTGGATCGGTTGGCTCGCCGGCACAGTTTATTTCGTCGTCAACTTTGCCTGGTTCGGTGAGACGGCGGGAGCGCTGATCGCACCCTTCGGTTTCGCACTCGCCGTGGGACCCGCACTCCTCGAGGGCCTTATCGGCTTCGGCTTAGCGGGGGCGCTCGTCGCATGGGCGGCCACCGGGCTGCGCAAGCGCCGGCGCTTCGTGCGGGCGCTTGTGCCGCTTGGTGCCGCTGCGGCGTTCGCATTCACCGAATGGCTGCGCGCCGAGGGTCTGGGCGAACTCGGCGTGCCCTTCGCGAGCCTCGGCTACACGCAAGTTGCGACCGTTTTTGCGCCGCTTGCCGCCTTTGCCGGAACATACGGCATCACGTTTCTGCTTTGCGTACTCGGCGCATACGCAGCCTACGCGCTCCGGATGCGTCCCGTGCGCGGCTCCGGCGTCGACGCTGCGCTGGCGGTCGTCGTGGCCACGGCGTGCGCGGCACTCGCGTTCGTATTTTGGCCGGCACGAACGTACCCTGCACCGACCGTGCGCGTCGCCGCCGTGCAAGGCGACATCCCGCAATCGCTCAAGTTTGCGCCCGGAGCGCTCGCAGAAGCGGTCGAGCGCTACACGCGCCTGACGCTCGGCGTTGCACATGCTCATCCGGCGCTCGTCGTCTGGCCCGAAACGGTGATTCCCGCGGCCGTCAATCAGACTCCGGGGTTGCAGTCACGCTTCTCCACGCTCGCGCGCAAGGTCAACGCTGAACTCGTCGTCGGCACGCTCGTCGTCGCGCCGTCCGGCGCCTACAACGTACTCGAAGCGTTCCGGCCCGACGGAACGCTTGCGACGGTCTATCGCAAACGCCAGCTTGTTCCGTTCGCGGAGCATCTGCCGCTTCGCACGCTGCTCGCGTGGATTCCGTGGACTGCGAACATTTCGAACTTCAGTGAAGGGAACGACGACGGCCTCTTCGCCGCGGCAGGGTTGCGCTTCGGGCCGATCCTCTGCTGGGAATCGGCCTTCACGAAGATCGTGAACGGCGACGTCGACGACGGTGCAACCGCGCTCGTGGTCGCGACGGACGACGCCTGGTTCGGAAGAACGGCGGGCCCCTACATGCACGCCCAGATCGCCCAGATGCGAGCACTGGAAACCGGACGTTGGATCGTTCGCGCCGCGTCGACCGGAATCAGCGGCATCATTGCGCCCGACGGCCGTTACGTGCGCGCGAGCGCGCTCGGTGAAACGACGGTCGTCACGGGCAAGATCGGAAGGCCGGTCAGCGCGCCCTACGCGGCCCTCGGCGCGCCGGCATTTGCGACGCTTTTCGCGTTCTTGTACATCGCAGTTCTCATCGGCGCACGGCGCGCGACATGATGCGGGGGAGGCTCGCGTTTGTGCTTTGGTCGGCGCTCGCAGCGTTCATCGCGTATGTTGCCTTCGGAATCTATCGCGCAGGTGAGAACGAATCGCCGCCGCCGAACGCCAATACGCAGATCGTCTTCAAAGGCGGCGCCATCAGTGGCCGCCGGATCTCGACTCGCTCGTGGTCGGCCGACTACGAGCGCATCGTCAGCAATGCCGATCAGACGCTCTTGAACGTCGACGGAGTTCACGACGGCGTCGTCTTCAAAAAGGGTAGGCCCTACATTCGCTTACGAGCCGCGCATATGTCCGTCAATACGATCACGCACGATTTTACGGTATCAGGCGCGCTTCACGCTGAGACGATCACCGCGCACCCCGCTCGGTCGTTCGACACGACCTCGGCTGCATGGAACAATGCACGTCAGGAATTGACGCTCGATAAACGGGTGGTGATTCACACGGCCGGCGGAGAACCGCTGACGATCGGAAACGCGGTGTTCAACGTCAAGACCGGTGTCCTCGACGTACGGGGACTGGCCGGCCCGCTTCGATAAGGCCTCAGACCTTAACGTCGGTCGCGGGCTCGGCGAATGCTTTCTTGGCTTCGGCGATCAGACGCTTCACTTTTTGACCGCCCTTATGACCGATCTCTTCGTAGAAATCGGAACCGTACTTTTCCTTGACGACTTTGCCGCCTTTTTGTCCGATAGACTCGTAAAATCCGGCGCCATGACGCTCGCGCGTTGCTTGACCGCCTTTGCGCCCGATCGCCTCATAGAAGCCCGAACCATAGCGCTCGCGAACCGTATCGCCGCCCTTTTTCCCCGCTTCGCGGACGGACATATCGCCGCCCTTGTCGTTCGACAAGACCTTCGAGGACTGTTGTGCCATGTAAAAAACCTTTTGCGCTCCAGCGAAAGTAGAGTAAGTGGTCCCGTACGTGTGGTCGTACCCACGGCGTTCGACCCCCAATCGGCATGATCGACACCATCATCGAAGCTGCAACCATTTATGACGGCATCGGCACGGTACCGTTCCAAACCGACGTGGCGCTCGTGGGCGACCGCATTGCGCTCATCGGTTCTCTTGCGGACCGCGACGCGCGCGAGCGCGTTGCGGCGAATGGTCTCGCCCTTGCGCCCGGCTTCATCGACGTACACGCGCACACCGACGACCTATGGCTCGCCGACGGCCGCTGTCTGAGCAAAATCCATCAGGGCGTCACGACCGAAATCGGCGGCAACTGCGGCAGCTCCGTCGCACCCCCTGCGGCCGACGCTCCGTGGCGTGATCTCGACGATTTTTTTTCGGCCGTCCAAAGCAGTGGTGTAGCGCTCAACGTTGCGACGCTCGTCGGTCTCGGTACGACGCGCGAACGCGTCGTCGGTGAACGTGACGGACGGCTCGATCCGACCGAACTGCGAGCGGAGTGCGACCTCGTGCGCAGCGCCGTCGAACAGGGCGCGCTCGGCGTATCGAGCGGACTCATGTACGTGCCTTCGCGTTACGCCGACCGTGACGAACTGGTCGCGTGCGCGGCCGCCGCGCGTGAAGCCGGCAAGGCGCTCTATGCAACGCATTTGCGCAGCGAAGGCGATGCGCTGCTCCAAGCCGTCGACGAGGCGCTCGAGATCGCGCGAAGGGCCGACATCGCCGTGCAGTTCTCGCACCACAAGGCCGCCGGAAAAAAGAACTGGGGAAAAGTCGAGCGTTCGCTCGAGACGATCGCGCGCGCGCGTGTAGTCGGTCTTGCTGCGCACGCTGACGTCTATCCGTATACCGCGACGTGCACGCGGCTCGACACGATCTTGCCCGAAGACGCGCTCGAGGGCGGCACCGAGGCGACGCTCGAGCGCCTCGCCGATCCGGCCACGTCCACGGCGCTCGCGCTTCGTCTCTCGCTCGATCGCGGCGACGCCGACTGGCACGACATCGCAATCTCGACGGTGGCGAGCGAACGCAATGCGGACCTACAAGGTTTGCGCCTCGACGATATCGCCCGCGGGCGTCATCAGTCGCCGGCGCGTGCAGCGCTCGATCTCTTGCGCGAGGAGCGGCTCGCTGTGGAAGCGATCTTTTTCTCGCTGTCCGAAGATGATGTCGCGACCGTTCTGTCAGCCGATTTCGTTACGATCGGCAGCGACGCGTCGGCGCGTGCGCACGACGGTCCGACGGCCCGCGGTCTACCGCATCCGCGCACCTTTGGTTGCTTCCCGCGCATCTTCGGGCGATTCGTACGCGGCCGTAATACGCTCGAGATCGGTGAAGCGATTCGCCGCATGACCTCGCTTGCAGCGGATACGTTCGGGATCGCCGAGCGAGGCCGCATCGAGCTCGGCGCCTACGCCGATCTCGTGCTGTTCGATCGCAATGCGATCGTCGACACCGCGACGTACGAACAGCCCTACGCGTACCCGCGCGGCATCGAGCACGTGTGGGTGAACGGCCGCCAAGTCATTGCGAATGGTCATTCGACGGGAGCCCGGCCGGGGCGGGTGCTGCGAGGTGGTCGCGCCGGGGCATAATGCTCGCCGTCGCTATGTGCTTACGCGCGCCGCGACACCGTCGGCAGGCACGTCTGTAAATCATCGAACACGTCGCGCACCGCATCGTCCAGCGCCGCAAGGGAATCATCGTTGACGATCGTGTAATCGGCGAGTTCACAAGCGCGGAACGGATCGATCTGCGCGCGCATGCGGCGGCGGATGTCATCCGGCGCAAGTCTGCTGCGCGCTGCGACGCGCCCTTCACGGATCACGTCGTCGGCGATAACGACGATGTTCGCATCGCAAAATCGATAGAAGCCGGCTTCAAAAAGCAGCGGAACTTCGTGCATGACGATCTGCTCGGCAGCCGCCTCGCATTCGAGCGCGAAAGCCCGTTCACGCACGTAGGGGTGCACCATGGCGTTGACCGCTTCGCGCGCCGACTCGTCACGGAACACGATCGCAGCGAGCGCCGCACGGTCGAGCGCACCATCGGGCGCGACCACGGCCGGATACTGCTGCGCGATGCGCTCGAGGATTGCACCGCCCGGCGCCACCGCTTGCCGCGCCAAGGAGTCGGCGTTTATCACGAGCGCGCCGAGAGCCGCAAATATCTTGGCGGCTTCCGTCTTGCCCGCGCCGATGCCGCCGGTCAGCCCAACCCGTATGCGCATCGACATGAAAGTCCGATCGGCCGGCGTCGCCGCCGGCCTCGGACTTAAGGGATATCCAGCACGTCGGAAACTGAACCGATGTCGGGATCGATCGCTAGTTCCGCTAACTCTTCGGGTGGAATATCGGCGACGTGCTGAATCGAGCCCGTGATGCGCCGGGTCGTCTCATTGATCGTCAGCAGCGTCACCTCGATCTCTTGACCCGGGCTGTACTGCACGCTCGGATCAAATTCGCCCTTGGGCACCATTGCGAGCACACCCGGGATGATCTCGACGAGCAAATAGTTCGGCGTAACTTTGATAACTTGGGCGATCAGCCGCTGACCTTCGATCAGCTTATCCGCATGCTCGACCCAGGGGTCGGGCAGCGCGTGCTTGAGCGAAAGCGAGACTTTCTTCGCATCGGGATCGAACTTCATCACCTCGACCGCGACGATGTCGCCGATCTTGACGACCTCCGATGGGTGCTTGATGCGCGCGTACGACAGTTCGCTGTTGTGAATGAGCCCGTCGATGCCGCCCAAGTCGACGAACGCGCCGAATTCCGCGAGCCGCACGACCACACCTTCGCGAATCTGTCCAACTGCAAGCGTACCGAGCAACTCGGATTTTTTCGCGTTGAGTTCTTCTTCGAGGACGAGCCGCTGTGAGAGCACGACCCGGTGGCGCTTGTGGTCGAGGTCGATCACCTTGAGACGCAAATGCCTCCCGACCAGTTCGTCCAGGTTGCCGACCGGCTGCCGGCGGATCTGCGACGCGGGCACGAAGCCACGCATGCCGAGATCGACGAGCACGCCGCCTTTGACGACCTGCGTCACGGTCGCTTCGATCACTTCATCGTTCTCGTGCGCCCCGATGACCTTCTCCCAGGTCTTGAGCGCTCGAGCACGCCGCTCGGAGAGAAACAGCGTTCCCTCGTCGTCGATGCGGTGAATCATGACTTCGAGCTTGTCGCCGACTCTGAGTTCCTTCGGCTCGATCGCAAGCGACAGCTCGCGAAAGCTCAGGAAGCCTTCTGATTTGCCGCCGATGTCGACGAGCAGCTCGTCTTGATATTTGGCGACGATGACGCCGGTGAGCACTTGCCCCTCATCGAGGACTTTGAGGCTCTCTTCGTACATGCGCTGTTCGAGCGCGAGCTGGTCTTCGAGTTCTTCCGCCGGCGCGGCCGGGGCGATGTCGGTTGTTGTAATATGGATCCCCTTTACGCATGCGCCGAATCGAATCGTCCGGTCGCACTCCCACGCGAATGCGCAGTTCCCCGATCGGTGTCGGAGCGAAAATCATTGTTGTTGAAAGTGGTTAGCGAGGTTGGCAGGTTCGGCACCACCAGGTGCCACGCTGCCCCAGAACCGTTCTTTTGATGAGGCTCTCGCAACGCGCGCATGCGCGGCCTTCTCTGCCGTACACGCTTAAGACGCTTTGAAAGCCGCCTCGGAGCCCGTCAGCGTCGACGTAGTCGTCGATGCTGGTGCCCCGCATCTCGATCGCGCGCCGTAGCACGGTCTGAATCGAGGTATGGAGCCGTTGACGCGCCGCTTTCGAAAGCGCTCCCGCGGGACGAGACGGACGAATCCGGGCGTCCCAGAGCGCTTCGCAAGCGTAGATGTTCCCGAGCCCCGCGATGCGGCGTTGGTCGAGCAAGAGCACCTTGATCGGGGTGGTCCGCCCGCTCAACAGATTCGAAAAGCTTTCGAACGAAAAGTCGCTTGAAAGCGGCTCGAGACCGATGTCGGAGGCCCATTCCTCTTCGGCATCAACCAGGCGCATCCTGCCGAACCGCCGCACGTCGGCGAAGCAGAGCCGAGTACGGTCTTCGAAGCCGAGCACGACGTTGCTGTAGGGCTCGGGACTCATGGCTTCCGCTCTTTGAACGATCAGCCGCCCGGTCATCCGGAGATGAACGACGAGCTGGCGGCCCGAGCCGAGCGAAAAAACCACGAATTTGCCGCGCCGACCTACCGCTGCAATCCGTTCTCCGGCAATCTCCCTTGCGAACCGCTCGGGTTCAGGGCGGACCACCGGGCGAAGAACCGTCGCCCAATCGATCGTCTTCCCCGTGATCGCGCTTGAAAGACCACGCGCGATCGTTTCGACTTCGGGAAGCTCGGGCACGTCGAATCCTCATAACCGTTATCCGGGAACGAAAGGTTCCGCCACGACCGAGCCGGATAATGCGAAGCGTACCGTACCCTTGCCGCGTCGTTCCATTTGGGCTAAGATGAGTTCAAAGAGGCCAAATGGAATCAGTAGAGGGTCCTTCCAGTACCAGCGTTCGCTCGCTTTCCGGCCCCGCGATTCGCACGTTCGAGCGAATCGCGGACCGCTGGAAGCTGACGCTCGCCGAACGCGAACGTATACTGGGATTGCCACGCACGACGTACTTCAGAGTGCGGAAGCGTCCCGAGCGCGCAGCGTTCTCAGGAGACACCTTGGAACGAATATCGCACGTTTTTGGGATATACAAGGCGCTTCACGTCCTCTTCCCCGAGGACCAACGTGCGGATACGTGGATCGATCGTCCAAGCCGGAGGCTCGGCGGGTTGACTGCGCGTATGCGGCTCACGAGCGGTCAATTTTCCGACCTCGTCGACCTGCGTCGCTATCTCGACGCATCGCGGGGATGGTGACGGTCGGCGTGTCATGGGACACGTCCTATCGTATCATCGCGGCGCTCTTACCGCGCCCCAATATTTTCGAAGAGGTCAGTGAGGCCGGCGATCTCGATAGCGTGCTCGCCATCGAAGCATTGACGAACCCGCGACTGCGTGAGGCAGCCGGCTTTATCGGGCACGTCGCGGTCGAAGATCGCGCAGTCGGTCCCGGCGCTGCTTTCGTGATGGCGCCGTTTGCGTATCCGCATGTCGGCCGCTTCAGCGACGGAACCTACGGCGTGTACTACGCCGCCCACGAACTCCGGACCGCAATCGAGGAGACGAAGTACCATCGCGCCTTACTTTGGCTCGACACCAGCGAGGCGCCGTTCATCTCCGAATACCGTGTCATCGAGGCGGCCCTGGAGGCGCGGATGGCGGATGCGCAACAGGAACCAAACGCGCCCGAGCTGCTGTCGGCGGTCGATTATGGACCGTCGATCGTCTTCGGCCGTCGAATCTATGAACGTGGATGGGATGGCATCATCTGGCCGAGCGTTCGCCACCAGCGCGGCATCTGCGTCGGCGGTTTTCGGCCGCGGCTCTTCTCCGATGCCCGAACGACGGCTTACCTCGGTTATCGCTGGAACGGACGAACGATCGACGATATCTTCGAGATCGCCTCGCTCACCGGCGAGTATCCCGCCGACCCCGGCGCTCGATAGGCCCAAGCATCAGTATCAATTTCTTCGTTACGTTTGGCTCTTGGCGCGCGAACGCCGGTCGCGAGTTTATTCGGTCGCTTGCAGCGGCGGCAGCGCAAGACGCGTGCCGACGGCGACGTGCGCGCGGGCGGCTTCCCCCGAACGCAACTCGATGACGTAGCGGCCGTGGCCGCGGCGGCGCGCGACCTTGTCGTCGGTTGTGTCGAGCGTTGAGGCGGGGACGTCGGCGGCGACGTCGCGGACCATGCCGTCGGGCGCCACCCACAGCATGTCGAGCGGCGTCACGGTGTTCTTCATCCAGAATTCCCAGTCGCTGTCACTCGGGAAGACGAAGATCATGCCGGCGTCGGGTTTGAGCGCCGTGACACACATGAGGCCGAGTTCCCGGGAACGCCCGTCCGCCGCGACAGCCAACGTCAGCGGCACGGCCGAGCCGGTCGCGGTGACGAGCGGCAACGGCTTGGCGCTTACGTCCTGCGAGATCGCGCCGTTTGCGCCGTTCAAGATGTCGACGGGCAAGCGTGGGTTCGCGCACTTCAGGGTCGCGAAGGGTGCCTTTCCGTTCATCAGCCCGTTATTCGCGCCGCCGTTGTTGACGGACAGCAGCGCGACCAGCACGGCGGCGACTTTAAGCATCGAGCCCTCCGCCATCGGCGGCGACGACCTCTAGCTGTGGAGCGTCGAGCGACTCGACGCCCAACGGCTCGACATCGTACCAGCTGCATCCCGTTTTCAAGGTGACCTCCAAGGGAACGGCGAGCGCTGCCGCGTTTTCCATCTCCCTCTTAACGAGCGAAGCGGCCGCCGCGACGCCATCTTCGACGACCTCGAAGATCAATTCATCGTGGATCTGCAGCAGCATTGCGGCGTCGAGACCGGCATCCCGCAGCGCCGCGTCGATGCGCACCATCGCGAGCTTCATGAGATCGGCCGCGCTGCCTTGCATGGGGGCATTGGTCGCTTCACGCTCGGCCGCGGCGCGCATGGCATAGTTTCGCGAGCGCAGGTCGGGCATGTAACGCCGCCGCCCGAACAACGTCTCGACGTAGCCGTGCTCGCGCCCGAACTCGAGGTTGCGTTCGATCCAGCCACGCACGTCGGAAAAGCGCGCGAAATAGGCCTCCGTCATGGCGCGCGCCTCGGCGCGCTCGATCTCCAGGCGCTGCGCAAGCCCGAAGTCCGACATACCGTACAGCAGGCCGAAGTTGACGGACTTCGCGATGCGGCGCTGATTCGGCGTCACGACGTCGCCCAAACCGACCGCGAATATCCCGCGAGCGGTGACGTCGTGGATGTCGTCCCCGCGCGCAAACGCGTCGCGCATCGCAGCATCACCCGAGAGGTGCGCCATGATGCGCAGTTCGATCTGCGAATAGTCGGCCGCGAGCAGACGGCGCTCGTCGCCCGGAGCGACGAAGGCGCGCCGGATGCGCCGCCCGAGATCGGTCCGCACGGGGATGTTTTGCAGGTTCGGGTTGGTCGACGAGAGCCGTCCAGTGGCAGTCGCGGTTTGATTGAAAACCGTGCGCAGCCGCCCGTCCGGGCCGACGAGCCGAGGAATCACGTCGATGTAGGTGTTCTTGAGTTTGACGACCTCGCGGTAATCGAGTACCGCGGCGACAATCTCGTGCTCGCGCGCGAGCGGCTGCAGAACTTCGATTCCCGTCGCCCAGCCCGTCTTCGTTCGCCCTCCGCTCGGCAGCGCGAGCCGCTCGAAGAGCACCGCACCGAGTTGCTGCGGCGAGCCGATGTTGAAGCGCTCGCCGCCAAGCTGATAGATGCGTTCCCCCAAACGGTCGACGGCCGCGTCGACTTCACCCGCTAATTCCGAGAGCACAGAGGCGTCGACCGCGATGCCCGTCGCCTCAAGGCGCGCCAGCGCGGCCGCGAGCGGCAGTTCGACGTCGACGTACAGCGACGTTTGGTTGCGGTGCGCGAGATGGTCGCGTAACACGGGTCCCAACCGCACGACGGCGTCGGCATGTGCGGCGGCGTCGAGCGGCAGGCGCTTGGCGAGGTATTCGCCCGCAGCATCGTCGAGGTTGGCGTAGGTTCGCGACGGGTTGAGCAAGTGGGCGGCGACCATGACGTCGTCGACGAGCGCACCGTCGGGCGGCGCCGCGATGCCCAGCATGCGCAGCCGGGCGCACAGCGCTTTCCAATCGTGCGTGACGACCGGCGTGCCGTTCAGAAGCTCCGCGAACGCACGACGTACGTTGTCGTGCATCAGCGCGGAGGTTGCGAAGCCGAAGCCGCTTTCGGGCATGCCGGCGACGCCGATCTCATCATCGCCGCGCCACGCGATGGCAATGCGTTCGCTGCCCACCGCTTCGCGCAACTGCGCGGCCAGCAGCGCAAACTCCGGCGGATCGGTCGACGGCACGAACGTCCGGTACGTGCCACGGAGCAGCTCCGTGTCGTCGGCCGCAAATGCGATCAAGTCGTTGTCGGCGACGGGCAGTTTCGCGAGCAGCGACTTGAACTCGAGATCGCGGTACAACACGTAGAGTTTGTCGGCCGGCGGCGTCGCATAGCGCGCCGCTTCCCACGGGACGGTAACGGCGAGATCGCGCTTGATGAGCGAGACGTCGCGACAGCGGCGGGCGATCTCACCGTGTTCGCGCACGAGCCCTGCGAGTTTCGCGCTACCGGCTCGCGCCGGTTCGGCGAGCAGCGCATCGAGCGAACCGGCCGCATGGATCAGCTTGGCCGCCGTCTTCTCGCCGACGCCCGGAATGCCGGGCAGGTTATCCGAAGGATCGCCCTTGAGCCCGCGATAATCCGCCAACTGCTTCGGTTCTAAATCAAAGCGTGCCCGCACGGCCGCCGGATCGTAACGGTTGACGCCGCCCATGCGGGTGCGCACGAGCACGGTCGTGCGTTCGTCGACGACTTGCAGCAGATCGTTGTCGCCCGTGACGACGATCGTTTCGTCGCCGCGTGCTTCGGCTTCGCAGGCGAGCGTCGCGATCACGTCGTCCGCCTCCTCACCTTCGATCTCGATCGTCGGTATGTCGTACACGTCGAGAATGCGGCGCACGAGCGCGAACTGCGAGCGTAGGTCGTCCGGCATGGTTTGCCGCTGCGCCTTGTACGGCTGATAGATCGAGATGCGCCCCGCCGGCAACCCGCGATCGAAGCACGCAACGACGTGCGTCGGCTTCTCGTCGGCGATCAGCTTCGTCAACGTCGTCGTAAAAACGTACGCGGCTTCGATGCGCACGCCGCGCGTCGTCGTGAGCGGCCGGTCCTTCATCGCGAAGAAGGCCGCATAGACGAGGCCATAGGTATCGAGCAGCATGAGCCGCGCCGCCCCGTTCATCGTACGCTGAAGGTGCCCGAAGCGGCGCCCACGTCGCCGTCGTCGGCGATGCGCAAAAGCGACAGCACGTAACGTCCTGATATCGCGGGAACCGGCACGTCGAAGGTCGTGCCCGATCCGCGCTCGACGTGCCAGTACACCGTTCGAACGGCCACTGCGCCGATGGAGGGGACCTCATCTGCGACCCTGCGGGGCCGTTCGGCAGCAAAAATGTCGCCGGCTTTGGAGCGTAGGGGCGCGACGTAGGCGTGCCACTGCGGATCGGCTGATGACGGAGTCTGCTGCGTCGTCGCTCCGGTCCCCAAGATGTCGGCCGCATCGCCGAAGTATGCCCCGCCGCTTGCATTCCCGTCGGCGATGCGGACTGCGAGCGTCGCGCCCGACGGCGCGTCACCGCCGCGTAAGGTGACCTGTGCCACGTCGCCCGGCGCGTAGCTTTGGCGGTCGAGAGCGAGGCCCGTGTCGACCGCATGACCCGGTGCGTCGAGCGCGACGTCAGCGCTGCCGAGTGCGATCGCGCCGTCGCGCACGGCCGCGGCATCGACCCGGACGTCGCCTTGTGGATCGCCGAGTGTAAAGGCGGTCGCCGCGCGACTGCCCGACATCGAAACGCGACGCACGGCATACGTGCGCATGCCGGTCAGTCCAAACAACACATCGCCCCGTGAACCGGGCGCCCGCGCGTTCACATCCAGGCGGTCGCCGGGTCGGTACCGAGCGCGGCCGAGCGTGACGGTAAGGGTGGGCGCCGCCGAAACCGTACGTCCCGTAAGCGCGCTCGGTTCGACGAGCACGCTAGCTGCATCGAGTGCCGTGTGCCCGTCCGCCCTCGCTTCGGCAAGCGCCAGATTCGAACCGAGAGTCGGTCTGCGAAAGACGGCTTTTGCGCGTCCGCGTGCATCGAGCATAATACTTTGCTCCTGAACTGTTGCACCGTGCGAGAGCCGCACGCGCACAGCGAGACCGGCGACGGCCGTACCGTCCGTCGGATTGAAGGCGCGTACGTCGAAGGCAACGGGCACGCCGACATCGACCGTCTGTTGCGTGGCCTCGAGCGCCAGCGCAATCGGCGCATTCGGTACGGCGATCGACGACGTTGCGCTCGCACCCCGGGTCGAGGCCCGTATACCGTAGGTCGAATCGAGGCCGTCGCTCGGCGACGACAGTACGACTTGCGCGAGACCGTCCGCACCGGTGCGCACCGTCCGGTCGTAGACCTTCGTCGTGCCCCAGCGCGTCGCACCGCTCGCTGCGCCGGGCGGGGCGATGTGCGGCGAGCGCACAATCGTGACATGCACGGGCACGCCCGCCGCAGGCGAGTCGCTACCACGTGCCTCGATGGTAAGCGGAACATCTCGGGCGGCATCGCACGCTTCCCCGCGCTGCGCTGGGGAAGCGGAGGGGCACGTCGAGCGAATCGCAAGTACGACGTCGCCGGCCGCGTCGACGTGCAAATCGGTGCCGGCAACGCCGCCCGCGGCATTGGCGAGCACCGCATAATCACCCGCGGCGACGCCCGCCGGAATCACGACGTCTCCCGAAAACGCGCCCGCCGGATCGAGCCGTGCTTGCAACGTCGCAAGCATCGTACCGTGGCCCGCGATCGTAATACGTACGTCGCCCCTTGCACGACGATAGATCCCGCCGACGCGCCTGCGCGCGAACCCGACGAAGCGCACGTGTTCGCCCGCGCGCACGGCGCCCGAATCCAGGCGTAGCGCGACGATCGCGTTCGGCGGCGGCGGCTGTGGCAGAATCGAAAGAAAAGCGCGCCCGGCACCGCTCTGGGCGAGCGCAAAGGCCGGCCGCACGCGATCGCGCCATACGAGCAATCCATCGCCGTCGGTCTGCCGATCGATTAGGCGCGTCCCAACGAGCAGCGACAACTTCATGTGGGCGATCGCGCGACCACTGCGTAGGTTGACGGCCCAGAAAACAACGCCTTCGGGGCTTTCCTGGGCGAGCAGTCCGACATGCGTGCGATTGAGCCACACTTGCTGAACGGCATCGCCACGCCGCGCTTCGACGACATAAAAGCCTTCCTGCAAGCCGAGCGGAACGCGCACGTCGTTCGCTTCGAAACGGTAACGCGGCGGCGGTGTGAAACGCCAACGCATCAGCGGTTTGCGACCCGACGTGTCGAGCGGCCGAGGCGCGCGATCGGCGCCAGCGATGATTACGTCGGCCGGATCGACGTTGTAGATCGCGAAATCGACCGGTGCGCCGGAATACGTGTCCAGTCGCACCGTCGTCGTCTTCCACGGCACATTCGAATCGCGCGCGAACAGCGCAAAATATTTGTCCCACTGGTGCTGGTCGAGTAGCGGGCGCGCCGCGAAGGCAGGAACCGCGATGCAGCACACCAGCCAGAGAATCGCCGCGACCGCGCGCATTGCGCTGCGACTATAACGTGGCGTCGTAATACAGTGTCCCCGTCGTATTCTGCGGAACACGGAAGCCGACGGTGTAATCGTGTGCGTCACCCGCATGCAGCAGCGCGACGGTGTTGGAGATTCCGATGAGCGCCGGACTGCCGGAATCGGCGCCGAGAAAACGGCGGCGCTCGGTGTCCTCGAGGACGAAGTGGTCGATGCGTGGCGTCAACGCATAACCGAGATCGTTCTTGAAGGTAAAGGTCACGAGATAGAACTCATCGCTACCCGAGCCGACGTTGTCGCCCGTGGCCGACGTGCGCACCGCTTTGATTGTGATGTCGGTTCCGGAATGAACGAGTCCGGCGCTCGGGCCACTGGCTTCTTGCGGTTCCTGCGGCTCTCTGCAGGCGACCAGCGGCAGCAAGAGCAGAACCAGGAGTGCAAGCGACCGTGGCACGCGTCCGAGTTTCGGCGACTCGCGCAGGCATCCCCCGCGCGATCATATAAGCGCCTGTCATCGTGAACCGCGACCCCAAACCGGCATCGCTACGCTGCGAAGCGTGCGGCCTCGAAGCCGATCGCGAACCGCGCAGCGCCCGTTCGCTTGCAGCAGTGTACGTAGTCGTCGTGGCGTGCGCGTCCTGCCGCACGCCGTTCGTCGCCCTAGCGCGAAATTAGTGCGGTGGCGTTCGATCCGATGAAGTGGTGGCTGCGTTCACGCGCCGACATCGACGACGTCCAAGACCGCGATATCGAGCGGAGCTGCCGTTCCAAGGACGCGTACCGCAGCCAAGAAGAAGCGCGCTCACACGCCGCCATGAACGGCATGTCGCGTGTCCTCTTCACCTACCACTGCACCTATTGCGATCAGTGGCACCTAACCCGCCGCAAACCGACAGGATCATGATTCCGCTCCGGCTCGCGATTATCACCGGATCCATTGGAAGCCGACGGGTCCGCGACGCCGCCCGGTCTCGCGATTATCCCCTAATCCTTATCCATCGGAACCCGACGGGTCCATGACGCCTCCCCCTCTCGGGCTTTCAACTCTCCTTCGCGCCGTAGCGTCAGCGGAGGCGCTCGCGTTCAACGACGTCGATCATCGCTTCAACGATCATCGGATCGAACTGGGTTCCTCGGTGGGCGATGAGTTGTTCGAGCGCGGTACTGGGTGACATCGGCAGCCGATAGGGACGGCGCCCGATCATCGCGTTGAAGGAGTCGGCGACGCTGACGATCCGCACGTGCAACGGAATCTCGCGCGCAGGCAGTTTGTCGGGATAGCCCTTACCGTCGAGCCGTTCGTGGTGCCAGCGCGCCGCCGATGTAAACGGACGTAAGAGCGGCACCTCGCGGATCATGGCGGCGCCGATTTGCGTGTGTTCGCGCATCACGTTCCATTCCTGATCGCTCAGGCCACGCGGTGCCTGCAATATTTCTTTGGGCGTCATCGTCTTACCGACGTCGTGCAGGAGACCGGACCGGGTGGCAAAGGTACACTCGTCATCGTCGAGCGCGAGGCGGCGCGCAATGCGTTTGCACCAAAGCCCGACGGCGCGGGAGTGTTCGGCACTGGCCGGGTCAGCGTTGTCGAGGCGCGCCAGGAACCCCGCCATCGCGCCTTCGATATCTTCAAGCCCCGCATCGCTCGGGCGCACATCGTGCTGAGCATAGCGTTCGATCGCCCGGCCGAGCGCGTGTTCGAGCGTCGCAAGATCGTCGACGGAGGTGTGCAGATCATCACGCGAACGCAGGATCGGACGCGCGATCGTACAGGCGGCTTCGAGCATCGAGATGACTTGACGGCGCGGCGCGTACCGTTCGCAAGCCTGTTCGATCCATGCGACGACTTCGAGGAAGCCGCCGCTTTGCAGCGCCCCTATGATGCGATCGGAAAACCCGGCCGCGAGCACCGTCGCGAGCAACGGGGGCTTGGGGCCGTAGCCCTTGGAAACGATCGCCGACGTCAACTCGGCGCGTAGCGCGGAGTCGCGCGCGTCGAGCGTTATCATCGCGGTCATGATGCAAGCCCGAGAAACGTCGTGCGGGTGTCGGGAATCGCTTCGACGATCCGGGCTATCCCGCCGAAGCCTTCATCGCTCATCGTTTCCAGCAACCTCAATATCTCCTCGTGATTGGGTGACCCGCGGCGACGATCGAGCATCGCACGCAGAAGTGCGTGAAATTTGCGAAGACGCGGCAAGGCCGCCGCCATTGTTTCGGTCGAAGCCAGCAGAAGCGCGCTGGACCGGACGCGCCCGAGCAGCAGGGCTGCAAGCGCTAGATTGAGGCGCGTCCGCACGAGGATGGCGCTGACGGAAAACGTGGCGCTTCGCAGTGCTTTACGAGCCGCCGCGATGGCGCCGATCGCGGTGTCGTCCAAATCACCGGCCGCCGCATAGACGGCAATTTCAGACCAGCGCGAGGCTCGCTGCTCGAGGTCCATGTTGCGTTCGGCACTCGACGCGAGCATGCGGTACGCACCCACGAAATCACCCGTCCAGGCGAGCCGCATGGCGCGCGACGGGAACAGCGCTTCCTCGGCGTGTTGAACGTCGTTCTCGACCTCTTCCGAGGCGAGTGCTTGCTCGGCGCGTTCGAGTTCGCGCCGGTCGCCGCGTTCAGCGTGCGATTCGAGTTGCCCCAAAAGCGCGTAACGCCGAAAGTAGGCATTCCCTAAGCGATTCGCGTACGTTTCGAGTGAGCGCAGAACGCCGAGCGCAGTCGCGATGTCGTCTTTATACGAACTGGCGACGACGTAGCGTAGAATGAGCGCAAGCACGACGATTCGGTCGTAGCCGTGTTCGTCGCTGAGTGAGAGCGCGATCCCGGCATACCGCTCCGCCGCTTCGGCATCGTGGTCTTGCAGGGCGACGTAGGCCGCGCTCTGATAGACCGACGCTCGGGTGGCGATATCGACGATATCATCGACGCGAAGCAAGGCTTCGTCGATGCGTCGGCGTGCGTCGTTCCAGCGGCCCGCCGCGCCATACGCCGCGCCGAGCGCCGCAATAGCGGACGCTTCGAGCTCCGGCGTCGTATGTTCGCCGACGATCGACTCGAGGATCTCAATGCAGTCCAGACGTCCGCGGCGCAACAGGTTTCCCGCATACACGTAGTGCACGCGAGCTCGGGCCAGTGGAGTCGGGGCGATTTCAGCGGCGTGTGCGAACCACGCATCGGCGACGTCGTGGCGCCCAAGATCGGACTCGCGCATCGCTTCAAGTGCCAATGCAACGGAACTCCGACTGCGCTCGGGTGCGGCGACGACGCGCAACGCATCCTCGATGAGGTCACCGTAGCCGCCGTCCGAGAGTGCGAAGCCGTGCCGTTCCAGAACGCCGAGGACCGCCGACGACGCTCCCGCAGCGGCCGCGACCCGTAAGGCGGTGGACGGTACACCGCCTTCTTCAAGCGCGCGTATCGCGAGCGCGGTAGCTTCGATGCGAACGTCTTGGGAGGCGGGACTCGAACGTTCCGCGATGGCCGCGAACGCGCGGGTCATGTGCCGCTTTTGGGTCAACGCAAGCGCGAAGGGGGCTCGAACTTCAAGCAGGGCCGCGACTTCATGTCCGAGCGGAATCCGGGCCAGGAGCGCCTCATCGAGCGCCGGCAAGTGGATAAGCGCGTGCAGTCCGAGCAATTGTTCGGCCGTTAAGTGTTGCACAAAATCGGCGGTCGCAGGTTCGAGAAGACGTTCGAATTCGTGCTCGCTGCTCTGCGCCGCCGCACCTCTGACCAGCGCCAGCAGGAGCCGTCCGGCGTGCCCGGATGAAGCTTCGAGCGCAGCCTCCGCGGCGCGCCCTTCGATACCCATGCGCGCGGCGAGCGCCGCGGCTTCATCGGCGGTGAAGGCCAGAGCCGCCTCGTCGATGTGCAGATCGGCTCGCTCGGCCGCGAGCCACGTTGCCATCGGGAAGGCAAGGGTCGACCGGAGGCCGAGAATCCAATGCACCCGATCGCCGCTGCGCTCAACGGCACGCACGATAAACTCGGTGATTTCATCGCAATCGTCGACCAGGTGCAAGTCGTCGAGCGCAAGCGTGACGGCGCTTTCGCCCAGGTGATCGACGAACCAGTTGGCAAGCGTCGTCGCGGGGCGCGTGGTCCGCGAGGCGCTAGTCGACGCTGAACCGAGTCCGTGCGTCAGTGCCGGTAAGGAATCGCGGAACTCGTCGGCGAGACCGCGGACGAAAGCGACGAGTTTCCGCGCGGAAGCGGAGGGCGCATAGTGTGCTTTCCGTCCACCAAGCGCGCGAAGGTACGCCCCGATCGCCGTGCTTTTTCCGGCGCCGCCGGATCCGCAGACGATGGTGACGTGCCGCGCGCCGGCTCGGGTGAAGGCGTCCTCGAGTCGCCGCCGCTCTAGATGGGCGACGACTCGCGTGGAAACATTCATCAGTCGTTCTGGCCGCCGCCCGCCCCGGCCGAACCGTCGCCATGCCCGTGCCCGGAGCCACCGACGGGAGCAAAGGCCGCAACGCCCCACGGCACGCCGACGCCCGTGGGCGCATCGTAACCGGGTAGCGCATTGCACAGGCCCGGCAGCGGGCAGGTCCCGTTGCTTCCAGCCGTGACGTCGAGCAGCGGCTGATTATGCCCGTGATAGGTGTTGTAGAGACTGGCTGCATTGCCGGACGTACCCGTCGCGGCGAGTGCATACATCGCGGCAACGATTGGCGCGCCCATACTGGTCCCGCCGATCACGGCCCAACCGCCGTTTCCCTGACCGTTCAGCGTGCTGTCGTAGACGGCGAGCCCGTCGGCCGGGTCGCCGATCACGGCGATGTCGTTGACGGTGCGCATCTTGCACAGGTTATCGGTTTGATACGACGGCTTCGTTATGTATTGGCTGCAGCCGCTGCCGCCGAGCGCCCATCCGACCTCTTGCACGCTGTTGTCGCCGATCTGTTGGACCGACGTTCCGCCGACCGCGGTGACGTATTCCGAGGAGGCAGGGAACTGGACGCCGTAGCCGATGTCGCCTGCGGCCGCCGTGATAGCGACGCCCGGATGATTGTAGTGCGAATCGTATGCGACGTTGTCCGAGGCTTCCGGAACGCCGTAGCTGTTGCTGACTTCCGTCGCTCCGTTGCCTACGGCGGTGTCGACCGACCGCGCGAGGTCCGGAATCTGATCGCTGGCGGCTTCCACGAGCATTACTTTGCACTGCGGGCACGTAGCCGAGACCGCGTCGAGGTCGAGCGAGGCTTCCGTCGCCCAACTGTAGTTCGGGGATGGTAAGGTGCCGCTTCCGTCGCCTGCAATTTTGCTGAAGCAGCCGTTGGCAGTCGTGCACGGCGGCAAGCCGAAGCTCTGCCGATAAACGGCGAGATCCGCCTCGGCGGCGGGATCGTCGTAAGCGACGACCATCGCCACGGTTTGGTTCGCGCCGCCATGCGTCGGCAGGTTATAAAGGAACTGCAGAAGTCCGGGCTGCACGCCCGCGATGCTGGAGGAGGGGGTATTCGGATCCTGCTGGATCGGATCGTTTTCGTTGACGTCTGCCTTACAGTGCGCGCTGTGGCCGTTGCCGTTGCAGGCGGGCGCGGACGCAGCCGCCGGAGCACCGGACCACGGCACAGCCGTCAGCGGCCACGGAACGGCCGTCAGCGGCCACGGAACCGCGGTCAGGGGCCAGGGGACCGCCGTCAGGGCTGTGCTGCTGCGCCTGTTGGTAAGCGTTGCTGCTGCGGGCCCGCGGACCGCAGATACCGGCCCTCGGGCCGCGCTCGACGAGCCTGATCCCGGATTGTTTTGCAGAGGAAGCGTCGTGTGTGGCACGACGTTTGAGCTGGAGCAGCCGGCCATCACGAGCGCGCAGAGGGCCACAACGAGGATGGGACGCATAAGTAAAGTCACTCTCTTTCTAAGAGCGGGATGCGCGCGCCGCGAGGCGCTTACGCACTACTATGCCTCCCCCAGACGAGGGAGCGTAGGGACCTAAGTCCTAGTCAAACCGCTTTTGGGTTGTTTGTGATAGCGCTCACCGACCATGCGTTCCGTCGTGCATCGCGTGTGTGAGGGAGCCATCGTGCTGCTGCTCTCCAAAATGCTTAAGCATTAAAAAGCGCTGTAGCTGCAGCGCTTCGGTCACTTGGCGCAGCGTTCCGAAGCGTGCTATACCGGGCGCTGCGCCGCCGTGCCGGATAGAGGATTCAGTTTCACCGAATCCATCGCGTTTGCGGCTTCGCCGCAAGCCGCCCGTCGTTGGTAGTCGGACAAAGTCCGATGGCCTCTAGGCGAGAAGGTTAGGAGTCGTTGCGCTCAACCACGTCGATCATCGCCTCAACAATGAGCGGATCGAACTGTGTACCGCGATGCGCAATGAGCTGTTCGAGCGCCGCGTTCGGCGACATCGGCAGACGGTACGGGCGCCGGCCGATCATCGCGTTGAAGCAGTCGGCGACCGTGACGATGCGAATATGAAGCGGAATTTCTTGCGATGGAAGTTGATCGGGATACCCGAGTCCGTCGAGACGTTCGTGATGCCAGCGTGCCGCGGGCGCGAACGCGCGCAAAAGGGAGATTTCATGGATCATCTGAGCGCCCTGCGTCGTGTGCGCTCGCATGACGACCCATTCTTCCTTGGTCAAACCACGCGGCGCTTGCAGCACTTCGGACGGCGTCAAGGTCTTTCCGACATCGTGCAACAGTCCGCAGCGCGAGGCAAAGATACTCTTTTCCTCGTCCATGTCCAGCCGCCGCGCAATTCGCCTGCACCAGAGTCCGACAGCACGCGAGTGTTCGGCGCTGGCAGGATCCGCGTCATCGAGTTTAGCGAGGAAGCCCGCCATCGCGGCCTCGACTTCTTCGGTCTCGACGATCTCTGCAGCCCTCTGTTCGTTCTGCAAGCATCCACCGATAACGCGACCGATCGCGTACTCGAGTGCCGTAAGGTCGTCGTCTGAAATTCCAGTCTCCGGGTGGGTCCACAGCAGCCGTCGAGCGACGCCGCACGCACTCTCCAGCATCGCGAGCACGGCCCGCGGCGGCGCATACCGTTCGCATGTTTGTTTAACCCACGCAGCGATCGGATCGCCGCCGTCCTCGGGCAGCGTGAGGATACGGTCGGCAAGTCCAGCAGCGACTACGTTCGCGAGAAGTGGCGGCTCACCACGATAGCCATTTTCGACGATCGCGTTAGCAAGTTCGGGGCTGAGCGCGGCATTCCGAAAGTCGAGGTGAACCGCTGCCTTCACGATGCGCGCTCCAACGTGAACCGCCCGTACGGTATCGCTTCGATCATCATGGCTACACCGCCGAGGCCGCTCTCGTGCAAAGCTTCGAGCAGGTCCAGAACCTCTTGGTGGTTTCGCGCGCCCCGTTGCCTTTTGAGCATAGCGGACAAGAGCGCATGGAAACGGCTTAAGCGAGGAAAGGCCTGGATGTTTTTCTCGAGGACGGTCAGAAGCCGTGCCGCGCTGCGCGTGTTGCCGAGCAGAAGGGATGCCAGCGCGAGATTGAGCTGCGCCCTGACAGCCATGGCGTCCTCAGAAAGCGAAAGCCTGCGCAATAGTGTACGCGCCGATTTCACGGCCGCTGCTGCACTTTCGCACAATCCTGCCGATATCGCATAGACTGCGATCTCGCTCCACCAAAGCGCGCTTTGCCTTTCATCGACTTGACGCTCGGCACGGCCTTCTATGGTATGATATGCACCGGCAAAATTGCCGCTGCGTGCGAGCCGAAGAGCCTTTGACGGTAACAGCACTTCCTCCGCATGCTGAACATCGTTCTCAAGCTCTTCATCATTGAGCGCTTCTTGTGCAAGGTCTACTTCGCGCCAAGCGCCGCGGCTTGATTGTAGATCGATAAGCGCCAAGAGTGCATAGCGACGCCAAAATGCACTTCCCAGTCTTACGGCGCAGGCTTCTAGCCCTTCGAGGAATCGCAGTCCCGCGACGACGTCATCCCTATAGTTCACTGCAACGAAACACAACATTGTGAGCGCGGCGATCGCGGTCTCATCGTGTCCGTGTTCTTCCGCCAGAGACAATGCGAGGCCGGCATAGCGCTCGGCCGCATCAGCGTCGTGATCCCTGAAAGCGACGAAGGCTGCTCGATGGTATACCATTGCTCGAACCTCAACATCCGCGACGTCATCGATTCGACTCAGCGCTCGCGTTATACAGTTTCGGGATTCACTCCAGCGACCGGCAGCAACATAAGCAGCTCCCAGCGCCGCCGTCGCGGAGGCCTGCAATTCTGCATCCGTCTCCTCGGCGGTGATTGCCTCGAGTGTCTCGATGCAATCCAGCCGGCCACGACGCAACAAATCGCTTCCGTAGATGTACTGTACCCGAGCACGGGCGAGCCGGTCCGGCGCTATTTTTGCGGCGTGCGCGAACCACGCGTCCGCAACATCGTGTCGCCCAAGGTCCGATTCCCGCATGGCTTCGAGGGTAAGTGCGATGAAATTCTCTCGCCGCTCTTCAGGGCGAAGTGAACGCACCGCAAAATTCACGATGTCGGCGTATCCTCGGTTGAGGAGCGCAAAACCATACCGCTCGAGCATGACCAATATAGCTTGCGCGTTTCCGGTGGACGTAGCAATCCGCGTTGCCTCGGCCGGCTGTTGTGCATCTTCCAGTGCACCTACTGCCACGTGCGCCGCTTCAGCCAACACGGCTTCGGAGGCAGGGCTCACCCTTTTCGCGATCCTGGTAAATGCAGACGTAAACCGCGGCTGCGCAGGAAATCGGAAGGCATACGGTGCCTCGGCACCGAGCTGTTCCAAAACCCCCCGGCTGAACGGTATTCGTTGGACGAAATCATCTTCGAGCGACGGGGCCTCCAAGAGCGAGTGCACCGCCCGTAAATACTCCGGCCGCAGCCGTCGAAGTAGCGACGTGATCGACAGTTCGAGGCCATCCTCGAATCCCGAACGTGAACCGCTATCGCTCTCGGAAAGAAGCGCCAGTGCTAGGCACCCGGCATGCGACCCGGCAAACGCAAACGTCTCGAGCGCCCGATTCTGATCGACTGGTACTCGCGCTGCCAGTGCGACCGCTTCGTCCGTAGTGAATGCGAGTTCCGTATCGTCGATGTGCAGATCGACCAATTCTCCCGCAAGCCACCCGGCAACGGGAAGCTTCGCGCTAGAACGCACGCCGAGAATCCAGCGCACACGGGTGGCGCAGTTGTCGATCACCGCCGCAACGAACTCCGCTATGTCGTCGGATTCTGCGACGACATGAAGGTCATCGAGAATGATCGTCATGTCCTCGGATTCGAGACGATCGGCGAACCACTGCGCAAGCGTAGCCGGCGGACGCTGAGTGCGGCGCGCGTTGCTGAACGCCGCAACCAAGCCGTGGCTCAGCGCGGGGTCTGTGCCTTGCAGCGCGGTTACGAGACCGCGCGCAAAAGAAAGCAACTCTGTCGCCGCGGCATCCGGCACGTAGGTCGCCGTCGCGCCGCTAATGAGCTTGGCATACGCATCAATTGCCGTGCTTTTCCCGGCGCCGCATGAACCGCTTACGAGCGTGATCCTATGCCGGCGCGCGCGCGCGAACGCAGCATTCAGGCGCGGGCGCTCGAGAATACCACCGGCAGACCGGAAAAGCGTTACCGGTCGGTACAGCGAGTCATCAGCGGCTGAAAACATTCCGCCGTCCATCTCCCCGACCATCGCTTCCATGGTAAGGCAGCGAGTGATAAAACGCTGCATTTCCGAACGTTTCGTGAGCAAGATCACAAAGCGGAAATCGTTGCCATGACATCCCAGGCTTAGTGTCGGCCGACACGGTGCCGAAGTGTAGAGCGGTTCGTTAATACGCGAGCGCGGCCGTCTTGCGAAGCGTGCGCTCGTCGACCACGACCCGGTACATGAAGTCGGCCACGTCGGCTCGCGAGATCTTGCGGCCACCCTCCGGGACGAAGCGATCGTTTGCGCGATAGAGCCCCGTGCGCGGGCCATCGGTCACGCGAGTGGGGCGGACGATAGTGTAAACCAAGTCACTCGCTTCGATCTCGCGCTCCATCACCCGCATGTCGGCAAGAACGTTGCCGAGGATCAGCGGCATAACGAACCGGCGTGCCAAGAAGCTCAGGCTGGGATCGTCTTCTACGCCCGCGGACGAAACGGAGAGTAAGCGCGTCGGACCGCCGTCGCGCATCGCGGCGAGAATGTTCGACATCCCGCGAGAGTACAGGTCCGTAGGTCCGAGCCCGCCGGAACCGAGCGCCGAGAACACAACATCGCAGCCTCCGATTGTGGCGGCGACAGCTTCGCGGTCACGGACGTTCCCCTCGAGAACACCGATCGCGCCTAGGTCCCCCGGCAGCTGGCGCCGATCGCGAACGAGCAGCTTGACGTGATCGCCGTTTTCCCGCGCGATGGCCAAAAGCCAGCGGCCCACCCCGCCCGTGCCACCGAAGATCGCCACGCGCATGTTCGGGGGATTCCCGCTTTCGCGCCGCCGAAGCCTCGGGACTATGCGCATCGCATGCTACCGGCACGGTTTGGTCGAGCACCTCGGGATCGTCGACGACGAAGCGCTGCGCGCGTTCCCGCACGAGATCGATTCCCTCGCAAGGTACCTACAACTAACGCCCGACGAGCGTTCCACGCTGCCGTTAGAGAGTAGCGTGCCCCTGGGCGATGTCACCTTATTAGCACCGGTTCGCCCTCGCAAGAACGTCTTTTGCGTTGGCCGGAACTACATGGGTCATGCTGAGGAAGTCGCGCGGGCCCGCGGCACGAGCCTCAATCTACCGTCCGTTCCGACGTTTTTCACCAAAGCGCCCACCGCGATCGCGGACCCGGACGCGACCTTGCATCTCTCGCCCGAGGTGTCGCAGCAATACGACTGGGAAGCAGAATTGGCAGCCGTCATTGGGGCGCGCTGCCGCGACGTTGCCGAAGCCGACGCCCTTTCGGTCGTCTTCGGTTATACGTGCCTCAACGACGTTACGGCGAGGGATATACAAAAAGAACACCATCAGTGGTTCAAAGGAAAGAGCCTCGATGAGACGTGTCCGATCGGCCCTTGGATCGTTACGAAGGATGAACTCGACGATCCCCAGACCCTCGACATCGCGATGAGGGTCAACGGCGAGACAAAGCAATCCTCGAACACGGGCCAGATGATTTTCGATATCAAGCGAATCATCGCGTCGCTTTCTAGGGGATTGACGTTAGAACCGGGCGACGTCATAGCGACCGGCACCCCAGACGGGGTCGGCTTTGCCCGGAATCCGCCCGAGTTTCTACGTCATGGAGACGTAATGGAGGTCGAGGTGGCCCGTATCGGCATACTCCGAAACAGCGTCGCTTAAATTCTGCCCAGTAGCGGTCGAGACGACTGGCCACAGCCTCATCGCGGCTTAGTTTTTGACCGCGGAGGATTCGCGAAAGACCGCCTAAGACACCAGGGTGGGGGCGACGAGTCGGTTGTGCGCGCTCCCATCGATCAGCGCGAGCATCTCCTCACACGACAAGGGCGCGCCCTCTGCTAACCGACGCTCGGCTCGCTCCGCACCGAGGCCCGCGTGCAGCAGCTCACACAACTCCGCGTTGCGTCGGCATTCGACTGATTGTCGGGGAAGGCCGAGTTCACTGATTTGCCGATTTGCGTAACCCAGGAGGCGCGCCGCAACGTCGGAATCGCCGCGTTGATGCGCGATGCGAGCATAGATATCGCAGCAGTTGCCCACCGCCAAACCGTCCCCGATTTCGAGCGCCATGCGCAACGCGTCACGCGTATAGTGCGCGCCTGCATCGCAGTCTTGGGCATCGAGGTAGTAATTTCCCAGGTTGGCGAGTAGCCAGGCCGTGTCGCGGCTACGGTTAAGTTCGGCGAGGGCCAGCGCACGCTTTGCTATGTCGATCGCTTCGCCGTAGCGACCTTGCCAAAAGGCAACTTCGGCCAGATTCCCGAGCGGAGTGACGCAGCTTGAATCGCGATTGATTCCTCGGTACAACTCCTCGGCATGCGTGAGGGACCGTGTCGCGCTGTCACAATCTCCGGTTACATGGGCGATCAGGCCGACAAGGTTATAAGCCGCGGCAAGGGTGAGCACATCGGCGTCGCCTACGGGCTCGACTTGCACTTTTTGTAAGTACGCTCTCGACCGTTTGAGGTCACCGAGCGAGAAGTATGCCTGCGCGGCTTGGTACCACGCAGTGCGCAGCAGTTTTTCGTTGTAGCCGTCGTTCAACAAATCGATCGTTTCCAGTGCAAGCTGCTCCCCCCAGCGGGCGTCACTCTCCGTATGGAGCTCGAAGAGCGCAAGGCGAACTCGAGCGCGCAGCTCAGGGGAAAATTGCGCATCGCGGCGCAATGCGCATTCTAGCCATTCCCGCCCTTCCAGCCACATTCCGCACCATCGCCAATAACCGACCAGCTTCGCGGCCAGATCAGCGCCCCAGGCAAGGTCCCTTCCACTTCCAAGCGTCGAATCGAGCACAGCGTGAAGGTCATCGGCGGCGTACTCGAGCGGTTGTAACGCCGTCAGCCACTGCGGTGTCGCTCTGACTGCTGCGGCGGTCGTCGCAGCACCAAGATAGTATGCACGGTGATGGCCTTCGACGGATTCAACTTCGTCCTCGGTAAACAGACGATCACGCGCATAGCTGCGGATCGATTCGAAAAAGCGAAACGTGCGCGCGCCCTGGCGCCGAGCCTCCACCACCAGCAGCGACTTGTCGACCAGGGCATCCAATGCGTCTAGGACGCTGCTGCCGCCATCGTCGTCGGCACAGACTGCCGAAGCTGCTTCGAAGGTGAAGGAGCCCGCGAAGATGCCCAGACGCCGAAAGACCGTCCGTTCTTCGGACGAGAGTAAATCATAGCTCCAGTCGATCAGCGCACCCAACGTCTGCTGCCGCGCGATGGCACCTGAGCCGCGGCGGCCCAGGACGGCCAAGTGCTGCTCGACCTTACCGCGTAGTTGGTCCAGGCTGAGCATCTTCAACCGCGCAGCCGCCAACTCAATGCCAAGAGGCAACCCATCTACCCGGCGGCACAAATCGATGACGGCCGCGACCTTGTCGTCGTCGAGTTCGAAGGCCGTCACCGCACGCGCTCGGTCCACGAAGAGACTGATCGCCGGCACACGCAACGCCTCGCTTGCCGACAATTTCGCATCTGTGCGGTACTACGAACGGCGCCAGCGGCACGACGAGCTCTTCGGGCGCCTCGAGTGACTCGCGGCTCGTTGCCAAGATGCGCATGCCGGGTGCCGCGCGCAGCACGGTCGTCGCGAATACGACGCACGCTTTCTTGAGGTGTTCGCAATTGTCTAGCACGAGCAGGAGAACTTTGTCGCGACACCGCTCGCCCAAAGCCGCGGCCGATCCGGCTGCCGCTGGATCCTTGAGCCCCAGCGTCGAGGCCACAAGTCCGACGATCACCTCGGGATCGCGCGTACCGGCAAGGTCGATGAACCAGGCTCCGTCACGGTAACTGCCGGCCAGTTCATGCGCAACCTCAACGGCCAGCCGCGTCTTGCCGACGCCGCCGAAACCGGTCAACGTCGCGAGGCGCGACTCAGCCAATGCCGAGCCAATGCGGCCGGCATCATTGCGTCGACCGCAAAACGACGAAACCGACGTCGGCAGATTCCCCCGTACCTCGCGGCGCGGCAACGCCGCACTCGACGCCGAAACATACGCCTCAGCAACAACACGGTTTCGTCCACGCTCTTTGGCGCTGTAGAGCGCGGCGTCGGCACGTTCGAGCAGCGCCGAGGCTCGGCGTCGACCTGCGGTATCGCTGCGGCGATGCCGACGCTTGCGGTCACGCGGCCCAGGCGCGAGCCTACGTGCGGAATCCCCAGCTGAACGATGTTCTCGCGTACCCGCTCGGCAATTTCGATCGCCGCTTCGAGCGACGCTGCCTCGAAGAAGACCGCAAACTCTTCCCCGCCGTACCGGCCGAGAACGTCGTCGACCCGCAACGACGTCGAGATCGTTTGAGCGATCTGCTTGAGACACGTGTCGCCGGCCACGTGTCCGTATTTGTCGTTGAACAATTTGAAGAAATCGACATCGATCATCGCGATCGCCAGCGGCGAGCCACGCGCAACGGAACGGTCCCATGCCGCACCGAGCAGCTCGCTAAACGTACGCCGGTTCGCGATGCCCGTCAGACCGTCGATGCCGGCCAAGACTTGCAGCCGCGCGTTGGCAGCAGCGAGGTGCAGCTCCTGAATGCGCACAGCTAAAAGCAGCGCCCACTTCTCGAACAACGAAGCGTCGAGCTCGTCGAACACCACGCCGTCGCAACGCGCTATCGAGATGACGCCCCGCACCTCGCTGCCGAAACGAATCGGCGCGTAGATCGACAACGCGTCTGCAGCACGCACAGCGGCGCCCCCACGTAGCACTTCGATCACAGCTTCGTCGCCCTGGCTGCGGGGACTGCGCGGCACCGAAACGTTCAGGTCTTGACGGGGATCGGGCTCGTGTAAACGGATCTCAAGCGACGCCGCATTGAAGAAAGTTTTACCGAGATCGACCGCGCGTTCCAGCAGGTCGTCTACAGGCAGATCGCGCGAAACCAGTTCCGCGGTGCTATATACGAGATCACGATAGAGCTCTTGACGTACATCAACGCGGGCGTCGAAGGAAAGCATGGGTGTGCTCAATTATCGACGAGCTTCTGTCGCGCGCTTAGGTACGCACCGTACGGGTGTACTTTTGCAGAGAATCGTGCGGTTTGTCACAAGGGGCCTCCGCTTCACTACGGCGGTACGACAGGTCATAGGGTGTTTTCCGATCCGGATCTCAATTCAAGGGCGGCCCATTCTTGTTCTTTCGCTGCGGCGGCAGCGACGGGCCCGTCTCCCGGGATAAATCGTTCGCGAATGACGGGACGAGAATATAGCCGCGTCGGGACACCCCTATTTCGACTCTTCAAAAACCCGGGGCCCTGGAGAGCCGGAGACGCCCCTGGGGAAGCGTAAAGGTTCGGTTCAGTCCCCGAAATCGAGGGGATAGAGCATGTGTTCGCCAGGGAGTCAAGTGACCGCCATCACACTTTGCCCCTTACGCGAGAAACACGCTCGTGCGTTTCTCGTCCCTTGAAATGCTCGGTCCGCTAAGCCGAGAAAGGAGTCGAAATTGCTGCACGCAGTACTTTCGTTAGCCGTCATCCACCCGGTCCCAGGAGTCATCCACCCGGTCCCAGGAGTCATCCATCCGGTCCCGGGGATTATTCGGTTCATCATCGATGCGCTGACCGCCGTCCCCTGGTAACGACGGACACAGAGACGCCGGCTGATGAGTAGGGCATCGGCCGGCGTTCTCGCCCTCGGTCCGCTTAGCCCTCGAGCGGTTATGCATCGGATATCGGCCGACCGGACGAGGAAGATGAGCGGCTTGTTCGGCTTACAACGCCGAAGCATCAAGCTGGATTCCGACGGTTGCGCGCAAGAACTGCTTTCGCGCTCATCAGGAGCACTGCACTTTACCCGTTTGCCGTGCGGCGGCGCTGCATGAGGTTCTGACTCCTCACGCCGTTCCTTCGACCGCAATGTATGAACCGGAAGTATCAGCGCCGTCTCTCATCGTAAAGACGCTCCATGCTTATCGGCGTTCCAAGTGAGACTGCGCCCGGCGAACGGCGCGTCGCGCTCGTGCCGGATACCGTGGCGCGGCTGGTTAAAAACGGCAACGCCGTTCTCGTGCAGCGCGGCGCGGGCTCAGCTGCGGCGTATGGCGACGAAGCCTATGAAACGGCTGGCGCCACGCTCGCAAGCGACGCCGCCGAAGTTTACGCGAAGGCCGAAATCATCGCCAAAGTTGCGCGTCCGGCCGCGGCGGAACTGTCGCGCCTGCACGCGGGACAGATGCTCATCGCGTTTCTCGCACCGCTCGGCGATCCGCGCTCCGTCGAAGCGTACGCGGCGCGAAAGATTACGGCGCTCTCGATGGACGCCATTCCGCGCACGACGAAAGCGCAGTCCATGGACGCGCTTTCGTCGCAAGCTAACATCGCGGGCTATAAGGCGGTGCTCATCGCAGCAGCATCGCTCGCCAAGTATTTTCCGATGTTGACGACGGCCGCCGGCACGGTAAAGCCCGCGCAGGTGCTCGTGATCGGAGCCGGAGTCGCAGGTTTGCAAGCGATTGCAACCGCACGCCGTCTCGGCGCCATCGTTACCGGCTACGACGCGCGCGTGGCCGTCAAGGAACAGGTGCAGTCGCTCGGCGCAAAGTTCTTGGAAATCGACGTCGGTGAATCGGCCGAAGGCAGCGGCGGGTACGCGCGCGAGCTCTCCGCCGAAGCACTCGGAAAACAACGCGCCGCGATGGTAAAGGCCATCGGCGCGGCCGACGTGGTGATCACGACCGCCGCCGTTCCGGGAAAGCGCGCGCCGTTACTCGTGACGGCCGAGGCCGTGGGGGCGATGGCGCCGGGCAGCATCGTGGTCGATCTGGCCGCCGAAACGGGCGGAAACTGCGAACTCACGCGCGTCAACGAATGGGTCGCGAGTCCAAACGGCGTGACGATCGTCGGTACGACGAACCTGCCTTCGACGGTTGCGACGCATGCGAGTCAACTCTACTCGAAAAACGTACAAACGCTCCTCGATTACATCATCAAAGACGGCGTCCTCACGCTCGACATGGAGGATGAGATCGTACGCGGCACCACGCTCGTCCGCGACGGCGAGATCGTGCACGAGCCGACGCTTGCAGCGTTGCAGCCCGTTGCCGGAGGACCTGCGTGAACGAACATCTGTTCACCGAGATCACGATCTTCATTCTCTCCGTGTTCGTCGGCATCGAGGTGATCTCGAAGGTTCCGAGCACCTTGCATACGCCGCTGATGTCGGCGACGAACGCAATCCACGGCATCGTCTTGGTCGGCGCGCTGCTCGTCGCGGGCACGGCCCACGCGCCGCTGGGACCCGTGATCGGGTTCATACTCGTCGTCCTCGCATCGCTCAACGTGTTCGGCGGCTACACCGTCACCGAGCGCATGCTGCAGATGTTCCGCCCCAGGGCTCCGCGCCCGACGAAGAGCGACGCGGACGCTGCGGTATCCGTCGACTCAATCGGACAGCCCAAAGAAGATCGCGCAGCGTGACGGCGACCTTTGCAAGACCGGTCGAGATACCGTATCTCATCACCGGCATTCTGTTCATCATCGGCCTGCGATATCTGAGTTCACCGCGCACCGCACGTCTGGGCAACCGTCTTTCAGCCCTCGGCATGGCGATCGCGCTCATCGCGACCGCGGCGCAAGGATTACTGAACTGGGGCGTGTTGATCGCGGGGCTCATCGTCGGCATCGGCATCGGCATCTATTCGGCGCAACGCGTTCCGATGACGGCCATGCCGCAGATGGTTGCGATCTTCAACGGCGCGGGCGGCGGCGCGGCCTCACTCGTCGCGCTCGGCGAACTGCTTGAACGCGTTGCGACCGGCTCTCGCATCGGCGCAGACGTCTCGGTCACCGCGTCGCTGACGGCGATTATCGGCGCAATTTCCTTCTCGGGTTCGGTCGTTGCGTTTCTCAAACTGCAGGAAGTGATGACGGGACGACCCCTGGTGTATCCGGGACAGCAAATCGTCAACGCCGCACTGCTTCTCCTAATCCTGACGGCCGCCGCCTTGGTCGTCGCGGGCGACGATCCGGTGCGCTGGCTCGCGGTCGCGCTGTGCGGTTCCCTGATACTCGGCGTGCTGTTCACCTTACCGATCGGCGGCGCCGACATGCCGGTCATCATCTCACTGCTGAACTCGTTCACCGGCCTCGCCGCCGCGCTGACCGGTTTCGTGCTCTCCAATAACGTGCTGATCATCTCGGGCGCGCTCGTCGGCGCGTCGGGCACGCTGCTGACGCTGATGATGGGCAAAGCGATGAACCGCAGCGTCGCAAACGTGCTCTTCGGAGCGTTCGGCGCCGTCTCACCGAAAAGCACGAGCGGCAGCGGCGGCGCAAGCGCGGCCAACGTTCGCTCCCTGTCCGCCGACGACGTCGCAGCGATGCTCGCGTACGCGAATCAAGTCGTCGTCGTTCCCGGCTACGGTATGGCCGTCGCGCAAGCGCAACACTCGATCCGCGACCTCGCCGACCTGCTCGAAAAGCGCGGGGTCGAGGTCAAGTACGCGATCCATCCGGTCGCCGGCCGCATGCCGGGTCACATGAACGTTTTGCTCGCCGAAGCGAACGTTCCGTACACATCGCTCTACGACATGGACGACATCAACCCCGAATTCGCACGCACCGACGTGGCGCTCGTCGTCGGTGCAAACGACGTCACCAATCCCGCCGCCCGCAGTGACAAAGGCTCGCCGATCTACGGAATGCCGATCATCGACGTCGACAAAGCGGAAAACGTCATCGTCCTCAAGCGCTCGATGAAGTCCGGCTTCGCCGGCATCGACAACCCGCTCTACGAGGATCCGAAGACAGCGATGCTATTCGGTGACGCGAAGAAGTCGATCGACGCCGTCAACGCGGCCGTCAAGACGATGTGATCCGGACGACTCGCTCTCACGTCGACCTGCGCGCAAGGACCGGACAGGCGCACTGAATGTCTATGGCGCTGCGATGGTTCGACTGTTCTTAAGAATCGCGTTGCCCATCGGACCTCGTTGTCGGATCATTTCGAGAATATTTTTCCATGTCACGGCGCCGGAGTTCGGCAATCTGATAATACTGGCCTTGAACACCGCACAACAACGGATGACAATGCTGTTGCACGCATACGCTAAGTCTAGAGACGCCAATCTGTACGCCATTCGGAGTAGAAGGGCTATAGGGGTTACATTGAGGGTCGCGTATTTTAAGGTACTGAATCATCTCACCAAGCTGCAGCTTAATCTGCTCCGATAAGAGGGTAAAGTCGACACCCAATAGATATGAGCCGCGAGCGTGATAGATCGCCGTTTCGACAAGCTCGGAGCGATATACGACCCGAGTGCTTTCCGATGACACGAACGCGTACTCGTAGTCCTGTATTAAAAAGCAGAAGCTCGAGACGACGACGCTTGCAAATCCGAGAAGCTGTCGATCCTTCCCTGGCTTAATGTTGGGCATTTCCATGTTATTTCAGCACCGGCGTGGAGGTGGCGTCCAAAGGCGAATCTCGGAACTGTACGTCCACCCGTGCGAGTCCAAGACCTCTCGTTCAGCGCGCAGAAATCCTGTGTTGTCGATTAAATTGCCAGCCTTGTCGACCGGCTTATCGAGACTGGCGCGACCGGTTTGCATCTCTTCCCTTAATACGCGAGCTTACGGAGCCAATTAGCTTTCGGACACCTATATCTTCGGATAGTGCGCCTAGTAATGAGCGCTGAGTTTTCCAATTGATGGCTCCCTCTTTGGCTTTCGCCAGTACTTCGGCTCACATTGCTGGCGCAAGGTGGCGGACTTCAAAATGTCCCAACCTGCTCGTCGCCCCGGGGCGGAGGGTGATCTCGACGTCAAAGCCCAGGTGACGCAGCGCCTCGATCAGTCGGTCCGAGGAAAATCCGTCGGCATTCCCACGCATGATCCGGGAGAGCTCCGACTGCTTGAGGCCCATCAGGCTCGCGGCGCGGGCTTGAGTGAGCCCGCGACGACGCACGTCGGTGGCGATCGCGGCGATTAGCGGCGCTTTGGCCAGGAGTCCGTCGGCATCGGGAAGTCCGAGGTCAGCGAAGACATTGCCGCTGCCCTCCTCGATGGGCGTCCCGTTAACGATTCGTTTGTTCGTCGTTTTTGGCATCGTTTAAGCGTTTCCGAATGACGTCCAGTTCATGGCGATCCGTTGAGATTCCGTGTCGCGATTTTTTGGTAAACGCGTGCAGGACGTAGAGCACGTCGCCGATCTTGACCGTGTAGACAACGCGGAATGTTCGCTCGCCGCGAACGTCGTCGACGACGATCTCATGCACATCGCGGAGGTCCCCCTTAAGCGGCTTGGCATGGTGCGGATGCGTTCCGGTCTGTGCCTCCCAAAGCGCCTGACCCACCTCACGCCTCGGGTCGCTTGGTAGTTGGGAAACCACGTCTTTCGCATCGCCCATCCAGCGAACGGCCCTGACCAATGCTCGCGTCCTCCGTACAGCTTATCATAAATATATGATAAAACAAACCCCCGGGGGTAAAACGAGCACTCGTGACATGAGTCGCCACTTCGCGTCCCAGAACGCAGTCGGCGCGGGGATAGGGCCCTCAAAGCTCCGCATTTACGGATCAAATGATCGCGGATCGTCGCCATCGCGTTTGCACGGTAGCGCGCACCGATTTCGTCGATGATGCGTTCCGCAATGCTCGCGAGCCGCTCGGACTCGAGGTCAGCCACGACGTCGTAAAGCGCGGCCGGAACGCCGGACTTCACCGCACGCTGCAAGTCATACGACAGTTCGGCCACGATAAGGGCGACGCGATGCGCGTCGACGGGTTCGCTTCCCGATGCTTTTGATTTGCCCATGCCTTCAAGGAACCGCAGCGACATTACGCACGCATCACCGTCGCGTAAACAAATGGAGCGGCGTCGATTTTTTCGCGCCGCAGCGTTACTGGACCGGGGCCGTTACCGGAACCTTGCGGAGTTTGTAACCGACGGTGTGCACCGTCTCGATGAGGTCCTTGGCAAGCACACCTCGCCTTCTTCACCTGCCGTCGGCACGGCGTTCTTCGCGCCGAGCGGATCGTCGACGATCTCGTAGCCGCGAGCAGTGCGTCGTCCTGAGTCCGCCACTGACGTCGCCAAGACCATCACGCAAGCTTTATCTTCGCAAACGCCGGACCTGAAGGTCACGGTGCCGCCGAATCCCAGCGAATTGGTCTTGACCGGCAGCCAGTACAGCATCAAGCTCGCCAAAGACCTGATCAGTCAGCTCGACACCGAAGCCGAAGTGCTGGAAGTGGATGAGACTGTTGCGAAAAATCTAGGTCTTCAACTGTCGCAGCCCGTCGTCAGCACGACGTTCGCGGAAGGGTCGCCACTGGCTCCATCGGGTGGCGGTACTCCGGCGCCCACAATCGGGATCGAGCCCTTTTCGCGGACGCCGCTTTCGATCGGCTTGACGTTGAACTTGCTGATTCAAAACGGAAAGGCGCGCATTCTTTCAGACCCGCGCATCACGACAGTATCCGGACGCACCGCCAGCATTCGAGCCGGTGCACTCTATCGATCCTTACAACCGCCGGAGGAGGCGCCGGAACGGTCGCGACAACGCAACTTCAGTCTTTCAGACCGGCGTGACCTTATACATCACGCCCCTGGTGAATGCCGGTAACTATGTAACGGTGACGCTCCACCCCACGGTCAACAATCTCTCGGCCGTCCTCAACGGCGTCCCGCAGATCCGGAGCAGATCTATTACGTGCAGGTTTCACCTACGGTCATCAAGAGTGGCACACCAATCAGCGTGTCAGCGATCACCTCATCGAACGTCGCAAAGGTGACTCTCGGTTACGGAACGTTCGCTCATGACACCGCCCAAAGCGGCGCGGGGCAGTTCCAAGCGACGTACGCTTTCGACGCCTCCGGCGTGCAGTACAATACGCCCGGCGTTCAACTGCTCTTGAAGGCACAGCCCAGCGACGGCGCAATCTCTTCGATTCCCGTGCCTATCACCCTCGCCCAATAGTGAGGGGGCCATGCCGATCGACGCCGTCAACGCGGCCGTGAGACGATGTGACGTTAATTCATCGGAAGAGCCCCGCTGCGGTTGCGAATCGGATAGGCCGCATCGATGCGTTTGATTTCATCCTCGCTCAGTCGGAGATCGCCCGCAGCCGCATTCGCCTCGACGTGCGTCAGGGCGTTTGCTTTTGGGATCGCAAATGTGAGCGGATCACGGACGAGGAAGGCGAGCGCGACGGCCTCATTCGTGACGCCGTGCTCGCCTGCGATAGCCGTTAGCACCGTCTCCGCGGCGCGATTGCGCGGACGGCCGAGCGGCGTATAGGCGACGAAGGCCGCGCCGTTGTCGCGGCACCAAGGTAACTCGTGCGCTTCCGGCGTTCGTTCGCCGAGATTATAAAGCACTTGATCGCATGCGATTTGCGCCCCGCGCAACCCCTGCGCCGCTTCACGTAAGTCCCACGGATCCAAATTACTGACTCCCAGACTGCGGATTTTCCCGGCTTCGAGCAGAGCTTCCAACCCGGCCATTGCTTCCGCAAGATCAACGTCACCGCGCCAGTGCAAAAGGTAGCAGTCGAGGTAATCGATACGCAGACGCTGCAACGATCGCTCGCACGCGTTTTGTAGGCGTGGACGCGTTCCGTTCGACGGCACGAACTTCGAGACGATGAACAGCGACTCGCGACGATACGGCGCGATCGCTTCGCCGACGATCTCCTCCGAGCGCCCGTCCCCGTACATCTCTGCCGTGTCGATGTGCGTCATACCGAGATCGATCCCACGCTGCAGCGCATCCCGATCGGGAAGCGGCCACGTCCCCTGTCCGATGACGGAGGCCTCGAATCCCGTCGAACCAAAGCGTCGCCGCTGCATGGCATATATATTCTGCCATTGATACCGCAATGTCTTCAGTGTTAATTCAGCAGCGTGGACCTCGCCGATGCTGGGATGCCAATGAAGTACCTGCCCTGTTGCGGTCAGTAGGTGTGATGCGTGTTCGAAACGTCGAAAGTTTTAACTCGTACGTGCCTGGGAACTTGCCTGGCCATCGGCTGAGATACGCTCACCAAGGAGGCACTACACTTGATCCGACTGTCAGCGTCAACACTAGCCATCGCCGCCGGGGCCGTCGTCGTGGCAGCGGGCAGCAGCGTACCCGCTTCGGCGGCCTCGAACGGTTCCCACGTCGCTGCCCCCGTTCCGCGCGATCTCGCGACTGCGCGTTTCGTTACGACGGCACCGGCCGCCGCGCCGTTGCACTTCACCGTCGTTCTGCCGCTTCGCAACCGTGCGGAGCTCGCCGCCTTAATTCGCATACAGAGCACGCGGCGCTCGCCATTGTATCGGCACTTCCTGAAGCCGGCGCAATTCGCCGCGCGTTACGGACCCGACGCGCGAACCGTCGAGGCCGCCGTCCGTGAACTACGCAGCAGCGGCATCGCGGTTACTTCGCTCAGCGCAACCCACACGCTGATCGAGGCGACGGCGCCCATAGGGACGATCAATCACGCCTTTTCCACCTCCGTCGCCATGTTTGCACGCGCAGGTCGCGCGTACTATGCAAACCGCACACCGGCTCTCGCACCGCCGCACTCGCGGCGCTGGGAGTCAGCATCGTTGGGCTCGACAATATTCCGCACGCGCGTCCGATGCACGTCGTCGGCCCGCGTCACGCTGCCATAGCTTCGCGGTCCATGCACCATCGCGTCCGCATCGGTCGTTTTGCCGCAAGCGGCGCGGCCGGCGGATACACGCCGAGCGATCTCGCACAAGCGTATGATTTTCCGCTCAACGCGGGCAATACCGGAAGCGGCGCAAGAGTCGGAATCGTTATCTCCAACGATTACCAGGATGGCGACGTCAATTCTTTCTTTTCGAGCTACGGCGTCAAGCGCACGGGGTCGCTCGGACGCGAGCCTATTGACGGCGGCGGCAGTTTCGATCGCAGCAAAGTGTTGAAGTGACGCTCGACGTCGAGCAATCCGCATCGCTTGCGCCGGGCGCGAACGAGACCGTCTATGAGATCCCGGATCTCTCCAATCAGTCTATCCTCGACGCGTACAACGCGGTCGTCAGCGATAATACCGCGGACGTTATTTCATCGAGCTTCGGCGGTTGCGAGCAGGGCGCATCGGTCGATAACGCCGATGACCAAGTTTTCGCGCAGGGCGTCGCGCAAGGTCAGACGTGGTTTGCATCGTCGGGCGATCAAGGCTCGAACTGCTATCCGAGCAACGCCACGGGCGTTAGTATGCCCTCATCCGATCCGAACGTCGTCGCGGTAGGCGGTACCACGCTTTCGACCGACAATAGCGGAAACTACGCGGGCGAAAGCGCTTGGTCCGGTTCGGGCGGCGGCGTTTCGAGCGATTGGGCTTTGCCGCCCTATCAACAGAACGTTGCAGGCGAAGCGTCGACCAGTAATCGTAACGTACCAGACGTCGCGCTCAACGCCGATCCGAATTCGGGCCGACGAGTTGGTGTTCCAGCGCCAAGATTCAACGGTCGGCGGTACGAGCGCGTCGTCACCGGGCGTCGCAGCCGAATTCGCCGGCATCGTCGGAGCCAAAGGGCGCCAGGTTTGGCGAACAACCGCATCTATGCGCTCGCAAGCGGCGGTGGACCCTTCCACGACGTAACGATCGGCAGCAACGGCGCGTACACACCTGGCTACGATAACGTCACGGGTTGGGGATCGTTCGACGGGAATGCCCTCTTAGACGCCTTCTAAGCTCCCGCGTACATCTGACGATCGCCGAGCCCGTGTTAGAGCGTACCGGCTCGGCGATCGTCTCACCGAGAACCTCCCGATGCGCCTTACGGGTGCACGCGCCATGCGTACGCATTCCACGTCGGCACGAACGCATTGGGCGCGAACCCGCTTAGGCGTGGGCGGTACGCATAGATGTATGTCGGGTTGAAGAGATAGATGATCGGGACGTCGCGAGCGACGATGCGGTCGATCGCGCGATAGGCGGCTTTACGTTCCGTGTCCGTTTGCAACCTTACCGCGGCGTCTTCGAGCGTTCGGATCCCAGAATTGCAGTAGCGCATGTAGTTTGCGGCCGCGCGCTCGCAGCCTAATAGGAAACGGTCGTCGGGATCGGCGCCCATCGACCAGGGGACGTACGCGAGATCGAAGTTCCCGGTCGCTAAGGTGCCGCCGTCGGCTGCAGGCAGGAAGAGTTGCGCGTTCGAGATCGACTTGATGGTCACCGCGACGCCGCGTTCGTAGAGTTCACGCTGCACGAACGCTGCGGTCCGTACGCCCGTCGCCGTTTCCGGAAACTGCACGTACGTTAACGCCAAGCGGCGCTCGGCTTTGCGGCGAAAGCCGTCGGCACCGCGCCGCCAACCCGCAACATCAAAGGCGCGATCGGCTTCTACGGGATCGTAGGACGGTTCACGAACGCCGGCATCGTAGGCCCAGGAAAACCGTGGGCGGTCGCTGTCGGCGACCGGATAGCGGCCGAAGGTGATCTTCCGCGAGATGCCGTCGCGGTCGATTGATGCGGCGAGCGCGCGCCGCACGCGCACGTCGTCGAGCGGCGGGTGGGCGGTTTGCAGCGCCAGACCGGCGATCAGCGCCGTCGACGCATACGCATAGCGCACTTCTGCCGAAGCGCTCTCAAGCGTCGTTTGCTGCACGGGCGCGATCAAATTGAAATCGACTTGTCCGCTGCGCAGAAGCGTCAGATTGGTTTCGGGATCGGGCACGATGCGGATATCGAGGCGCGCGACGGGCGGTCGTCCGCGCCAGTAAAGACCGTTCGCGACGTAAACAAGCCGCTCGCCGCGCGTCCAGGATGCGAACCGAAAGGGGCCGTCACCGACGCTCGGCGCCGCATTAAAGGCCGCGCGCTCGAGCGGCCTCTCCTTAGAAAGCACGTGTTCGGGCAGCACGTACTGCGGGCTCGTCCCGTACGTAAAGAACGTCGCGACGGCCGGAGCCCACGCGCGCGAGAGATGGAAGCGGACGGTGTGCGGCGTCGGCGCGTCGGCGCGATCGATCAGGTCGTAACCGGCGCGCGAGCCGACCGGATTGCGTGGGTCGCGAATCGCGCCGAGCGTGAAGAGGACGTCGCGCGCGGTCAGCGGCACGCCGTCGCTCCAACGCAGACTTCCGCGCAGATGATACACGAGCGTGCGACCATCGGCCGAGATGCCGCCGTTGCCGACCGTCGGCACCTCGCGAAGTAACTCGGGCGCCGGGCGGCCCTGCGCATCGAAATCGAAGAACGGCTCGAAGGCGAGGTGCGCTAGTTGCTGTTCGACGTTTCCGGCGTCCGCATGAGCGAACAGCGGGTTCAGACTCGCGGGATCAGCCGCCACGTTGAACCGAACCGTCGGACCGTTTTGCGGGGGAACACGGTTGCCGCACGCGACGGTGCCCGCCGCGAAGCTCGATACAAGCAGAAAAACGAGCACCCGTTGCGCCGAACGCTTCGCGCGCCGTATACTCAATGTCCCGAACACTTCGGGCTTAAGATATGCAAAGCTCCTTACAGATTGCCGACCGACCCCTGCTGGACGACCTCGACCTCCGGCTCCTGCACGCGTTACAGAGCAATGCGCGCTCGACCTATGCGGAGCTGGGGAGCCATGTTGGGCTCAAGCCGCCGGCCGTTCACGAACGCGTGAAACGGCTCGAGCAGCGCGGGTTCATTCGGGGCTACGCCGCGCGGCTCGATCCCAAAGGGCTTGGGCTCGGCCTCGTCGCCTTCGTCAGCGCATACACGACGGCCGACGTCACCTACGAGCGCTTCACGAGCGCGGTTGCCGCGTTGCCCGAGGTGCTCGAGGTCCACAGCGTTGCCGGCGAAGAGACCTTCGTTCTCAAGGTCCTGACCCGTTCGACTGGTCACCTCGACGAGTTTCTGTCGCGGCTCAAGGCCGTCCCCGGCATCGGACGCACGAAGACGACGATCGTCCTCTCGACGCCCTTCGAACGCGAAGGAATCGCGCTCGCCGAACTGACGGCGGCGGGGGCAGCATGAGCGTCGATGCTTCGGCGCTCGGCGCACATCGCGTGATCGAGCCCGGCGGCGTCCTGCCGCAGGTCGCCTGGAAACTCGATGCGACGCCGGTGGCGCAAGCGAACGAAATCTTGTGCGACGTTGAGGCGCTCAACATCGATTCGGCCTCGTTCCGCCAGATCGCCGAGGCCAACGGGGGCGACGTCGACCGCGTCACCGCTCATGTGATGGCGCTCGTTGAAGAGCGCGGCAAGCACCACAATCCGGTGACCGGAAGCGGCGGCATGTTCGTCGGACGGGTACGCGCCATCGGCGCTGCGCTAACCGAGCACAGCGACTTGCACGTCGGCGATCGCATCGCGTCGCTCGTGTCGTTGACGTTGACGCCGCTATGCATCGCGTCGATCGAGCGGATCGACATGGCGACCGGCCGCGTCTGGATTCGCGGCACGGCCGTGCTCTTCGCGTCGGGGTTGTACGCGAAGCTGCCCGCCGACATCGCCGACGACGTCGCGCTCGCGGTGCTCGACGTGGCCGGAGCGCCCGCACAGGTGCGTCGTCTTGCGAAAACGGGCCAGTCGGTCGCAATCCTCGGAGCAGACGGAAAATCCGGGATGCTGTCCTGCGCTCAGGCGCGCGAACGCGTCGGGGCGCACGGCCGCATCGTCGGCATCGCACCGGACAAGTCGACCGAAGCGGCGCGCTTGCTCGTCGAGCACGGCTACGTCGATGCGTTCCTCGAGGCCGACGCCCGCGACGCGTTCGCGATCATGGATGCGATCCCGAGCCTACTGCCCGGGCTTGCCGATCTCACGATTAGCTGCGTTAACGTTCCGGGCACGGAGCTCTCGTCGATTCTGCTCACAAAAGACGAGGGCATCGTTTACTTTTTTTCAATGAGCACGTCGTTCACCGCGGCGGCGCTCGGCGCCGAAGGCATCGGCAAAGACGTCACGATGATCATCGGCAACGGCTACGCAAAGGGGCACGCCGCGACGGCCTTGCAGACGCTGCGCGACCATCCGGCGATCGCTGCATATTTCACCGCACGCTATAGTTCATAACGGGAGTTCGCCATGGAAGTTCATCTCGAAGCCGCCACCGACACCGCTCCTTTTGCGACCGCCGGTGCGCCGTCGGGCCGCCGTAAGCCGCCCGTCGATGCCGCCGAACTCGAACACCGTAACCTGCGTCAAGGTGAGTTCTGGCGCGAGATACCGGCCTATAAGGATGTCGACGAGGCCACTTTTCTCGATCACTTGTGGCAAGCGCGCAAGTCGGTCAAGACGGCGGACGAACTGTTCGACACGATCCGGGATCTGGCCGACCCGTCGTTTATCGCCGACGCGCGCGAAGGGTTCAAGCGCGCTCCGATGTCGGTGCGCGTCTCGCCGTACGCGATCGCGGCCATCGACTGGAACAAGCCGTACAGCGATCCGATCCGCACCCAGTTCATCCCCGTCGCTTCGAAGCTGCGCCGCGACCATCCGCGCCTGACGCTCGATTCGCTGCACGAACTCGACGACTCACCGGTCCCCGGGCTGACGCACCGCTACGTCGACAAAGCGCTTTTTCTTCCGCTCAACACATGCCCCGTGTACTGCCGGTTCTGCACGCGTTCGTACGCGATCGGGCTCGATACGGAGATGGTCGATAAGGTTCCGCTCGCGAAGACGCCCAAAGATTGGCAGGCAGCGTTCGACTATATTGCCTCGCGGCCGGAACTCGAGGACATCGTCATCTCCGGCGGCGACGCGTATCAGTTACCCGCCCGCAATTTGCGGCTGATCGGCGACGCCTTGCTCGACATCCCGCACATCAAGCGCATGCGCTTTGCGACCAAAGGGCCCGCAGTCATGCCGATGAAGCTGCTCACCGATCGCGATTGGGTCGATGCCTTGACGCACGTAGTCGAGCGTGGGCGGACGATCGGTAAAGACGTCGTGCTGCACACCCACTTCAACTCGGCGAACGAAATCACGTGGATTACTGAGCAGGCGCTCGATGTTCTCTTCAAGCGCGGCGTCGTGGTTCGCAATCAGTCCGTGTTGATGCACGGCGTCAACGATACGAGCGAGGCGATGCAGTTGCTCGTGAAACGCTTGAGCTACGTCAACGTGCATCCATACTACGTCTACATGCACGACATGGTCCGTGGGGTCGAGGAGCTCCGTACGTCGGTCGCCACGTCCTGCGAGATCGAGAAGTTCGTGCGCGGCTCGACCGCTGGCTTCAACACGCCGCTCTTCATCTGCGACGCCCCCGGCGGCGGCGGCAAGCGCGACATCCATAGCTTCGACTACTACGATCGCGAGAACGGCATCGTCGTCTACTCGGCGCCCAGCGTTAAACCGGGCGAGCACTTCATCTACTTCGACCCGCTCGACACGCTTTCACCTATAGCTCAAGCGCGCTGGGACGACCGTGCGACCGCCAATGCAATGATTGCCGCCGCGATCGAAAAAGCGGGGGGTTCGCGCACGTACGTGCCGGCGTAGCTGCCTTCAGATCGCCTGAAGTCGGGATGCGTGGGTGCGGCACGCCGATCAAAGGTCGCTGTTGCCGAGCACCCCGCGCGTGCATTCGTTTCAACGCTCATTGCGTTGAACGGAGGGTTCTTCGCCGCAAGCGGGTAGCAGCGGGAATGCTAGCGCTTGCGGTAACGTACCTCATCCAGTCGGGTCACGAAGCGGAGGCCGTCGAGTTCTTGAAGCGCCTCACCACGGAAACGCGCCGAGAACCCGGTAACCGCATGTACCTTGCGCACCGCGCGCAGGACGACCCGCGCACCTTCTTTCTCTACGAACAGTACGATGATCATGCGGCACTCGATGCACACCGTGCGACGCCGCATTTCCAAGAGTACGGCAAGAACGGCCTGCAGACTATTGCCGAGGGCCGGCACCCGTCGCTGTACGTTCCACTGGGCGCCTAATCGGGTGGCGACGCATGCAGCACTCCCGGCGCTCGCTCCACACGAAGCGCCCGCGCCGGTGGCCGAGAAGCGTGCGCAGACGACGGTCGTCCACACGCGCACGCGTACCGATGACTACGCCTGGCTGCGCTGCAAAGACGATCCCGACGTCCTCGCGTATTTGGAAGCGGAGAACGCGTACGCGAATGAGGTGATGGCTCCGACCGAGCGTCTTCAAGAGCAGCTCTACGATGAGATGCTGTCGCACATCAAGCAAACCGATCTTTCCGTCCCGTACCGCAAAGGCGCCCACTGGTATTATTTACGCACCGAGGAAGGCAAGCAGTACCCCATCTTCATGCGAAAGCGCGGCAGCGCCGACGCACCGGACGCGAGCGCGCCCGACGAAGTTACCCTCGACCTCAACGCGCTCGCCGTAGGGCATGCATACCTGGGTCTCGGGGCCTACGAAGTAAGCGATGACGGCAACCTGCTGGCGTATGCGATCGACACGACCGGGTACCGGCAGTACACGCTGCACGTCAAAGATTTGCGCGCCGACGAGACGTTGCCCGATTACGTCGAACGCGTCACCTCGGTCGTCTGGGCAAACGACAACCGAACGCTGTTTTTGACGACCGAAGACGCGGTCAGCAAGCGCCACGATACGTTTTGGCGGTACGTGCTCGGCTCGCATCAGCCGGTGCCGGTTTTCCACGAGAGCGATGAATGCTACGACATCGATGCGGCGCGAACGAACGACGGCACGTTTATCCTACTCTCGTGCTACAGCAAGGCAACGACCGAAGTCCACGCGCTCCGCGCCGACCGCCCCGACGGGAAGCTCGCGACGCTCGCACCGCGCAGCGAAGACCATCGCTACAACGTCGAACACCATGGCCGTCTCTTCTACATCGTGACCAATCGCGGAGCCGTCGACAACCGGATCGTCGTCGCGCCCGACGACGATCCGGGCGAAGCGAACTGGCGCGAGATCGTGCCGGAGCGCGAAGGCATTCATATCGAGCATATCGACATGTTCGAGCGCCACGGCATCCTGCGTGAGCGGCGCGGCGGCTTCGAGAATCTCGAGATATTGGATATCCAAACGCATGCCTTGCGTCCGGTAACGCTTGATGATCCGGTGCATGCTGTGGGAGCGGAGCCGAATCCCGAATTCAACACCGCGCGCTACCGCTACGCATACTCATCGCTCGTCACGCCCAAAACGGTCTACGAGCTCGATCTCGATACCGAGGCCCGGACGGCGCTCAAGGCGACCGAAGTTCCCAACTACGATCCCGACCTGTACGCCACGGAGGTATTGCATGCGCCGGCCCCCGACGGAACGGTGATTCCGATTTCGCTCGTCTATCGCATGGGGACGCCGCGCGACGGGACGGCCGCGCTGCTGCTGTATGCGTACGGTTCGTACGGCATCTCGATCGACCCGGCGTTTTCGCCGGCGCGTCTGGTCTTACTCGACCGCGGCATGACGTTTGCAATCGCGCACGTTCGCGGTGGCGGAGAACTCGGTGAACGTTGGCGAACGGCCGGACATTTACAACGCAAGCTGACGACGTTCACCGACTTCATCGCTTGCGCGCAATATCTGGTCGACGAACACTTCACCACGGCCGCGCGCCTTGCAATCCAAGGCGGGAGCGCGGGCGGTCTGCTCGTCGGCGCCGTCATCAACATGCAGCCGACGCTCTTCGGGGCGGCTGTCGCGCAAGTGCCCTTCGTCGACGTCGTCAACACGATGCTCGATGCTTCGCTGCCCCTTACGACCGCCGAATATCTCGAGTGGGGCGATCCCAACATTGCCGCGGACTTCGACTACATGCTGCAGTATTCGCCCTACGATAACGTCCGTGCGCAAACGTACCCGGCATTGCTCGTCAAAGTGTCGATCAACGATAGTCAAGTTCCGTACTGGGAAGGCGCGAAGCTCGTGGCGCGTCTGCGGGCTGTGGCCGCCCGCGATAAGCCGCTGCTCCTGGTGACGAACTTCGGTGCCGGGCACGGCGGCGCGTCGGGCCGTTACGACTACCTGCGCGAAGTCGCTCAGACCAATGCCTTCGTGCTCGCGGCGGTCGCGCAATGACCGTACGGATGCCGGCCTGGCTCGCGCTCGTAGCGCTCATCTTGAGCAGTTTCGCGCCGCTCGGCGCCCCGGCGGCTGATACCGCGAAGGCCCTCGCCGAGCCGGCACTCTCGCCCGACGCCTCGGAGATCGCATTCGTCTCGGGCGGCGACATCTGGGTCGCGCCCGGCAACGGCGGCGTCGCACATCTGCTGGTCTCGAACGGCGCCGCTAACGCCCGCCCGATGTATTCGCCCGATGGTAAGCATCTGGCGTTCGCTTCGACGCGCACGGGGCACGCCGACCTCTACGTACTCGATTTCGCAGACGGCAACGTCCGGCAGCTGACGCACGATGACGGATTCGCGCAGTTCGACGGCTGGTCGCGCGACGGCGCCCGCCTGTATTTCGATTCCATCGCGCACCAGGTCGGGTTCACGCCGTGCATCATGGAAGTGCCGGCGGCCGGCGGAACTCCGACGATCGCACTGCGCGAACGCTACGTGCCGACGAGTTCGGCCGCAGAGCAGCCGGGTAGTGAGGCGCTCGCGTATATGGCGGGCGGCTTTGCGCAGTGGTGGCGACGCGGCCACGCGCATATCGACGAGGGTGCGATTGCTCTCTATCGGCCCGGCACCCCGGCGCGTTTTCAAAAGCTCTCGGAGGGAGGCGCCGTCGAGAATTGGCCGATGTGGAGCGGCGACGGCCGAACGCTTTACTACGATTCCGATCGCGGCGGCGCACCGAATCTGTGGGCGTTATCGCCCGGCGGAAAACCGCGACAGCTCTCACACTTCACGAGCGGTCGCCTCGTCTGGCCGTCGATTTCAAACGACGGTAGAGCGATCGTTTTCGAGCGCGACTTCGGCGTGTGGCGCTACGACGCCGGCGGCGGTGAACCGCGCCGGCTCGCTATCGAATTGCGCGGTGCCGCGACGCAGCTCCTGACGCAGCACACGACGCTCACCGCGCGCTACACCGAACTGGCGCTGTCGCCCGATGGGAAGAAGCTGGTGTTTGCGACCGGCGGCCAACTCTTCGCGGCATCGGCGCATGCCGGCGGCGACGGACTGCGCGTCACGCATACGACAGCGAAGGAATATGATGCGGCGTGGGCACCCGACAGCCGCCGAATCGCGTACGTTTCCGACCGTGACGGTGAAACCGCCCTCTTTCTGTACGACTTCGCGACGAACGCCGAACGGCGGCTCACGCCGGCTGAAAACGCGTACGCGCCGCAGTTTTCACCCGACGGTAAGGAGCTTGCATATCTGCGCGATGCGCGCGACGTGCGGGTAATCGACCTCGCGTCGCATGGTACGCGGACGCTCGTGCACGAGCGGTCGACGAAGACGTTCCGTTCGGCAGCAAGAAAGAGTTGGTGTTCTCGCCCGACGGCCGCCGCCTTGCGTTTGTCGTGAGCGCGGCGCGCGGTTTCAGCAGCGTCCAGGTCGTTTCGCTCGCAGGCGGCCCCGCCCGGCCGATCGAGGACCTCGCCAACGCCTCGGCCGGCAGCATCGTCTGGACACCGGACGGCGAACGCATCTATTTTGCGACCGGACAACGAACCGAACCCGGCTCGGTCGCGCAGATCGATCTCGTCCCGCGCACGCCGCGCTTCCGCGAAGATCAGTTCCATCGGCTCTTCGTCGACACGCAACCGCGCGAGCGGCAACCCGAACCGCAGCCGAGCGCGACCGCCGCTCCTGCGAGTCCGGCACCGAGTGCGATGCCGAAGGCAGCGCCGCGCTCGCATGAAGTGCGCATCGACTTCACCGGAATAGGCGATCGCGCGTCGCTCTTGCCCGTGGCCGTCGACGTCAACGACATGGCCTTGAGCCGCGACGCGAAGACGCTCGTGCTCGAAGCGACGGCTGCGGGCGAAGACAACATCTACACATACTCGATCGACGAACTCGCACCCGAAGAACCCGTCGTCAAACAGATCACCGCAACGCGTGGACCGAAAACCGACCTCGCCGTCGCGCCCGACGATTCCGTGTACTATCTCGAAGCGGGTCACGCGTTCGTCGCTACTCCGGACGGCAAGACGCGGCCGCTCGCGTTGTCCGCCGATTTGGACGTCGATTTCAATGCGGTCAAGCTCGAAGATTTCGCGCAAGCGTGGCGCGACATCGATCGCTACTACGCCGATCCCAACTTCAACGGCGTGGACTGGAGCGCGGTTCACGCGCGCTACGCGCCGTACGTTCGGGGCGCACATAATCCCGCCGAACTCGTGCGGCTGCTCAACTTGATGGTCGGCGAACTGGACTCATCGCACCTTGGCGTCGGTGCCGTGCGCGATCCCCACGCTGCGCGCTCGGGTTATCTCGGCGCCGAGTTCGACGCCGCCTACTACCGCCGCACGCATCATCTGCGGATCGCAGAGATGCTCCCGCTCGGGCCGCTGGGCTTGAGCGGCCGCGTTCACGTCGGTGACGAACTCGAAGCCGTCGACGGAACGCCGCTCGACCCGCACGCCAACATCGAAGCGCTGTTGGAAGACAAGATCGGGAAGCGCATCGTCATACGGGTCAACGGCCACGATGTTCCGGTCTCACCGATTGATGGGCAAGCAGCAGCTGCGTTGCGCTATCGTGCGTGGGTCGATTCGCGGCGGGCTCTCGTCGACCGGCTCTCGGGCGGCAGACTCGGGTACGTGCACATCTTCGACATGTCCGAAGAGTCGCTCGCGCGTTTGGCGATCGATCTCGACATCCGCAACCAAACGAAGGCCGGCGTCGTCATCGACATTCGCAACAACGAGGGTGGTTTCGTGGATCCGTACGTGACCGACGTCTTCTCACGGCGAAACTACGTGAATTTCAAAGACCGCGGCCGTCCGATCGTTCCCGAGCGCCCGTCGCTCGGGCAACGAGCGCTCGATCGGCCGACGGTGCTGCTGGTCAATCAGTACTCCCTCTCCGATTCAGAAAATTTCACCGAAGACTACCGGCGCGCGCACCTCGGCAAAGTCGTGGGCGAACCAACGGCCGGCTGGATCATCTTCACGTACGGAACCACGCTCGTCGACGGTACGCGCTTCCGCATCCCGCACACGAAGACGCTCACGCTCGATGGCATCAACATGGAGCTGCATCCCCGCCCGGTCGATGTGCACACCGCGCGACGTCTGGGCGAAGACCTCGAAGATGAAGATGCTCAACTGGCGGCTGCAGTGCGGACGTTACTCCGCGAGGGGCGCGCACGTTAATATCACCGTCCCCAGGGCACCCCGCTAAACGACAGACGTTATTGTAGTCACGCGCGTCATAGCTCAGTCTTCGGTCAGCGCCGCGCGGACGATACGCGATTGTTCGACCGCGTGCGAACCGCCGTAGCCTTCCGACGGGCTGGCGCGGTACGGGCGACCGACGTATTCAACGTCGACGACACCGCTGGGCAAACGGTCCATCAAACGCCGTCGCACGTGAGCGCGGGCTCCCATGTTCTTCGGCTCTTCCTGAACCCATACGACGCGCTTGCGGTTCGGATACATTTCGAGGGTGGCGACGATCGCCTGCAGGGGCAGCGGCGACAGCAATTCGACGCGTACAGTTGCCGTCTTGCTCAACTTTGCGTACGCTTCGTCTTCGATGAGATCGTAATAAACTTTACCCGAACAGAGCAGTACTCGTTCGATGCCCTCGCGGTCGCCCGTTTCCATGCGTGGGTCGTCGATGACTGGCTGGAACGTTCCGTTGGTAAGCTCGTCGATGTTGCCCGACGCCGCTTTCATGCGCAACAAGCTCTTGGGGGTGAAGATGACGAGCGGAAGCGCCCGCCGCTGGCGCGCTTGGTGGCGCAGCAGATGGAAGTATTGCGCCGCGTTCGAACAGTTGGCGACCTGCACGTTTCCTTCAGCGGAGAGCTGCAAAAAACGTTCGATGCGCGCGCTCGAATGCTCCGGGCCCGCGCCTTCATAGCCGTGCGGCAGGAGGAGTACCAGACGCGAGGTCTCGCCCCACTTGGCCGTGCCGGCGGCGACGAATTGATCGATGATGATTTGCGCGCCGTTGTTGAAGTCGCCGAACTGCGCTTCCCAAAGCACGAGCGCCTGCGGCGTTTCGACCGCGTATCCGTACTCGAAACCGAGACACGCATATTCCGAGAGCGGCGAATTATAGAGCTCCATGCTCGCGCGTCCCTGCGCGAGGTGTTGCAGCGGCGTATACGTTGCACTCGTCGTCGCATCGTGGAAGACGAGGTGCCGGTGCGAGAACGTGCCGCGCTGCGTGTCCTGTCCGGTTAGCCTGATCGGCGTTCCCTCGGCGAGCAGCGACGCAAAGGCGAGCTCTTCGCCGAGGCCCCAATCGAATTCACCGTCGTTCGCAAAGGCAGCTTTGCGCCGCTCGAGTTGGCGCAGCAGCTTCGGATGAATCGTAAAGCCGGCCGGCACGCGGACGAATTCATCGTTCCATGCGAGCAGCGCGGCGCGGTCGATCTTCGTTTCGAGTTCCGCGAGTTGCCCTTCGCTCTTGGCCGGCAGAGGACCGACACGCCCCGTCCACGCCGCGCTCTTGACGGACTCGTGCGCTTGCGTGATGCGCGCCGTTGCGTCCGCCTGCAGCGCGCTCGCATCCTCGGCGGTGATCGTGCCCGATGCAATCAACTTTTGCGCATACAGTTCGCGGACGGTCGGATGCGCCTTGATCCGTTCGTACATATCGGGTTGCGTGTATGCCGGTTCATCGGTCTCATTGTGGCCGAAGCGGCGGTAGCCGATCAGATCGAGAATAACGTCGTGCCCAAAACGCCGACGAAAATCGACCGCGAGATGCACGGCGCCGATGCACGCCTCAACATCGTCGGCATTGACGTGGACGATCGGCACGTCGAAGCCTTTGGCTAGGTCGGAGGCGTAACGCGTCGAGCGCCCGTCGCGCGGATCGGTCGTGAATCCGATCTGATTGTTGGAGATGATGTGCAACGTGCCGCCCGTCGCATAACCTTCGAGCGCTTGCAGATTAAGGACTTCGGCCACGACGCCTTGTGCCGAAAACGCGGCGTCGCCGTGGATGAGGATCGGGGCTGCGCGCCCGGTGTGCAAGCTCGGCATCGGCGCGTCGCGATCGGTTTGAAGTGCGCGCGTGCGGCCTTCGACCACGCCGTCGACCGCTTCGAGGTGGGACGGGTTGTTCGCAAGCGCGACGGTAACGGGGCCGGCCGCCGCCTCATACGTGCCCGTTGCGCCGTGGTGATATTTCACATCGCCCGTGACATCGCTTGCGCTTTCATCGTCGCCGCGGATTTCGGCCGCTTCGAATTCGGCCAGCACCTCTTCGTACGGACGGTTCACGACGTGCGTGATCGTCGCCAGGCGCCCGCGATGCGCCATCCCGAGCACCGCGGTTTTGACCCCGTCGTCGGCCAGCATCGTGATGATCTCTTCGAGCATCGGGACCATCATGTCGAGGCCTTCGATCGAGAATGTCTTGTGGCCGATATACGCCTTGCGCAGGTAGCGCTCGAAGGTTTCCACCCGCGTGAGGCGTTCGAGCACTTGGCGCGCCTGCTGCGGCGTCATCTGCACGGTATGCGAGCCCGACTCGATATAGTCGCGCAGCCATTCCCGCTGCTCGATGTTCGCGATGTGTTCGACTTCGTAGGCGATCGTCGAGCCGTACGTCTTACGCAGTTCGCCGACGAGATCCGTCAGCGTCTTGGCCGGCAGCTTCGTGCGCAAGATTGAGGTCGGGATCGCGGACATGATCGCGGGCGTCAACGCATAGTTGTGCCAGTCGAGTGCGGGATCGCCTTGCGGCTGCGTGCCGAGCGGATCGAGAGTCGCCGCGAGATGGCCGTGGCGGCGGTACGAAGAGAGGATCGACATGCCGGCCGCAACGGCGCGCAGCAACTCATCCGAGTGCGCCCCGACCGGATGCGACGGCTCGATCTGTTGCGCCATGCTCGTCGCGACCGCACCGCTCGCGGCGACCCCGTCGTTTGCGGTCGCGAGTCCGAACCCGGTGAACACCGCATCGTAAAACCCGTCCTTGCCCCCCAACAACTCGTCGACGCGCCGCAGAAATTCACCCGACTGCGCGCCTTGAATCACGCGGTGATCGTAGGTGCTCGTGAGGGTCAGCGTCTTTTCGACACCCAATTGCTTCAGTGCTTGATCGTTTGCCGGTGCGAACCCCGGCGGGTACGCGATCGCACCCGCTGCGATGATGGCGCCCTGACCGACCATCAGGCGCGGCACGGAGGCGCTGGTCCCGATTCCGCCTGGATTGGTCAGGGTAAAGGTTGCGCCGGTTAGATCGTCGGCGCCGAGTTTGCCGTCGCGCGCGCGCGCGATCAAATCTTCGTAGGCATTGCGGAAGGCAACGAAGTCGAGCGAGGCCGCGTTCTTGATGACCGGCACCACGAGAAAACGCGAGCCGTCTTTGCGTTCGGTGTCGACGGCGATGCCGAGATGCACGCCGCCCTCGACGCGCGTCGCGCTCGCACCGTCACGCCGAAAGCTCGCCACGATCGCGGGCTGTTCGCGCGCCCCGCGCACGAGCGCGAAAGCGATCAGGTGCGTAAAGGAGATTTTCTCGCTGCGTCCCGCAGCGCGTAGCGCTGCGTTGAGTTCGGTACGCTTTGTTTCGAGCGTCCCGACCCCGAGCGTCCGGAAACTCGTCGCCGTCGGAATCGTGAGCGACTGCTCCATCGCACCGACGAGAGCATTGGCTGGTCCCTTCAGCGACGTTGTTTTCGCATCGGCCGCAAGCGGGGGCGAGGGAAGTGTGGGAGCCGGCTTCACGGTAGCCGCCATGCCGTTGCGCGGACTCGGCTCGACCCCAGTCTCGGCGCGCAACACGTCCTCGATGAGAATCATGCCGCCCGGACCCGTCCCGCTGACACCCCGGAGGTCGAGGTGTGCGCGCTCCGCGAGGCGCTGTGCGCGATGCGATGCCACGCCGCTCTGGGCACCGTTGCGGTTGCTGGTCGGGGGCGCTCCCGCCGAGGCGGCGCTCCCGGCCGCGCCATAGGACGCGGGGGTCGGCGGCTCGGGCGTCGCGGCGTTCCCGCTTTTCGGCGCCGCGTCGGCAGCGGGACGCGCGGCCGGGGCGGCGGTTGCGGCAGTTGCGCCGTCGGCCGGCGGCGCGGCGGCCGTATCGATCTCGGCGAGCAAACCGCCGACATCGACGGACGCGCCTTCGTCCGCCGCAAGGATCGTGACGACGCCCGAAGCGGGAGCCGGAATTTCAACGTCGACTTTGTCGGTCGTCACGTCGACGAGCGTCGCGTCTTTCTCGATCCACTGACCCGGCTTGACGCGCCATTCGACGATCGAACCTTCGGTGACCGATTCGCCCATCTCGGGAAGCGTCACTTTGACGAGCGTTTCAGGCACCGCGCCGCTCCGACATCACCCGTTCATTTTAACGTCGACGCCCGAAGCCGCCTGCACGGCTCGTCATCATGTGGAGCCGCGCCGCGCCTCGAACCAGTCATCGCGACGAACCCGATAGAGGACATGCCGCCGCAACGGATGACCCGCTTCGAGCCTCGGAAGCTCGAAATCGTCGCGTGAATCGTGCCGCATGCCGAGCCGCTGCATGACCCGTTGCGAGCGAAGGTTCGGCACGGCGGTCAGCGCCACAACCTCATCGCGGCCCAGTACATCGAATGCGAAGTCGAGCGCGGCGCGCGCGCCTTCGGTCGCATAGCCGTGACCCCAGGAGTCATGCCCGAGCCGCCAACCGATCTCGAGCGCCGGCGTAAACGGCGCTTGGAACGGAACCTGCTGCAGCGCCACAACGCCCGCAAATACGGCGCCTCCGGCAACCTCGACGGCCCACCATCCGTAGCCGTCGCTCTCCAAGTCTCGGCGGATTGCCGCGGCGCTCGATTCACTGCGCGCACGGTCGTACGTGCTCGGGAAGAATTCCATGACGCGCGGATCGGCATTGAGGGCCGCCCATGCGTCGACGTCGGCATCGACCCACGGCCGCAAGGTCAAGCGTGACGTTTTTAGGACGGGTGCCCCGCTCACCGTCGGCGCGGGGCCGCTGATGGTGACGGCGACGGCGACGGGAAGAAGTTCGAAAGGTCGGCCGGATACGTGTAGTCCGAACCGCGCAGCGCCGCCGTTCCGTGCACGTGCATGAAGAGCGCGTATCCGGCGAGGTCAAACGCTTCGTCGCGGATCACCCAGTACGGACCGATTCGATCGAAGACACCCGAGCCCGAGACGTTTCCGCTTGCCACCACGTAGTGGAGCGCGGCGGCTCCAGTTGCTTTGCGCACGAGAAACGTGTCCGCGTCGACCAGCATTTCGGTGAGCGGGTGTTCGTTCGGATCGCGGTAGGCTCGCAGCGCGAGATGGTAGACCGGATGCCCTTCGAAGGATTCACGGTCGACCAGCGTGATGCGGTAGTAACGCGCAGCTTCGATGCGCACGGTGCCGATCAACGGAGGTGCACCCGTCGGCGCTGGTGACGGCGACGTCGAGGCGCTGGGCGACGGAGTCGGCGCTCCCAGAGACACGATCTCATCGCCGCTTGGAACGAGCAAACTTCCGTTGCAGCGCTTGTGGCTTTGCTCGTCCTCCGAGACCGCGCGGCTAGCCTTCGAGCGAAACCAAACGTGATACGACCCCGAGAAGTCGCCGTGTTTGAGGTTCACTCCGTTGCCGTCGGCCGTGCAGATGGGCTGCAGGTTGCGCGTCGTCAACTGCAGGCGAAACTCGACGTACGAGGGCACCGCCTCCGCGCGCATGGCGTGCACCGCCTTGAGGTAAATCTGCTCGCCTGTCAGCGAGCCCGTGGTCGATGACGGCGCGGGCGACACGGCACCGGTCCATGCGAGCGTCGCTGCAAGCGCGAACGTACCGAGAAAAAGAAACCGCCCCAGAACGCCCGTGCTCCCCACTTCGGTTGTGTCAGCGAAGTCATTGCCCTGGAAGGGACTCGAACCCCCACCCCCTTGCGAGGACTGATACCTGAAACCAGCGCGTCTACCAATTCCGCCACCAGGGCCTCCGGCGGCGCTTCGCGCCGCCCACCACCTCCGCTTCGCTACGGTGGGGAGGTGGTGTTCGAATGGCTTCCCTGCGAGACCGAAAAGTCCTCAACGGGTTCCGCGCTCCGCGCGGGTCACCGCTGGGCGGTGACGTTGAAGTTCGTGATGAAGTTCGCGCACCGGCGAATTTAACGCACGTAGGAGGCGCCGTTGACGTCGATCGTCGTGCCGGTGGCATAGTCGGCGTCGCCTGAGGCGAGGAAGGCGACGACGCGCGCGACTTCTTGGGTCGTGCCAATACGGCCACCGGGGATCTCGCCGCGAATATGGGCGCCGTCTGCGGCGATGGCGTCGGCTGCCATGTCGGTTTGGATGTAGCCCGGCGCGACGTCGAAGGCCACGATGCCGTCGCGCGCGCACGAGCGGGCGATCGACTTGCCGAGGTTGCGCAGCGCCGCTTTACTGGCAGCGTAATCGGCAAACGTCAACTCACCGCGATGCGCCGAGCGCGACGTCACGTTGATGATCCGGCCGCGGGTCCCGTGGGAATCGGGAGCGTTACGACGCATGACGCGCATCGCGAGAAACGCAAGATCCGCGGCGCCGAAGAGGTTAACGGCGAAGGTCCGCTGCCAATTCTTGCGCCACGCCTCGTATGAATCGGCATCGAAGGCGTTCTCAGCGTAGATGCCCGCATTGTTGACCAAAACGTCGAGTCGGCCGAAGCGCGCGACGCACGCCTCCACGAGCACCGGTAACGCAGCCCCGTCGGCGACGTCGCAGGACGCACAGACCGCCCGCTCGTCGCCGAGGCGACGCTGCAGGTTCCCGGCTGCTTCGGCGCCACGTTCGTAGGTGAAATACACGGCGTCGCCGGCGGCGTGTAGAGCCTCGACGATCCCGGCGCCGATGCCGCGCGATCCGCCGGTCACGAGCGCGACGTTCATCCGTACCGCGCGCGACAATGGCCGAACGTGCCGCTCATCACAGAATGGAGACGCCATGCATCGCCGCCTTGAGTTTTCTGCCGGGTCAACGCGCCCTTCCGATCTCCGGCGTTCGATATGTGGGTCGAAAGCCCGTCGATGTGAGCGGGCGCATTGAGAATCGCGCTCGCTCCTACTTGCGCTCGTCCAAGCCGAACACCATAGGACATGAAGGTCCTGATCATCGGCGCGACCGGGTACGTCGGAACCGCGGTCGACGAAGCGCTCGTCGCTCGCGGGCATCACACGCTCGGCGCCGCCCGCAGCGAGGCCGCGCATCGGCGTTTGGCAGCGCGCGGAACGGCCGGCGTTTCGGCTGACGCGGCCAAACCTGGTACGCTCGGTCCCGCCGTGCGCGGCGCCGATGCCGTCGTCTACGCCGTTTCGATCACCGACGACGATCCGTGGACGGTCGAGATGCGCGCACTGCGCGCGATCGGGAAGTCTTTAGCGGGGACGGAGAAGACCTTTGTTTACGTGAGCGGCGCGTGGGTGTACGGTGCGACGGGCTCCGTCCCCGCAACCGAAGACTCGCCCCTCGATCCGCCTCGCTCGATGATGCGCCGAGCGGAGCTCGAACGCGAGTCGCTCGCCATGACCCGCATCGGCGTCCGAGCGCTCAACGTGCGCCCCGGGATTGCCTACGGCGGCGCTGCCGGCATCCCCGCGATGTTCGTACAATCGGCGCGCGAACGCGGCGCGGCAACCGTCGTCGGTGACGGCGCCAACCGCTGGGCAACGATCGCGATCACCGATCTCGGCGAGTTCGTCGCACTCGCGATCGAACGCGGTCGCCCCGGGCGCGCGTACAACGCCGTCAACGACGATCAGTACACGATGCGCTCGATCGCCGAAGCTGCCAGCCGGGGCGCCGGCGCAAACGGCGCCGTTTCGATCGTGCCGCCGGAGTTGATGGGTCATTACGGCGAATGTCTGGCGCTCGATCAATGCGTCTCTTCGCAGCGGGCGAAGGAGCATCTGGGTTGGAACCCGTCGCGCGCCTCGATCATCGAGGAGCTCGAGCGCGGCTCGTATGCGGACGCAATCATCGCCTAGGGAACACGAAGCGGGCGCTTAAAGGGGTCGCGCGCCGCGCTCAAGCATCGCTACGTGCGATGCAGGAGCGATACTTCGAAGATTGGGCCGTCGGTGAGCGCGTCGAGACGGGCAGCATCACGGTGACACGCGAACAGGTCGTCGCTTTTGCGCACGAGTACGATCCCCAACCATTTCACTTCGACGATGCGGCAGCGGCACGTTCGTTTTTTGGACGAATCGCCGCGAGCGGCTGGCAAACGGCGAGCTACGCCATGCGACTGGTCGTCGAAAGCGGCGTTTTCGGCAAAGACGGCGGAATCGGGATCGGCATCGACGACTTGCGCTGGCTCAAGCCCGTGTACCCGGGCGATACGTTGCGGGTCGTGTGCGAGTGCGCAAGCAAACGGGCTCAACCCGAAAAGCCGAGCGGCATCGTCCACTTTCGCAACGTTACGTACAATGGCGTGGACGAAGCCGTGATGTCGCATGTCGCAATCGCGCTCGTTGCCAAGCGCGCCGCGGTGCGCGCATGATCGCGACCAAAGCCGGAGCGGCGCTACGTCTAGCGCGTAGCGGCTTTTTCATCTTCAGCGGGGTGCGCCGCGAACGCGACGCGCAGACGCTCGTGCGCGAGGGTGGCCCCGACATCACGCCGCTGGTACTCGACATAACCGACGCCATTACGCGCATGCCCGAAGCGATCCGCGACCGGCTCACGGCGGCGACGCTGCGTACGCGGGCGGACTCGCCCACGCCTCATCGCGAACGCTCGATCCGCTCCCGCGCGCGCGTCACGACCTAGCAGAAAATCCGTGCTCGGTACACTGCTTCCCATCCTCGGGATCACGTTCATCGACATCCTGGGCTTCAGCATCCTGCTGCCGATCCTGCCGTATTACGTCAAACATTTCGGCGCGTCGACCGTCGCGGTCGGTGCGCTGTTCTCGACGTTCGCGTTCTGCCAGTTCGTCGCAGGACCGGTGTGGGGGCACGTCAGCGACCGTATCGGACGCAAGACGGTCCTGATCGTCTCGCAGATCGGCGCCACCATCGGTTGGGCGGCTCTGGCTTTCGCGCCCTCGCTTCCGTGGGTGTTTGCGGCGCGGATCGTCGAGGGGCTCTCCGGCGGCAACATCAGCGTCACGCAGGCGTACGTAGCCGATCGCGTCGAGCCCGAACAACGTTCGCGCGCATTCGCGTACGTCGGCGCGGCGTTCTCGGCCGGCATCGTCCTTGGCCCGGTGGCGGGCGGCCTGCTCCTCGCGCGTTTGGGCTACGCAGCGCCGTTTTTGCTTGCCGCGGGCCTGCAAGTCCTCACGTTGCTGGCGACGATCTTGTTTCTACCGGAGAACGTCGCGCAGCGCGGTGAAACGGAAGCGGCGGCGACGCTCGGCGACATTGCGCGGTTCCTCAAAGACGCGCGCGTCTCACCGGTGCTCGTGCAGAAATTTGCATATGCGCTCGGCCTTTACGCATGGTTCTCCGTGTATGCACTCGTCCTTGGAGCGATTGCGGGATTTGGCCCGACGCAGACAAGTTTTTTCTTCGCCGGTTTCGGTCTCATGAGCATCGCGTTCCAACTCGCTGTCGTCGGACGCTTGGTCGACCGTATCGGCGTGCGCGCCGCATCCAATGCCGGCTTTGCCGCGGCCGCGGTGTTCTTCTTGCTCGTTCCGTTCCTACACGTTCCGGCCGCACTCTTCGCGTCGCAAGCCTTGTTCGCGTTCGCGCTTGCCGTCACCAATGCGACGCTTGCGACATTGCTGACCGATGCTTCGCCGCAGCAGGTTCGCGGCACGATTCTCGGAGTCGGCTCGTCGCTCGACTCCGCCTCGGGAATCATCATGCCGACGATCTCGACGGCCGTGCTCGCCGCCTTCGGTCCTCCTTGGACCGGCGGCATCTCAGCGTTCTTCTGTTTCATCGCGCTTGCCCTCGGCGTCGCGAAACAGCGGCACGACGCCGTTGCGTCGGGAAGCTAAAGCCCGCTTCGTCACGCTCTCACGCGCGTTTGTCGTTTCCACAGAACGGCACGCGTCGGATGGTCGATATTATCCCCGTGGCGCCCCGTGGTAGAGTTCGTCTGATTGCCATACGCGCTGCTGCGGTAATCAAGCATCTCTTATGGAACAATCCTACGAACTCTGCGTCATCGGCGCTGGAACAGCCGGATTTGCCGCGGCGGAGACGGCGCGCGCGCAAGGCCGGCGCGTTGCTCTGGTAACGGGGCCCGGTGACCTCGGAGGCACGTGTATCCTGCGCGGCTGCATGCCGGCGAAGGCGCTGCTCGACTCGACCGAGCGTCTCGGAAACATTCAGAAATCTGAGGATATCGGTGTTGAATCGAGCACCCTGCACGTCAATGTCCGCGCGATCGTCGCCCGCAAGCGCGAACTTGTCGACTATTTTGCCGAAGACCGGGTCGCCGATCTCAAGACGTATCCGCTGCTGCGCGGACGGGCACGCTTCGTCGCCCGTGACGCCATCATGGTCGACGGCGAACGCCTCCACGCCGAACGTTTCATCATCGCGACCGGCTCGCGCTTGGACGCCTCGGAAATGCCGTGCTTGACGATCGGCGCGTATCTGTCGGTCGACGATGCGCTCGAACTCAGCGATATCCCGGCGTCACTTGCGATTCTCGGCGGAGGACCGGTCGGCTGCGAGTTCTCGCAATACTTCGCACGCCTCGGCACGCAGGTTACGCTCCTGCAAGACGAGGATGAACTACTACGCAATGAAGACGGCGACGTCGGAGCGGCCGTTCGCGCGGCCCTGGAACACGATGGCGTCACCGTTCGATGCGGCGCGAGCGTGTCGGCATGCCGGAGCGATGGAAGCGGACGGCGCATAACGTATGCGATGAACGGTCAGTCGCACGAACTTGCGGTTGCCGCAGCGATGCTGACGAGCGGCCGCGTCCCGAACACAACGGGCCTCGAATTGGAAAAGGCCGGCGTCGCCACGAACGAACGCGGCGCGATCGTCGTCGACGCCACGCTACGGACGGACAATCCGAACGTGTATGCAGCAGGTGACGTGCTAGGCCGGCGTTTTCTCGTGCACACCGCGGCATATGCGGGCAAGCTCGCGGCGCGCAACGCCTTCGCGCCGGCACCGGCCCCGGCCGATTTCGACCGCTATGAAGCGCACGCACTCTATACGCAGCCGCAAGTTGCGGTCGCCGGACTCACCGAGAAGGCGTGCCGAGCGCGAGGAATGGAGGTGAGCATTCGGCGGCACCCCTTCGGGGACGTCGGAAAAGCGGTTCTTTCGCGGGCCGAAGACGGCTTCGTCAAGATGCTCGTCGATCCCAGTGACCGCATCGTCGGCATAGCGCTTGTCGGTGAGGATGCGATCGATCTCGCCGGTGAAGCGATCGCGCTCGTCGACCGCGGCGCGACGGCGAACGACGTGGTCGAGATGCCGCACCTTCATCCGACGATGAGCGAAATTTTTGCCCGCGTCGCCGAGGAGTTCGCCGCTTAGCCGAAGCCCGCGGAACTCTAGGAGCCTGTCGGGGTATGGCACATTCCCATCTTCGGGCCGCCTTTTGTCCCAATACTTCGTTGCTCTTCGGTCACGAAGCTACGGCTTCGCTCCCTCATCGCGCCTCGTCTTTGAACAAAATTCGGCGCCGAATCTGGAAATGGCCATACCCCGACGGCTCCTAGCCGGCCCGTAGCTGCGCCGTACTACGCGTCCCAGCCTCTTCGAGCGCAAAGTACCGCGCGATTCCGGTACCCACGTCGTAGATGACGACGCCCCGCGCAAATCGTGCGCGCGGCGCAACGGCAGCGACCAGGGCCAGCGCTTCGAGTCCGTCGCGCGAGGCGGCGAACCGAACGGCGAAGACGTTCCCCTCCGGCGCACGCACGACCAAATCGAAGGCTTCATCGGGAGCGCCGTCGACACAAGCCGGCGGAAGCGCGTTCAAACGACGGGCGAGCCGCGACCGCTCGAAGCGCTCCGCTGCGGCGATGATCGCCCTGCGTGCCCCAACGCGGTTTGCCGTCGGCAGCGCGAGCGCCGACGTCAACCGGTCGAACCGTTCGAGCGCCGGATGACGCGGCGGCGTCCGTGCCAGGCCGCGCGGGTCGCGCGATAAGACCCGTTCCCGCAGCCCCGCCCGCAACGCCCGTTCGATGCACTGCGGCAGCGAACCGAGTGTCGCGAGGCCTGCGATGGCGCGCTCATGGGAAGACACCGCACCAGCATGGCGGACCGCTGTGCCATCTGTGCGGCACGGTGGACTGTGACACCCTGGTGGCACTGCGCTGATTCATACTCATGCTCCCTATCCTCCAGGAACGTGCACATGACCGCATCCCCGTGCGTCGGCCGACGAGTTCGAGCGTGATCACGAGTCCTTCAGCCGCAGTCGGCGCTGCGCTCGTCATCGTCGCGCTGGGAGCGTGGGCGCTCGCTTGGGTCATCGCGTCGGCGGCCGGGGCACGCGAAAAACGAGCCTTCGAAGCGCGCGTGCGCGACGTGGGTGAACAGCTGACGGACGCCCGGATCGCCTGTGCCGCGGCGCAAGCCGAAGCCGCTTCAACGCAAAGGGCCCTCGTTGAACTACGAGCGACCTTGACGAACCGTGAGTCCAGCATCGCTGCCTTACGCACGAACGAGGTTCAACTCGAACAAGCCCTCGCGACCGAGCGGCAGCGCGTGGAATCTGCGAAAACGAACGAACGGGACGTCGAGGCGCGCTTGCAGCGCGTGGCCAAGCAGTACGTCGACGAAGCGCGCGAACTGCTCGTCGCCAGCGCCGCCGATCGATTGGGCTCCGAAGCGGCCGCATTCCGGGAGCGGGTTGCGACGACCGTGGCGCCGCTGGACGAACGTCTGGGTCAACTCGGCACCTCGCTTGCGGCGCTCGGTTCGGAGCGCACCAAAGATCAGGCGCACGTTTCGATCTTGCTCGAAGCGCTCAACGGCAAAATGTCCGGCATCGACGACGCAACGCGGCGCGTCGAACGAGTCCTGGGCAGCTCTCAGGCACGCGGTTCGTGGGGCGAGTTCGAGTTGAACCGACTGCTCGAGATGACCGGGATGACCGAGCACGTCAGCTTCGACGTACAGAAAAGCGGATACGGGCTCGATGGCGCCGGCCGGCCCGACGTCGTCCTGCGCATTCCCGGCAATCTCAACGTCCCGATCGACGCCAAGTGCCCGTTCGCTGCGTATCAGGAAGCGGTCAACGCGACGACCGACTCGGAACGCGAGCCGCTCTTCGGCGCCGCGGTCGCAGCGGTGCGCGCGCACGTTAAGGCGCTGGAAGCGCGTCGATACCATCAGGCCGAGCGCTGCGTCGGCTGGACGATCATGTTCGTCCCGATCGAAGCGATGCTTTCGACGCTCTTCGCGCGCGATCGAAGCGTGTTCGATGCGGCGCTCGGCGCTCGGATCCTCATCGCGAGCCCGCTGACGCTGTTACTCTACCTCGAAGCCTTCGCGCGCGGCTGGGCGGCCCAAAAACAGAGCGATAATGCCGAGATGATCGTGCACGAAGCCCGTAAGCTGGTCGAGCGTCTGCGGTACTTCACCGACAAGTTCGACGTCGTCGGAAAGCGGCTCGAGAGCGTGCTCGATGCGTACAACGACTCCGTCGCGACCTACGAAGGACGCCTGGGTCCGCAGGCGCGCCGCCTCAGCGAACTGCGCGGCGACGTCGCGGAGCCGCACTCGCTCCAAGAGCGGCGCACGAACGTGCGGCGCCTCGATCCGACGCGGCTACCCGGACAGGCGGCGTCGCCCGAATCGGTCACTTTTTTACCGCTGCACCCTGTCGGCACGGAAAACGCCGAACGTTCGCACGAAAGCGACGTAGGCTAGGAGTCGCTGAAACCGGATCCTCTCATTGCGCAACACCAAAAGTTGACGGCGGAAATTAAGAAATTTCGCAACCGGTTCCTGTAGAATCAGACGATATGCCGCAGCGGCCGCTCGTCGTTTGCCGGGCGTAACGATCGCCAGGGCTCCCGCGTTGGCGAGGTATGAAGAGCGCTTTTCTTCCCGCGGCAACGGCACTGACTCTCGGCATCCTCTTACCGCTCGCCGCCACCGCTCAGACCGCTCTCCCTACCGGCAACGAATCAGGCTCGATGAGCGAGTCGCGGCTGATCGTCGACGGGAGCGGCACGATCAATCGGCCGCCCGACGAAGCGCGGGTGGGCGTGTCGATCATCAGCAACGCCGACGTCGCCTCGCAGTCGGCGGGCGACAACACGAGAACGTACAATACGTTCGTCGCGAGGGTTGGAAAAATCGGAATAGCGGCCGACGCGGTCCGCACGACGTTCTACAACGTGCAGTTCGTTCCGCCGCCGCCCAAAGGTTTACCGCCTGAGCAACGGCAGTCACGCTACGGTTACATCACGACACGCAGTCTTTCGATCACGGTCGCGCCGCTCGAAAACGTCGGAAAGGTCATCGACGCGGCAACGGCAGTCGGCGTCGACCAAGTCGGCGACGTCTCGTTCGATCTCCGCGACCGCCAGAGCGCTTACGCCGCGGCACTCGTGGCGGCGATGAGCGATGCGAAACGTACCGCCACAACGCTTGCCGCCGCCGCAGGGCTGCGCCTTGGGCGCATCCGCACGGTCAGCGCCGGTTCGCAGGGCGTCCCGGTTCGGCCGCTCGGTATCGACCTTGCACTTCGCTCGGCGGTCGCGGCCGCACCGCCCTCGCCGCCGACCGACATCGCGCCGAACGGACCCATCAGCGTCACGGCTCAGGTTCACGTAACCTACGAAGTCCACTGAACGGCGAGCGTACTGCGCACGGGGGACGAGCGCTAAGCTGCCGATTTCTTGCGGCGCGTCGTCTTCTTCGGCTTGTCCTCTGATTCTGCGTCCGCGTCCGCGTCCGGATCCTCACTCGCACTCGCGCGGCGCAACGACGACTTTCCGGCATCGGCCCCGCGCGATTGACGAGACTGCTCGAGGCTCTTCTGCAGGACGTCCATGAGGTTGACGACGTTGTCGCGGCGCGGCGCGGTGACTTCGGCCGCCGGGACTTCTTTGCCGGCGGCGCGCGCTTCGATCATCGCCAGTATCTCCTCGCGATACGTATCTTGAAATTGCGTCGGATCGAAGGCTTGCGTCATGGTATCGATCAGCATCTGCGCGACCTTCATCTCGTTCTCGGCGGGCTTTTCGCTTGCGGGAAGTTCGAGCTGCGCTACGTCGACGATTTCGTCGGCAAAATGCATCAGTTCCAGCACGAGCGCGTCGCCGCTGGGCTTGAGGGCCGCGATGTGTTCGCGCGAGCGGATCACGACCTTCGCAATGCCGACTTTGCCCGAAGTGCGCAGCGCTTCGCGCAGCAGCGCATACGCGTGGCGCCCGCGCTTCTCGGGTTCGAGATAATACGGCTTGTCGAAATACATCGGGTCGATCTCGCCGAGCTCGACGAACTGCACGATGTCGACCGACTGGGTGGCCTCGGGGTTGACGCGCTTGAAATCTTCATCGTCGAGGATGACGTACTGGCCCTTCTCGTACTCGTAGCCGCGCACGATCTCATCGTACGACACCTCCGCTCCATCGAGCGAACAGCGGCGCACGTTGTTGATGCGGCCTTCGTCGGTCTTGTGCAGGAAGTTGAAGCGCAGATCGTTCGTGCGAATCGCCGTCTGCAATTTGACGGGAATCGTCACGAGGCCAAAATTGATCGCTCCCGACCAGATCGCGTGCGCCATTGCGCTACCTTTCCGCCGCGCTTGACGCGGCCCCGAAAGCGGTTCGTGCTAGCAAGAGAGCCGGCTCGAGTCGCTGACCCTGCCGCCCGGCACCGCTCCACCACAAATCGCCCCGCTTCTCCAGGAGCGGGGGCACGTTCTTCACGCTGAAACGGCCGAATTCACCTTCGGTATCGAGCGCGCGTTTGCGCGCCATCCCTTCGACCTCAGCCCAGTCCAGCGGCATCGAAACCGGCGCCCCGGCCCGCGCCCGCGCGCTGTAGGGGGCGACCATCGTCTTGCCGCGCCCTACCTGCACGTAGTCGAGATATACCGTGCCGAGGGGTCGCCGTGCCGGCGTGCGCTGCAAGGTGGTGCGATCGGGCAGACGCGCATGCAGCTCGCGGGCCACGAGCTCAGCGAAGCCTTTGCAGAAATCGTATCCGTACTCCGGTGCCAGCGGGACGATGACGTGCAATCCGCTCCCGCCCGACGACTTCACGAGTGTCGACAAGCCGATCTCTGCGAGTGCATCGCGTAGCGCAAGTGCGACCTTCGCAAGCGTGGCAAGCGTGCAGCCGTCGTGCGGGTCGAGATCGAAGAACAGAAACTCCGGAACGTCGAGCGACCCGTCGCGCGAGGTCCACACGTGCAGCACGATCGCGGCCAGGTTTGCGACGTAGACAAGCGTCGCTTCGTCGTTGCACACAATGAACCGGACCGACTCGCGCCGCCCGAACTCGCTCTTGACCGTTACCGTGGGAACCCACGACGGTACGAAGCGCGAGGCGTTCTTCTCGAAGAACGACTGGCCCTCAATCCCGTCGGGATACCGCTCGAGCGCCAGCGGCCGGCCTGCCAGGTGCGGCAGTATGGTGGCCCCGACGGCGCGATAGTAGGCGACGAGATCGCCTTTGGTGTAGCCGTCCTTGGGCCACAGCACTTTGTCGCGGTTCGAGAGCGTCAGCGTCCGACCGTCGAGTTCGAGTGTCTGTGCCGCGGGGCGACTCATCCCGGTTCACCAGCGCCCCGCGGTGAACCGCCCGGTTCACCAGCGCCCCGCGGCGAAGCGGTGCCGGAGGCCGGCTCGGGCCGCTCGCGCACGACCTCTCGCGGGTCCTTGTCGGAACGCAGCGCAACGAAGACCGGATGGCGCAACATGCCGTCGCGCGTCCACTCCGTAAACGTTACCTCCGCGCCGAGCGACGGCGTGACCCAGTGAGCCGGGCTGTCGGTCTTCGGCTTCGTCTTGAACGCGGAAGTCTTACGTTCGAGCGGCCGAAGCTTGGCCGCGATCGCGGACAGCTTTTTTTCATCGAAGCCCGTGCCGACCGAGCCTGCGTAGAGGAAGTCGTCGCCGTCGTACACGCCGACGAGCAATGCGCCGAAGTGCTTACGGCTGCCGCGCGCATCGGTCCAACCGCCGATTACGAACTCCTGGCGCGCGAGCACCTTCATCTTCAACCAGTCACGCGAACGGCGCTCCTGATACGTCGACGTGCGCTTCTTCGCGACGATGCCTTCGAGGCCGCGCTCGCGCGCGAGTGCGAAGAGTTTCGTCCCGCTGCCGCCGACGTGCTTGCCGAGCATGACCGGGCCACGACCGGTCAAAATCCCTTCGAGCGCGGCCTTGCGCGCTTCCAGCGGTTCGTTGCGCAGATCGCGGCCGTTACCGTACAGGAGATCGAAGACGACGTACGTGACGGGCGTCTTCGGACCGCTGCGACCGAACCGGTCGAGCCGTTCCTGTAACGCCGAAAACGACGGCCGCCCCGCGGCGTCGAGCACGCAGATCTCGCCGTCCACAATGACCGGTCGCTCCTCGAACGCTTCCGCGAGCGCACCCAGTTCCGGAAATTTTAGCGTGAAGTCGTTGCCGTTGCGCGACACGATGGCAACGGTGCCGTCGCGTTCGATCTGCGCGATCGCGCGATAGCCGTCCCACTTGAGTTCGAAGACCCACTGCGGATCGTCGAACGGCGCGTCGACAGCGGTTGCGAGCATGGGCGACGAAATTTTCGGAATAGGCGCCAGCGCGGCACGCCGCTGCGTACGGGCCCGCGTGCGCGCAGGGGGCGCGACCTTTTCCTTTGACTCCCAGTGCGGCGCGCGCGGGTCACGCGCGATGTCGGCGAGCGTTTTACCGCTGCTGACCGATTGCGCGTGATCTTCGATACGCCAGCCCGGGTCGACCGCCTCGTCGCGTTCTTTGATCAGCAGCCAGGCGTTGTCTTCGCCACCGCGTCCTTTCGGGCTCGCCGCGCTGCGCTGGCGAGCCCCGATGTGCACGAGCGCAAACGAACCGTGCAGTTTTTCGCCGAACACCTCGAACTTGAGGGAGCCCTTAGCGATTGCTTCCGTGGTACTTGAGCCTTCGAGCAGCTGATACGTTCCGCGATCCCAAACGATCACTTCGCCTGCACCGTAATTGCCTTCGGGAATGATGCCCTCGAAGTCACGATAATCGAGCGGGTGGTCTTCGACCATCATCGCGAGCCGTTTCTCGCGCGTATCGAACGACGGGCCTTTGGGGATGGCCCATGATTTAAGAACGCCGTCGGCTTCTAGGCGAAAATCATAATGCAGCCGGCTGGCCCGATGCATCTGCACCACGAACCGGGCTTTCTCGGGCGTCCGGGCGGCGGTTGCTGCGCCCGATGGTTCCGGCGTACGCGCGAAGTCGCGCTTGCGCGCGTACGTCTCAAGTGCCGCCGGCGACTTCGAAGTCACGAGCCCCTCCCGGTTCGTCGCGCTCCGCCGGCGAACCGTCCGGTTCGTCGCGCTCCGCCGGCGAATCGCACCCACGTACGATTCGCCTCACCTTCAAACGGCACGGCCGGGCTTACTGGCCTCCCGACCCTCCGGAACCGCCCGAGCCACCCGAGGTCGAGCCGCTGCCGCCCGAGCCTCCGGTCGTCCCTCCGCCGGTAGTTCCGCCGGCATTGCCGCCTCCGTTTGCTCCCGGCGTGATCACGTTGGTCGTGTTGTGCGTGCCTGAATTCGCGTTCCACGGCTGCCAAAAAAATAGCACGGCGGCGACGATGACGACGATCGCGACGATCGCGAAAATCGCCGTATTGCTGCTGTTCCCCTCTCGAATGACGACTGGACGGTCTTCCATACTTTTCCTCCGACGTTCAAATGTTAAGCATCCATTCCCAGGTCGGACGCTCGGGAAACGTGCAAGCGAGCCCCGGCTTCCCGTGACGACTTTAGTGACGTACAAAGGTTCGCCAGAACCAGACGCCCCACGCGCCTGCGGCCATCGAGTAAAGGCATAGCGCCGCCGGCAACGGGCCGAAGCCGCGAGCCGCCGCCAGGAGCATGAGCACGAAGAGGAACGGCTCGAAGTCCAGTGCATGGCGCATGCCGAATTGCGCGAAGCCGTTGACGTAGTAGATGAAGTTCGGCGCCGCGCAGAGCAGGGTTGCCGCCCACAGAGCCCGTGCCAGCGGCGCCGGCCGTCGCGCCCAGAGCGCAAGCAAGAGCCCGGGCGACGTCCAGGTTAGGGCCACGCCTCCGAATCCCGGGACGAGGTACGGGAAGGTCGGCGTATATGCCGGGGCCTGAACGAAAAATGACTGCAGTTGATAACCAACGTAGCGCAGCGCAAACGGCGAACCCGTCGGTGAACCGGCCGCGTCTTGGTGAAACCACGTCGCGTACCCGAGATCGTAAGGAACGCCCCAGCGTACCTCATTGTATGCGACCCAGAGTCCCGCCACCGGAACAAGGCCCAGAGCGTAGGCGCCGACTGCCCGCCACCGTGCGCTCCGTCCCGAAGCGCGCGTTCCCTCCCGGCCGATGCCCAGGCACAGCATCGCTGCATACACCGGCACGGCCAAGAGCATCGTAAAGCGCGACTCGACCGCGCACGCGGCAAAGAGTGCAACGAGCCACGGGCGTCGGGCGCCGAGCAGTTCGAGCACTGCCAGTAACGTGAACGCGACCGCAGCCACGTGCGCGATAAACCAAACATCACCGAAGGTGGCGCACCAGAACAGGTCCGTCCCGAGCAGCAAAAACGCACAGAGGGCGATGCGCGCCCCGACCGGCACGAAAAAAGCACGACCGATATGCCATGCTGCGAAGGTCGCGACTCCGGCGAGCAACGCCGCGAGGATCGATTGGTTCGTCGCGGTGCCGAACAGCGTCACGGCCGGTAAGAGGAGGAGCGCCGGTAGCGGAGCTTCGATAACGTAGTAGCGGCCGTTGTAGTGCAAGGCATCAATGTAGGGCCCGGGCCAGTCGATCCAGACGCGTCCGTGACGCAGTGCATCCGCGAGCAACACGTAGTTGTCGTACGGCGTCGCATGAAAGCCGGCCACGAGAAGGACGGCGACCGTCGCGATGGTTCCGGCAACGATTCCGTCGTGGCGCCTCATCGAGTCGCGGACCCGGTCGCGTTCGCGAGCTGGTACTCGTGGTAGTAGCCGGTGCCGAGCGGCGTCACGACGAAGCCCGGAATGGCGAGCGCATCGTTGAACGAGACGATATAGACGGGACGCGTGAGCAGCCAACGCCGGTAGAGGGCGACGAACTGGGTCGGGGACGCCGAGACGACGACGCGGTTCCCGAGCGCACGCTCGACATAGGCGGCATACGCGAGCGGCGTTGCGTAAGCCCATTCGGCCACGATGATGGCATCGGGCGGCGTGGTCGCGATAACGTCCGCCACGTAGCGCGGAGCATTGCGGTTGTCGCGCTGCGCGAAATATGAAGGACGGTCGGGCGACGCGCTGACGAACGAGGCGACCAGCACACCCGCGATCGCAAAGCGTCCGATGCTACGCGGTACGAGCCCCATCAGATCGGCTATGAACTCGAAGCCGGCGCCGATCGCAAGCGCCGAACACCAGAGCGTGAGGAGATAATAGCGCGACGGATCTTGCAGCTCGTTGTACGATTCGGTGTACGGAACGGGCAGCAGCGCGGCAATGATCAGTGCCGCGCCGGCCGCGCGCTGCCGCACGACCAAAAGTGCAGCGCCGACTCCCGCAAGCGCGCAGCCGACGTACCCGTACGCTTCCACGAGTCGTTTTACGAGAGCAGCCGCGAAGCGCGGATATGCCGTCAGCTGCGCGAAGCCCGCAAAACCGCTGTGAATGTCGAAGTCGGCGCCCGTTAGAACGCGCACGAAGTTGTGCAGCGTCTGCGGATCATCGTAATTCCAAAACGGCATGCCGACCGGCAAGCCGAGGGCCACCGTGGGATCGAGGTGCGCACGCGCGATCGCGGCACTGCGCAGCGGCAAATACGCATACGGCAGCAGTCCAACGGCAAAGCTTGCACCTAGGAGCGCGATTCCGCGCGCGTCCGGGTGACGTCCGCGCCGGACGAACAGCGGGATCAACGCCGGCACCAGCAGCACCGCGATGCCGTGCGTCGCGACGGCCAGCCCCAAACACAGTCCGGCCAACAAAAGTTCGCGCCGCCGCCCCGACATCGACCAACCGAGTGCGAAGAAGAATGCCGCGACGCGAAAGAGGAGCGCGACGTCCTGCACTTCGGCACGCGTCGCGTCCTGCCACGGAACGCTCGCGGCAGCGAAGCCGCATGTACAAAGCACAGCCACGATCGGCGGTATCGCGAGACGCCGCATCGTCGCATAGAGCAGACCGACCGCGACACAGACCGCTACCGCGCACGTGAAGTTCACGCGCCACGCGTCGTCGCCGAACGGCAGGATGTGCACGAACAGCCATCCGAGCAGCACGAACGCCGGCGCCGCCGGCGGGTGTGCAATGCCGAGAATCGACGCGACCGTTTGCAGTTCGCCCGTATCCCAGAACGCAAACGTCGGCGGCAGCGAAGCGACGTACAGCGTCAGCGCGCAAGCCGCTAGAATGCAGGCCCCGAGCGCCGAGCTCGGTTTCACTGTGCTCAGGCCCGTACCGCTCGGTGGTGAAACGGCCAGTGCGCCGAGCGCGCGGCCCAAAACCCGTACACGCCGGTGCCCGCGCACAGACTGACGACGCCGAACGCGATTGCCGCAGTGCCGGCCGCCGCGAAGATGTACAGCCATCCGCCGAGCGCGACGAAGGCGGGCAGGGGAAAGAGCCACATGCGGTACGGCGCGCGCAGACGGCGAGCGCGTACCATGAACAGCGCGGCGATCTGCGCGATCGAGCCGATGAGCACGATGCCGGTGGTCAACGCATTGATGACCTGATCGAGCGGAAAAAGGCAAGCGGGCAAGGCGATCAGCCCCATCACGATCAAAGACACGTCCGGAAAACGTCCCCGCGCGTTGACGTGCTCGAACGGAGCCAGGAAAACGCCGTCGGCCGCTGCGGCATACGGCACGCGCGAATAGCCGAGTAGATTTCCGTACACCGAAGCAAACGCGGTGACCAGGATGAGCGCGGTGACGACGACCGCTGCTCCGGCACCGAAGGAACGCTCGACCACGGCAGCAGCGACGTGCTGGCCAAGCGGCGGTAGGGAGCCGTCGGCGAGCGGCACGATCGCCTGCCAGCGGATCGCGCCGAGCACGCCGAACTGCATTGCGACGTACAGGAATGCAACGAGCCCGATCGAGATGATGATCGAGCGCGGAATCGTGCGCGCGGGATTGCGTACTTCGCCCCCGATGCAACTCGACTGATTGTATCCGAGGTAATCGTACATCGCGATGATGAGTGCTTGACCGAATCCCGCCCCGAAGCCGTTCCAAAATGAATCGTGTTGCGGCAACGTCACGGCAGCGGCCGCCGAGAAATGGGCGTATGAACCGACAATGACGCAGGCGACCGTGAGCAATGCAGCTACCGCCATTAGGATACCGATGCGCGCGGCCGTCGTGATGCCGCGGTACAGCGCGAGTACGGTTACGGCGCCGACGCCGACCGCCACGGCCTTGATCGCCCAGGTCGACTGCAGCTGCGGAAAGAGATACCCGGCGTAGTTCGCAAATCCGATGTAGCCCGTCGCTTGATTGAGCGGCGCGACGCAGATCGTCTGCCACACGAACAAAAACGCCAGCATCCGGCCCAGCCGTTCGCGTCCGAACACTTCGAGAAGATAGCCGTACGTGCCGCCGGAACCCGGATAGAGCGACCCGAGTTCGGCCCACACCAGGCCGTCGCACAGCGCGAGAACGGCGCCCGCACCCCAGCCGACGAGCGACAACGGTCCGTGCAGCGCGCCGAGCACGAGCGGAATCGTAATGAGCGGACCGATCCCGATCATGGAGATCACATTGAGCGCGACCGCACCGCGCAGACCGACGCCGCGCACGAGCGGCGCGTCTTTACCGCCCGCTATGGAGCGCCGCCTGCCCTCTGCGCCGTCACGATCAGAGCGACGCGCTTGCGGCCGGCGCGGCGCTCCGCGGCACCTCGAACGTCGAAGGCGGCAACGATGCCGGAAACTGATAGCCGCTCCACGCGATGCGCTCGTGCGCCCGCGAACCGTTGGTCAGGTGCGCCGTAATCTGCGCTTGCCGGACGACCCAATAACGGTCGGCGCTGCCGTACCGCAATTCACCGCTGCCGTGAGCGCCGTTTCCCGCTATTGCGAAGCGCACGAGCGACGGCAGGAACGTCGCTCGGTCGATCTCGACCGCGCTTATCGTAAACGCGTCCCGTGCGCGGGAAACCGTTTTAAAGACGTACGCCCGACGGCTGCGAGCCACCAACGTGAAGCCATACGCGGCGGCCCTGGGCGCGACGGCAAGGATGTCGTAGCGGTCCACGCGATTCTCGATGATTCGAATTGACGGCACGGGCAGGGACTGCCCGTCGGCGGCAAGCGTTTCGTCGCGTTCTCGCAGACCGCTGCGGTACACGCGGTGCGTCTGCTCCAGATTGCGCAGGCCGAGCTGCTCGACGCTAAACTGAAATGAGACGCTCCTCGGCCGCCGCAAGACCGCGAGTGCGTGGGCATAGCGTGCCAGAACGACCCCTGAGGAGAGGGCCGGCGCGGCCGGATGCGCGGCTCGCGCTCCCATCATGACGAGCGACGACGCGAGCAGCAGTGCATTGCGCTGCATGCAACGCTCCCGGCACCGGTTCACGTTAAGCGAGCGCAGCTCGGATCGCGTCGAGTGCCGCCGAAGCGCCGGCGGGATTTTTCCCACCACCTTGGGCCATAGCCGCTTGTCCACCGCCCCGCCCATCCACCAGTGGTGCCGCTGCTTTGAGCAACGTGCCCGCATGCACGCCCGCTGCAATGAGATCGGGACTCGCCGCGACCAGCAAGGCAACGCTTTGCCCGTCCGTTCCGGCGAGCGCGACGATGCCGCTACCGAGGCGCTGCCGTATGCCGTCGGCCAGTTCTTTTAGTGCCGTAGCATCTGCTTCCGGAACGATCGCTGCAACGATGCGCTTGCCGCCGATTATCTGGGCTCGTTCAACGTACGTCGCCGCATCGGCCGAGGCCAGCCGCACTTTGATCCCGGCCAACGACTGCTGCAAATCCCGCACATCACTTTGCAGGCGTTCCACCCGCTGCATCACTTCGCCGGGGCGCGCTGAGAGGTTCTGGGCCAGCGCGCCGACGAGGTCTTGCTGTTCCAACACGTAATTTTCGGCGGCTTTAGAGACGACCGCCTCGATGCGCCGGATGCCGCTGCCGATCGACGCCTCGGAAAGAATGAGAAATAACCCGAGTTCACCGGTTGTATGGGCATGCGTTCCGCCGCAAAACTCGAGCGATGGTCCGAACGCAATGACGCGCACGGCGTCGCCGTACTTCTCGCCGGCCATCGAGATCGCGCCGCTCGCGGCCGCCTCGGCCGCCGTCATCACCTGCGTGTGCGCGTGATGATCGTCGCGAATCATCGCGTTTACGCGCCCGATGACGTCGCGGCGTTGCGACGGCGTCAGCGCGCCGCCCGGCGAGCGAAAGTCAAAGCGCATACGGTCGATTCCGACCCACGAGCCCGCTTGCACGACCTCATCGCCGAGCACGTCTTTGAGAGCGCGCTGCAGCAGGTGCGCGCTCGTATGATGCCGTCTAATCTCTTCGCGCCAGCCCGGATCGACGGCAGCGTGCACGGCGTCACCGACCGAAATTGCGCCGTCGCGCAAGATACCGCGATGAGCGACGGCTTCGCCCGCATACTGCGTGTCCGTCACGAAGAAGGTCGCGATCACTCCGTCGCGGTCGACGTATTCAATGATGCCGTGATCGCCGATTTGACCGCCCTTTTCGGCGTAGAACGACGTGCGGTCGAGCACAACGGCAGCTTCGTCGCCCGCGGCGATGCTGAGGACCGCTTGGCCGTCGCGCAAGATCGAGATCACGCGGCCCTCGCTCTCAAGTCCGTCGTATCCGTTGAACTCCGAGGCGGTCGCGGGCAATTCCGCGACGCTGACGATCGCGCGCTTCTTGTGCGCGTCGGCGCGCGCGCGCTCGCGCTGACCCTCCATCTCCGCCTCGAAGCCGCGCAGATCGACGAGCACGCCCACCTCCTCGGCAATCTCACGCGTCAACTCCGCCGGAAACCCGTACGTATCATGCAGCGTGAAAACATCGGTGCCCGCCAGCCGGCCGTCACGCTGCTTTGCAGCGTGTAAGAGATCCGTCAACATCGCGTTGCCGCGTTCGAGCGTCCGGTTAAAGATCAGTTCTTCGGCGCCGAGCGCGTGCTCGATCTTGCTTTGTGCCCCTCGGAGTTCGGGATAGCCCGAGGCGAGCGACTCGACGACCGCCGGCACGAGTTTGGTCATGAAACCGCTCGGATAGCCGAGCAGCTTTCCATTACGGATGGCGCGGCGTACCAAAAACCGCAGCACGTACCCGCGCTCCGTATTGGAGGGGTAGACGCCGTCAGTGAGGAGGAACGTCGCCGCTCGCGCATGATCGGCGATGATGCGCCGGCGCACGATCCGTTCGCTCGGCGCAAGCGACGTGCGACGGATGCTCGGTTGGGCGGCGACGATGTCCGTGAAGAGGTCCGTGTCGTACATCGAAGCGGCCCCGTTTGCAACCGCCAGCAGCCGTTCGAAGCCGGCTCCCGTGTCGATGTTTTTGGTACGCAGGTCGCGTTGGGTTCCGTCGTCCGCGCGATTGTATTGTTGAAACACGAGGTTCCAAATCTCGACGAAGCGGTTCCCGAGATTTGGGCCCACATCGCCGGGCGAACTCGCGTGCTCGGCCCCCGTATCGTAGAAGAGTTCGCTCGAGGGACCACACGGTCCGGTCGGTCCCATCGTCCAAAAGTTCTCGTCGCCGAAACGCGAGATGCGCGCGGCCTCGAGTCCGACCTCGCACTCCCACAACCGGGCCGCTTCGTCGTCGTCGTCGTGGACGGTCACGTACAGCCTGGCCGGATCGAGCTCGATCGTGCGCGTCAGGTACTCCCACGCCCAGACGATCGCATCGCGCTTGTAGTAATCGCCGAACGAAAAATTACCGAGCATCTCGAGAAAGGTTCCATGGCGCCCCGTCCGCCCGACGTTTTCGATGTCGGATTTCGCACCCGCGACCCGCAGACAGCGCTGCACCGTCACGACCCGCGGCGCGGGCGGTGCCACCTCGCCGAGAAAAGCCGGCACGAACTGCTCCATTCCGGCAATCGTGAACAGCGTGCTCGATATCGTATCGGGCAGGAGCGAGGCCGCCGGCGCCTGCACGTGGCCTTTCGAAACGAAAAAATCGACGAACGAGCGCCGTAAATCTTGACTAGAGAACCCCATGCCGGCTTAGATTTTCCGGCCGCCGCGAACTCAACTCGCGGTTGATCCTCTTCTGCTCCGCAAATCCACCCCAATACAAAAAAGCGCTGAAGAGCGCCGCGAATGCTCCCATCAACAGACCTGCCACTTCCGGAGTCACCACGTCACCTCACTTCTCCGACAAGACGTCGCGCAGCTTCTCGAGCGCCTTCTGCTGGAGGCGCGATACGTGCATCTGCGACACGTTGAGCCGCTTAGCAATTTCCGTCTGCGAAACCGATTCGTAGAACCGCAGAAACAAGATGATGCGTTCGCGCCGCGAGAGGACCTCGAAGGCACGTTCGAGGTTCGTGCGATCTTCCAGATTGGCAAGCGATGGATCGATCTTACCGATGTACGCCGCGAGCGTCTGGGCATTCTTGTCGCCTTCGCCCGTGACTTCGGTGTCGAGCGAGAGCAGATTATACGCCTGTCCGAGCTCCTGCGCCTCGAGGATTTCTTCCTCGGAGGCGCTCAGGTGCCGCGCAAGTTCTTTGACGGTCGGCGAATGCCCGAGATTGACCGTCAGCTTCTCGATCGCGCGATTGACCGCGAGATTGAGTTCCTGCAGTCGCCGCGGGACTTTGACAGCCCAGCCTTTATCGCGGAAATAGCGCTTGACCTCACCGACGATCGTCGGCGTCGCGTAAGTCGTAAACTCGACACCGCGCTCGAGATCGAAGCGATCGATGGCCTTGATCAGTCCGACGGTACCGACTTGGATCAGGTCGTCGAGCGCTTCGCCGCGATTGGCGAATTTGACCGCGAGATAGCGAACCAGATTGAGGTGTGCGACGACGAGTGCATCGCGTAAGCGCTCCGCCTCCAGCGCGTTGCGACCGCGCGCCGCGGCGAGGCGACCGAACGCGTCGCGCGTGCGAGCGCGGTCCCAACGCTCTTCATACGTGTGGGAAGCATCCATACGTTTCGGTTGGTCGCTCGCGATCACGTCCCCACGCGCTTGGTCATGACGAGCTCGGTACCCAGTTGCGGGTCGATGCTGTACTCGAGTTCGTCCATCAACGCCTGGATCAGAAAAATGCCGAGACCTTCAACGGCGGGCGTCGCGCGCGTAGTCGGCGCTGCCGGACCGGCGGCGCGCAAACGATAACGGTGGTCGCGAATAACGATGCGGAGGTGGTCGGCCAACGTCTGGCAGGTCATGTCGATCGTTTCTCCGCCTGCACTGTGTTGGATGCAGATGGTGCACGATTCGGCGATCGCTAGTTTGAGGTCTTCGATCTCCTCAACCGAGAACGGAAGCCGGTTGGCAATCGCCGCGACGGCCAAACGTGCAACCGCCACCCATTCGGGCTTACTCGGGATGCGTAGCTCAACCGTCCCAAGGTGCTCGGGCGCCGCCTCGGCAGCGTTCACGCCAAAGCCTTCTGGGCGCCCGTCTCGTCATCGTAAATCCCGAAAATTTTCACGAGCCCCGTAATATCGAAAATTTTCTTGATCTGCGGGTTCGTACAAACGAGATTGACCGTGCCCCCGTGTTCCCGAACGCGCTTGAGTCCACCGATCAAGACGCCGAGGCCGGTCGAATCGATGTACCGAACTTTTTCGAGGTTGATGACGAGGTTGTAGTGACCCTGATCGATCAGTTCGGTAATAGCGTCCTTGACCTTAGGCGAGGTATAGACGTCGATTTCGCCGCCTAGTTCCACGACATAAGCGTCTTCGTCCGACTCGCGCACGTGCACCTTAATATCCAAGATGTCTCCTATGGAGCAACGAAACTATCGTGCTTTATTCTATCGGTCGGTCGAACGAGTTCGTTTCGCGATTACGCTCGTCCGCTTTGGAACGTAGCGCCTCACGCATGTCCGGGGCAGCGGTCGGCGTCAGGACCATTGCCAGCGACGCACCCACGAGTGCCCCCGTCAAAGCGCCCGCCACGCAGCTTCCGTCGCTGCGCTTCACGAAAGGCGCATCAATACGTGATGGCGTCGTCGGGCTTTGACCGCCGTAAGCCGCTTACAAAATTATTGACCACCGTACCAAGCTGAGCGGCCATGCTTGTTGCCTTGCCGGCCGCCGACTCGAGCTGCGCCACGGCCAAGCCCGCCCGCGCTAAGGTTGAGTCCGCCGTGTTTGCGATGCCGCCGACATGCGTCAACGTCGTCGCTACGGGAACGCCGAGCGTAGCGATCTGCCGGTCGACTTCGTCAAGCGTCTTACCCAGGCGAGCGAGGACGTTGGTCAACGCAATGCAGACGATCAAGATGGCGATGCCGATGAACAGCGAGCCAATGCCGATGCCGAGCGACCACCACTCCGTCGTTGAACTCAAGAACGTACCTCCGAGCGGCTCGTGACCGAGCCGGCATAAAATGTACCCAGATCACTCGCCGCGACACGAGCCGCGGCGACGACGTCTTCAACCATCCGCGCCAATCGCTCTACGTCCTGCTCGCCCGTCAGTTTGCCGAACGAAAAGCGCAGGGTGCCGGCCTTCACCCAAGATGGAACATCCAAGGCGGCGAGCACGTGGCTTCCTTCATGCGCGCCCGACGCACAGGCGCTGCCGGCCGACACGGCGGCCCCGGCCAGGTCGAGCGCAATCAGCAACTCCGCGGCCAAAACGCCCGCGAAGGCTATGCTGGAAACGTTTGGCAGGCGCGGGGCGGACGCCGCGTTGACGCGTGAGCCGGCGACCCGCCCGAGCACCGTTGCTTCGAAGCGATCGCGCAAGGCGGTCAGGCGTGCGCTTTCGAGCGGTTGTTCAGCGACGGCGAGCTCAAGAGCGCTCGCGAAACCGACGGCAGCGGCCACGTTCTCCGTGCCCGAGCGCAAGCCGTTCTCTTGGCCGCCGCCCAGAGCCAACGGCGTAAGCCGCATGCCCGGTCGCGCATAGAGCACGCCGACGCCTTGCGGTCCGTATACCTTGTGACCCGAGAGCGACAGGAGGTCGACGCCGAGGACATCCACGTCGAGGGGCACCAATGCGCCTGCCTGCACGGCATCGGTGTGAAAGGTCACCCCGCGCGCGCGCGCCGCCCGCGCGAGCTCCGCGATGGGCTGCAACGTCCCAAGTTCATTGTTAGCGAACATGACCGAGGCCAGCACCGTGTCGGGTCGCAGTGCCGCGGCAAAACGCTCGACCGACAACCGTCCGGCGGCGTCGACGGGCAGGACCGTCACGGCAAAACTCTCGGCGGCGAGTTCTTCACAGGCACGTAAGACCGCTGGGTGTTCGGTCGCCGCCGTGACGATGTGGGCGCCCGGGAACTTGCGCGCTCGGGCCGCGCCCATAACCGCGAGGTTATCGGCCTCGGAACCGCCGCCCGTAAAAATCACGTCGCGCGCCCTCGCCCCGAGCAGCCGAGCGACCTTCGCGCGAGCGCCGTCGAGCGCCGCTCGTGCATACCGTCCTTCAGCGTGCAGCGAGCTCGCATTCGTCGGCACAGCTCCAAGATACGGCAGCATCGCTTCGCGCGCTTCAGCACGTAACGGCGTCGTCGCCGCATGGTCGGCGTAAATCCGCACCCCTCGGCCTTACCGCCTACATGCGGCCATCCCCCGCGCCGATAACCGGAGGGACGCATGTCCAAGCCCATATCGTGAAGCCACCCTCGAACTCGCGTCCCCTGCTCGGCTTACGACTCGGGGCGATTGCTTGCGCGCTTTCGGTGCCGGTCGTCGCCCTGACGCTCAACGAAAACGCTAAGATCGATCGTGAGATGAGGCAGCTCCAGCGCGAAAAGATCGCGGTTCACTGGATCGCGCTTGCGGACTACTTCGTCAACGACGTGGAGATGGCGGAAAGCGGATCCGGCCGAAGCCTGCGGGCCCGAGCGCGGGCGCGAATCGACGGCAGGCTGCTGCATCTCGAGCGCTACAGCAAAAATATTGCACGCGCCGTTCCGAGCGCCCCGCAAGCTTTTTCTCAAATCGACCGAGCTTGGCGAGTGGACGCCGCGGCGCCGAGCGGCGCGTCGCTCGCGCGCCTGGCAACCGAAACGGGCTTTGCGCTCGACTCGGTGTCCGACAGCTCGCAACTTTCCTTTGAGTCGCATCAGTTCATCGCTGATCTCGGCGATGCGCTCGATAACAGCTACTACCGAGTGTTTTCACCGCTGGGCGCGGCTGCCGAAATTACGCAAGGCGGTTCACTGTCGTTCGGCAAGCGGATACAGGTCGGCGGTGAGATCGCACTTTCTCGCCTCTTCGAACACGCTCTTCAACGATATTGAACCCGCCCTCGACACTGCTCCGGGTGAGGCCGGTTCTCTTCGCTCCGATTGGCACGCCGCGCTCGACGCTGCGGGCATCCTCGGACGTGACCTCACGGCGGCTATCCAAAAGCCCCACGGCAGTCTTGCGCCGAGCATGCTACGCAGCGAGCGCCTGCGCCTCGCCGCACGATCTTCCGCGTTTATAACAACCGTAGAGGGTGACACCGACGCGGAGTTCGCGCGCTTACAGCGCAAAGATCGTGAAGCGAAGCTTACGCTTCTCGTCGTCGCATTGTTTGCCATTGCGCTAATCATTGCACTTGGCACCGTCGGATTAAGGCTCATCGTTCGTCGGGATCGGCGCGAGCTCCAGCGAGTTCAGCAAGATGCCCGCGCCCTACAGGCCGAACTTGGGCGGCAGCACGCCGAGCGCGCGCGCATGCTGACCGAAGCCCAGTTCGACGCCGTCTTTGACCGCTCGCAGATGGGCATCGCGCTGCTCGACGGGAACGGGACCGTCGTCGAATGCAATCCGGCGCTGCGCGCCATGCTCGGCAGCGCAAATCCGGTACTCGTCGTCCCGAACGATCCGCACTTCGCGGCACTGGCCGCAGGCCGTTCCGCCACATATCAGCATGAGACCGCGCTCGAACGTAGCGACGGCACGCCGCGTTGGTCGCAGATCACGATCTCGTCGGTCGACGTGCGTTCGGAATCGGTTGCCGCGATCGCTATGGTCCAAGACATCAGCGAACGTAAGGCGATCGAAGAACGCTTGCGCTACGCCGCCTCCCACGACGACCTTACCTCGCTGCTCAATCGCGCGCAATTCCTGTCTCGATTGAGTGCGGTTCTCGCCGACGCCACAATCGCAAGTACTTATTGCGTCCTGTTCGTCGACCTCGATCACTTCAAGCTCGTCAACGACACGCTCGGACATCCGGCGGGCGATCGAGCCATCATGATCACGGGCGAACGGCTCCTAGCGACGACGCGTCCCGACGACGTGCTCGCGCGCTTGCACGGCGACGAATTCGCGCTGCTGCTTTCGCACACCGATGCTTCGGGCGCCCGCGCCGCCTCCGACCGCATCAAGGAACATCTGCTCGCGCCCATCCATTTCGGTGAAACGTCCTTCGGCCTGACCGCGAGCATCGGCATCGTTACCGAGCTCGAGCGTTACGTTTCGGCCGAATACGTCATGCGCGACGCGGACGTTGCGATGTACCATGCGAAAAGCCTCGGGCGCGCGAACGCGGTCGTGTTCAACGGCGAAATGCAGGAACGCGTCAGCGAGCACATGCGCATCCTAAGCGACCTGCGCACGGCGCTTCCGCGCAACGAAATCTACGTGGCGTACCAGCCGATCGTCTCGGTTCGTTCGTCGGAAGTGCTCGGCTTTGAAGCGCTCCTGCGCTGGCGTAGCGCGACCCTTGGCGACGTACCTCCGTCGGCGTTCATCCCCGTCGCCGAAGAATCCGATGCGATCCACCAGCTGGGGCGCTTTGCGCTGACGGAGGCCTGCACCATGATCCGGCGGCTGGACGTGGCGGGCGCTCCACCGCTACGCGCAAGCGTCAACCTCTCGGTTGCGCAGCTGATCAAAGGAAACATCGCGGCCGAAGTGCATGCAGCGGTCCGCGATGCGGGCATCGATGCCGAACGCTTGACCTTGGAGATCACGGAAAGCGGGCTGCTCGAAAACAAGGCGCGAGCGCACGAGGTACTGGACGAGTTACACCGGCTCGGCGTCAAGCTGTGCATTGACGATTTCGGAACAGGGTATTCGTCGTTACGGTACCTGCACGAGTTTCCGATCGACGCCCTGAAGATTGACCGCTCATTCGTCAACGGGAGCCATGGCGAGCTAGCGAATCCGCCGATCGTCGACATGCTGCTGAGCTTGTCGCGTCATCTCAACATCGACGTGATTGCGGAAGGAATCGAGACCGAAGGTCAGCGCCAAGCGCTGCTCGATCTCGGTTGCGAAGCGGCACAAGGCTATCTCTTCGCTCGCCCACTGCCCGAGGCGCACTTCATGGCGTGGTTGCGCGCGGGTGAAGAACTGCGTGAAGCGGCTGCGTACGTGAAAGCGAGCTAAGGCGAGTCGTCGTACAGCCCGCCGCCGGCGCGGCGCGCCGCGATCCAGGGCCGCAACTTGGCTTCTTCGCCTTGTTCGCCCGGCACGAAATAGCCGCGTTCGGCGAGATTCGGCGGCAGATACGCTTCCAGCCGGTCGGGCGGCGGAAGGTCGCCCGCTGCCCCCGCGTCTGCATAATCTTTGTGCGCGTAGCGATAGCCCGCGCCGTACCCGAGACCGCGCATCAAGGCCGTCGGCGCATTGCGCAGGCTCAGCGGGACCGGATCGTTGCGGGTCGCCGCAACGTCGGTCAGCGCCGCACCGTAGGCGCGTCCGACGCTGTTCGATTTTGGCGCGGTCGCCAGGTACAGCGTCGCATGCGCGAGCGGATAGAAGCCTTCGGGCATGCCGACGAAATGGACGGCCTGCTGCGCGGCGATCGCGACGGAGAGCCCGCGCGAATCGGCGAGCCCGACGTCTTCGGACGCCAAGATGACGATGCGACGCGCGATGAAGAGCGGGTCTTCGCCCGCATCGAGCATACGTGCGAGCCAGTAAACGGCAGCATCGGGGTCGCTGCCGCGGACCGACTTGATAAACGCGCTGATGACGTCGTAGTGGTTCTCGCCCTTCTTATCGTAGGCGATGACGCGCCGCTGCAAGGCGTCGGCGATTAAGGCTGCGTCGATGCGGCGCGTTCCGTCGGGGCCGGCGGGCGCAGCGTTCGCTGCAAATTCGAGCGTACCGAGCGCTACGCGCGCATCGCCGTTCGCAAGGCGAACTAGTGCTTCGAGCGCCTCTTCTTCCAGCACGATGTGCTCTTTACCGAGCCCGCGTTCTTCGTCTCCGAGCGCCCGGCGCACGAGGATCGCGACGTCGTCGTCGGAGAGCGCCTGCAAAACGAATACGCGCGCGCGCGAAAGCAATGCCGAGTTGACTTCGAACGACGGATTCTCGGTCGTCGCTCCGATCAAGGTGACCGTCCCGTCCTCCACGTACGGCAGTACGGCATCCTGCTGAGCCTTGTTAAAGCGGTGGATCTCGTCGACGAAGAGCACCGTGCGGCGCCCGAGCGTTCGGGCGCGCTTCGCGTCGGCGACGACCGCGCGCAAGTCGGCCACGCCCGCGCTCACCGCCGAAAGTCCGACGAAGGCTGAATCGGTCGTGCGCGCGATCACTTCGGCAAGCGTCGTCTTGCCGGTTCCCGGCGGCCCCCACAAGATCAGCGACGGGATGCTGTCCGCCTCGATTACTCGGCGCAAGGCACGATCCCGACCGACGATGTGCCCCTGCCCGACGAATTCGTCGAGCGCGCGTGGGCGCATACGCGCAGCGAGCGGCGCGGGAGCCTCGCGCTCGAACAACCCGACTCGCTCCCCCGCCCGCCCACTCACTTAAGGAGGCTCTGATTGAGCGCGTGGACGTCGTCGCTACGGGCCTCATGGCCGCTAGGCCACTTCGGCCCTATGCTCCTAGCCACGCGCTCAATCAGAGCCTCCTTAATGCTTCGTTTTTTTCTTCGGCGCTCTGGTTGCCGCGGTGCCGGGGAGCGGCGTTTCGACCGGCGCCGTGATCGTCACGTTGCCGTTGCCCACGAGTTGGCCCGTCAGCGTATCGTAATCGAGCACATCGGAGTCGATCGTTTGCTCGCCGTTGCGGACGTGCACGTGTCCCTCCATGTGCAGATGGTGATTGGCGTCGTCGAGCACCGCCATATCGGAGGTCGCTTCGTGACCGCCTTCTTGCGTAAAGCGCATGTTGCCGTGCGCCGTGTACATCCGCCGGTTTCCGTCGACGTCAAGCGTGTCGCAGTAGAGCGTCGACGGACGCTGCGTCAGATCGGCCGCTTTACCGGTCGCCACGGGCTGACTTTGATGGACGACGACGTGTCCCGCGGCGTGCATGAGTTTACGCTGCGAATTGCCGGTTGCGCGGTCGGCTGTGATGTTCGTGCCGGAGCGCGTCGCGTCGAAGTGCCCGGGTAACGAGAAGTCGCCGTTGTTCAGATTATACGTAAAGTGTTCGGTGCGGATATCAAAGCCGGCAAGATGATTGAGGGAACTTTCGGCGCCGGCGGCGCTCGTCTCGGGCGCTGCAGCGGCGAGCGACGTCGCGAGGAAGGTAAGGCCCGCACAGGCCCACACCAGCTGCCCAGCGCGCTTGAGTTTCACCGGCGGTCCGTCCGTTCAGAATTCGAACGCACGACCTCATCGAGTTCTTGTTCGAGCATCGCCCTGCTGATCGCCCCTTCGCGCACCAAGCGCACGTCCTCCATCGACACGTCGACAATCGTCGATTCGACCCCGACGGGAGTCGCCCCGTCATCTATTGCGAGATCGGCTTGGGGCAGCGGTTCTTTAACCGTTCCCGCGAACGCCGGCTGCCCACTGAAGTTCGCGCTCGTTGCCGCAAGCGGGCCGCAGCGTTGTAGTATTGCCGTGCACAGCGGATGTTTCGGAACGCGCAGCCCGACCGTGTCCATGCCCGCGGTCACGTAGCGGCCGACGCTGGGCGGCCGCGGGACGATGACGGTCAACGGGCCGGGCAGAAACGCCAGCGCGAGCCGACGCGCGCGCTCGTTTTTCGCAGCGTATGCGAGCATCTCTTCGACGCTTGCCACGTGCAGCGAGAGCGGCTTGTGGCCCGGGCGCCCCTTGAGCGCGAACACTCTTGCGACGGCCGCGGCGGATGTCGGATCGCAACCGATTCCGTACACCGTGTCGGTCGGGAAGATCACGGTCCCGCCGCGCCCGACGACCGCTGCAACGGCGTCGGCGACTGCAGGCGGCGTGGTGTACAGGGCGTGGACCGTACGCATGCCGGAACCTGTCGGGCTTTGCCCGATGTTCACCTACTTACAGGCGCACGCGCAGCCCGGTTCCGATCGCAACACACGAGAGCGGGTCGTCCGCAACGAGGACCGGTATCCCCGTAACTTCGCCGAGCAAGGTATCGAGCCCGCGCAGCAGCGCGCCGCCACCGGTCAGGATGATGCCGCGATCGATGATGTCGGCGGCCAATTCCGGTGGCGTTTTTTCGAGTACCGCCTTGACCGCTTCCACGATTGCCTGCAGCGGCTCCGAGAGTGCTTCGCGCACTTCTTCGCTTGTAATCTTCACGGTTTTCGGCAAACCGTTGATGAGGTCGCGACCGCGGATCTCCATGACGAGTTCGGACTCAAGCCGGTAAGCGCTTCCGATGCGAATCTTGATTTCCTCGGCCGTCCGCTCGCCGATCATCAAGTTGTAGATGCGGCGGATATGGCGAATGAGCGCTTCGTCTTGCTTGTTGCCGGCCACGCGCAGCGACTGCGAAACGACGATGCCGCCGAGCGAGATCACGGCGACGTCGGTCGTGCCGCCGCCGATATCGACGACCATGTTGCCGTTTGGACCATCGATCGGTAAGCCGGCGCCGATTGCTGCTGCCATCGGCTCCTCGATGATATCGACGCCGCGCGCACCCGCGAGCTTCGCAGCGTCGCGCACGGCGCGCTCTTCGACCGAGGTTATCTCGGCAGGAACGCAGATGATTACCATGGGCTTAGGGCGCAGGATACTCGCGAAAAACGACCGGCTGTGCGTGACCTTTTTTATAAAGTAGTTGAGCATGACTTCGGTCACTTCGAAATCGGCAATGACCCCGTCGCGCAGCGGCCGGATCGCTTGAATGTTGCTCGGCGTCCGCCCGAGCATTTGCCGCGCTTCCTCTCCGACGGCGAGCGTCTTATTGGTGCGCACGTCCTTGGCGACGACGCTCGGCTCGCGCAGCACGATGCCCTTGCCCTTGACATACACGAGCACGTTCGCCGTGCCGAGGTCGATCCCGATATCCACGCTGAGCTTTCACGGAAAGCGCACCGCTCTGTTTGATAACGCAGAAAACGGCGCGACGAAGATGCGGCGCGCTACGTTACTGCGGCCGCCCCGGGAACGTTACCGCGCAAGCACCCGACTACCTCCGCCCCGCCAAGCGCCTCCGCTTCGCTACGGCGCGAAGGCGCTTAGCCAAGTGAAGGATACGCCGTTGTCTCGAAGGTGCCGAGCGGTTCGACGACGGGTGAGATTCCGCTCGCGCGCTGCACTTGGCCACCGAGTGCGGAAAGCATCTCTTCCAACCGCTCGTAACCGCGGTCGACGTACTCGAGTCCGATGATTTCGGTCTCACCTTGGGCGGCCAGGCCTGCGACGACGAGCGCCGCTCCGGCGCGGATGTCGGGTGCTTCGACCGGCGCTCCCGAGAGCGGCGCGCCACCCTTGATGAGCGCGGTATTGTTCTCGATCGCGACGCGCACGTCGGCCCCCATACGCGCCAACTCATTGACGTAGGAGAAGCGGGCATTGAAGATCGTCTCCTCGACCGTGCTGATGCCGGGGCACGTGCACAAGAAGCTGAGCATGGGAGGCTGCAGATCGGTCGGGAAGCCGGGGTGCGGCGCGGTCAAGATGTCGGTTCCACCGGTGATGCGGTCCGCCTCGGCGCGAATCCAGTCCGTACCGCTGGTCACCTTGACGCCGCACTCGGCGAGCTTCGCAAGCGCGAGCGCAAGGTGGTCGGGGACACAGCGCTCGACCGTCACGTCGCCGCGCGTTGCGCATCCCGCAAGCAGCAGCGTACCGGTTACGATACGGTCCGCGATGATCTCGTACTCGACGCCGTGCAATTCGCGCACGCCCTCGACGACGATCGTATCGCCGCCTTGACCGCGCACGCGCGCGCCCATCGCAACTAGAAAACCCGCGAGGTCGACGACTTCGGGCTCCATCGCGACGTTGCGTAAGGTCGTCGTTCCGTCGGCGAGCACCGCAGCGAGCAATGCGTTCTTCGTTGCACCCACGCTCGGCTGGCGAAATGCGACGTCAGCGCCCGTCAGCCGCTGCGCAACCGACTTTGCAACTAGGTAACCGTGCGCGTTCGATACCTCGGCGCCGAGAGCGCGAAACGCATGTTCGTGCAGGTCGGTCGCACGAGTGCCAAGCACGCAACCTCCGGGCAGCGGCACCTCGGCACGCCCGAAGACCCCGAGCAGCGGTCCCACCAAGTCGAATGAAGCCGCGAGCTTGCGAACGAGCGTATACGGCGCGCGATAGCTCGAAAGGTTCGACGGATCGATGATCAACGTGCCGCGCCCTTGCGAGTGCAACCGTGCGCCGAGCGCTTCGAGCAGTTGCCGCATTACCGAGACGTCGGTGATGTTCGGGACGCGGTGCAACGTGACGGGTGATTTCGCAAGCAGCGCCGCGGCCATGATCGGCAGGGCGGCGTTTTTCGCGCCATGGGTTTCGACGGCGCCCGAAAGTCGGTGCCCGCCGCGCACGCGTAACGTCGTTTCCAGCCGGTCGAGCACGTTCATCTCGTGCCCGGCTTTCGCAGCAAGGCCGGTATTTCTCTCTTGGGCGTCCGCGAGCGCTAGGAGCGATCTCGGGCGATCGAAGGGAACGGGTTGCCCGCGCTTCACCGACGACGATGGACGACTCGGCCGAGGGCCGAACGCGAGCGTTGCGTGCAGCGCAATTCGGCAGCCCTCCTCGGCGTTGACCTCGGAACCAGTTCCGCTAAAGTACTTGCATGCAGCGTGCAGGGTGAAATGTTCGCGTCCGCCGCTCGCGCCTATGCGTTGCGAGCGCCGTGCCCTGGCTTCGTCGAACTCGCTCCCAACGACGTACTCGACGGCGCCGAAGCGGCGCTCCGCGACGTGCTCATCTCGCTACGAGGTCAGCACGTCGGCGTCGCGGGGCTCGGACTCTCGGGAGCGATGCACGGTATCGTCGCGGTGGACGCGCGCGGTGAGGCGCTCGGTCCCTGCATCACCTGGCTCGATCGCCGCAGTGCCGCAATTGCCGCGGGTTGGCAACGCGACGGAACCGCCGCGCGCCTCTACGCGAGCACCGGCGCACCGGTTCATCCGATGCTGCCGTTATGCAAGTTGCGCTGGCTTGCCGCGAATTCGCCCGAGATATTCACCCGTGCTTCGAAATTCGTTTCGCTCAAAGAGCTGCTCGTCTTTCGTCTTACGGGCGAATGGGTGATCGACTGGGGCATGGCGTCGGGCACCGGACTCTTTGATATTCAAGCGCGCCGTTGGGACCGGGCGGCGCTCGACCTCGCGCGCGTCGGCGTGGAACGTCTGTCGCGGCTTGCTGCGCCATCGACTTCTCTGCGCGTGAGCAAGACGATTGCGCGCGATCTCGACCTCCCGGGCGACCTGCCCGTTATCCTCGCTTCGAGCGACGGCGCTCTTGCCAATTTGGGGGTGGGCGCAGTCGGAACAGACGATTTCGCGCTTACGCTCGGCACCAGCGGCGCGCTGCGTGTCGTCGTCGCTCGCCCGGTGCTCGACAGGGCCGGGCGCACGTTCTGCTACGCGTACGACGATCGCGATTACATCGTCGGCGGCGCCACGAGTTCAGCCGGCGCGGTCCTTGCGAAGTTCGAGGATTGGCTACTCGGGGATACGGTGCGGAGCGAACGGCCGGCGAGAGCCGCATCGCTTGCAAATGCCGCTCCGCTCGGGGCGCGCGGACTAACCCTAGCACCATTTCTTTCCGGCGAACGTGCACCGTATTGGCGGGCCGATCTGCACGGTACGCTCGCCGGCCTTGACCTCGCGCACGAGCGCAGCGACATCTTACGCGCTGCATTCGAGAGCATCGTGTTCGCGCTACGCAGCGTGTACGACGTGCTGCTCGAGCGACTGTCGGTGCCGCGGCGTTTGCGCCTTTCCGGCGGACTCGTCCGTATCGAGTTCGTGCGACAACTGATCGCCGACGTCTTCGATCGGGAGACGCTGCTCATCGAACAGGCCGACGCATCCGCCTTCGGCGCGGCGCTCATGGCCGGTCTGGCGACGGGCCTTGTGAGCGAGGTACCGGATATCATTCCGTCACACTTGCCCCGTGCAATTCGGAACGTACCCGAACGCGCGCACGTCGAGGAGTACGCGGCGGCGTATGCCCGCTACAAAACCGTCGTCGCCGCCACGCTCGATCTGTGAGGTTACGAGCGCCGCCCTGCTTCGATCTCCGAGACGATGCGGTCGGCGTGATACACCTTTGAAAGGCCTTCGAGCAGCGCACGGCTGTCGACGGCGACCGCGCGGTTGCGCGCACCGTCGTAGCCGAAGTCGCCTCCGAGCGAGTAGATGTTGCCGTCGAAGATGAGGCCGACGATCTCGCCGTTCTTGTCGATGAGCGGGCTGCCCGAGTTGCCGCCGATGATATCGTTGGTCGTCACAAGATTCATCGGCGTCGCCAGATTGAGCGACGGTTTGGCACCGAGCCAGCTCTCCGGCAGCGCGTACGGAAAGGCGCCCGTGGCGCGGTCGTAGAGGCCGCTCATCGTAGTGTACGGCGCGACCGGCGTGCCGCTCTGATCGAAGCCTTGTACGGCTCCGTAACTCATGCGCAGGGTGAACGTCGCGTCGGGATCGACGCTGGTTCCGTAGATCGCGAAGCGCGCTTTGGCGATGCGCTCCGCCGCTGCGCGCGACGGCGCCGTGATGCGGGCTTCGTAGTCTTTACGGATAGCGCGGATATCGGGATCGAGGGAGCGCGCATACACGATCATCGGGTCGTCCGAAGCTGCTATCGCCGCCCCACCGCCGGTAAAGAGGGCTTTCCGAACCGCAGGGTCCGCCAGTTTGGTCCCGGACACCAGACGATGCGCGAGATCGTCCGGCGCCTCCGTGCCGAGCATCCTTTTGACGAGCGAGTCGCCCGTGCCAAGCACTTCGCGCGTTTTCGTGAACACAAAACCGAGTGTCGTTTCTTCGAGATCGGGATAGACCGGTATCGGCGCGGTCAGCTCTTGTTCGAGGCCGATCAAGGCCTGATCGGTGTACTCGGGTAGGCGCTGCGCGTTGGGTTTCGCGCGCTCCTCGGCAGCCTCGACGAGCGCGAGCGCATTGCCGAGCAGGCCGTTGGAGAATGCGAATCCCGTGACGGCGCCGTAGCGCGGCGCGAGCTGTTGACGAAGCGTTTGCAGCTTCGCGATCTGGTCCCACGCGGAACCGTCTGCCCTCTGGAGACCCGGTTTGGCCGCAACGGCGGCGCGTAGCTTACGCTCCTGCACCGCCTTCTGCGCCATGAACGCCGGATCGTTGAGCGCGCGCTGCTCGCCGAGAAGCGCCTTAAACGAGTTTTCAACGTAGAAACGGACCTCGTGCGCTTCACGCAGTTGCTCGGCGCCGCGCGTTTCGAACTCTTCGAGGATGCCGCGGTATTCGGCAAGCTCGGGCAGTTCTTGCGGAAAGGTCACGTCGCGGGTGTACTCGAGCTGCGACATCGTCAGCTCGCGCGATGTCCGACCGGGATTGCCCGCGACGAAAACCAGGTCGCCGGCCTTCGAGCCGTTCATACTCCACTTCAAGTAGTCGGGCGTCGCGGCCGGCTTACCGTTTTCGTACGCGCGAACGACACCGATGTCGAAATCGTAGCGAGGGAAGTTGAAGTTGTCGGGATCGCCGCCGAACTGCGCGACGTTGTACTCCGGCGCGAAAACGAGCCGCACGTCGGTGTAGCGTTTGTACCGGTACAGATCGTAGATGCCGCCGTGATAGAGTGAGACGACGTCGCAGCGCAAGGTCTTATCGGTACCGCACGCCTGCTGTTGTAAGGTCGCTTCGACGGCGTTCTGGGCTTTGTTGGCGGCGTCGCCGGTCTTGCCGGCGGTCGCGCTTTGTATCTTCCCCGTGACGTCGCTGATTTGCGAAAGTTGATCGAGTTCGAAGTCCGGGCAGGCCTTCTCGTCCTCCGGCTGCTTCGCGTAGAAGCCGCTTTGGACGAAATCGTGCTGCGGGGTCGAAAGCTGGCCGACGCACCCGACAACGCAGTGGTGATTCGTCATCACGAGCCCACTTGGCGAAATGAACGAGGCCGAACATCCACCCGCATCGCGCACCGCCGACTTGCGGACATGGTCGAGAAACGCCGCCGACGGCTTGAAACCGTACGCCGCCCCAACTCTAGCGGACGGGAAATTGTTGAACGTCCACATGCCTTCATCCGCGCGGGCAAGAGACGCTAGCGCGAACAGAGAGAAACAGAGAAGCGCAGCAAAGCGAAGCATACGAGCCTTTCAGAGCGAGACACGCTTAGTATGTTTCGCTACGCTCCACTGGGCCTTCGTCGCTGACGCTGTGCCGATCGGTCAGCATGCCTAGAGGATTCGGTTTCACCGAATCCGTCGCGTTTGCGGCGCTCGTACGATTCGGCGCAAGCCGCCCGTCGTCGCATGTCGGACAAAGTCCGACATGCTCCTACCGCGACGCTGACGCATTATGGGTAGGCTTAACGGAGGGTTTGAGGATGCAAGACAAGTCTGCTAACGTAGGCGAGCACACGAACGAAGAGGCGGGCGATCCCGGCGTCGTCGGCTCACGCTCGAGTCCGATGAGTTCGCACGCGACGAAATCGAATTCGGGCCGCCGCGACGGCGGCCGTCGGTGGCCTCGAGCGCAAAGAAAACGATTCCGAGCCGACGATCGACCGTTAGGTTTTCGCGCGAAGTCAGAACAGCCAATCCTGCGCGTTCCACGACGGCGTCACGGGGTTGGGGGCGAAGCCGCGCAAGCGCGGGTCGTATGCCTCAACGTCCTTGGGCCAGTACACGAAGGCGATCGGAACATCGCGCGCCAGGAGTCGTTGACTAGCGGCGTACGCACGCCGGCGGCCGCCGCGATCGTAGTCGGTCAGGCCCGCCGTTTGCGCGGCATCCATCGCCGCATTGCAATAGCGTGAGTAATTCTGACCGTTCGGCGGAATCGCACCGCACATGAAGCGACCCGAGCTGTCGGGATCGATACCGAGCGTCATCGTGTACCACGCCAGATCGAAGTTGCCGCTCTGATAGATGCCGCCGGCCGCAAGGCCGGCGAACATCATGGCGCCGTTGTATCCTTTAACCTCCGCATCGATTCCGACGGCCCGTAACTCCGACTGAATTTCGACTGCGATCAAGCGGTACGTTACATTGTTTTGCGCGTACGCAAACTCGAGCCGCAGTGGCCGGCCGTCCTTGAAGACGAGGCCGTTTCGCCCCGGCAGCCAGCCGGCTTCGCGCAACAGGGCTCGCGCCCGCGCAGGGTCGTGCGGCGTCGGCCGCAGCTGCGAATCGTAAGCCCACATGAAAGCCGGGATGTCTTCCGTGGCGACGGTGCCCGCGCCGAAGGTAAACCGCTCCACGATCCCCGCTTTGTCGATCGCATAATCGATCGCGCGCCGTACGCGCACGTCGCGCAAGGCGGGTCTGCTCATGTTTATCAGGACGTTGGATGCGCCGTGCGTGTTCACAAGCGAATATTTGATCCCCGGGAGCGACCGTATCTGTCCAAACGCATTGACCGACGCCTGGGTGAAGAGGTCGAGTTCGTGCGTGCGCAGTTGGTTGAGCATCGTTGCTTCATCGGGAATGAAGCGGACGCTGATACGGCGCACGTGCGGCTTGCCGAGATAATAGGCGTCGTTGGCGCTCAGCTCGATCGACGTACCGCGATCCCAGCGCACGACCTTGAAGGGGCCCGTCCCGACCGGCATCTGGTTGAAGGTGACATGGTTGAGGTCGGAATAACGCGCCAAAAGGTGCCGCGGCAAGATGGCGTTCGGCGTTTCGTCACCGAAGAGATTCGTCGTCGCCGGCGCGTACGGGCGCTTCATCCGGAACACGGCCGTGTAAGCATCGGGCGTTCGCACATTCGCGATCAAATCGTAGCCGTGGCGGTTGGGCACGTTGTTGGCCGGATTCATCATTGCTTCGAAGGAGAACCGCACGTCGGCGCTGGTAAAGGGCGCGCCGTCCTGCCACTTCACGTTGTGCCGCAGATGGTACGTGATGGTCAGGCCGTCGCGGCTGATGCCGCCGTTGTGCTGCGTCGGCACGGCGGTCGCAAGTCGCGGGATCAACGTGCGTCCGTCGGCGCCCGTCGTCACCAGCACATCGAATGCGAAGCGATCGACTAGCTGCTCGTAGTCGTTGAGTGCGAAGAGCGGCGAAAGCGAGTTCGGCTCCGTCGTCATCCCGATGCGCAGCACGCGCTCTTGCGGCGCTTGCGCGATTTTTGCACACGCAGCGAGCGCCACCAAGGCAACGGCGCACCCAAGTGTCCGAAGCAGCGCGGAGCCGCGGAGGCAGCCCGAAGCAATCACGCTGAACTCAAGTCGATCGCATTTACAACGTGTAGGGATCGGGCCGGTAGAACGGCGGGTGCGCGCCGTCGACCTGCACGCGCGTCCAACGAACGCCGGGGCGCTTGTGTAGGAGATCGAATTGCTCGCCATCGCGTCCGATGTGGGCAACGTCGACAACGGTCTGTAGCGGCTTGCCCGCCTGCATCGCGACTTGGCCATTCAGGCGAACGAGGTACGCACCGTGGCTTTGCGGCTTTTTGCGCACCGTCGCCATCCCGTCGGGCCCGACCAGCACGACGCTGCCTTCATCGACGCCGAGCCCGTAATACGGGGTTGGCCCGAGCTTGTCGTTGACGACCCGCGCGAGAAACGCAACGAGCCGCCCGAAGCGGTTGCGAACGGCGAAGTGCGTGTCGGTGATCATGTCCGCGAGCGGCTGCCACGCGAACAAGCTCGTGAAGCTGATCTCGGATTCGAAGGGATCGCGGAGTGCGTTCTGCGTGGTCACGGCGTAGTTGTCGTCCCCCGGATGCAGCCGATCGGCAGCGACCGAGTCATATCCGACCGCGCCTTGAATGGCAAGTCCAGCGCTCCCGCCCCCGACGAATCCTCCGTGCTCGTAGACCGCTTGGACCGCGCGGATCAACGAGCCGCCTCTCCAACGTGCGTAGTTCGCCTGATCGCCACCGGCGAACAACACCGCGTCCGCGCCGTTGACGTACGTGACCATCGCATCGACCGCTTCCGAATCCGCACACGGCGGAATCACTACCTCCTGGACCGATGCAAAACTCGCGTCCCGATAGAGGGCGTCTTCGTCTTCGCGACCGCCCGAGGCGCTCAAGATGACGACGTTGCCGGCGCGTCCTGTGGCGTCTCCGATGTGGCTGCGCAACCATTCCATGGCGGAGACCGGCACGTTCAGGAGTCCGGCGCCGGATAGCACTAGCCCGGGACCGTCATGAACGCTGCGCGGATCGCGCGTCCCTGCAATGGGAAACACGATCGGCGTGCACGTCTTCGGCGACGGCGCCGCAGACGGGCTCGCGGCGCCCATCAGTCCGGCCGCCGACATCAGCACGGCCGCGATACGTCGCTTCACAGTCGGATTTGCAATTGGAAGTACACGTTCAGCGGCAAGGGGTAATTGAACGCGCTGACGTCGCCGTACGCCGGCGTAAACGAATGCGCGAAATACGGATTGAGCGGGTAGCCGTTGGCCGCTACATCGTGCGCGCTTGCGCCATTATAGAAATTGTTGACATAGAAAGAGTTCGCCCCATAGCCGCAAACGGACGCGCTCGGCGGACGGGCGTTGCTCCAGAGCGTCGATGAGCCGCCAAAGCAGCGGTTAACGAGATTGGCGACCGTCACGTTCGCTGTGATCTTTGAACTTACGTCATAGGCAAGCTGCAGACCGGCGTTGAGCTGCCACGGCTGGCGGTACTGGCCGAAGCCATCATAATGGCCGGTCTCGGGGTTGGGCACGTACAGATTCCCCGAAGGCGTCGCCGCGAAGGCGCACGAGGTATAGTCGGCTTTCAGTGGATCGCCCGTCGTGAAACCCTGGGTGCTCTGATTGGTCGCGCACGTACGCGGATCGATGCCCAGTACGTCGCCCGGATTGCCGTACGTCGTGCCTTGATTGAGCGACAGCTCCGGTGTAATGGCGAACCTGCTGTGGCGATAGTTCAGCACGAGCGCGAAGACGTTGGGCGACAAGTACGGAAAGTCGAGCCCCGTATCGTAGTACGCGTTCTTGTCAAAGAGCGGCTGCGCAGCGCTGTTGAAGTAGGGGTTGCGGACGGAGCCCGCCATGCACGCCGGGTCCGGCGTCGTCGTACCGCTGGCGGGCACGTAACAGGCGGCACCGCCGCCCGCTCGCGTGAGCGCATTATACTGCGTTATGTATTGATTATACGGATCCACCGGGTTCTGATCCGTACCCGCGAAGTTGAGCCAGCGCTCTCTCGAGTCCGTGTACGTGTACGAGAAGAGCGCCGACAGGCCGTCTTTTCGAAAGTCTCCCTTGAGCAATTCGAGCTCGAGACCTTTGGTGCTTTCGATACCCGAATTGATCGCCGGACTCTGGCCGTACACGCTCACGGTATACAACTGGTTGGTCGCATATCGGTAATACGGCGTCAACTTGAACGAGAGGTCGGTACCGCGGAAGCTGTGTTCGATCGAGAAGTCGTAGTTGTTTGAGTACTGCGGCAGCGCGTCGTGGCGCGGCGTCGCGAATCCGTACGGGAAAAAACCGATCAATTGGTTGGCGAGGTTTGGTTCGATGCTGTTGTACTGGATCTCGTAGGCTTGCGGCTGCTGCGCATAACGACCAGCCGAGAGACGCAGCACGGTGTTGTTATCGACGGAATACGTGAGCCCTAGACGCGGTAAGACGTATGCCTGCCCGAGATTAGGATCGTAAACGTTCGAGAGCAGCAAGTGCCCGTTCTGTCCGTCAGGGTGAACGCTTTGAACCGGCGTTCCGGTCGAAGTATCGAGCGGGCAGTTGAAGGTCACATACGGGTTCGACATGTTAAAATCTTGAGGGCTGACGTGTACGAACACCGGCTGGAGCGTTACGGGATTGTAACAATATTCCCGGCGCGCGGCTGCAAACCAGAAGTTCTTGTCCGGCGTGTTCGTATTCGCCAGGCCGTAGCCATCGTGTTCGACGCGCAAGCCGAGATTAATGTCGAGCCTGTCAGTCGGCTTCCATTCATCGTTGAGGGACGCGCCATAGAACTGCGGACGCACGGTGTTGAGCCCACCTTGGTTGCCCGTGTACGTCAAGCGCCAGGCCGCACCGGCGGCACAGGCAGGCGTCGGAATCGTCGTAGCGGGTCCGCAGCCCTGCGTTTCCGACTGAGTCGGATCACGGAACGTACCCTGCGTTATCGGATCGTTACACGGCGCGGGGGCACCGGCGGTGGTGAAATTGTCGACGCCATTGGCCGCCATGCCGGCCGCAGCTGCGAAGCACTGGGAGCCGTTCGTGAGGTTACTTACGGCAAAACCTCTCGTATTGAGATAGTTGAAGTTGTTCACACGATTCGTCGACGCGGTCACGTAGTTCGCCGTACCGGTGAGCTGGTTGCGGTCGCCGATCTGGTCAGCGAATTGGACCTCGGCGCCTCGTGTGTGCGTATCGACCTCGTAATCGTAGTTCGTCGCGCCGAAGCCGCTGCCGAGTGCGCGCCGCGAGGCACCGCTTCGGTTGGTGTTCGAGTAGAACGTATAACCGAAGGCGCGGATATACGCGCGGCTTCCGATATTCTTCTGATATTGCAACTTGACGATGCTCGCGGTATCCCAGCGGGCATCGCGGTAATCGGGCGGCAACGCCGACGACGTGCCGCTGGGACAGGCGTTCGAGACGGGCACGGAACTCGGTGTGTTATAGCAGCGCCCTCCCGGGGAACCGGGGAATGGGTACGCGATCGGCTGTACCGTCGCGGGAGCTAGGAATTGCGTTCCGCCGGGGTAGGTCACTCGGTCCGGCCAGACGGCGCCGCCGAGCGCTTGTATCAACGCGAAGCCGGCGTCGTTGACGCCGCTGTAATACTGACGATACTGCGACGAGTTGGTGTACAAGAATTGGATATCGTCGCGGCCGCCATCGAAGCGGTGTGGAATCCCATAATGGAAATTCGCGACCGATTCGCGTCCGTTTACGGCCGACACGAAGCTGTAGACCGGATTAAATGAAGCGAAGCAGCCCGGTGCAGCGTACGGCGCCGGGACGCCACTTGGAAGGTCCGGCGCAGCCGCCTTCGCGTTGCAATTGGGATAAACCGCCGGGTAGAAATTCAAGTTCGTCGTCTGATTCGAGGGTCCGATCGGATTTGGGAACGACCCGATCTGTCCGGCGCCGTTGAAGTTGTCGAGGTACCGGAATTGCTGGTCGTAGCCGCTGGTCCCGAGGTAGTAGGTGAAGCGGCGGTTCTCGGTCGATCCGCCGTATTCGGCGGACAGATCGTGATAGAATGTGGGGCTGCCGAGCCGCCCGGAAAGGTTCCCAAAGCTCGGGTAGGTTCCGCTCTTGACGACTTGATTGATGAAGCCCGCCAGCCCCGACGCAGTGGCGCCAGCGCCTCCTCCCCCAGTATAGATTTGCAGCTCCTGCTGACCGAGGGTCGCCGCCGAATGACCGGGATAGTTATCGAACGAGCGGTTCACAGGCACGCCGTCGTACTCGAACCCTATCTGATCGTAGTAGCCGCCGCGGATGTACACCGACTGATTGACGCCCATCTGTCCCGGCGGCACGAAGGCACCCGGCACCGCCGCGATCGCGGAGTACGCGTTGTTTAGTGAACCGCCGCCGCCGATCGGCGCAGCGGCGCTTGTCACGGCGCCGTTGACCGAATAGACATCGGTAGTCGTGCCGGGCCGCACGACGTCGAGCGCTGAGCGCGCGGCGACGCGCGCGATCTGTCGCAGTGAACGGTCGAGCGAAAAGTCGAGCGAACGCTGCTGATCGGCCTGAATCGTAATGCCGGGGACCTGCAACTGCTCGAAGCCCTGCTTCGTCACGCCGAGTTGATATGTATCGGGCGCCAGCGAAATAAACGTGAAGTGGCCGCTAGAGTCCGTCGTCGCGCTGGACGTTTGCGACGGACTCGTCACGCTAACGACGGCGCCGGCAATGGGCGCTCGCGTTTTGACCTCAAGAATTCGCCCTTCGAACGATCCCGTCGTTCCGGCGGACGCCGCTTGGGCGACAAACGCACCGCTGAACGCTACGATAAAAACAAAGACAACCGCACGCAACATTGCCGGCCTCCTAAGCCAATCTTACGGGTATCGGCGTCGGCGCACTATCCCGGATTTCCGCCATACCGCCACCTCGCGTACGCTGGCGTCATTTCTTTTCAATGCTGTTCATGTTCGAGTACGGTGCTGACTCGCACATTCCGTCGGTAGGATGGTCAGACGCGTAGTGCCGTTGAAGCACCGCTTGCGGCCTCTTTGGTGAGCTGCGCCCGCGCGCAACTCTCGCCTTCGGTCTTCGGCCGATCCGCGCATCCCGGTCCCCGACGCTTGGTAAGGGAGGGTCGGGTGTCGGCCAAGCCCGACTCGCTCCTACTCGCGACGATGTACGCGCTGAGTTGAGCGCGCGAGCGCAGGCCCAACCGGGAAAAAATGTTTGAGACGTGATGCTCGACCGTGTTCTCACTGATATGCAGGCGTAACGCGATCTCGCGATTGGTTGCGCCCAGGGCAATAAGTTCGGCAATTTGGTGCTGGCGTTGCGAGATGACTCGGCCCGAGGATGACGGCTTGTGGGCCGCCGATGCGGCCGGCGCATCGAGATCGCCCGCACTACCCATGTCCGCACGCAGCGCCGCCGCCTCGGCCGTCTGCCCTTCGATCTCAAGCGCATACGCCCGGTACAATGTCCAACCCAGGGTTTCGTACTGCCGCGCCGCAAGCGCGGCGAACCTTTTATAGTCGCTCGGCAGCCGATCGCGCCGCGAGGCCGCGGCGAGGAGCAGGGCGTGAGCGCGACGTATACGCGGACGCCCCGAAGAAGCAGCGAGCAACGTCTGCGCGAGCGCGACATGCTCGCCGGAGCCGTAACGCGCGACGGTGACCAATAGGCTGCAGCCTCGGTGGAGCCGCGTAACGCCGCGTAAGGCGCGTTCAAGCAAGGAGCACGCCTCGTCGCGGGCGCCTTGCACGAAACGCAATTCGACGAACGCGGCGCTGACCGAGGCGATGCGCTGCAACTCACCCGAACGCCACGCGGCCTCGAGGGCATGTTCGTCCGCGCACGCTTCGAGCATCGATCGATCGTTGAGCAGCAGCGCAAGCGGAATGCCGACGCTCGCTGCTTTCGTTTTGAAGGTTGCCGTGTCGACGCCGGTTTCGAGCGCCATGCGGACGTGCCCGCGCGCCGCGTGCAATTCGCCTGCCAAGGTCAACGTGCGGGCGAAGTTGAGACTGCAATACGCGACGCGCCAAGCCATCGCGGTACGCTGCGCTTCATGCAACGCGCGCTCGTGGTGCCGGCTCGCGACTGCAAGTTCGCCAAGATCATAGGCAACCAGGGCGTGGTTGTTTTCCGTTTGCGCGATCAGCTCGGCGTCGCCGACCTGCGCAGCTAAGATCGTTGCGCGAGCACAGTCATCGAGCGCCTCCGATACTTTTCCGTGAGCGGCGCTGATGTCGCCGTGAATTTCATGGTAGTCCGCACGAGCTGCGGCGGAAAAGGTCCGCTGCAACCGGTTCGCTCGGCGCATGTGAGCCGTGGCGGCGACGGCGTCGCCAAGCGTAATTGCGAAGCGTGCCTGGGCCAGCAGCGCCTCGCCGAGGCCGCGCTTTTCATCGTATTGCTCGAAGGTTTGCGCCGCTTCGCGCGCGATGTGTAGGCTGCGGGCCGTGTCCGCGTCGACCCAGCACTGGTCCGCGAGCAGCAATGATGCGCGAGCAGCAGCGACCTCGTCGCCGAGCGCGACGTGCTCCTCGCGGCACTGAGTGAAACGCGTCCGCGCCGCATCGCCGCAGCCTTCGATATAGAGTAGGCGCGCAAGGTCCTCATAGAGCTTTGCGCGTTCGGCGCCGGGCGGGTACTGCCAGTGCAGCGCTTCGCCGTACAAGCGAATGGCGTCGCGAAACGCATGCACAGTTGCAGCGGCTTGTGCCGCGCGCTCGTAGTGAACGCGCGCCCGATCCGCGACGCGCGCCGCTGCCCAGTGATAGGCTAGTTCAGCGTGCGACGCCGCTCCGTCCACGGACGCCTCGAGAGCAGTTGCGATACGAACGTGCAAGGGTGCGGCGAGCGCGAAGACGAGACGCTCGGCGAGCGCGTGACGGATCAGTGCATGTCGGAATCCATACGCCTGCGGCGCGGCGTCGACGAGAACCAGCAATCCCGCGCGGACGGCGCGCTGCGTCGCTGTGGTGACGTCGGCGAGAGAACGTTCGACGACGGTCGCGAGCAGCCCGAGCGAAAAGGTTCGGCCGAGATTCGCTGCCCGTATGAGCAGTTCGCGGTCGTCCGCGTCGATTGACGCCAACCGCTCAGCGAGAATGGCCTGTACGGAAATCGGAACGTCGCTGCTGACGTGGAGGCCTCCGCCGTCGAGCGCCGCGCCCAGCAATTCCTCGGCAAAAAGCGGATTGCCCTCGGCGTATTCTTCGATTTGAGCCAACGTCTCGTGCGGAGCCAAGGCATCACGGGCGGCAAGCATCTGTTGCAGCAGCTGCCGCATCTCGTTGCGGGCTAAACCCCGCAGCGCGACGGTCGATGCTCGCGCACGCGCCGCTACGCTGCGCAAGCCGGCCAGACGCGCATCGCTCGAAGGCTCGCCCGAGCGAAACGTCATGACGAAGAGAATCGGCGCGGCGTGGAGGTGCCTTACGAGATGCGACGTCAACTCGATTGTGCCGGCGTCCGCCCAATGCAAGTCTTCGATGATACAGAGCAGCGGACGGCGCGTGGATTCGCGTGCGAGCGTCACCGCGATGCTCTCGAAGAATGCATATTTCGCTTCGCCGGCGCGCTCATGAGCCGACCATCGCGCGGACGCTCGCAGCCGTCGGTCGAATGCGCCAAGCAACGCTCCGAACGGTAGGTACGGGAAGTCCGCCCGCTCCTCACACGCGCCAATGGCGGTCGTCACGTGGTCGCGCGCCCGCGCTTGAAGTTCGGCGATCAAACGTGACTTACCGATCCCGGCTTCGCCTTCAACCGTGACGAAGCGTAACCGTCCGCCGCGCGCCGCATCTAACTCATCGAGCAAGAAGGCCAATTCTTCCCGGCGGCCGACGAATTTCTCGCTATACGCGGCGCGGAAGATCATGGCCCTGCATCCGCCGCCTCAACCCTAATCCCTTTCGCTTCCCCGGTCGTTTACGAAGCGGTAAGGACTTCCGTCTGCGATAAGTCTTTCTTGACGAATAACGACCATTGCCTAATACCCGCACAAGACCGTACGCGACGCAGTCGCCGAAGCTGAGGGCCGCCGAATGCTGTGCCTTGCCGAACAAACGAAGACAGCGGGGGCGAACGCGCTCTCGCTGCCGAGGCGACCGATCAAGGCATTTGCGGTTCGTTCTCCGAGCCCGATCTCCGAAAATTACCTGGGGCGTGGCCATCGCGGGTTAAGTTTTCGCTAGACTCTTGACAAGCGCATAGCCTTGCACCGTCTACAGCCGAACTCGGAGCGCCGTTCCAAAGTCGTCGAGATCAATACGGCTTGCGATCGATATAGCACCGCTCCCTCTCCGTAAATCTATGATATCAGCTATTGAGCACAACCTGTAACGTCTCGAGCTCCTTTTGAAACCGCCCTTTCAAGACCTCATGGAACTCGATGGCGCGGCTAATATCCTCGCGGTCAAACAGCTTTCTCCCGTGCTGCGCCGAAATCGCATCAACGCTTCGTTGCTGGAGTAGCGAATTCGCCGATCTTAATGTTTGGTCTACGTGGCTTATTCGGCTCCGTATTAGGTTTGGAGGTGTGCCAGGTGCAACGCCCCAGAAGTGGCCCGCATCACGGAAATACCTAGGCTGGGTTGAATCTCTTAGCCATTCGCGAAAGACGCTGTGGGAAATAATGGTCGTGATGGCATCGGCGACGGTTCGGTCTATCTTCCCCTTGACGCCTTCATCGTGCCCGTTGACGTCGCGTGCTGCGAGCAAGCCTGTCGGCGTTAGACGGTACACCCGTTGACGAACCTTCTCGAAGTACCCCAGTCCTACCATACCGCCGCGCACGCTAGCACGGTCGAGCTCCGCGCGTAAGCGTTCAGAGTCAGGGTATTCCCTTTCGTGGCCGCGGAGTCCCCATGCTAGCGGGGTTTCTCCGCCAAGCGGACAACAATAAATCCTCGGGGGAAAACGTCTTATCGAGATCACCTGCTGAGCATCCGAGCGCGGCCTGAAGGACCTGTTGTCGAAGGCTCACATGAATTTCATTGCCGCGCTGCCGTTCATCTCTTTTGTTAGGCGGCTTCGCTTTCGAGGGATCCTGCTGTGACATAATCTTGCAAGCCTTTCCACATTTCTTGGACGATTCGCACTCGGATGCGATCCATCGCTGCCAGGTGTCCGGCCCAAAGGTCGGGGCGCTGTTGCTCTCCCTTGCGGGTGAATTCATCCATCATCCAAACCTGAACAACCATGTCGATCAACTTCTGCGCGTGGAACGCACGCCAAGTAGTCGAAGAATTGCTTCTTTGGTGAAACGCGAACGCGGCCTCCGGGCTTTGCAGATTTAGCCACCAGACGTTGTTCACGTAGTCGGATGGCTCTTGCCATAGCGCGGGTTGATCCGGATCGCCCTCCCGCACGTCTCCCGTTGCTGGGTCCAGGTCGCGATCGGTCAGTAGAAGCCGTGGAAAGCCAGAGCCTTTCTCTTGTCCCTGTGGATTCTCAATAACCTTCACGTCGACCGGAATGCGCGCCCAAACGCCCTCAGCCCCTGCGGTAACGTCCGTCCTGCCGATGCGGTTACCAGTGACGGTTCCCTGGCGGCCTATACGCACGATGAGCTGATCTTCAGCATCGTGCTTCCAATCCAGAATGACAGCTGTAGATCGGCTACCATCGTCGTCGGTGACTTCTGCGGTAATTTGCTCTCTCGAACCCAAAGGGATTTCTAGAATTCGCGGCGTCAGCAAAACGTGATCGACGGCCCAGACGCGAATTTCAATCGGGTCGCTCTTAGCGCGCGACCCCTTCACGCCTGCTTGCAACGTACAGCGCCCCTTTTCGGTCGCGACCAATGCGCCTTCATTAGAGATGGAAGCAATGCGCGTATCGCTGCTAGTCCATTCTAGCTTTCCACGAACCGGACGCCCCTTTGCATCCCGAATGCGCGCCCTTAGCAGTGAACGGAGTTCCACTGAGACGCCTTTGCCAATCTGGATTCCGTCCAGCGGCACTGCTAAATCAAGGGCATCGGGTACGTCTCCCCAATCCCTTGGCGGGGACGCGCCGCCGCCATGTCCGCCGGACCCATTTCCAGCGCCGCCTCCCACGTCTTGCCCAAAATCAGGCAGAAATCTATTCTTGAATCCATCCAGCAGTTGGTTTTCCTTTTGCACTTGGTCTAGCGCTTTCGCATCTAGTGTGCTGACCCATAAGTGGCATGGCATTTCTTGATCTTTCGCAGAATCGTAGCCGCCGACTTCGTCCAAACAAACGGCTTCGCGTTCTTGTTGTGCTCGGCCACGAACGCGGCAATGGCCCGC